>FLOH01000287.1_pt1 | contig 123953 bp, 103 predicted proteins | sample 756751 | NCBI WGS metagenome assembly FLOH01 (sample SAMEA4026879, study PRJEB14308) | marine metagenome | biome: coastal water; material: water | depth 74 m
TACGCTTGCATCCCCTGAATCCACAACAATAATCAAATCATGCCTTGAAAGATCAAAATCCCTAACAAAAGAAGACACCCCAGGAAGGAAACTATACTCCTCGGACGGTTTATCAACACATGCCACAACAGCACGCTTTCCCCATTCACCAAAGACAGTTTTAAGAGCAAGCGCAGCGCCCAATGTATCCGCATCCGGTTTCCTATGCGATATAATCAAGGGGTTATCAGCATTTTTCATCAATCTTTTTGTCTCTTCGTACAAACTTTGCATTGGATTGTTATAAATAAAGGCTGAATTATAGCGGATTCTCGTCTTTTTGCAACCCCAAATCACCAAGTCATTTATTTCCACCCTCTCAAATGCTAAAATCAAAAAAACCAACTACAAATGAAAATAGTTTTCTTTGGAACACCAGAATTCGCAGTACCAGCACTAGAAGCTCTGTCTCTCATTCCAGGAATGGAGGTAACAAAAGTCATTACACAGCCCGACAAACCCGTCGGAAGAAAGCTGGTTCTTACTCCTCCTCCAGTTAAAGTAGCAGCTCAAAAGCTTAAAATCGAGTGCCTTCAGCCAAGAACTAAAAAAGAACTCGCAAAGCAATTAGAAAACACTAAGGCGGATTTCTTTATTGTAATTGCATACGGAATGATCCTAACAGAAGAGATTTTATCTATCCCAAAATTTGGTGCAATCAATGTTCACGCCTCACTTTTACCGCGATACAGAGGTGCCTCCCCTATCCAAGAATCATTCTTGCATGGAGACGCAGACACCGGAGTTTCAATAATGAAAATGGACAAAGAACTCGACCACGGGCCGGTTTACCTACTTAAAAGAATCGCTATCGAAAAATCGGATACACTCGAAACTCTCACACAAAAACTATCACTACTTGGAAGCACAATGCTCCCACCACTACTAAACGACATCGCAGAAGGACAATTAAGACCCATCCCTCAAAAACATGAAAACGCGACTTTCTGCACTAAAATAACAAAAAATGATGGAAAAATTGATTGGAATACACATTCTGCAGAGCAAATTTACAACATGACAAGAGCCTACACGCCCTGGCCATCAGTCCAGATATCTACAGGAGAAAAAACACTTAAAATAATCGAAACAAGTTTCACAGAAGAACAACTAAGCGAAAAACCTGGGACATTCGTACTAGATGGAAAATCATTAAAAATAGCAACAATCAAAGGAACATTAATCCCCAAAAAACTACAGCCCGAGGGGAAAAAAGAAATGGATATCGCATCCTTCCTCAACGGATATAAACAAAACCTAAAACCTTAAACTTAATAAAATATGTTTCTAAAATTTCCTTTCAAAGACCTTTTCTTTGAAGAAGTGAAAAAGACTAAAGGAATGGTCAACGCACATGCCCACCTAGACCGCGCATACACCATGACACCAGAGATCTGGAAACTAGCTTCCGCACTAATGGAAGAAAAATGGGTATTGAACCGCGACATAAAAAGAAAACACACGGATGAATCCCTACAAGCGCGAATAACCTATGCAGTTGAAGATATGATTTCGCAGGGGGTAATTGCATGCCGTACTCATATTGATGCAGATAGTATCGTTGGAATGCTCTGCATTAATGCTGCAGCAAAAGTACGAGAAAAGTATAAAGACAAATTCACTCTACAACTCGCCCCACAACCCCTCGAGGGATTTATTAATGAAGAAGGAACAGCGTCAGATAAAGACAAAATGGCCCTTTACGAGCAAGCCTGTAACGTTGCAGATGTTATTGGTGGATTACCCTCGCGTGATAGAAAAATGACTGGAGGTGACAGAAAACATGCTGAATATTTACTCCATCTAGCAAAAAATTTAAATAAAGACATGGACGTACACATAGACCAGGAAAATAATCCCGACGAACGTGACGTGGAATGGTTCTTGGATATGATAGAAAAAGAAGGAATGCAGGGACGCGTAACTTTATTGCACGCAATTTCCGTATCATGCCAGCCGCGTGAATATCGAGAAAACATCTATAAAAAAATGTCAGACCTTGGAGTGAATGTAACTGTTTGCCCAAAGGCCGCAATTTCAATGACACAACTAAAAGACAAAACTGGACCTATTCACAATTCAATTGCCCAAGCTGATGAAATGGTTAAAGCAGGAGTGAATGTATCAATTGGAACCGACAATATCTCCGACATATTCGTTCCTGAAAACAACGGCGATCTTTTTGAAGACATCTCAATGATGGCTAGCTCATGCCGCATATACGACCTAGAAGAATTAGCAAAAATAGCAACGGTAAACGGATACAAAACACTAAAAATTAACAACTAAACATATGATAAAGAAGAAACTCTGGTACAAAAATAAAACCGTCTCCATCGATCCACTCGTAGAACAATACAACGCAGGAGACGATATTTTGTATGATCAAGAACTAATCCCTTACGATGTTGAGGGGTCGCTGGGATATGGAAAAATGCTTCACCGTCACAAAATCCTTACAGCAAAAGAACTTGCGACCCTTAAAACAGGTCTTAAGGAAATTATGGATCTCTATAACAAAGGAAAATTCGTATTAAAGCTCGAAGATGAAGACTGCCACACAAAGATAGAAAACTACCTTACAGAGCATTTCGGAGAAATTGGAAAGAAAATCCACACTGCAAGATCTCGAAACGATCAGGTTCTAGTTACAATGCGACTATTTATGAAGGATAAAGTAGTTTACCTCAGAAAAAAAGCACTCAAATTGGCAAAAACTCTCGTAGCAATGGCAAAAAAATATGAATTTGTGCCAATGCCGGGATTCACTCACATGCAGAAAGCCATGCCAACAACTCTTGGAACATGGTATAGCGCCTTCGCCGAGAGCCTACTCGATGACATCAGAATGCTTGAAGCAATAAACACAGAGCTAATCGACCAAAACCCACTCGGCTCCGGCGCCGGTTACGGCTCCCCATTCGCTTTTGACCGAGACAAACTTTCAACCGACTTAAAATTCAAAAGAACACAAAACAACGTAATTTACTGCCAAAACTCACGTGGAAAAATTGAAGGAATGCTTCTTGAAGGCTGCGCACAAATGATGCTAACCCTAAACAAACTTGCCTCTGACCTAATGTTCTACACAACCCAAGAAGTTCGATTCTTCACAATCCCAGACCAAGTTGCCACAGGATCATCCATCATGCCACAAAAGAAAAACCTCGATGTGGGAGAGCTCATAAGAGCGCGTACGGCGACTGTCATGGCCTGCAAACAAGAAGTAACAATGAACTGCCTAAATAAGATCTCCGGCTACCACAGGGACGGACAAGAGATCAAGCGGCCTCTCTTCCTTGGACTTCGATACACAGACATGTCACTCGACGTAATGGCAATCATTGTAAAGAACCTCAAACCAAACGAGGATGTCCTTCTCGCAGACATGAGTCCAGAGATGTTCGCCGCCCACAAAGCATTCGAGATGGTAAAAGCTGGTTCATCCTTCCGTGATGCATACATCGAAATTGGTGCAAACCTCGACAAGATAAGAATAACAAAGCCAGAAATAGTAAGAATGCTCAAGGAATCCAAACACCAGGGTGGAACTGGAAATTTACAACTAAACAAGCTGGTAAAAGAAATAGAGAGATTGGAGAAAATGGCTTAGCCTATCCCTCAACCACCCCAACCATTCCCAGGTAAATCCAAAGCAAAGCCTGGCCCTGATACAAAGAAAGGAAGTAGTGGTCGAAAAAACCGACTATAAAAATCACAACTAAAAGAGAGGTTAGCAAATATGTAAGCTTCTCTTTTTTCTTATTAAAAAGAATTTTGAAAACAACGAAGAAAAGGGCAATAAACACTCCCCCACCTATAAGTCCAAGCTCACTAAGGGAAAGTAGATAAATATTGTGAACGGGTTGGAGCAACCAAGGAAGAAGCTTCATAACGGAATATTCCTGCATCATCAGAGTAAAATTCCCAGCTCCTACGCCAAGCAAATTGTCACTAAGCATTTCCTGGCTGGCAACCATGTAGGTTAGTCGTTCGCTTAGACTATCTCCTAGAACTGTGAATCGTTGGAAAATCGCGGGGAAAAGATCAAATCCGATAATCAAGAGAAGAACAAGCGCTCCTAGGTAGAAGAAAAGTTTTAGCGATTTTCCTCTTACTGCGGTGCTTAAATAAAGCATCAAAGCAAAGACGAAAGCCAAATATCCACTTCGTGAAAAAGTAAGGAGCAATGCCATCAAACATAAAAACATTGTAAGCCCAAACACACTCTTTGAATCCTCAATCAAATACAGAGACATAAATATAGCGAAAATCAGATAACCTGCAAAAATATTAGGATGTGGGAAAGTTCCATAAGCCCTTAGTAAATTCCCAAAAGGAAGAGTGACCTTTGCAACACCAAGAGTTGTTGAAGAGATAACCGGTTCTCCAAAAAATCTAAGCCCAAGCGATTCCTGTAAAAAATACTGAGCAATACCAATAAATGCAGAGAAAGTAACAACCCCAACGAAAACATACATAACACGTCGAATTTCTATTACTCCACCCTTAAACAAGAGGTAAACAGCAAAGAACTCAAGCATTCGAAGCCCATACATAAGGGAATTTAAAGGATCGAAGGCAAAGAGAATTGATAAAAAATACGTCCCTACAAATAGGCCTAAAAATCGCGTCAAAAATGACGAAAAAATCTTAAATTTAATTTTCTTTCTCCCAAGCAACAACTCAATTCCAAGCACAAACAGTCCTAAAAACAAAAACAGATCGCTTAAATAAACAAAATGGCTCGCATATGGATTGAAAAATCCCGCAGTAAAAATCTTTGCAGTAACAACCAAGGCATCTATCTGAAAAGGCAAAAATACAAAAAACATGTAAATAAAGAACGAAGAAATTTGTCTTAAGTGTTTTTTATTCATCAGGATTTTCCTCTTCTTCCTTCACTGGGACCCAAAGTCCACCCTTCGGAAGAAGCTTATTAATTCGATCTTGCGCCTCGATAAGCTTACCATTTGTTCCTTTGCTATCATTTGCTTCCTGAATAATAGCCTCAAAAATATCCTTATAAATATAGTAATCAAGAATTGGAAAACTCTCTGCAAACCCGGCCTGCTGAGCAAAAATTCCATAAACAGGATCCTTTTTCTGATCCTCAATCATATCTCTTCTACTAGTAACTTTATGAGTTTCATCAAAATAAGTCTTTAGATTTTCAGAAGTTGTGAGGTGAATCAAAAATTTCCAAGCAAGATCAGGATTTTCACAATTTCTACTTACAGCTTCTGCAAAATAACTTGAATAAGAAACCCTTTTCTTACCAGAAGTCTTTGGATCATATAATTGAGGAATACTATTAATACGAATCGCATCCTCACCAATATGCGAAGATCCATCATTTTTTAGTTTATCAATCTCATCAAGAATTAAATCGTAAGTATAAGAATATCCAATAATCATAGAAACCTCCCCTGCTGCAAATGCCTCAATCTCTTCCCCCTCACCGCCACCAGTATATTCGTTCCAAGTGTAAAATTTGTTATCATCATCAGCAAAACTTGTGTACAGCTTCAACGCCTCAAGTGCAGGAAAGTTAAACGGCGCTCCATGATTACCCGCAAAAGTAGTCTCAGAGACCTCATCATTATAAAAATTCGCACCAAACTGAAGCATCATGAGATACAAAATATCAACTGCTCTAGAAATATTATCAGTCCGCCCAAGCGCAATTCCAGCAACCTCAAACCGATCAAAACTCTCGTCCTCCTTCTTTAACTTTTCAACATCCTCCTTTATTCCCTCCCACGTTGCAGATGGTGCTCCTTTTGAGGCTAAACGGTCCTCAAAATGGTCCTTATTATAGTAAAGAGCCAGTGAGTCAACAGTCATAGGAATTCCATAAACACTCAACTTCCCCTCATTGTCAGTTCTAACCAAATCTCGATAAGCAGTATCTACAAAAATCTCCTCAAATGCTTTTACCGCTCCATCGGGGCCTCCAAGAGAATCCGGCATAGGAGACAATTTCTTATAATTACTCATAAACCAGGTATTTTGCATCGACATAATATCCGGCCCCTCACCCTCAGCCATCTCATTTAAAATCACACGCTGATATTCATTAAAATCAGAAAACATTCGATAATGGATTTGCAAACCTGGATGTTGCGCCTCAAAAGAACTTATAAAAGGCTCAATTGTGTCAGAATCGTCAAAGACTTTATAATAAGTCAGCTCGATACCATCGTAAGTTTTTTTAGCAGCAACAGGCTCCTTTGTTCGACATCCAGTAAGAGAAAGTGAAACAAGGATGGCAACCACAAGAAGAAGAGAAAGTGATTTATAATTACGCATCTTATTTTTATTAGGAATGAGAGTATTACTTGAAAGATTTTAACGTGTAGCGGCTCTTTCCACAAGCACATCCTGCACATTTTTTCTCTTCATCCTTCAACATCTTTCCAAGATCTCCAGAAACAGTATCTAAAAAATTCTCTGTATCCTTAGGACAAAACGCCTTATTTGGCTTAAACATGGTCTCTTTCACCTGCTCAGCTCCACTCGCACCACAGCTAGCACAAACAACCTTCGCCGCCGCACCGACTGCCCCTATACTATCGTCAACCACCAAATTATCGCCACCAACCATCAAGTCATCTCCACCAGCCGCAGCACCAACTCTCCCTGGCGCCACATGCTCAAAAATCGCCTCACACTCCCTACATTTATATTCAAAAATTATCATCGGCGGGATTGTAACATACAAAAAAGGCGGGCGCGACTCGGGGGTATACCCCGAGCCACACCCAGAAGATCCTTGCCCGACGAATCGGGAGAATCACCATACCTTTTTGACGGAGAAGTCGAGGCTCGCCAGCCACTCGCCCCACCAGGAGTAAGTGTCCGAGAAGAACTCCTCCGCGGCCACGACCCAGGGATCAGCAGGAGCCTCATAGTTGAGGCACCCCACGTTCGCATGGTCGATCGAATCGCACCAGGCTTTGTGCTCAGGGAGGTGCTTGTAAAGTTCGTAATACTGCTCACCCCTACACGAGGCGTGATCAAACTTCCACTTTTCGCACCACTTCTCATTCTCGATGGCCTCCCTCTCGAGCACATGCTCGGGGACCTCCACCTCTCCGTGAAGGGGACAGCCTACGTTCCGGTGGTAGATCAAATCGCACCAGGCGAGATGGTCCGGATCGACGTTACTCTCCATGTTGCCACGGATAACAACAACCACAAGACCATTCACGGCGAGAAGCAGAACCAGAAATGCAGGAAGGAGAAACCGCTTCATAAGAGCCTCCGATAAGATATGATGAATCAAGGAACGTTTGCTTTAAGTCAGTCCGTCGACAACAAGTCGCGGAAAAACTAAGAAAAGCAAGCCTTAATTTATACCATTTTTACCTCTCTTTGTCAACCGTTGATTATCCTTTTCTCCTCCAGAAGCACCAAACACATGGAAGGGTTACATTCGAAAATTTCTTAAGCAATCACCCTTCTCCTATACTCCCGATATCGATAATCCTCCACTCTTATTTTTTCCGAGATGCCATTGTGTGCAAATTCGTGATGCGTTTTGCATAGTCCCTCCATGTTTTCATGGCTTCCAGTCGCGGCGAATCTTTCTTTGTGATGGATGATCTCCACAGGCCTGCAACAGCCCTGATGCGCGCACTGACCATTTGTGGATTGAAGCACCTCTCGTTTTTTTGCAGCGGGAATATAGCGACTTGGATGTTTTTTTATTGTCGCAAACTCTTGCAATTGGAAATTTTCCACGGAATATTTCCCTTTTCCTGAATTACCCCTCTCTTCCCAACTAAAATCCCCGGGGATTTTCACTGGCCTTTTGGCTTGAGAAAGCGATTTTGGCTGTTTTTCACGAGATTCCATCTCAACCAACATTTTCCGCAAAGCCTCCATATTACTTAAATTCTTCCCAAACTTCTTCTTTAACTTCAAAAACATAAACATCATTTTCTCGTCCATTTCCACCTGCCATTTGTCTGTCACCTTTCCCCGGATTTCTTTGCTGTATTCCTGCAACGCTGGCTTGCTCATGTTCTCTACTTTTTCTGCTAATTCTCGCTCGTTTTCCCTGGTCGCAACGCCAACCACTATCGCAACTTTGTTTATCCCCTGCGATTCAATGGCTTTTTGCAAATGTGGCATTTCTCTAATTTTCTCATCAACTTTGATGGCTTTACTCACCACTCCTGGACTCAACCCCGCCAACCTTGCCGCATAATCATAGATATTTGCATACCCCTCGCGCTCGTAAATTTTCTCTTTCTGTATTTTCGGCAACAACGCCAGGAGCTTATACGTAATCTTGTTTCGCTCACGACCAAGTTGCACGAATTGGCGATGAAGATTTCGACAATTTTCGCGTAGAGTCATTGTAGTTTTTGTTGTCATGTTTTTAGGGTTATTTTTATAAATTCTTTCTGATTATTTTCTTACTTTTGCCCTATGTTTTTGTCGCCTCAATTGTATCAATTCCACCAACATAAACAAGCGATAAATGGCTTACAAGTGCGATCATACAATGTTTTTCGAAGTGATTTTCACGAGCAAGAGAGAAGGAATAATTATCTCCATAGCAGAGGTGAGCAAACACTCACCCCATCGAGTTTTCTAAAGATTTTGACTCGTGTGCCGTGGAAATTGTGAAAATTTGTGAGAAGAAAAATGTGGAAGAATTTTAACTTCTTAAAATTTTAGTCAAGTTGAATTAACAAGGGGTAATACAAAACCAGCGGCAAGGAAAAATCCTGAAAATAAGAAAACAAGAAAACCATAAAAGCAAAAAAGTACGAATCGATAACCACCAAAAAATCCCCGGGGATTTCCGAGGACTTCTTGGCTCAAACAAGCGATTTTAGTCATTTTTCACAAGAATCACAAAAGTCATCTGGAAAAATCGCACAAAACGGGCATTCACATTTCTCCGTAAACCGATACCCACCAAGGCCTTCAAACCACATATATCCATAAAATTCTTCCTGTGAATTTTTGGACAAACTGCCAGATTGTAAATCAGCATTATTTCCCATCACTTTTCTTTATTTCCTCCTCGTAAACATCTTGAATTTCAATCTCACCATCCTCATTTTCCTTTCGTTTCTTCCAGGTTAAAATTGTGAGATCGCTGGCAACGACTTCGGTAGAAAATCGTTTTGCACCAGTTTTATCCTCGTAACTACGATTCAAAAGGCGCCCTTCAAGAAAAACGGCCTGCCCCTTTGAAAGATATGCGCTGCAAATTCCTGCAAGCCCATCCCAAGCTACAACCCGATGAAAATCGGCAGTTTCAGCCTTTTCACCATTGTTGTCATATGTGGTTCGATTTACTGCTACAGGGAAAGTCACCACTAACTTTCCACTTTTTGTCTGTCGTTCCTCTATATCTGAGGCAAGATGCCCAAGCAGAGTAACGCGTGCTGTTCCTTTCATAATGAATGGATTAAGTAATAAGTACTTCCGTTTTAGCAAACAAATCTTAAATAAGATTAAAATTTTTCTAAAAAACCTATATACTGCGAATCACATATGTTTACAGGCATTATCATACAAACAGGAGAGGTAAAATCTGTCGAAAAAGGAACAAAATCGACAAAATTTGTTGTGTCAGCAGATAAGGCAATTGAAGGAAAGAAGGAAGGAGAATCCATCGCTGTAAATGGGGCCTGTATGACGATAATCGAAATTGGCAAGAACAATAAGGAAACAACATTCACCTTCGAAGCGATGCCGGAGACTCTTGAGGTTACAAATCTTGGAGAGATAAAGGAAGGATCGAAAGTGAACCTCGAGCCTGCACTCACAGTGAATCAGGCAATTGATGGACACATGGTTCAAGGACACGTGGATTGCATGGGGGAAGTTGTAAGAATGGATACAGCCACTGAAAGAAGCGTACTGACCGTTAAATTCCCGAAAGAAATCGCAAAATATCTAGCCCACAAAGGATCAGTCACACTCAACGGAGTTTCTCTAACTATTTCATTACTAGCAGCGAACAGCCTAAATGTAGACCTAATCCCCCACACTCTCACCCTTACAAATTTAGGAGAGCTGAAACCAGGAGACAAGGTTAATATTGAAGTCGACATGATGGCTCGATACATTGAACGGCTTCTTGATGACAAAAACGACGAGGCGAAATATTTTTTCCTACAAGAACGAAATTTAATTTAATGGAACAATCAAACAACACACAAAAAGTTGATGGATCAGGACTGAAAATTACCGTAATTGTCCCCTATTTCAATGAAGAAATTGGATTGGAAATGTACGAAAATGCAAAAAAAGAATTAATTGATAATGAAGTAAAAGAAGAAAACATCTCATTAACAAGAGTTGCAGGAGCATTAGAAATTCCTCTTGCATGCCAAAAAATCATTGAGAAAGAAACGCCAGACGCAGTCTTAGCATTTGGTGCAGTAATTCGAGGTGAAACATCTCACTACGACATGGTTTGTAACGAAACTTATAGAGGAATCATGGAAGTTCAACTCAAAACAGGCGTTCCGATTGGATTTGGAGTTTTGACATGCGAAACAGTAGAACAGGCAAAGGAAAGATCATCTGTGGAAGGATTAAACAAGGGCGCACAAGTAGCACAAGCAACACTCATTCAAACAACAATCTAACAACCCAATAACTTCTAATTCTATGGAAATCAATACACTTAAAGATATCCCTGAAATTAAAGGACAAACAGTACTACTTCGCGTAGACTTCAATGTCCCAATACAAGACGGAGAAATACAAGACGACACAAGAATGACAGAGGCCCTGGATACGATTAATTTTTTGATAGATAAAGGCGCAAAACTCGTAATAATGAGTCACTTGGGCCGACCAAAAGGAGTAGGAGTAGTAGTAGAAGAATTAAGACTTACAGCAGTTGCAAAACATCTTTCAGAACTTTTAAAAAAACCTGTGAAAAAACTAGATGGAATAATTTCATCAGAGGTAAAAAAGGAAGTTAAAGAAATGAAAGAAGGAGAAGTAATAATGCTGGAAAACGTAAGATTCGAGCCTGGAGAAGAAGCTTGCGAAGAAAATTTCACACAAGAACTTGCCTCTTTAGGAGACATATTTGTAAATGATGCATTCGGGACAGCTCACAGACGACACGCATCAACAGCGGGGCTCGCTGATCACCTACCAGCATACGCCGGCCTTCTAATGGAAAGAGAAATCGCTGCACTATCCCCACTCGTACACGACGAACCCGCTCGCCCCCTCACCATGATCTTCGGTGGCGCAAAAATCGACACTAAAATCGGAGTAATAAAGAATTTTATCGACAAAGCAGACTACTTCCTTATTGGCGGCGCTCTTGCAAACACCTTTCTTGCTGCAGCAGGCTACAACATTGGAGAATCACTTTACCAAGAAGACAAAATAGAGGTAGCTCGCGAAATAATGCTCATGTGCGAAAAAGAAAAAGACAAATTCATAATCCCTCACGATGTCGTTTGCGCCTCAGAAATATCAGAAAACGCAGAAACAGTCGATATTCCAGTAGAAGACGTAATCGGAGACATGAAAATCCTCGACATAGGAAAATGGACAGCAGAAAAATACGCAAATATCTGCTCCTCGTCCGGCACAGTAATATGGAATGGCCCACTTGGCCTATCCGAATTCAAACCCTTTCAAGCAGGATCACGCGAAGTAGCTCGCACACTTGCAGAAACCAACAACACATCAATCCTTGGTGGTGGAGACACAATCGACTGCATCTCACGCCTTAATATCCCAGCAGAAAACTTCACCTTCATCTCAACCGGCGGCGGTGCAACCCTAGAATTCCTCTCTGGCGCAGAACTACCTGGGATTGTGGCTCTCAAAAAAGCATAGACATTACACCCTCTCATAGAATAAACTCCACCTCCTATAATCATTTTCATGGAATCTTCAGAGAGTTACCAATTCAAAAGAGATCCAAAGAAGCTTTGGATGAGTCGCAAAAAACCTCCAAAATTTAATCAAAAAGAAGAATCAGATGACGCTACTACAGCCATTGGAGAACGACTAAAAATAGATATTGAACGAATTACAAACACAACTGATGAATCACACAATATAACCGGACTTCGAAGATCAGGAAAAACAACAATTCTAGAAGGAATCACCGAACAATTAACACGAAAACTTCAAAGAGACATAAGTGAACACAACACACTTCGAATTCCCGTATACATTGAAGGACAAACAAGGGGAAAAGCTGAAACGCCAACAGCCTTTGTTACAAAAGAAGTTAGAGAAAAAGCAATGAGCATAATTGAAGAAAATGAAATCGACATTACTCTCCCAGAAAATTCAACACTTAGCGAAATGGCATTTTCCCTTGCAGAAAGACACATTCTGCTAACAATCATCATCGACGAACTTTGCGCAATGACAGATGAAAATCACGAAGAAATAGAAATATTAATGAGTGAACTCAGAGAACTCGATCAATTACTAATAACACAAACAGTAGTCTCAACGGACTTTGAAAGTGAATACAATCCAGTAAGAGACGGACAACAGGAGGACCACTTTCAAACCGTATACGCACCTACACTCACAGAAGATGAAACACAAGCCTTTGCACACATAATAGCAAACGAAATGTCAAAAGAAGATATTGAAATGAGCCCATCTTTCATAGAAACACTCCACCAAGCAAGCCAGGGAGTTCCATACATAGCAAAAACACTAATCAAAGGAACAATTAGCAACTACAAACAAGAATTGTTCACACACACTGACCAGACAAAAATATTAAATTATTTCCATGCCCTTGTTGAGACAAATTTCGGCAACATTGCCACAGTTTTTGAAAACTGGATAAATGCAAACCAAGCAGCGAAAGATTTTTTGATAAAAATCGCAAAAGAAGGAACGTCAAAACTCCACCTAAACGAAACAGGGCCACTCATGCCATTTATTAGGATGGGATTAGTGGATACCGTAGGCCGCAGAGAATTTACAATCAAAAATCCATTATTTAAACAATGGATAATAAAAAAACACATAGAACCCAACAAGGATAAAGACCAATTAGAAAAGGAAGGAATAGTATCTCCTGGATTCAGTGCAGCAAAAATTCTAGACCGAATTGCATACGAAGATAAAATTTCAACAACAATAATAAATGACGCAGCATCGACAGATAATAGATTTGGCGATGCATTAGAAGAAGAAATAAGAAAGAAATTCAAAAACAGAGCAACACTAAGAGTAGAAGGGGGAAATATCCAAACAGAAGAAAATTTCTATCAAACAATTAGGGCTCAATTAGAATTACACTACCCCGAACTTGTTAATGATCCAGAAATATCAAGTGCAATAGAGACTCAAAATTTAGGAAAGATTGTTCAGAGAATAATAGAATTATCACAAAAAAAAGTAGTAATAATATTCACCAATGCAGACCAAGTAAGAAATCCCGAAATTGTAGGTTCAGGATTTGGAGGAAAGATTAGAAGCACACTCCAAAGGTTCAGAGACAAAGATTTTTCAATCATATTCACAACTCATAACAGCATGATGCATTTTTCAGGCTCGATACTCAATGATAATAGAGGATCCCAACTCTACAACATCTGTGGATATCAAGAAGTTAAACCTGAAAACGAGGCAAATGTCAGACAATACGCACAACTTAAATCACTCCTAGTAGACACAGAAAAGAAAATAAAAAATGAAATAGAACTTTATGGAAGTGTAAGAAGCCAAACAATTACAGAAAAATCAAGAATAGAATTTAAAATATCCCAACTTCTATACTAACTCCGCAACACACTCAATCTCAACTTTAACATCCTTTGGTAATCGTGAAACCTCCACAGTTGCGCGAGCAGGTTTGATTTCACCATCAAAATAACTAGCGTAGACATCATTTACAGCAGCAAAATCGCCCATATCAGCCAAAAAGATTGTGCATTTAACTACCTGTCCAAAACCAGAACCAGCAGCCTCCAATACACCACGAAGATTTTCCATAACTTGCATAGTTTGAGTTGCAGCATCATCCTCTACCATTGTTCCATCCAATCGAAGTGGAATCTGGCCACTACAAAAGACAAATCCGCCACTAATCACTGCTTGTGAATAAGGACCAATCGCACCGGGAGCATTATCTGTCTTTACAACTTCCATATATTTTTATTAGATTATTCTTCGTCGTTTTTATCTTCACGAGATGACCATCTTTTAATTTTTTCAGTAATTTCTGAAACCGGGCGTGAATATCTCTCGCGAGAAACCTTAACAGCTTTTTGGATAACCTCAGGATCAATGTCTAACAGGGGCGGAGGAAGCGTTCCAAGCGAAAATGTACTTGTAGGCATTCCTTCAACCAAAAGCCTCATATAGGCCGTATATTTACTCAGAGAGACAAGATCGGGTGGCATAACCTCCTCACCAAACTGTTGAGAGATATATTCCGCATCGTCAAATCCAACCTGGAACGACAACACACTACCGACATTTCCAAAAACCGCATCCCTAACCTCCTCCGGCATCTGCGCAATATACTGATTCGCCATTGTTAAATTAAGCTTATATTTTCGTGCCTCTGAAAGAATCGTAGCAAACGCATCTGTCGCAAAATTCTGGAACTCATCCACATACAAGTAAAAATCTTTTCGCTCTTTCTCGGGGATACTCGCACGACTCATCGCATCAAGCTGGAATTTAGTAATAAACATAGCACCCAAAAGCGCAGAATTATCCTCTCCAATCTTACCCTTTGATAAATTGATGATCACAATTTTCCCCTTATCCATAGCAAATCGAAGATCAATTGTACTCTTTGGCTGCCCAACGATATTTCGGATTGTAGGACTTGATAAAAACTGACCAACTTTATTTAAAATAGGAGAAATTGCCTCAACCTTAAACTTATCCTGCATCTTCTCAAACTCATTCGTCCAAAAAGCTTTCACCACAGGATCCTCAATCTTCCGCACAATTTTTCGACGATACTCGTCATCCTGAAGGATACGAGTAATTCCCAACATCGAGGTGCCAGGATACATAAGCAAAGAAAGGATCGTATTTCGAAGAATGTGCTCAAGACGTGGCCCCCAACTATCCGCATAAATCTTTTTAAAGATACCAACAAGCCCACTACAAACGATAGAACCAAGAGCTGGATCCACATTTTCAAGCATGTTAAACGCAACCGCATAATCCTTATCAGAAGGATCAATCAAAATCACATCATTTATACGATTCGAAGGAATAAAGTTCAATACCGCATCCGCAAGATCTCCATGCGGATCAATAACTCCAACCCCCTTTCCATCCATAATGTCAGAATAAATCATATTCTCAAGAAGAGTAGATTTTCCCATACCCGTCTTTCCGATAACATAAACATGCCTTCGCCGGTCTATCGGCTTAATACCAAATATCTCCTGAGAACCACGATAATTTGTTCTTCCAAGAACAGTATTTTCAGCTCCATTAGGACCGGAAGAAAGAGGCAAGTCCGCAGGTGGTTCCAATTTTCTACTTTGCACCCAATAAATTGTTGGTGTTTTTACAAGAAGATTAGGAAGATGATAAATAGTAGCAAGCTCTTCATTATTCAAGACCATTCCATCCATCATGAATCTAGTCTTATACGAATTTACAATACGAGTCCCCTCCATAACTGGCCCCTCATTAAAACCATTAAGATGTGGAAAACTAAACTGTTTAAAGGCACCAACCATCTCCTCCAATTTCATATCCGCCTTCTTTCTACTTTTTGTTTTTGGAACATAAACAAGACGAATAGTAGTCTCAAAAAGAGGTCTCACAACCTTGTCCATCGCAGCATCATCATCACTTTCCCGCTCATGCCCACGATTTGTAAGCTCATCAATATCATCTGAAGAACCTCCTCCTCCCGAAAAAGCACTAGCACTTACCCCTGCAGTCGCAAGAAGCCCCTGAAACCACATAATAAAATAAACAGGAAAGAAAACCGCTTTTGGCCACAATTTCCGAGTAATAAATACACGCGCATAAATATTTTTTAGCGAAGAAATATTACCAAAAACCCCTTTCTTAAGAATTTTCACACACTTTGTCATAACAATTCTCCATTTATTACGAAGTGGAGTTACAATTATCTGAATCCACGCTTGATCTTCAAGGTCATCAAATTTTACCAAAGAAGAAGTAAGCCCAGCCATCGGATCAATGGCTACACGCGTTAATTTATCCTCAAACTGAGGATATCGTTTAATAGGATATATATCTGCAGAATCAAACTGAAGCTCGGTTCCAACAGCATTGGCAGCAAGCGGAACATCAAGTGAATAATCCACACAATCCTCTATCTCAACATCCGGATATTGCGCATATATCTGGCCTTCAACCAAATTTCGAAGCCTATCCGGAAAAGCAACATAATACTTTATACTTCTATTTTTACTCGCCAACTCAAAACTCACACAATCACTCGAATAACCCATCAACCTCTTCCAGAGTCCAAATTTATTACGAATTCCATGAAGCGTCGCGAAAATCTGCTCCGCCACAATAGGTCCACACTCACTTTCCTTTGCAACTCTTACCTGAACAACCGAATATTTCTGCCTATATTTCCTACGAACACGATTAAAATATGAAATAAACGCAAAAAGAAGCACCAAAAGCGCTACCCCTAGAGTCGCAAACAGAAAATAAATAAATCCATCCATAATCAATCTTTTTTACCTTCAAATTATACTCTAATTCCCCTTTTTATCAAAGAATCTTTGTAAAATAACAGCCGCAGCATATGCATCTCTTCCAAGCAGTTTTTTCTCTCCACTTGCCTCAGCATTTCGCATAAGCTCATCCGCTTCGAAACTACTATACTCCTCATCCAAAACCTCAACTGGAATATCAGTCTTTTCCCCCAATAACTCAACAAACTTCTTAACATCGGTCATTATTGGATTTTCAACACCTTCAAAATTCAAAGGAAACCCCACAACAATATAACGAACATCTTCCTCATCACAAAAACTCAAAATCTTACCTATCAAATCCTCCATCCCTTCATTCTCATAAACCCCACGCGCAAAAGAAATACGAAAATCGGCTTCACCAGTGGCAAAACCGACCCTTTTAGATCCATAATCTATAGAAAGAACTTTTCCTTTCTCCATACTATTCAGCAGCTTCAACAATTACAGTTATTTCTCCTTCAAGTCCCTCTCCCAAGTGAACGATAGCCTTGTGCTCTCCAAGATCCTTGAAGTGCTCCATCTTTATCATTCCCTTGTCTAACTCTACATTTGCAGCTTTCGCAATGGCAGATACAAGGTGCTCTTCAGTGATAGAAGCATAAAGTGTACCTTTCTCACTTACCTTTCCAGAAACAGTGACAGAAAGACCTTTCAACTTAGTAAGTACTTCATTAGCTCCCTCAACTACTTGTTGTTTCTTTAGAACTCTCTTCTCATTTCTCTTTTCAGCAGTGGCAATAACAGCCTTTGATCCAAACTGAGCAAGATTACGAGGAGATAAAAAATTCCTAAAGTAACCACTTTTTACAGTTACGATGTCGCCTCTATAACCTAACTTTGGCACATCTTGATTTAATAAAACTTGCATGTCTTTTTGATTAAACGCCATATATAAATACAGAAACCTCGCTCAAATGTAAAGAGATTTTATCAACTAAACACCCATTCCGAGATTCTGGAGAACCTATCACTAGGATAAACCAACCCATCCATTGAAATTCCCTCGATTTTACTATCCGTTGCATAGTAGTAAACAGGGCGATAAAGGAAGATAGCCGGAATATCCTCTTTCATCTGTTCAGCAAGCTCAAGAAGGAGATCATCACGCTTTTCCCGCTCAAACTCCGCCCTAATATTCTCTATCAAACTATCTACATTAAAACTTTTGTAATTAGAAAGATTCTGACCCATTGGATCCGCCTGAGTTGAATGCCAATAAGAATAAGTATCAAGATTGTATCCCAGGCTTTGCCCGATAAAGAGCAAATCATAACTTCGACTCTTCAAGATTTGTTTGAAGGGCATAGGTTCTTGGAGATCCCTAATAATACTAAATCCAACCTTCTCCCACGAATCCTTCAAAAAATTCACCGTCTTAAGTGTTTCCTCAAATTCATAAGTAGCATCAGGATGATTCAAGGCAACAAAACGCAATTCCAAAACCTCCCCGTCATCATTAAAACGATATCCAACATGCTGAGTATCTCCATCATCATAAGAATACCCTGCATCCTTAAGCGCCCCCTCCGCCTGCTCCGCACTTGCCTGATACACCCAATCCTTCTGATCCAATTGCATCAGAGGTGTATCAACAGCAATTTTATCATTGAAAAGAGCTATCAATTCCCCCTTATCAACAGCTTTTTGCAAAGCAAGACGAATGTTTTTATCATCCTTAATCAGCTGGCTCTCCATATTCATGAAAACAGCAGTGTATTGAGGCAATTCATATGAGATTAAATTAAACCGCTCGTTGTCCTTAAAAGCAGCAATGTCATTACCGGTAATTCTAACAATCCCATTTACGGAATTAGACTCATCGATTAACTGCGCCATTGTAGGATAAGCAATAAAACGCACCTTTTCGATCGCTGAAGGATCCGAATAGTAATAAGGACTTCTTTCCAAGGTTGCCTGCATTCGCCCGTCAGAGAACCTCTCAATAGGCTCTAGCATCATATAAGGACCGGTCCCTACCGGTTTTTTATTAAATTCATTCTTAATCAAATCATAAGGAGCTATGTCTCCAAGAATATGCTTCGGTAAAATACCAGTCGTAAAATTCGATACAAAAAAGATATTTGGTTTTTCTAAAGAAAACTTAATTGTTTTTTCATCAATCTGCTCAATTCCTATCCCTCCAAAGTTAGTTCTTAAAATATCATTGTTAAACCCTTTATCCATAACAACATCGTGATATGTAAAATACACATCATCTGCAGTTACAGGCGCTCCATCATGCCATTTCAACCCCTGCCTTAAGGCAAAAGTATACTCAGTTTTATCCTCATTAATTGTTAAAACTGCCATATCATCAACAATAGTTCTCTTATCAGGATCGTATTTCATAAGTCCAGAAAAAACTAAGCGAGAAACCTCTCTATCCGCAGAATTATAATCTACAAATAAAGGATTAATATTTTGGAATCCATTACTTGAAACTAGCCCCTCAGTATATATATTCGCCTCTCCAAAATTAAAAACTCCATATGGAAAGAGCATCATCTTAACAAACATCGCTAAAATACTGGCAAAAGCAATTCCAGTAAGAACTTTCTCACCGTAAGTATAGCTGCGAAATATCGCAACCAAAGCTTTTATAGGCTTCATATGAAGAGGAATGCAATTGAATTACAAATGAATAGAATAGCTAAAATAAGTGTAGCCTGCTCAAGGAATTTCTCGGCTCCCCTCTTGCTAGCATGAAATCCTCCAGTTCCACCAAAAGTAGCTGAAAGACCAGAAGATCTTTGCTGTACCAATATAGAAAGAGCCAAAAGAATTGAAAGAATCAGTTGTACGACCATTAATGTTGCTTGCATATTTTTTTATTTAATTAGTAGATGAGCAAACCAGTTAATCACACCAAACACAACAGCTCCTATAACATAGGTGCCCCAATTTGGAAAGGCCAACGTAATTCCCTGAAAGTCCATTGTGTTGAGCAGATAGGCAAATGCCCAAAGAATAAATACATTTGACGCAATGACAAATATACCGCCTGTAAACATAACGAACGGAAGAGAAATAATTTTAATAACAGGGCGAATCAGCAAATTATAAAGACCCAAAATAATCCCTCCAACAACAAAAAACTTAAATCCACCCGTATAAATTATCTCCGGAATAAGATATGTCAAAGCATAGAGTATTCCTCCGTTCAAAATCACACCAATCAGCATTTTAACAAGTATTCCCATATCAATTTTTCTTTACGGCTATTTTAACACTTTCCGCCTCAATCTCAACACTAGTATCTGCATCAGATTCAAAATCTCCAGAAACCTGTAACTCATCAGCAAGAGTCTCTGTTTTAAGATAGTCGCCAAACTGATCCAAAGCTCCTGAAACGATCTCTCCACCATCTACCATAACCAAAATTCTATCATCAACCTGATAATCGGCAGTTTTTCGAAGCTCCTGAATAAGTCTAACAAGATCACGAGCAATTCCCTCCTTCCTTAAATCATCAGTTAATACAGTATCCAGCGCCACAACAATCCCTTCGGCACTTTCAACATCAAAGCCCTCCTTTCCTTTGAATCCAATCTCAATCTCATCTCCCATTAACTCGTATTGACCCACCTTTACAATGTCTCCTTTAAGCTCAAATTCACCAGCCTTCACTTTTTGAATGATAGATTGAACCTCACCTCCATATTTTGGACCAAGAACCTTGGCATTCACAACTACCGACTGCTCCACAATATCCCCAGCCTCTTTTATGAATTCCAATTCCTTAATATTCAACTCCTCCAAAATGACATCTTTTTGAGACTCAACTAATTCCTGACTAACTCCTTCAGGAAGGGCAATTCCAGCCTTTGCAAGCGGCTGCCTGACCTTAAGCTTTGCCTTAGCACGCACACCAAGCCCAAGACTCACAATAGTCCTAACAGCATGGATTTCTGTATTTAAATTAACATCAATTCTTGTAGAATCAGCAAGCGGCCAATCCGCAAGATGCACCGATTCCTCGCCTGTCATATTTTGATAAATTTCATCTGCAAGATATGGCATAAATGGAGCCAAAATCTTTGATAACTCAGTAAGAACTATATAAAGAGTTTGATAAGCGTTATTCTTGTCAGAATCGCTCTCGCTCTTCCAGAATCTTCGACGAGAACGACGAATATACCAGTTAGACATATTCTCAATGAAATCTGATATTGGACGCGCTGCTTTAGGCAAATTGTAATCATTCATCTGCTCAGTAACAGTTGCAATTAGCGTATGTAGTTCAGACAAAATCCATTTATCTAACTTGTTCTCTGGCAGAAACCTAGAATAATCCTTCTGCGGTTCAAATTTATCTATATTTGCATAGGTAACAAAGAAACTATAAGTATTCCAAAGCGTCAGAGTAAGCTTTTTCACAACCTCATCCACATGTGCCTCAGAAAATCTTACATCATCCGCAAGTGCCGCAGGCGAACTAACTAAGAAATACCTCATACTATCAACTCCCATCTTTCCAAAAATCTCATTTGGATCAGGATAATTTTTCTTCCTCTTTGAAAGTTTTTCTCCATCCGCAGCCAACATAATTCCATTAACAATCACATTTTTAAACGCAGGCTTATCAAACAGGATTGTCGAAAGGACATGAAGTGTATAAAACCATCCACGAGTCTGATCCAATCCCTCAGCAATAAAATTCGCAGGAAAATTCTTTTCAAATTCCTCCTTATTTTCAAAAGGATAGTGAAGCTGAGCATATGGCATAGAACCACTCTCAAACCAACAATCAAAGACATCTGGAATCCTACTCATAGTGTCTGCACAATCTGGACATTTAATCTTTACATCATCAATATACGGCTTATGAAGGTCTAACTCACCATCACGCTCAGGTAATTTTCCACCAGAAAGTTTCCCCAATTCTTCTATTGAACCAACGCAAACCTGCTTTCCACAGCTACATTCCCAAACTGGAATTGCACACCCCCAGAATCGATTTCGAGAAATTGCCCAATCACGAGCACCCTCCAACCATTTTCCAAACCTTCCCTGCTGAATATGATCAGGCTGCCAATGAATCTCCTCATTATTTTTGAGCAGCTTTTCCTTCACCTTTGTAACCTCAATAAAGAAAGAACGAGTAGAATAATTAAGGAGTGGAGTATCACACCTCCAACAATGTGGATAACTATGAGTATAATTTTCCTTTGCAAATAGCAAATCCCTCTCATGTAACCACTTCATAACATTAATATCCTCACCCTTCACAAATTTTCCAGCAAAATCCGTAACATCCTCAGTAAACTCACCATCCATCCTTACATGTTGGATCATTGCAAGTCCCTTCTCCTTCCCCAGATTGTAATCATCCTCACCAAACATTGGTGCGATATGAACAACACCAGTTCCATCCTCGGTAGTCACAAAATCTGCTAGATGAATACTGTAAAGCTCTCCTTCAAGCCCTTTATCAACGTAGTACGGGAAAAGCGGCTCATAGTGCTTTCCCTCAAGTTTTTTAACATCAACCTTATCCCCTATTACATAATTCCCCTCTCCAAACACCTTCTCAACCAAATCCTTAGCCATCAAAAACACTCCATCCTCCTCCTTCACATCTTTTCCATTCACAAGTACATATTCAATGTCTCCACCAAATGCCAAAGCTACATTTCCAGGAAGTGTCCAAGGAGTTGTAGTCCAAGCTATAACAAAAATCTCCTCACCTTTCTTTCCAATTGCCTCGAGCGCATCCTCCTTCAATTTGAACTTTCCAGTAACCGAAAGATCCTTTACATCCTTATATCCCTGTGAAACCTCAAAATTCGAAAGTGGCGTCTCACATCTTGGACAAACATGCATAGATTTATGCCCTGAGTAAACCAGTCCTTTATCCCAAATCTGTTTAAATATCCACCAAATAGACTCCATATAATTATTGTCCAAAGTCGCATAACTATCACCAAAATCAACCCATCGACCCACACGCTTCAAGGTTTCCTCCCACTCCTTTGTATACTTGAAAACTGAGGCGCGACAATCACAGTTAAATTTTTCAACACCATAATCTACAACATCCTTTCTTCCCTTCAGCTCAAGTTCCTTCTCAATTTCGTATTCAACAGGAAGCCCATGGCAATCCCAACCATTCGTACGCGGCACATAAAACCCACGCATCGACCAGTATCGTGTTACAGAATCCTTAAGCACATTCGCCAAAATATGCCCATAGTGAGGCAAACCATTCGCAAATGGCGGCCCATCAAAAAAAACATACTTCTCGTTATCCTTCCTCTGCTCCACCGACTTCTCAAAAATCTTCTTCTCATCCCAATACTTAAGCATCTGCTCCTCCATCTCTGGAAACGACTGCTTCGGATCAACTTTCTTAAAACTCATATATTTAGAATTTATTATTAAAACAGGCGTAGTTTATACGAAAAAAAGGGATTATTGAAGGAAAAATTTTAGACACTTGACTTATTCCTTAAAAATGGTAAGATAGGTGGCTTAATAATCAGACCAAATATGCCAAATACACCTAAAAAGAATGTTGACCTAACTGAAGTCGGAGGCTACGCAAAAGCAGAAGTAAGTGATGATATTTTTGAAGTAGTTGAAATATCAGAATTTTTAGTAAAAGCACTCACGTTTCTAAAAATCATTCCAAAGATAGACAGCCCCATAAAACTAAAAACTGAAACCCCTAATACACTTCGTTTGGACATCGAACGTATCGACCCAAAAAAACTATCACAAATTGGGGAAATTTCAGTAGAAATTGCGAAAAGAGTAGCGTTAGCCATAGCCGTAATAACAGCCATCTCATTCGTGGCCGGAGCAGCAGTAGGAAGCTGTGCTAGCAATAATGACAAACCAGATCACCCACAAAAAAACAACGATTCCAAAATCGTTGAAACAAAGCCCAACACAGATGACGGCAGAATTTTTAGTGAATTTGTAATACCAACAGACACAACTGAAGACAAAGCCTAACAATGTAAGTAAATTTTCAGCACCCTTGACACATTAAATGGACACACCTATAGTGCCAAACTGCAAATTAAACAAAGATATATACAATTTCCAAAACAAGAAACAGTAGATCGAATTAAGGCGCTAAGAGAGGTAAATGCCACCCCCTCAGAGTTTTTTGGGATGACACCACAACAGATCGCACTTGAGATCTTAACAATCAAAAATGGGAAAATAGTAATTGATGTGTCTAAGGCCCCAGAATCAGAAAGAGATGCAATCAGACAAGCAAAAGAGGTTAGTATAGAGGGGAAAACCCCAGAAATAACTATCCTAGGAGACAACGGAGACAATTCTGTAGATGACGAAGGATTTTCGGAAGAAGACAGCATTTTGAGAGATATTAATCGGGAAATGCTGTCCACCCAAGACGCAATAAACAATGTTCAAGTCGCATTTACACGATTTATTAACACTCTACTCACAGATCCAGAGAAATACCCTCTTGTAAGAGATGAATGGAATAAATATATCGTAAAACATGAAGAAACTGGAGAAGCCACCTATCCAGATCAAGCACACCACATTAAAATTGTGGGACTAAAACCATTATCAGAGGGGAAAGACGATCTGAGAGACCTTCACACACAATTCATCATACAAATGAGAGAGAGATTTAGAAGAGAAATAGATGAGGTTTTTGAGGGAAAAGATGATGTTCTTAATCACAAAAACCCACAAATGAACACTCCAGAAGCTAGAGCAATCTCAATTCTACAAGCAGAATATAGCAACTTTGTAAGAGGGGCCGGATATTTGAGACACAGAAGAGGAGAAGACTCACTCGATGGATACGCACCACGTAGACTTGCAGCAAACATAATCGACGAAACAGCCTCACAATACACAAAATAATGAACACAGAAACCAGAGAAAACACACTCCTAAACGATCTAAAGAAAGTTGCAATAGCAGAAAACACCGCAACACTAACAACAAAAACCTCAGAACTAACTGAGGAAACACTAGACAAACTTCGTGAATACCACTGCTTAGACGAAAAAGGGCAATTACTATTCAATATAGTAGAAGCAAATGGATGTGTATTTCTAGTAGACCCACTTAAACCAAATCTAGCTCCAGAAGAAAACGCAGTCTATCCACATCATGACGAAGCGGCACAACTACTAATGACAGCCAAGGGTTTAGATGAAACTTTTGACACAGTAATTGATGCCTTCCGTGGTGGAGAACATGCAACAATCCCAATCTTAAACGCAGAGATAGCAGATAAAGCCAAATCGATTGACATAAATCCAAGATCAACAATCCTAAGCAAAGCAAATGCTGCAATAAATGGTCTCGATGAAAAAATAGAACCAACAATTGGAGACACCACACAAGAAATTCCTCAAAAAGAAGGGAAAACCTTGTTCGTAGCAAATCCTCCATTTGCACTAGCCGTTAAAGGAGTCAACCTGGCAATAATGAGAGACGGGGGAGAAAATGGATTAACTCTTACAAATGCATACTTAAGAAAAGCCATAGAGGCTGCCGATAGCGAAGACGTAATTATTGGAGTTGCATATTCAAGAATTAAGAAAAATAGTGAGATAGAACTCGAAAATGAGATAAAAAGATTGCTGACAGATGACCACGAATACTCTATTGAAATAATTGAAGGAGAAAATCTTTGGAGAGGACCAAATGGCAAAAAAGAGCAACCAAACCCAATGCCACTATCAGATCTTTACAAAAAAGCACAACCAGAATGCCAAGAATCAATAGACGCTTACAATCGTGCATCTAGCATGCATCTTTCTCAAGGATGGGAAAAACTGGGGTACTTTCGATATGTAATCAGAATGAAAAAAGTTCAAGGAATCATGGATGAGACCAAAAAAAAGCTTCTACTGTGATAAAACATCCTTAAATTTGACAGATAAAAACATGTGGAGTAAACAGAGGGGTGGTAGTTAATAACCCCCAACCACATGGCGGAAACAACAAAACTATTCGTTCCAGATTCAGACGCAGTACAAATAGAGGCACAACTAGCATTTGGAGGAGGATATGACGGGAAAATTGAAGAATCCGAGGGAGGAACACTAATTGAAATAAGATCAGAAACAGCTCATGTAATTGGCCAAACTCTTATTAGAGAAGGTCATAAAGTATTTGTTAGAAAGAATAAACAAGAAGAAGTAGCTGCCTAAATAATTTGTAACAATCATAAAATATGAAAAAATCAATTTTAACGATCTCAATATTTATACTTGGGATGGTTCTTTCAGGATGTAGTCCAACAGCTCACGCACCGGGAGAAGGATCAGGGGAGATTTCAGGAATTTTGAGCTATCCAAGTGAACAATTTCCACCAGAAATGCAAGTATGTGCAATTTCAACAAAAAATTATACAACAATCATTTGTACAAAAGATTTTGAAGAAACATCAAACCCACAATACAGCAGAGGCTATAGTATGACACTTCCATCAGGAGAATATCTAGTATATGCAGAGGCAAATAACACAACAGGCTTTTTCTCAGAATTCGTCCCATGCGGAATGGATGTAAACGCCTGCACATCACATAAACCAAATGTAATTGAAGTAAAAGACGGAGAAAAACTTGTAAATGTTAACCCACAAGATTGGTACTACAAATCTGTATACAATGAAGCGTTTATTCTGAATACAAGTGGAGAATTCATAGTTGAAAATTCTGATGAATACTCAAGGATTCAGAATTACACACCAGACAATGACCTCTACACATTAAAAGATGGGGAATTCTTTATTGAAATATTTAAAGGAATATCAGAAGAAGATTTCGGCAGTGGGTATAAAACCATACTGGTAAGTGAATTTAATGGAAAAGATGTGGTTAAAGGAGAAGACCGAGAGCTTGGAGGAGAAGCAGTCGACGGAATAGGATACTATCTTGCTGGAGACAACATCCTTATAAATTTAAGCTACGAAACCACAACGGGACTCGAAAATGCTGAAAACGTATTGAGTAATATTTTGTGGAAATAATCCCGTTTTACCCACACCCATTACAACCTCCACAATTTCCAGAGCAACCGCCTCCACTAAGGACTTTTGGCTTATACATAGAAACCAGTTGTTCAGCAATTCCGGTATATTTTTCAGGAGTTAGTGCCAGCAGGCGCTTTTTGTCAGCAGCGGGAATTTTCAGAGATTTAATAAGTTTGTGAAGCGCAGCCTTCGTAACTCCTGCCTTTCCACGAGTAAGATCCTTTAGTTTTTCATAAGCTCCCTCAATCTTATATCTTCGCATGACAACCTGAATTGGCTCCGCAAGAACCTCCCATCTATCCTTTAAATCATTTTTTACAGCAACCTTATTCACAACACATTTCGACAACCCTCGGATTGTAGACTTGTAAGCAAGAATGGCATAAACAAGCGCAGATCCGATATTTCGCTGAACTGTAGAATCAGAAAGATCTCTCTGCATTCGTGAAATCGGAAGCTTTGAAGACATGTGCTCAAGAAGAGCATTCGCAAGCCCAATATTTCCCTCACTATTCTCAAAATCAATCGGATTTACCTTGTGTGGCATAGTCGAAGATCCAACCTCTCCCTTCTTTGTAGTCTGACCAAAATACCCAAAACTAATATAAGTCCACATATCACGATCAAAGTCTAAAATAATATTATTAAGTCGTTTGATTGAATCGAACATCTGGGCAATTCCATCATGAGGCTCGATCTGTGTTGTATATTGATTGAATTCCAACCCAAGAGATTGTACAAATTTTTTGCTCTCTTCTAGCCAATCGACCTTTGGATAAGCCACAACATGAGCATTGTAATTCCCGACTGCTCCATTTATCTTTCCTGGAAGTTCAAGACTTCCACATATGTTCTCAAGTTCTTTCTCTAGCCGAACAACTACATTTACAAGCTCTTTTCCGACAGTTGTTGGAGAGGCAGACTGACCATGAGTATGAGCCAACATTGCAACACCCTTATTCTTCACAGCCATTGAATACATTTCTTGTACAAGACCACTTACAACTGGTATAAGGTCGCGCTCAACAGCATCCCGAAGCATGCAGGTAAAAGATAGATTATTTATATCCTCTGAAGTGCATGGAAAATGAATAAATTCCAGGTATTCCTCTATCGGACCACCTTTTAATTTTTCCTTAATCAAATATTCAATCGCCTTTACATCGTGATTCGTCACTTTCTCAATTTCTTTAACTCTCTTTGCATCAGTTGTATCAAATTGTTCGTACAGACTCCTAAGAATTTTGATTTCCGTAGGTTTAAGCTCCTTAGTCCCCTGAAGCTTCACATCGTTAAACAAAAAGATAAACCACTCAATCTCTACAAGTACTCGGTAGCGCATAAGTGCGGCCTCGGAAAAATATTGAGATAAATAGTCGACTTTATCTGCATATCTCCCATCTAGTGGGGATATAGCTAGTAAATTATGATCCATTTTTATTAGTTAAATGAGTTTTTAATTTCTTTGATTCGATCGCGTACCTGAGTCCTTAATTCTGCATTCTTTAGCGCAAAAATTCGAAGAACCGCCATCACAACATTTTGTCGATCAATTACAGTAAGAACTGGGGTATCTGAAGGCATAACTAGAGTGCTGTTAATGTTAACCATAAAATCCTCCTTGGTTTTAAATGGAGGACAAGCAATTACAGGATGAATGCTATTTGCCGCAGTTACGCCAGAAAGGCCATTTGAACGACCAGCAACAGTTATATAGACAATATCTTCATCACTTTCATTATTTTTGCTAACGATATCAAAAACTTTTTCAGGAACCTTGTGAGCCGAAGCCACAATCATCTCGGTATCAATCCCCCATGCCTTAAATTCTGCAGGGAAACCATCAACCCACTCTTTGTCAGATTCTGATCCCATTAGTATTACAACTTTCATATTATTAGGTTTAAAAATATTTGGATAGATTTTGTGAGAGGCGAGCAGATACGTTCCCGACCTCGGCTTCAAATGGAAGGCCAGTGATTAATTCATATGCCTCAATATATCTGCGAGCCGTTTCTATTTTAATATCATCCGGAACTGTAGGAACCTCTCCGTCTCCTTTAAAGCCTGCATCTGCAAGCCATCTTCGTAGATACTCCTTATCAATCTTCTTCTGCTCCTCTTCATTCTCAAAATTCTTCTGATACTCATCCGCATACCAAAATCTTGAAGAATCCGGAGTGTGGATCTCATCTATCAAAACAATTTCTCCATCTGGAGTCATTCCAAATTCATATTTTGTATCTACAAGGATAATTCCCTGAGCTGCAGCAATTTCCTGTCCTCTTGCGAAAAGTTTTAGTGCCACATCAGATAAATGTGCAAATTGTTCAGGAGTTAGATCTGTTCTTTCATAAAGAACCTCAGGAGCAACAGACTCATCATGATCACCATGCTCTGCCTTCGTTGAAGGAGTAATAATTGGCTTATCGAACTTCTGATTCCACTTCATCCCATCTGGAAGCACATTTCCACAAAAATTTCGCCCTCCATTTTCATAATGATTCCAAACACTTGTAGAAGTTACGCCTGTTAAGTATCCACGCACAACCATCTCAACAGGAAGCGGTTTACATTCCTTCGCAGTGACAACATTCGGATCTGGAAATTCAATTACATGATTCCCCACAATATCCTCAGTTTTATCAAACCAAAACTTTGCCATCTGATTAAGCACCTGTCCCTTGAAAGGAATAAGTGTAATCACACGATCAAAAGCAGAAAGACGATCAGAAACAACAATAATACGCCGCCCATCCTTAGAATAATTGTCTCGCACCTTACCCTTATAAACATCACCAAGTTGTGGAAAATCAGTCCCCTCGAGGCAATTTGGTATTTGCGCAAGGAGTTGTTCAGAATTTAACATAATTGAAAAATTAAAAGCCCTTAGTGATTAGATAATATCAAATCAGGCGCAATTTGCAATCGTTGAGTTTTTGGAATATATTGCCGATGATAATTAACCCATATTTTGTATGTCTACACATAATTCAGCTACAAATCTTGCAGTAATTCTAGGGGCCCAGTGGGGCGACGAAGGAAAGGGAAAACTCGTCGATATTCTTTCTGAAAAATTCGAGATTATTGCGCGTGCAACAGGCGGAGCAAATGCTGGACACACAATCTATATAAAAGACCCAGAAAATCCTGGAAAAAACAAAAAATTCATCTTTCACCTGGTTCCTTCAGGAATGTTAACCCCAGAAACACTTTGCGTGATTGGAAACGGGGTAGTCCTTCATGTTCCAACATTTTTTGAAGAAATAGATGTACTTAATGAAAACAACATCCCAACAGAGGGAAGACTCCTTATTTCAGACAGAGTTCACCTTCTTTTTGACTACCACAAAGTAATTGATGGAATACAAGAAGATTCGAAAGGAGAAAAGAAAGTTGGAACAACAAAGCGCGGAATTGGTCCTTGCTACACAGACAAAATTAGAAGAAATGGAATTAGAGCTCACGAATTATTGAATTGGGAGAAATTCACAAAAAAATACTACGATAATCTTGAAATATTAAAAGAACTATACGGAAAATTCGACCACGATGCCGAGGCTGAGTTAGCAAATTTAAAAGAGTTATCAAAGAAGTTAATTCCAATGATCACCGACACAGCATACTACTTGAATAGCGAGCTCAAAAATGGGAAGAAAATCCTTGTAGAAGGTGCAAACGGAGCACTTCTTGATATTGATCATGGAACATATCCATTTGTAACCTCTTCAAACTCAACAATCGGGGGAGTTTGCACAGGTCTTGGAATTGGAGCACCTCTGATTAATGACGTAATCGGAATTATGAAGGCCTACACAACAAGGGTCGGGGCCGGCCCATTTCCAACAGAACTCCACGATGCCTTGGGCGACCAAATCCGTGAATCTGGTGGTGAATACGGCTCAACCACTGGCCGGCCCCGCCGCTGTGGCTGGTTCGACGCAGTTGTGGGCAAATACTCCGCAATGGTAAACGGCCTAACCGAAATCAACCTAACAAAACTCGACGTCCTTAGCGGCCTCGACAAACTTTTAATAGCAATAAACTACAAATTCGATGGAGAATACCTCCACAGCTTCCCCTCAGACCTAGAAATCCTTGAACAAGTAGAAGTCGAATACATCGAAATGCCAGGTTGGAAAGAAGACATTAGTAAAATCCGCAACTTCGATGACCTTCCACAAAACGCCAAGGACTACGTCCGCCGCATCGAAGAACTCCTAGAAGTAAAAGTATCCTCAATCGGAGTAGGAGTCGAACGCGACGACCTCATATTCTGCAACTAAAGCTCAGGAGCAGTCATCAAACCAAACTCCTCTGAAACAACAGGAGAACCAGGTGCCTCATCTGGCACGTTTTGCGATTCCACATAATCCTTCCCTCCCCCAACAAAATAATAAAGCGCTCCAAGCACTACGATCACAACTAAAGCTAATAAGAATTTTTTCATATAGAAGGTTAAATACTACAAAAATAGTAACACAGCACGTCAAAATCACAAAAATCAAAACCCTCCCTCGTACAAAAAAATTACCACCCCATTCTCGTGAAAAACACCTCAAATCGCTTTCTCAAGCCAAAAGAACACAGAAAATCCCCGGGGATTTTCGAGGAATGTTCAAATAGTAGACGCTGAAAAAGAACCCTTAGGCGTTCTGGGTGTAAACCAGACGCTCTCTATTGAGGATGGTGGGCGCTGAGGGAGAGAACCCTTAGGCGTTCTGGGTGTAAACCAGACGCTCTCTATTGAAAATGGTGGGCGCTGAGGGAGTCGAACCCCCGACCTTCTGGGTGTAAACCAGACGCTCTAGCCAACTGAGCTAAGCGCCCAAATAAGACGAACAGAAAACTTTTACCATAACGGCAATTTTCATGCAAGTTTTTCATCAACCAAGCATAAATCCGTTTTCTCTAAGCCATTTCTCCTGGGCCTTATAATCAGGGCAAGCATCCGCCACCAACTCCCAAAACTTAGAAGAATGATTCATCTGCTTCAAATGCGCCAATTCATGCACACACACATATCTAAACACCTCCCTAGGAGCAAATAAAAGCCTAAAAGAGATGTTTATGTTTCGCTTAGAGCTACAACTGCCAAACCTCCCCTTTGTTCTCTTAAATCGAACACTAGCAACCTTTTCCCTAAAATGAACCTGATTCAATTCATCAACAGTATCAAGAAGATACTGAATTTGATCCTTCACAATTGCCTTTTCAACCAAATCCTTAAGGCCATCTTTCCCCACAGCACTCTCCCCAACCTTCACTCTCACTACTCCCCCATCCATCTTCACTGAATTCCTCTTTCCCCTTCCTTCAACCACAATTTCGTAAATTTTATTATGAGTCACAACCCTTCCACCATCCTTAAATTCCGGCTCAATAAAACTATCCAAACTCATTTTTGCCAACCTTTTCTCTGCCCATTTCAAAAATTTCCCCACAGTCCGAACTTTATCCCTCCCGACCAAAAACCTACTCAATTTAACCTTAACAACCCCCTTCGAAAACCTAACCGTCGAAGAAACCTTCATGGCAGATTCGTAAACAACAGGAACTCGTCGCTCCCCAACTAAAATAAACTCAGGTAAATCCATAAAAAAGAATAATGGTGCCCAGGAGAGGACTTGAACCTCCATCCGCATACGCGGACTACCCCCTCAAGGTAGCGTGTCTACCAATTTCACCACCTGGGCATGTAAAAAGCTAAGCCATTCTAATCTAATAAGAAGAAAAATCAAATTATTATCTCTCTAAATATGGACCAGAAGTCTTCCAAGTAGGAAGCCATCCCTTTCCTTTTGTGAGAGTTCCAATATCAACTCGCAAAACATCTGTAGCCTGCGGACCTGTAACTAAAATAGTCACAACTCCATCTCTAATGTCCTTTACTGTTCCAGAAATATTAGTTGAAGAATTCAAAACCCGCTCCGGAGGAGGAAGATAATCACCTCGAAACTCATCAGCAGTAGGATCAAGCAACCTATTAGTTCTTATATCACTCAAGGCCTCCAATATCGCAGCATTCACAAAATCCCCAAACGAATAGATCTCTAAAAATGCCCCCTCTTTTTTATCATCATGACAAGGAACCCCCTCACAGTTCACAACAGAACCCATACCTAGCTCACTAGGAAACAAATCTTTTTGTCCAGCATCAATAGTCATAAAAAATTATTACAGGAAAGGAATTTACAACAAAATTCAAAAACAACAAAGCCAAAAATTATCATTTCCCAACATTTAACTTGCACATCCATAATTGAACCTGCAAAATACCACTCGGTCAAATCCTCTAACCATATTCATTATGAGCGCAATCCAAAAGCAAGATTCCTCAATCTATGAGGCAATTGAACGTGAGAAACGCAGACAAGCAGAAGGAGTGGAGCTTATTCCTTCAGAAAACTACACGTCGGAGGCAGTAATGGAAGCATGTGGGTCTATTTTGACAAATAAGTATTCAGAAGGATATCCAGGAAAACGTTATTATGGAGGACAAGAAAATATTGACACTATCGAAAATCTAGCTATTGGAAGAGCAAAAGAATTGTTTGGAGCAGAGCACGCAAACGTACAGCCATACTCAGGATCCCCAGGAAACACCGCAATATATTTTGCTCTCTTGGAGTTCGGAGACACAGTTATGGGCCTCAAACTTGACCACGGCGGGCACATTACTCATGGACTTCCAATCGCATTCTCGGGGAAAGCATATAATTTTATTCCATATGAGGTAAATATTGAAACAGGTCTTATTGATATGGAAGAAGTAAGAAAACTTGCCCATGAGCATAAGCCTAAAATGATTGTAGCAGGATTTACTGCATACCCTCGTGATATTGACTGGAAAGCTTTTCGCGCAATTTGTGACGAAGTTGGAGCAATTGCAATGGCTGACATCTCTCACACTGCAGGCTTAATTGCAGGCGGAGTACTTGAAAATCCAGTTCCATATTTCGATGTTGTAATGACAACAACACACAAAACTCTTCGTGGTCCTCGTGGAGCAATGATTATGTGTAAAGAAAAATATGCCAAAGCAATCGACAGAGCAGTCTTCCCAGGACTTCAGGGTGGCCCCCACGATCACGCAATTGCAGGTAAGGCAATCGCATTTGATGAGGCCCTAAAACCTGAATTCAAAGAATATGCAATGCAGGTTAAGAAAAATGCACACCACCTTGCTGAAGAGCTCAAAAAACGTGATTTTACACTTGTATCAGGAGGAACAGACACACATTTAATTCTTGCAGACCTTACAAACAAAGGAATCCCAGGAAAACAGGCCCAAGAAGCCCTAGATCACGTTGGAATAACTCTCAACAAGAACACAGTTCCGGGAGATCCAAGATCCCCAATGGACCCATCCGGAATTCGACTTGGAACCCCTGCAATCACAACCCGCGGGATGAAAGAGCACGAAATGGAACTCATTGCTGACTTCATTGACCGCACACTACAAAATGTAGGCAACGAAGAAGAACTCGGCAAAATCAAAGAAGAGGTAAAAGAAATGTGCCTTAAATTCCCAGTTCCAGGGATCTAGTCCTTCCTCAAAACAATCAACGTAATATCGTCCATTTGCTTGTAGCCATTTCGGAATTTTTCGACATCTGAAAGGATTGCAGATCGCATTTCTTCAGCAGTTTTACATTGAGGAATCGCAGGAACACCATCTCCACCAGCAGTCCCCTTCGCAGCTTTTTCGACAAAAGTTTTTAACCTATCAATCCCATAATTTTCCTCTTCATCCCTCCACGCCTCAGCGATTCCATCACTATATACAATTATAAAATCCCCACTTCCAAGGGGCACTATTTCCTCCTTCATCTTATCTGAAACATCCTCAACCATTCCAAGAGCAATTCCACCTTCCGGAGTAAGTTCAGCCGCTCCTTCTGCCGCCTTAAAATGCACTAACTGTTCGTGTCCTGCACTTACATATCTAAATAATTGATTCTCAATATTCCAATCCATCAGACAAAGAGTCATGAACATATTTGCCATTGTTTTGGCTTTAAGCACACGGTTTACATTAGCCATAACATTGCATAAATCCTTATTTTCACTATTTCCATAGAAAAGTGCACTAGCGATAGAACTTACAATTCCAGCAGGAAGTCCATGCCCAGTCACATCTCCCAAATACATAACCAAACGCTTTTCAGTAGCAAAGAAATCATACATATCTCCTCCCATTTCTTCAGCAGGAATTAAAGAAGCCGCCACATCAAGACCTAGAACTTTTGGCATATTTGAAGTATCTGGGATAATCGTCTGCTGAATCTTTCTTGCTAACGACAGCTCATGAGAAACACGCTCCTTAAACACACGCGCCTCCATACTTGCCTCAAGATCCTGCGCCATTTTGTTAAAAGTCTGACCCAAATATTCAAGCTCATCTCCCGTTTGGATATCTACACGAGTATTAAAATCTCCAGTAGCTATTCCTTCGGCACCAGTAACCAACTTTGAAACAGGCTTAGTGACTCTCTTAGCCATATATACCGCCATCAAAATCCCCAATAAAATCCCAAAAACCGCTAAATAAACTATTCTTTCAATCATCACCGCTACCCTTTCTCTCAAATTATGATAATCCAAAGTGTACACAACCGAATACCTTTCATCCGCAGGAACAACAATTGAATCAATCAAAGTCCCTTTTTCAAAAGGTGCAATTTGAAGCTCCTCAGCATTAACATAAACAAAACCATTTTCAGTATACTTAAGATAATAGGTTCCTCCATCAAGCGTGCGAACAGATATATGCTCCGCTTTTACCCTTTGTTGTAAAGAATAATCACCCACAACTCGTTCACCATCAAATCTTTTATCAAGATCAGAAACAGAATCATATAAAAGCTCCCCTGAATAAGAAACAAGTGAAAGCCCCGCAACATCATCATTCTGCTCAAAGATGTCATGTATCGCACGATTAAAATAAACAAAGCTGTTTTCAGCAAGATACAAATCGTAATTCTCCACAACATCTCCCGCAGTTAAACGAGAGAAAGAAAGAGCATTCTCATAAATATCTGAGGCAATTTCCACTCTCTTCTCGCTAATAAACATCGCAGCAGTAAGGCCGAAAAGAACGACAATAAGTGTCGAAATCGCGATAACCAACTTGTTGCGAATTGTTAGTTTCATTTATTAATAATTAATTCATCAAAATATATCATTCCATCTAAGCGAGGAGGAATACTAAGCCATTTTCTGCTCGCCATAACGATTTCATTTTCAAAAAGGGGCACCCCAATAAATTCCTCATTCATCAAGATTTCCATTGTTTCTTGCAATAAATCTCTTCTTCTTCTCGAATCAAGCTCGGTGAAAGAAGATTCAATCAAATAATCAACTTTTTCACTCGAAAAATTTGCCAAATTAAACTCCCCATCGGTATGTGCAACAACTCGAAGAAAATCAGCGCTATCTCCCAAGTCCGACTTATACCCTAGGTAATAGATATCAGCATTTCTCATCTCTATACTTTTCAAAAAATCTTCACCACTAAGATAAGAAATCAAAGGCCTAACACCAAGATCAGAATAATTATGTCTAATCTGCTCGCCCAGCAACTCAAGCCCAATAGGGAGATGAATTCTTATTGTTTTTCCATCAAGCTCGGCGTCATTTATTAAAGCCTGAGCACGAACCTTGTCGTACTCACGATCCTCGATCTTTGGACTAAACCCAAATACCCCAGTACTAACAAATTGATTAACAGTATGGACAAATTCACCAAGAGAATTTACAAGCTCCCCGGTATTGATCGCATAACTAAGAGCACGACGCTCGGCAACAGTCCCAAGATAATATCCATCAGTATTCATCAATAAAAAATTTACAGCTAATTCCGGAACAGTCGTTATACTCAAGCCCTTTTCTCGCAAAAGATCTACTCCGTCATGAGGAACAAAATAGACAAGATCTGCCTCGTTATTAACAAGCGTACTCACCCTTTTTGACTTATCTTCAATAGAGAGAAGCCTAACTTTGTTAAATTTTGGAGGGCCACCCCAATAATATGGATTCTGTACAAGAGCCATCTCCCCATCTTCCCAAGAAGAAAATGCATAAGGACCAGTTCCAATTGGAACTGCCAAACTTTCATCTCTTAGGTCTTCAGGAATAATAAAAATCAATGATAGTTTTTGAAGAAGAAGTGGATCGGGATCCTTAGTAACAATACGGAAAGTCAGCATATCATCAATCTCAATTCTCTCAATATTCTCCAAAAACTGCGAAGTCAGGGAGCCTTTATACATATTGGCTCGCCCTAGGCTCGCCACCACATCCTTAACCTCAAAATTTTTCCCATTATGGAAAACAACATTTGGACGAAGATTAAACTCCCACGTTTTTTCATTAATTAAGCCCCAAGAAAGAGCCAAGGAAGGAACGATCTTGTAATCCTTATCAACCTTAACAAGTGGCTCATAAATATTAACAAGTCGTAACCAAACCTCCGGACGAAGATTTGTGACCTCAAGAGAAGGCGCCTCGGTAGGATAAACAACTGTGAGCTCATCTATTTGGGCAATCACCTCATGACTCCCACCAAAATACCTATATAAATCCCCCACTAAATTCGGCAAAAACAGCTTTACCCCAACAAAAATCAAAAGCATGACAAATATCGTATGAAGTACTTTTCCAAATTTTTGAGATGTGTTTGTTTCCACGTGAATTTGATTCAGTTAAATCCAAATATTATAGCATAAAAAAGCCATAATCACCACCCTTCATGCCTCTAAATTTTTGACAAAGTGTCCTGAAGTTGTCTTTCTAATTTGCTATCCCCCATTCTACGAGCAAGATCACGCATTTTCACATAAGAAGATTTGTGCTTTTTCGCATCTGCAACAGTTCTCACACTCGTTACCTTTGCTGCCTCTTTCTTGTACAAATAAACAGCCTCGTTATGGTCAACATTCTCTTTTAAATCATTATCATAACTTTGACCTGCATAATATTTTGCCTTTTTGAAATTATGACTTTTCAAATAATATATAGCGGCATTAGTATAAGCCTTAATCAATAGTTCTCTATCACCCTTCTTCTGCAAATAAAATATTGCAGTATCGTAGTCGTTAGCATCCATCGCAGAAATCGCCAAATTATGATAAGCAACTGCCAAATTCTTCGCAACAAGAGTCTTCAAACTACTAACGCTATAGGCCAACTGCGCACTTTTAACCATATCCCTCGGAGCAATTTTAATAACATCTTCGCGAAAATCAGCAACATCAAGCATATTTGTTGAAACAATCTCGGTAACCGGCAAAACCTCTCTCTCATCAACATATTTCTGAAAAGTCCCATTGGTCGCCTCAATATCAATTCCTCTAAAATGAAGGCAAACATGCTCAGGAAGCAGTTTTATCTCGAGCGCCTCAACAGGGAATTTCAAGGAAAACAAATAGATATAAAAAGTTACTATCTGATTACAATCCCCCTCAAGCTTATGAGTAGCGGGATCACGAAGTAACTTCCCAAAACTCGCAGTACTTATATAGTGATAATGATTACCAGGACGCAAAAACTTCATAATATGATAAAGATGCACAATCTTGTCCTCATCTCCATGAGGGAAATTAAGCCCCTTACCATCCAAGACCTTCTTAAGAGCAAGCTCATCAACCTTGTGAGTCTCCACAAACTTAAAAAACGCATCATTTATCTTAACGATATCCCTATACATCCTCCTTCTAGTTGATTTCCCAAGATAGGTATACCCCTTATACTTTTTCTCCATCCAAACACTCAAAACAACCAAATTCTCCTGCATAAGCTCCAACAACTTCTTCCTAATCCCAGCAATACTATCCGTAGACTTCACATGTTTAAAAAACTTATCAACCTTCCTCTCGAAAGAGTTAACATACGGAGAAAACAACCCAATTATCCATTTTAGTACTTTAAACATATCCGCAAATTATACCACAAAAATGCCTCTAAAACTACTTATCTCTGCCCAAAACAGCCAAAAATGCTTCCTGTGGAAGAGAAACCTTTCCCATCTGTTTCATTCGCTTCTTTCCTGCCTTTTGCTTTTTCAGCAATTTATTTTTACGCGTAACGTCCCCACCATATAACTTTGCAGTTACATCCTTTCTATAAGCCGAAATCGTCTCTCTTGCAATAATCTTACCACCAATAGCAGCCTGAATAGGAATAACGAAATTCTGACGAGGAACAACCTCTTTAAGTTTTTTAGTTAAAGATCGTCCAACATAAAAGGCCTCATCTCTATGAACAATCGCTGCAAGAGCATCAACTTTTTCACCAGCAATAGAAACATCAAGCCTAACAAGATTCTCGATTCTAAAATCCAGGTATTCATAATTCATTGAAGCATAACCACTACTAACACTCTTTAATTGGTCGTAAAAATCTACGACAATAGAGGCCAAGGGCATCTCAAACGTGTTAACAACGCGGTTTATGTCCAAATACTGAACATCTTTCGAAAGCCCCCTCTTCTCAGAACAAAGTGTCATTATCGCTCCAACATACTCCTTCGGACTCAAAATTTCTACCTTCACCCAAGGCTCCTTTATGCCAGAAATATGTGACGGATCTGGCAATTCATGGGGACCAGAAATCATTTTCTCACCATCTGGAGTTATAACAATATGTGAAACTGTAGGTGCTGTAACTATTAAGTCCAAATTATACTCCCTCTCAAGTCGCTCCTGCACTATTTCCATATGCAAAAGTCCCAAAAATCCACACCTAAATCCATGGCCAAGCGCACCAGACTGCTCCGGATCAAAACTCAACGCAGAATCATTAAGCTGTAACTTAGACAAGGCCTCTCGTAACATCTGATAATCATCATTATCGGTACAAAAAATACCAGCAAATACAAACGGACGAACCTGTTTATACCCCTCCATTGGAACGGCATCGGCCATCAAAGTTTTAGTATTTCCAGCCTTCCAAACAGTATCGCCAACTCTCGCCTCTCGCACACTCTTAAGACCAGTTACAATATATCCAACCTCTCCAGCATGAAGAACAGGACAAGGTGTGTATTTTGGCTTAAAATAGCCAACTTCAAGCACCTCAATATCAGTTTTTGTATTCAAAAAATACACTTTATCCCCTCTTTTTACCGAACCAGATTGAAGTCTTGTATAAATAACAACTCCTTTATAAGAATCATACACAGAATCAAAAATAAGAGCCTTCAACTCATCATTATCACTTGCATCACGCGGAGGTGGAACCTTTTCAACAACTCTAGTAAGAACCGCCTCAACATTAGTCCCCTCTTTCGCAGAAACTGCAATAATATCCTCCTTTGAAATGCCAAGAGCATCCTCTATTTCCTGAGCACGCCTCTCAACGTCTGAAGAAGGAAGGTCAATCTTGTTCAGAACCGGAATAATTTCCAAATCATGCTCAAGTGCCATATAACAATTTGCGAGCGTCTGAGCTTCAATTCCCTGAGTTGCATCAACAACTAAAATTGCTCCCTCACAAGCAGCAAGACTTCTTGAAACCTCGTAAGAAAAGTCCACATGCCCGGGAGTATCTATCAAATTCAAGATATATTTTACCCCCTCATGCTCCCAATCCATCCTTACCGGTTGCAATTTAATCGTAATTCCCCTTTCCTGCTCAATATCCATCGTATCCAGAAGCTGACCATGTTTCATGTCCCTCTTATCAACAGTATTTGTCACCTCCAAAAATCTATCGGCCAAAGTGGATTTTCCATGGTCAATATGCGCAATGATACAAAAATTTCTAATTTTGTCCTGATTCATAATTTTAATTAAGCCAAGGCATTCTAGCAGAAAACTATTATTGATAAAACACTGATTTTGTGCTAGAATACTGAGATAAATTGAATAAATATGCAATTCAAAGTTCCACAGGACGTACAACGAGAAGACACAATTATCGGCCCTATTACCATGAGACAATTGATCATACTGGCAATAGGAGGAGGTGCTACATATGCAATATATGTCAGCCTCGCAACAACTTATTACACAGAAATTTGGCTTCCTCCAGTCGTTCTAGTAGGAGCCACCACTCTCGCATTTGCATTCTTAAAAATCAATGATCAACCATTTTACAGATTTCTCATGAATTTCTTGGAATATCACATCCTTGCAAAAAAGAGAATATGGATACAAGGATCAGACTCACCATACAATCCATATCCACCAAAAAAAGAGAAAAAAATAATTAAAGTCGATACAGAAGCAGACAAAAAACCAAAAAAAAGCATTGAAGAGTTAAGCAAATTACTAGATTCACATGGACATACGGAACTAGAGCATCAAGAAAAACAAGAGGCACTCAAAAAAATCATTAACCACACGGCATAATGGGAAACATACTAGACCTAATTGCACCTGGAAAAAAAAGCAGAGCTAACCCTCTAGCAAGCACTCAATCACACCTACGAATCGGAGAAATCCGTGACAATACACTCATTCTGAAAAATGGAGGGCTTAGATCAGTCCTAAGAACCTCAAGTATCAATTTCAATCTAAAATCTGAACAAGAACAAGAAGCGATTGTCTACGCATATCAGGGATTTCTTAACTCACTTGAATTTCCGATCCAAATAATCATTAGATCTAAAAAACTAGATATTGATGACTATATCGACCAGGTAAAAGGATTAGGGGAAAAGCAAAAAAACCCACTTTTACAAGAACAAACATATGAATATGCTGAATATATAAAAAAACTTGTGGAATTTACAGACATAATGGAAAAAGAATTTTATGTAGTCGTTCCCTATAACCCCATAAGATCAACAGGAACAAACCAACTACAGTCATTTTTCCAAAATCTTTCACCAAAAGACTCATACGTTGAAATAGATCGTAGACACAAAGAATTTGATGAACTACGAAAAAGCCTATCACAAAGAATAAATGTAGTAAGCTCAGGGCTAGAAGGATGCGGACTGCAAGTTGAAGAACTTACAACTCAAGAACTAATAGAACTCTTTTACAACAGCTACAACCCAAATACTTCAAGAACAGCCAAACTAAAAGATCTAGACAAATCCTCAATAAAAAAAGAGGAAGAGCATATAGAAAACAATGAGGAAAAGGAGTAATTAACATACAAACTAAAAGGCATTATCTTGGCAGCGCCCTACTTTCCCACGGTCATGCCGCAGTAACATCGGCGAAGGGAGTCTTAACTGCTGTGTTCGGAATGGGAACAGGTGTACCCCTCCCTCTATAACTACCAAGATAATACCTTTTAATTTCAATGTACAATTTTTTGCATTAATTACCAGTCAAAATAACGATTCTTCTTTAAAATAAGTCAATGGTCCATTAGTACTACTCGACTAAACACATCACTGTGCGTACATCTGTAGCCTATCAACCCTGTAATCTTCAGGGGGACTCATGGGGATCTTTAATCTTGGGCATGGCTTCCCACTTAGATGCTTTCAGCGGTTATCCATCCGAACGTAGCTACTCTGCAATGCCGATGACACGACAACAGATACACCAGAGGTTCGTCCACCCCGGTCCTCTCGTACTAGGGGCAGCTTCCCTCAAAAATCCTACGATCATGGAAGATAAGGACCGAACTGTCTCACGACGTTCTGAACCCAGCTCGCGTACCCTTTTAATTGGCGAACAGCCAAACCCTTGGGACCTTCTCCAGCCCCAGGATAGGACGAGCCGACATCGAGGTGCCAAACAGATTCGTCGATGTGAACTCTTGGAATCTATAAGCCTGTTATCCCCAGGGTAACTTTTATCCGTTGAGCGATAGCGCACCCACGTGCCACTATCGGATCACTAACACCTGCTTTCGCATCTGCTCGACTTGTATGTCTTGCAGTTAAGCTCTCTTATGCGTTTACACTATCAAACCGGTTTCCATCCGGCTCTAGAGAACCATTGCGCGCCTCCGTTACTCTTTAGGAGGCGACCGCCCCAGTCAAACTACCCACCAAACACTGTCCTAGCTGCCGGCTTAACGGCATCAGTTAGATCCTAAGTATAGCAGGGGTGGTATCTCAAAGGTGACTCCACTCGGACTGGCGTCCAAGCTTCAAAGTCTCCCACCTATTCTGCACAGGCTATACCCAGAACCAATGTCAAGTTATAGTAAAGCTCCATGGGGTCTTTCCGTCTTTCCACGATTAACTGGCATTTTTACCAGTTTTGCAATTTCACCGAGTCTAACGTTGAGACAGTTTCCACATCATTACGCCATTCGTGCGGGTCAGAACTTACCTGACAAGGAATTTCGCTACCTTAGGACCGTTATAGTTACGGCCGCCGTTCACCAGGGCTTAGATTCAAGGCGTGAACCCATCCTCGTGACCTTCTGGCACTGGGCAGGCGTCAGCCCCTATACATAGTCTTACGACTTAGCAGAGACCTGTGTTTTTGGTAAACAGTTGCGTGGAATCGTTAGCTGCGGCCTCACCAATTAAAAATCAGTAAGGCAAGGTTTATCCCGAAGTTACACCTGCTATTTTGCCGAGTTCCTTAACGTTAGTTATCTCGATCACCTTGGTCTACTCGACCTACCCACCTGCGTTGGTTTGGGGTACGGAAACCTAATATTCTCGCTACCGAAGTTTTTCTCGTCAGTCGAAATCTCTAAAATCATTCCGCCAAAGGCAGAACATTTTGCATCGTTGCTCGTGAACTCTAAGGGATTTACCTCGAAGAGCATAAACTAACAACTTGCACGTGAATTCATTAACACGCTTCAGATATCCAACCGCGTCCCTCCTGAGCTAGCGCCTCTTTCAGGCTCTCAGAATCTCCCATATTAGACCGAAGTCCTCTACGGTTGAAAACGAGAGTCATCTAGACTTGCTCTGGCGAATATTAAGTTGTACTGGAATATTAACCAGTTGTCCATCGACTACGCCTCTCGGCCTCGCCTTAGGCCCGACTAACCCCAAGCTGATTAACATTGCTTGGGAAACCTTGGGTATTCAGTGTTCAAGTTTCTCACTTGAATTTCGTTACTCATGCCAACATTTTCACTTCCTGACGCTCCACAGAACTTTACAATTCTGCTTCGACGCTGACAGGAACGCTCCTCTACCGCGACACAATCAATTATGTGCCACTCACATCTTCGGTTAAAGATTTAGCCCCGTTATATTTTAGGCGCGAAAACGCATAGACCAGTGAGCTGTTACGCACTCTTTAAAGGAATGGCTGCTTCTAAGCCAACCTCCTGGCTGTATACGCGATTTCACATCCTTTACCACTTAATCTTTATTAGGGACCTTAGATGGTGATCTGGGCTGTTTCCCTTTCGACTATGGCACTTCGCTGTCATAGTCTGACTCCTATGAAATTCACGGTAGTATTCGAAGTTTATCTGGGTTTGGTAGACTTATTTCGCCCCCTAGCCCAAACAGAGCTCTACCCCTACTGCTATTAACATAAGGCTAGCCCTAAAGCTATTTCGAGGAGAACCAGCTATCTCTGAGTTCGATAGGCTTTTCACCCCTAACCACAGCTCATCCACCCACTTTACAACGTAGGTTGGTGCGGCCCTCCACGCGATTTTACTCGCGCTTCAGCCTGGCCATGGTTAGCTCACTCAGTTTCGGGTCTTGTGCACGACACAATCGGGTTATTCACCCTCGCTTTCACTATGGCTCCGGGTATTACTCCCTTAACCAAGCGCCGTACAGCAAACTCGTTGGCCCGTTCTACAAAAAGTACGCCGTCACCCGAAGGCTCCGACTCTTTATAAGCATAAAGTTTCAGGGACTATTTCATCCCCCTCTCGGGGTGCTTTTCACCTTTCCCTCACGGTACTTGTTCGCTATAGATCTCCAGATCTATTTAGTCTTGGAAGGTGGTCCTCCCAGGTTCAAGCCGGATTACACGTGTCCGACCCTACTCAGGGACACTCTGGAACGCTATCCTATTTTCGCCGACGGGGCTATCACCCTCTATGGCCGCCCTTTCCAGGGTCGTTTGGCTAATAGAAATAGAATTCGTGTTGAGGCCCTACAACCCCAATCGCCGTAGCAATTGGTTTGGACTATTCCCTGTTCGCTCGCCACTACTAAGGGAATCTCTATTGATTTATTTTCCTTGGTTACTAAGATGTTTCAGTTCACCAAGTGTCCTCGATACGCCTATTTATTCAGCGTACCGTACCTACCCATGACGGCAGGTGGGTTTCCCCATTCGGAGACCTCCGGGTCAAAGCTTGCTTAGCAGCTCGCCGAAGATTATCGCAGCTAACCACGTCCTTCATCGGAATCTGGAGTCGAGGCATCCACTTTATGCTTTTAAGTAACTTATATTTTTAGAGAATCAATTACTTTAACTAGTAATCGATAAAAGAAACTTGAATTAAATTTTTGAAATTGCATTCTTATTATCACTAATTGTCAAGGAACAAAAAAGGATGTGCCACTGCACATCCCTAAAGCTAACATTTTATCTTTCGATCACGTTGTTAACCTTAGGGATAGGCAGGTTGTTTTTGTCATAAAAAACAGTAAAAAATTTATTTGGATCAATCAAGTGCCTACAGATTATATTTATCAGCAGGCCTAAAGTCAACACATTTATTAAAAAAAGTATTACTAGAAAAGTACGTCCAATTTATCGGCAACAAATACGTCTAAAGTACCTAATGCATACATCAAAGAAAGTATAAAAACCCCCAAGGACATCAGAACAAAAAAGGTATTGGTTCCCCCGCTACCCAAATATTTCTCAGCCCATGAAAAATTACCTGTAAACATTTTAAGAGGTCCACGAAATCTCAATATCAAAAATGAGGCTACCGAACCAAGAATTAAAACAAGGATTTTCATGGCAAGATTATATCATAAAAAAATAAAAACCTTTATTAATTGGTGGGCGATGGAAGATTTGAACTTCCGACCTCTACATTATCAGTGTAGCGCTCTAACCAACTGAGCTAATCGCCCTCATTACTAATTAAACTTATTTAAAATTGGTGGAGCTGAGGAGAATCGAACTCCTTACCTCCTCGGTGCAAGCGAGGCGCTCTAGCCAAGTGAGCTACAGCCCCATAATTTTCAAATAAGCTGGCCCATATTAATGAAGTTGAACACTAAAAGCAAGAAAATTTTAAGCAATAGCTCAAGAAATTAAATAAAACAAAATTTGACATTACAGGTAAAATCTTACATTATATACAACCATAATACTTACAATTAAAATGGAAAGAAGAAAAATACTAATAATCGAAGATACCCCTGAACACAGAATTGCGGTTTGCGAAGCAATAAGAGAAGTTCTGTCAGGTTCATGGGAATTAGATGCACCAGATAAGTTAGAGGTCGCACTTAGTAGAATAGAAACGGACAGAGATGTAAAAATAGTCATTCTAGATAACAATCTAAATTCAAACGGATTTCAAGAAATGGGAGCACATGGAGATTACGAAAATTTTAGAGGATGGCAAGTTGCAAAAATAATTGCCAGAGAAAGACAAGACATAGCCATAATGTCATATTCAGTAACAGGAGGATACAACATGGTAGACACTACAAATAACCACTTTAGAAGAAAAAACGAAGTATTAAGTGGGACAAAAGATGCAATAAAAGAACTTCAAAGATGCGTCACAGAAATAATAGGAGAAATCGAAAAGAGAGAAGACTAATTACTTAGTATTCTCTCCTTTTTACTTTAACACTCAGAATGTAATAGAGACACTGATTTCGGCCCCGACTAGCGGGACATTGTTGATCTCATAAATTTTAAGAGATCTCGACCATTGCGATCCGATCAAAAGATCGAAAAGCTATGTTTCCTATTGAAAGGAGGTGATCCATCCGCAGGTTCTCCTACGGATACCTTGTTACGACTTCACTCCAGTCAGTGGTTTCACCTTAGGACCCCGCTTAAAGCTAAGGGTACTTCGGGCGCCCCCACCTTCCGTAGTGTGACGGGCGGTGAGTACAAGACCCAGGAACATATTCAACGCGCCATTGCTGATCCGCGTTTACTAGCGATTCCAACTTCATGAGGGCAAATTTCAGCCCTCAATCCGAACTTAGAGTGGTTTTGGGGATTGGCTCCGCCTTACGGCATTGCAACCCATTGTACCACCCATTGTAGCACCTGTGCAGCCCTGGACATAAGGGCCATGCTGATCTGACGTCATCCATACCTTCCTCCGACTTTGAATCGGCAGTCTCCTGTGAGAAATACAACACAGGACATGGGTTGCGCTCGTTTACGGACTTAACCGAACACCTCAAGGCACGAGCTGACGACGACCATGCAGCACCTGTCACCGAGTTCCAGAAGGCACTTCTCTATTTCTAAAGAATTCTCGGGATGTCAAGTCCAGGTAAGGTTCCTCGCTCATTATCGAATTAAGCCAGATGCTCCACCGCTTGTGTGGGTCCCCGTCTATTCCTTTGAGTTTTAATCTTGCGACCGTACTCCCCAGGCGGGATACTTAATGCGTTAGCGTCGTCACTGAAGGGGTCGAGTCCTCCAACAACTAGTATCCATCGTTTACGGCGTAGACTACCGGGGTATCTAATCCCGTTCGCTACCTACGCTTTCGTCCATGAGTGTCAGCTATTTCCCAGCATGTTGCCTTCGCTTTTGGTGTTCCTCTGTGTATCTACGGATTTTACCCCTACACACAGAATTCCACATGCCCCTGAAATGCTCTAGTTTCCCAGTTTTGAACACAGCCTCGGAGTTGGGCCCCGAGATTTAACATTCAACTTAAAAAACCACCTGCGGACGCTTTACGCCCAATGATTCCGGGTAACGCTTGCACCCTCCGTATTACCGCGGCTGCTGGCACGGAGTTAGCCGGTGCTTATTCCTGAGGTACCGTCATAATTCTTCCCTCAGAAAAGAACTTTACAATCTTTCGACCTTCATCGTTCACGCGGTATTGCTCCATCAGACTTTCGTCCATTGTGGAAGATTCTTTACTGCTGCCTCCCGTAGGAGTATGGGCCGTGTCTCAGTCCCATTCTGGCTGGTCATCCTCTCAGACCAGCTACCCGTCATAGCCTTGGTGAGCCTTTACCTCACCAACAAGCTGATAGGCCGCAGGCGCCTCCCGCACCGAAAAATCTTTACCCTTTCGGGACCATCCGGTATTAGCCACGCCTTTCGGCGGGTTATCCCTGAGTGCGGGGCAGCTTCCAACGTGTTACTCAGCCGTTCGCCACTCGATCCGAAGATCGCGTTCGACTTGCATGTATTAGACATACCGCCAGCGTTTACCCTGAGCCAGGATCAAACTCTTCGTAAAAAAAAGTTTGCAATCCCGTCTCGTCTATTAAAATCAAAGTACTTAACTTGACTTGTAAAGACTTGACGAAAAAAAATTGAATTTAATCCCATCAGTCTCTCTACTACATTCTAAATGTTAAAGATCAAAACTTGCTCAAATGTTCAATTAAAGCCTATGCAGTCTATTTAATATAAAGTCTAAAGTCAACATCATTTTTCCTTTTCTTATTAAGAAATCTTTACACCCATTCGTCAATACCTAAAAGCTGCTTTTAAAGCCAATTTTTGGTATAATTGTTAAGATACAAACTAATAAAAAATCAAAATGACAACCACTCATTCAACCAAAGGAACTACTCCTATTAACAATTCAATTCTTGTTCCAACAGTTATTGAAAAAACTCATCAAGGAGAAAGATCCTTCGATATATATTCACGTCTTTTAAAAGATCGCGTGATTTTTCTAGGAAGCCAAGTTGAGCCACACATGGCAAATTTAATAGTAGCTCAATTACTATTTCTAGAAAACGACGACCCAACAAAAGATATTACTATGTACATAAACAGTCCAGGAGGCCATGTAACAGCAGGGCTCGCTATATATGACACTATGCAATACATCAAACCTGATGTTTCTACAGTATGCCTTGGAATGGCAGCTTCTATGGGAGCGGTATTATTAACAGGTGGAGCGAAAGGAAAAAGGTTTTGCTTACCAAATGCAGAAGTTATGATTCACCAACCACTTGGTGGAGCAGAAGGCCAAGCCTCAGACATAAGTATTCAAGCTACACACATACTTAAAACAAAAGACAGGCTCAACGAAATGATCGCACACCACACAGGAAAACCAGTAAAAACAGTGGAAAAAGATACAGACCGCGATAACTACATGAGCGCAGAACAAGCAAAAGCCTACGGACTAGTAGACCAAATTATAAAAAGTAGATAAATTCTCTATATAGCATGTTGGATATGTCGCTGAGCAAACTCAACGGCATATTCAACGATACATTTTCCAATATCAATACCAGTAACTTTCTGAAGCTCCTTAAACCCAGGGTTAGAATTAACCTCTAAAACTAAAGGTCCACTCTTAGAACGCATAATATCAACCCCACCATAATTTAAATCAAGGGCTTGAATAGATCTCAAAGCAATAGAAACCTCTTCATCAGTCAATTCAACAGCACTCCCAATACCACCAAGCTCAATATTTGATCTAAATTCACCTTTACGTGCAGCTCGCATCATAGCACCAGCAACCTTGCCATTTACAACGAAGGCTCTCATATCTTGACCCTTCGCATACTTAACATACTGTTGTAAAAGATACATAGGTTGATTCCACATCAAAACCGATTTTAGAGCTCTCATACTTTCTACAATAGTAATTCCATTCCCGTAAGAACCAACAGGAGTCTTTACAATCAAAGGAAATCCACCAACCATTTTTGCAGCAGAAACCAAATCTTCAGGACGAGAAACAAAAACTGTTTTAGGAATAGGAATACCGTAGTGATCCAAAACCTGCATAGTTTTAACTTTATTTTTTGCTGCCAAAATGGCATCATAACTATTAAACAAAAGCATTCCAGCAAGCTCCATCTGCTGAATTAAAGCAGCATAAAGATCAACATTCTTTAATATAGAAGGTCGCGTAATCACAACATCAAACTTTGGAAAAGGTTTTCCATCATACATAATCCAAGGCGAATCTTGGTTGTAAACCATTTGAAACTTTTGCGCCCTAAAAATTTTAGCAGTATGCCCCAACTCGCGAGCAGCCTTTACCATCAATATTTCCTCAGGCGCTGACTTTTTATTTAAAGATTTAAAAGACAAAATCCCTATTTTTAGTTTTCTCATAGACTTTCTTAAAAAATGCTAGCAGAGTCTATATAGAAATATGTTAAAATGCAAATATGAAAAAATTTATACTTACACTACTGGCAACCTTTTTACTTACAGGCTGTTTCGGCACAGCAACAACTGCAACCGAAGAAGCTCCATTGGGATATCAAATATTCAGCAATGAAAATTTACAAATCACATATCCAGACGGATGGGAATTACTAACAAGAGCAGATTTCACATCAGACGTACCAGCAAGCACAATTTTATCAATTCGCAATAAAATTAAAAGTGATATATTTACAGCAAATCTAAATATAATCAGCGGATCAGCAGGAGACGCAACTCTGGAAGACATGAAAAAAGCAAATCTCGCAGCAGTTAAATCAAGCCTACTTAGCTTTCAAGAACTGGAAGCAACTCAAACAAAAAATGGACTCACAATGAGCTTTCAAGGTAAAAAAACACCAACAGAGCCAGTATTAAATTTCAAACAATTATTAAGCGCAAAAGAAGGCACTGGATACATGGTTACAATAAGCTATATTCCTGGTGAAGACGAAAGCATTGTCAAAGCCTTAGATGAGATGTTAAACTCATTTTCGTTAAAGTAGCCCTCATGGCGCCATGGCCAAGCGGTTAAGGCAGAGGTTTGCAAAACCTTTATCCCCGGTTCGATTCCGGGTGGCGCCTCCAAAAAATAGAGTCGGACCCCGTTGAAAACAACCGCATTCCAAAAAACTATTCCATTGAACAAAAAAATGCTACAATAAAAGTACTTATTTCTAACCATATCATCTATGGAAAATGCAATGGCAGTAGCCCTTATTCTTGGGCCAATTTACTTATTATCAGGTTTATCAATGCTTATCTATCCAAAACAATGGAAAAAGGTAATTAACGGATGGGAAAAAGATCATTTTGCACTCTTACCAATGCTAGTGATGTCTATGGTCCTGGGACTCATAATTATTCAAATGTATAGCGTTTGGGAGTGGAACGTATGGGCACTTGTAACAGTATCTGGATGGGCAATGTTCCTAAAAGGAGCTGCATATCTATTACTTCCAGGCTCACTACTAAAATCAGCTCTGGCAATGAAAAAAAGTACAGCAATGGTTTATTTAGGTGGACTAGTTGGAACAGCCGCTGGAGCTGCTCTCACATATTATTCTTACATGGCTTAGAGTTTATAAAAAACTAAAAGGGCTTTCCATTGCGAAGGTCCTTTTTATTTTGCTAGAATCTCAGCATGTTGAAAAAAGCAAAAGTCACAAAAAATGAGAAATTCACATCAGATGTATTTGAATTAACTTTCAAGATGGAAGAACAATTCAATTATGCTTCTGGACAATTCACAACAATCAAAATTAACGACGGAATAATTCCCCCATGCTTCCGCGCATATTCAATTTCCTCTGCACCAAGTCAAAACCCTGAACAATTTCAAACATGCGTAAAAATTGTAGAAGGCGGCAGGGGTTCAGGCTGGCTTTCAAAACTAGAAGAAGGTGATGAGATAGAATTCATGGGGCCGAGCGGAAAATTTTTATTCCAAACGCCAGGAGAAAAAACAGCAGTATTCATCGCAACAGGAACAGGAATTACCCCATTTATATCAATGATAAATGAGGAACTCAAAAAAGGGACAAATCAAAAATTTCACCTATTATTTGGCCTACGACACATAAGAAACGTTTTTTACAAAGAACAGTTAGATGAGTTAGCAGAAAAATATTCCAATTTTACTTTCGATATAACTCTATCACGTCCAGAGGACGATTCGTGGACAGGGAAAACAGGAAGAGTCACAGATCATCTAGAAGCCTTAGACCCCCAAACAACAGAAGTGTACATATGTGGCCTAAAAGATATGATAAATGCCGTACAGGAACAACTAAAAGGCTTAGGTTTCAATGAGGAAAACGTTCACTTTGAGAAGTTTGACTAAGATGTGGTGCCCAGGGCGGGAATCGAACCCGCACTCCCATAAGGAACAGGATTTTAAGTCCGGCGTGTCTACCAGTTCCACCACCTGGGCATTTCACTTCCCTATTTTTCATTTTTTTGGCAATAAAATCAATCATTTTACATATAGATCATTGCGAAAACACCCTATTTCTGCTATAATATAAGGATATAACAGAGCAAAAGTATGTCTGAAAAAGACAAATTAAAGAAAAATCTAGACACAAATCCAGAAACCGCAGCAGATGCGGCAGAAGATCATGCCAAAAAAACAGTAGAACGCAGCACAAAGCGCCTTCTTGGTAAGCTAAGAGGTGAGGCAGAAAGAACAAAAATGAAACCAACCGAATACAAAGCCGGAACCTTGCACGCTTTTTATATGGAAAAAAGCAAAAGCTTATCAGAAAAAACAGCTGAATATCGCAAAATTCTAAATGATGCAAACATAAAAGACATAATCTCAAAAAACAATTTACTCTCACAGGAAGAAGATACAATAAAACGTCTTGAGAACAATTCGGCTGGACGTATTGCAGCATACACAAGCACATTTGATGGAGAATGGTACACACTTGATTACAAACAAGTTGGAGGATCTAAACACGAATTAAATGTGGGTTTGGCAGATGTAATAATCGACCCATCAGTAGAAAACATTCTTATTCAAAAAGGAGGAGAGGCTATAAAAGCTCACAGAGACATTGTACAAAGTGGGCAACACCAAGGACGTGTGGGATTCGTAAACGACGAGACTGGTGAATACATTCCAACATTCACCGGAGACAAATTCCAAATTCTAGACAACAAATTAGAATACGATGCAAAAACTACAGAAAATTACATGAAACTATATGAACAAGAGAAAGCGGCGAGAGAAGCCTTTTCAATAAATTACAAAGAAATTTCAGAATCATCATTCATCAATACAGGTTTAGATTTAGACAGCGAACTAGCATTAGGAAATTTCAACCAAACAACTGATAGATATGCCGAAAATGAATTAAACAAACACGGGGTAGACGGAAAGAGCGTATTAGACTATTCCAAAAAAAGTTGCCAGGAATTTGGAATCCCATACCCAATTTTTATGGAAATGCTTCTTATAGAAAGTAACTTTAATCCTAGCGCACAAAATCCAACATCAACAGCTGGGGGCCTTGGACAATTCATAGACGGTACCTGGGACCGCTTCGTACAATACTGTAACGCGAATAACATATTCCACAAAGAATGGGGTGAAAAACCATTAAGTAGAAAGCATAAAAAAAATCCTTATTGTAGTGCTCACGCAACAGCCTGGTTGATGAATCAAACTAAAAGCAATTTCGACGACCTTAGCTCAAAACCACTACATCACCAAGGAGTTATATATTACTTAGCACATCATGAAGGAGTAGAAGGAGCAAAAAAATTCATGGCATTTCTAGAGCAAATGAAAACAGACGGAGCTACAGATTTCGCAGACATCTCAAAAAAATACTCAGAAAACAGGGAGGAATATGCAAAACTTTTAGACGGACGACAAAGAAACCTAATGGACAAAAACCCAAAAGCACAAATGCAAGTTTATATTCTAGCAAAAAAAGTAGGATTCAAAGCTGCACAAAGTGATGAAAAACTTCTTGCACAAGTAAGATCAAATATTAAGAGATTTGAAATTAGAGAAGGGAACTCAAAATTATCGGGAATCCTAAAGCTAAAAGCTGGCGAACCTGCGGTATTCGGAAGTTCCACAGCTGTAGGATTAAGCGACAAAACAAATGTATTTGGAATAGGAGGAGCGGGGCCAGAAATCTTTATGAAATACTTAAGAAAACTATGGCCACAAATTGAAAGTAAAAAACCATCACACGTTACCCTAGCCGGACTAGCTATTAATGGGCTAAAAAGAGATGGAACTAATGTAGAAAAACAACTAGAAGATTATATGAGAATAGTAGAGTTTCTTGAAGCAAAAGGAGTCACAGTAGAAATAGCAACCCTGCAACCATACGGAGAAAAGATTGAAGCCATTAAAGCATTCAATAAAGAGCTTAAGACAAATCCAAAATACCAAACCTACGTAATAGACTCAGCAGACGGGCTTACAACGGCAGACAACAAATGGAAACCAGGAATGGCAGCCTCAGATGGACTCCATATGAGCGACAAAGGCGAAAAAGCCTTTATGGAAAAAATAAGAAAAGCCGCTTAAATTATTTTTCTAAATGCAAAGTTTGAGTTGGGAAAGCAATCTCAATCTTGGCTTTTTCAAGTGCATCTTTTACGTCAAAATTAATCTCCTGATGCTTGTCTAAATAAACATTATAATCGTTACTCAAAACATAATAACAAACCTCAAAATTCAAACTAAAATCACCAAACTCCTTAAAGTGTGAACGAGCAAATTCAACACCCTCTACAGAATCAATCGCCTTTTTCACAATATCGTTAACCTTCCTTAATTTAGTAGATGGAGTGTCATAAACAAAACCAAGATTCATTACTACTCGCCTCTTGCGCATTTTTTTAAAATTCTGAACACGAGCATTAGTTAGATCGTTATTTGCAAGAACGAGCTCCTCACCATGTAATGTTTCTAAACGAGTAGTTTTAAGCCCTATCCTTTTAACAGTACCCTCGTATTCCCCCACCACAATAAAATCACCAACCTTAAAAGGTTTATCAAAATAAATAGAAAAGGAACTAAACATATCCCCCAAAATATTCTGAAGGGCAAGTGCCACAGCAATTCCACCAATTCCCAAACTCGCTATAAGCGAATTTATATTTACACCTAAATTAGAAAGGACGAGGAGCGCGCCAGAAATCCAAATCGCAATACCAGCAATCAAGCTTAAACCATGCATAGTAAATTCGGCCCCACTATCCCTCTGCTTTTCAATATGATTTGAAATCACAAAATCAACAAACCTCTGCAAAGATTTTATGACCTGATAAACAACCACAATAATAAAAAATGCTCGCGCCCACTTTACAAAAATATCACTAGTAGAAATATATTTAAGTGGGAAATAAAAAGAAATTACATAATAAAAATAAGAAGGAATACCTTCAACGATATTAAGAACCTCATCATCAAAAACATTTTTCGTTTTTTTAGCCAATTTTTTCAGATGTTTAATAACAAAAATTCTAAAAATTTTAAAAATCAAAAGCAAAACAAGAAAAAATAACAAAGCCAACAAATAAGATTTAATAGTATTCGCACCAAACTGATAAGCTAAAATTTCTTCAAAACTCTGCATACACCCAATATAGCAAGCTCACAAAAACCTATCAACCCTAAGCTGCCCTACTAGGCCAATTTCTTGCAAGATTTGCCGCCACTAATCGAATATTATCCCCAGCCCTTCTACCAGAAGCCAAATTATCCTCATGATCATGCAATCCAAACATTGGATTTGTTACAAGCGCAAGATGAGCCGCAGGAACATCACCAAACATAATCTCAGTAGCACTCATACCAATTACATCACAGCCCTTACCTCGCATTTCCATTTTAACTATCGGAGCCTCAAAATCTGAGCCCTGCCAAAAAGCATACACCGCCTTAGCACAATGCCCCTGAACAGCCTCAACAGAACCACGAGCAATCTCCAAATATTTACCATCCTCCTTTCTATAACGCGAATTGTGAACATCCTTAAACTCACCTGGAAAAAGAGGTTTATCTGTACTATGCAAATATCCAAAATGAGAAGAATCCACCACAACAAGATCACCAACTTTATGCTTTTCACGAACCCTTAACCGATGAGCATCACCCAAAGCATCAATCCTTTCACCATCATCAACATTACCGTCATCATATTGCACGTTACCCTGCAAACTACCAACACCATTAGTTATAATCAAACCATCCAAGCGGTCCTTTAATGCCTCAATAATCGCCCTAACAGCAAATCTACCTCCCTCATATGGATGTACTCTCCCAAGGCGCACAACGTCTCTATCCTCCAATTTACCAAAAGCAACTCTCTTACTATGACCAGGCAAATTACCAAAACTATTCTTAACTCCAGGCAAGTAAATACGGGAATCATCAGGCTCAACTCCAACAAAATTCAATCCACGTCTAAGAGTTCTACTAAAATCACCCTCTCCATCATAATCAACAGAAGCAGTCTGTCTAAAATCTTGATCCAAAGCAGCAGGCCACCCAGTACCCTCAACAAAAGCCAAAAATCGCTTATCGCCAACATGAGGATCCAAAACCTCAGCTATTTCGTCAACATATTTATCAAATTCAGATCTATGCATTACAAAAAAATTATAAAATTAAGAGGAATTTATAACAAAAAATATAAATACAATCAACTACACTTGCGAAAAAATCTTTTTTGCATCCTTACAGGCCACTTCAATATTCTTAGCAACTCTTGCCTCGTCCATCAGAGTATTTAATTCCCCCTTCCGTACATATGGCAAATCAAGTACATCCAAAATACCAGCCACTTTAAGATTGTAAGAAAGCCCAGCAACCTTACACCCAGCCAGAACCCCAGCAATTAAGAAATGTAAACGCATACCAATACAAAATTCACAATCAGCCAAAACATCCACCACCTTCCCAAAATCAGTAGGATAAACAACCTCACCAAACTCCTTCATCACAGCCCCATCCATTCTCTCCATAGCAACAAAAACAGGCTCATATCCACGACTCTTGATATTATCAATCAATTTTACAGAGTCAAACCCTCCTCTCTTTAAAGGCCTCAAATTCACAGCCACTTTTTTCTTAGCTCCATTTTCCCTAACTGGCTCAAACAAAATCACAGGATCAAAACCAACAATTACTTTATAATCTCCCATTTTTTTAACAACATTCGCAGAAAGCTCGTCTCTTAAAATAATTTTTTCACACTGGGCAAGAGCCCACTTCGCAAGCCTCTTAGTGAAAAAACCTTTAACAGGTCCAAAAGAATTAGCAAAAAGATAAACAGGCTTACCGAATTTTTTCGCAATAAAAACATGCCACGCCCAAAGATAAACAGCCTTAGAGCAGTAACTATCGGTGAAAAGTCCACCACCACCAAGAAGAACCAGTGAAGATTTTTTCAGCAATCTCAAACTCTTAAACCAATCCAATTTCAGAAACGATCTCAATCCAAATGGAAAATGAGGCCCAGCCTCAACATCATGCCTTGCCTTGGTATCCTTAATATCTCCACTCAAAACCGCACGTTTATAATTCACAGGCAATTCCCTCAAAATCACCTCAAGCATTGCCTCATCTCCCAAATTTCCAGCACCATAAGAACCAATAATTAAAACAGATTTTTTAGCAGACCCAAGCCTTATGCCCTGCAAAAAATACCTCTTACTTTTCGCATACCAACCCCACTCCTTACGAAATAAAGAAAGAGGCCAAGAAAACCAACTCAAAAGTACAAATATGGTTTTCTTAAAAACCCCAGGCAAAACCCCAGCTTTAGGAAACTTATTATCAAAAAGTACCGCAGACTCCCCTATTTTTCTCATCCTACCTGGAAAAAAATCACTTTCCTCAAGAGCATGATGATGCCAAGCCAAAGCCTTTTCAAGATAAAAAATCTTCACATTGTCCTGTGCCATTCTGTATCCCAACATTATATCCTCAAAACCATAACCCATAAAATCCTCATCAAATCTATACCTCTCAAAAAGCCATTTTGGCATAGAAATATTTCCTGTAAAAAAATGCCAAAAATCAGTCTCACATTCATCTTTAAGACCTTTAAAAGAAAGTGCAATTCCCCTATCCTCGAGAAAGCATCTAAATCTGTCATCGGCAAGCTCAGGGGACCATGTCATGTACCCCACCGCAACAGCCTCGCCATTAGCATCATGGAACCGCGCATGATTCTTAAGCCAAGCCCTGCTAACCAATATGTCCGCACCAATAAAAAGCACAACATCCCCAGTAGCAATCTCAACTCCTCTATTCCTTGCCGCAGCCGCCCCCAAATTTTCCTGCGACTCAAATTTAAGATCAAATTTCTTCGATTTTCTCTGCCAATTCAAAAGAACCTCATCTGTATTATCAGTAGACCCATCATTAACAACCACAACCTCAAATCTCTCATCAAAATCTACATCCTCCAAATGCTTTAAGCACTTCTCCAAAACATCCGAATCATTATAGGCCGGAATAACAACTGAGTATTTCATGCGATTATTGTGGCAGTAAAAAGGCACAAAGGCAAGTAACAGTCATGACTAATTAGTCACCGTACAATAAACCATCTCCCCTTCTTCAGATGGTGGAAATTCAATAAATCCATCCACCACACCATACTTACGATTCAACTTAACAGATTTCAGGACTCCACCCTTCTTACATTTAATACTAGCATCAACTGCCGAAACAGCAAGGCTTACGCATATTGTAAGGGATTTAACATTACCATTTACAACAACACTACTGTGAGAAGGTAGGCAGGCATAAGAATGAGATGTGGGATCTCCTACTCTTTTGCCATTGAAAAATTTACTCAAAGGAGCGTCTGCCTCAAAAATCAAATCCAACCCATCGTTCTGACCAGCCTCTGTGCACAAAGGAACAGCCCCGCCCCTATTAGAACTACAAACTGCAGGTTCACCAGCATCAGCTACAAAGCCATCACTAATAGTGCCTGTAAGAGGTTGCTCATCAGAACAAGCAGCAGCAGCCATAAGAGAAACAAGTAAAGTAATCTTAGCCAGTATTACATTTGGCCTTTCGACACTTTTAGGCTCATCACCATCATCACCCTTTAATCTACTAATATTCATTTTCAAAATTAACAAGAAATAACATCAGCCAACTTCTCACGCAAATCATCTAAAAGACCAGGAACTACATTAGCAGCCTTATTATCTCTTATATCTACAACAATAGCGCCCATTGCCTCTGCCGCACTATTCATAGCTAAAGCCACAACATTATCTCCCAGTTCAGTAGCAGCCGTAGCAGCTTCCCTGTATGCAGAAATTGCCCTATTGTAAATTTCTATTATACCTTCTCCATCCGCCCTATCAGCCGCTGAATTTGCTAATCCTATCAAACCACCCTGTTCCTGAATTTGAAAAGTAGCAAATGTTGTCCTTTTTATTGAATCAACTGTATCCCTTCTTACCCCAAGAACATCTTTTTGTGCAACTAATGCTCCAAGACCAATACCTCCAGCTACCCTATCTAAAGCTCCTGATAAATGCTCGCCTAATGATGGTGCCATATTGTATGTATTATTTATATAAAAGTACTACATTATAGCGATTTTTAAATATTTAGCAAGAAAGGCACCTAAGACTTTCCACAAAACAAAAAAATCGGAATGGTTATTTTTGTTTTTGTGTATTTAAAAAAGAACTGAGCCTAAAAAACACATTTTGCAACAAATTAAATTCTGGTCAATTTTTCAATCCAAAATGACTTACACAAGACCACAAGAGCAAAAATGGACTTCATATGAAGGCCTTACTGAAGTAGGGCTAAAGGTCAACGATGAAATCTATTTAAAACTATCTAACCACTCTTTTTCCTCATCTGAAGCGCAACCTTTTAGGGCTTTCGCATCGATTCCGCTAAACATTTCACCACTAAGGTCAAGATCCTTATAGAAATTATCATAGTCAACATACCCATAGCCTCTTGCAATTTTATCCATTTCCTCCTTATGACTCGTTTTTTCACCATTTCCCTCTTGTCCCCATACACTATGAAGATAACATTTTACGTCATATAGAGTGTAATAAGACCGCTCCTCATCTGTTAGCGTTCCAATATGACCTCCATTCAATAAATAATAACTTCCACCCACCAATAATACTAGTAATGCTATTAGGGATATCTTTATTTTGCTGCTTTTAGTCATAAAAATTTAGTTTATTCAGTAGATTATTTCCAAAACCTATAATTACTCGACGAGTATAAGCCTATATTAGCATGAAGGTAATAAAACAACACACAGGGATCTTGCTCAGAATACCATTTTATGGTATAATATAGATAATAAAAATAAAATTAATTATGGATAAATTAATGAAGGTAGCTCTTGGGATTCTGATGGTAGCTGTAGTTGGAAGTGCGTTATATTTTTTGCAGGAGGCGGGACGAATGGGGCAAGGGAGGATGGGGGCACGGTCAGGAGCTCCTACAGAAAGTTTTTCTCCATTTGATGTAGAGTATGATAAAGGGTCAGGAGCTCCTACAGAAAGTTTTTCTCCATTTGATGTAGAGTATGATAATGAGGCTGAATTGATTGTGCGCTCAATTGATAGAGATGGTGGCAGTCAGTATAAAAAAGATTTTAAAGAGTTAGATCCTACTCTATATGCGGACCCTCTTAAAATCGATTATTTAACTGTTAGTGATAATAGTAGTTTTAAAAATGTAGATATAGGAGAGGCTCTAAAAGCGGAAAATGGAATTTTAGTGAGGTTGAAAGGTATTTACAATACCCCAATTGCAGGTAATGAAATGATTGAATTAGAATTCTATATTGCTGACCAAAGATTAAATAAATCAAGAAACTTTTATAGATTATGGGATGGAATAGATTCTAAGCCTGATAAGCTAGTATTGGAGGATTATGGAGTAGTGGTGTCGGTTGAAACAAAGCTGCCTTCTTTAAATTCTGTTTCAATGAAAATTGAGTCAAAATTTAATAAGAATTTTACATCTGGACAGGAGTTGTATGAGGAGTGTTTGAAAAATCCACCTAATTTCAAAAATGATGGATTTGAAGGGCATCCTTTGGCAGTTTTATGTACAAAATATTATTCTAAGCCAAGTGCTGTTATGGAGGGGTATAAAATTGTGGAAATAAATGGATTTACAATCATTGCTAAAACGATTTTTAGTGAAAGTCAGGTTAAAGCTATTGCGAAATTTGTGAGTGAAGCCTATCAAAAAATTGAGAATAATCTTGGATATAAGCCAACATCAATAGATAAGCCAATTATTTATTTGGATGATGATATTTATCATGCTTCAGTTGCTGGGAGGGAGTTTCTTGGTATTAGAGCACAACCAGTGTGGGGGTTTTCTGATGTATATGAAACGGACATAACTCACGAATTAGTTCATTGGTTTAACAGAAGTATCAGAAAACCTCATATGATGGAGGAGGGATTTGCAGAATATATTGATTATGTTTTACGGCTAGCTGATGGTAAAAATGTATATATAAAGTGTAAAGATAGTGAAATTGATGTTGATCTAGGTGCTAAGTTTACTGTTACATACAAGGATGCTGGTCCATACAAGCTTGGGGCTTGTTTTTGGAAGGAGCTTTATGATAATTATCCACTAGCCTATGCAAAGCTTAGGGGGTATTTCAAGGATAATAGAATTCCTGGTAATACAAAGACTCTACTTCTTGCTGATTTTCTGAAGAATAATACTTCTAGTGATTTTTTTAATATCCTTGATAAAAAATATCTAAAAAAGATGGCAAATATGTATAGTAATGATATTTATAGTATAAATGTTGGGCCAAACCCTGGGGATCCAATGGAGAACATATGGTAGTTTATTAGCTGATGTCTTCTGGCAAAAGTTATAATATCCTTCAATGTGGAGCTTGTTTATAGTACTTTTATGCTAATATAAGCTTACGCTCGGTAGAGCTCATCTTCCTAAGATGGCTGCTCGAGGAAGTGCCCTTGGGGTATTGCGGAAGCATCTCTACTAATGAGTCATAACGAGGCTATGAGTATGTTGACTATGATAATTCCTATGAGGACCTTGACCTTTAGCCCTACTTCAGTAAGGCCTTCATATGAAGCCCATTTTTGCTCTTGTGGTCTTTTGTAAGCCATTTTGGTTTACAAAAGACCACAAGAGCAAAAATGGGCTCCGCGCGGAGGAGTAGATCAGGCAGGGCTAAAAACCTTGAATTACTCGACGAGTATAAGCCTCTTTTAGCATGAAATGGTAATATAAATCTTATCACTTGTCAGCCCTTCGTCCAAATCCATCAATCTCTCCCCACATCAACATATCTCGAATAGTTCCATCATATAATTGTGCAGCAGCAACATCGATACCTGGATTAACTCTAGACCTAATTCTATTGATTTCGATGAATTGAGGGGAATTAAAAATTACCATTCTACCACTAAATTCAGTCAAGTCAGTCTTTGCCATCAATTCCATCAATTCATTATGAATTACACTTATTCTTTTATGCTTTGAACATATTGAATGCTGTATTTTTTGGATATCACCTCTTTTTGACATTCTACGACCTTCTATTTTCTTTAAATCAATTAGTCCTTTAGCCTCAGGATAAGTCCCTGCCTGGAATTCAGCCAACACCCTATCTCTTTCAGCACGAAAATGACGCCTGTCCTCTTGCGTCATCTTATCTGGATACTCTGACCTAAGATTGTACTCTGTCGGGTCATACCAGTCTTCTACGACTTCAATAGCCCTATCCTTGGATTTATAAAAGGCCTGCATAACATTAACTTTTATAGTAGGTAATACATCCGTATGAGAGTTGAGTGTAAATCCAATAAGTCCACCCTCAAGATTTTTCCCATCAAATTCATATGGATTATACAAACCACCTTGATAAGCCTTTTTATTAGCTACATTAAATCCATTACGAAGCTTAGCCTCTATCACTTTCATTAGCCCAGCTAATATTAATCTTTGATCTTTATTTGCATTTGGATCTGTAAGATCAATGTTGCAACACATAAAAGCAATATTAGTGATATTCTCAACAATTTCATTTTCAGCCACAAATGTACTCAAAACCTCATCTATTCTTCTTTTTGACTCCTTTGCTTCCCATTTTTTCTGATCTAGTAGCCTTTTCTTTTCAACATCTTCTGCTTCTTGTTTTGGATCACGAAGAGACACACCAAGCATCGCACTAAGCACATTACGCTTTTCTTCTGCAACTTCCGCTTTTCTTAAAGCCAATTCTCTTTTACTCAGTGTATAAGGGCCCTTCTCTGATTGTGACATTCCATCAGCCATTTTTATTTTTATTTATCCTAAATTATACCATAAATAAGGACTTTTTCCAAAGATCACTCCACGACCATAAGCAAAAAAAAAGAGGCATAAGGTAGAAAAACAGCACAAAGGAGCTTGCTCAGAATACCATTTAATGGTATAATTAAAGTAATATAAATAAAAACAAACCTATGAGTAACACCAAAAAAGTATTAGTTGGAGTTGTCGCTGTTACATTAGTAGCAGGGGTAGCTTTTTTATCAACAAGTGGCGACCTCTTTCAAGGAAGAGCTGGACGAAATTTATCAAGCACAAGGAATGTACAGCAGCCAATTGCAAAAGAAGGAGAATGTGCCAAGAAATTTGGAGGACAATGGGAAACCCTAATAAGCGGAGAATATCTAGGGGAGCCTTTTAAGGAAGGTTATTCCTTTCACAAAACACTTAAGGGTGTAACATCAGAAGAATTTATCAAATCTACAGAAATTGGAGAAACTGCAGGACTAAAAAATGACCAATACGACGAATATTGCTTTGTACAAAAACAAGTAAATCGACCAGTAGACACAAGCCTGAGAGCCGTGAGAATTTGCGACGAACTAAGAACAGTCGATGAACAATCAATAAACGATATGCAAGGAAAAGGAATAACTTGTACTATGAAAGAAAAGCTCCCAAATGGTCCTGATGGAAAATCCAAATTTCCTAAGTCTGAAATTTTTTATGCGGATCAAATAAAAATTTTAAAGGACAAAATTTCTATTTATAGACTAATGTCAAATGCAAATGATAATAAAGAAGGTGAGTTTGTGGGCTTCATAAATGAAAATTTTGATGATGCATACTCAAACAACAACTTTGAGATAACACTACAAGGTAGAGTTAAAAACTAAGAATCATACAATAGTAACATAAATTAGTTGAGATTTAAAAAGGCCCTCTATCACAGAAGGTCTTTTTAAAAACCTTAAATCACTCCACGACCATAAGCCTAAAAAAGAGGCAATAGGCCGTCGGCTCACACCCAAAGCCACGACTTTCCGCAGAGGAAAGCTCAATAGGGCTTTGCTCAACTTTTGTCGAAATCTGCTTTCGCTGACCGCGGCAGATTTCTCGAAAGTTGTCCTACGCCTCCGGGCACGCTAAGATCGCGCACCTCTGCGGCTACGGAGCGCAAAACTCGCTACTTCATGGTGGGTCAGGTGGGACTCGAACCCACGGCCAATTGCTTAAGAGGCAACTGCTCTAACCGACTGAGCTACTGACCCATGAAACTTATTTACGAACAAAAATTTAACATTTATAAGGCATAAATGGCAAGACTACTTCAAATTAAACTTAAGCCTTCCACCAATTTCTTTCTGATAAGAGCTACCAAAAGATGCATTTTGTAATTCCAATTCCCCATCCAATTCAGGCGTTGAAACCTTAAATATCATCACATCAGAACTAACTTCAGCCCTGGCGCTACTCAATTTATATAATTCAGAAATATCCAAAATATCCTCATTTCCATTTGTAGAGAAAATCAAATTTGAACCATCAACAGCCATTGAAAATTTAATATCTTCAAAATCAGAGTTATTTTGCCAAGAATATATGTCTATCAAATAATCATAGTCTCTCATGTCAATAACACAACCTTCACGGCCACAAAAATCAATATTATACACAGACCTATACTCCCCAGGCTCGTTACTCTGCCTTTCTCCTGTTAACATCAAGCCAACAATACTATCCGCACTATAATACCAACCACCCTTACCTCGTTGATTATCACCTAGATCATTCAAATCCTCATCAAACCAATCTGCCAAACCCTCAGTACCATGTATATCAACCAAATACCGAACAGCAGAAACAATATTATCATAAGCATTTTGCTCCAAATCCATACTGTCCCCCTGTACAACTTTTCCATCAACAATTAAAGAGTTTTCGATCAACAAATTTTCCAAACGCCCCATTTGATTCCAACTAGAAACGCTCGTAGCGCTCCAAGGTCCAAAATTACTCAATAATGCAATTGTCAGCAAAGAAAAAGCCAACATTTTTAAATCCTTAATCTTGCTAAACAAGAAATACAAAGCAACAAACATTAACCACAAACCGGCCAGAACAACAAAATATCGAGGCTCAGTAATCCCATACTGCCCAATCCTAATTCCAATCGCCATAAACAAAACTAAAATTTGAGGAATTAATGCAAAGAAAAACCATTTTCTAAATGGTGCAACATAAGGCAAAAACTCTTCACCCTTTGCGGTAAGGGCGTAAGCCAAAACACCAACAGCAGAAAAAACTATAATCCAGTTTGCCACGTCTCCGTTCGGCCAATTCCAAGAAAAAACAATTCTACCAGTATACAAATAAAGCACTATAAAATATGCAAAAACTAAAGGTACCAAAAGATACTGAGCCAAGAATTTTATTGCCTTTGGGTAATATTTTTTCTTCTCCAAAGCAGACCAATTTTCAGGCATGCCAGAAAGAACGTACATAGGAGCAAGCACCCCTGCCAAAACCAACCAAACGTCAAGATAATACTCACCATCAATATTCACATCAAAAAGAAAATCCACAGAAGCCATAAGCATAGCTATGCCTCCAAACAAAACTCCATAAAAAACCAAAGACAAAAGAATTCTACCTGTAAAAGAAATACCATGATTCCAAAAGCCTAAAAATTTATCACGAATAAAAAATGGCCCAATATAAACACCAATCCATACAGTTATAAAAAGTAAAAGCGCAGTAATAGCCTGCCAACCAAGCCAATCAGTAAAATCTTTAAACAAAAACCAATAAGCCACTCCCACAGCCGCCAAAACCCCAATTCTACCAATAGATTTTTTAGCATCTTCAAATTTCTTAGACTCCATATACAAATCAACCGCAACACTCAAAAGAAAACCAAAACCAAAAGATATCAGTGCTGGCGTCCAGTCCTCTTGAAAAAGATAATCAAGATGATTGATGTAAATTGCCAAAAAAGCGAACATAAAAGAAAAAAGCACTGACAAAGGAAATCTCTGAGCTGGCGTCCTAAACATTTCCCAGAAATGAGATAAAGATAAAAGTTTCATATTTTTTTGTTAAGAACATTGATAAGATACAGGAAAAATCGCTATACTAACAATATGAAACGAGTTTTATTCTACACAGACACACCACAAATTGGAGGAGCCGAACTACAAATGTTTTTACTGGCAAAATTTCTAAATAAGGAAAAAATCACTCCAATATTAGCCTGCAGTAAGAATCCATCGCTAGACAATTGGTGCACAAAATTTGAAGAAGAAAAAATTCAAGTCATCAGAATGGACGTAAACCAAAAACACGACCCAAAACACTACACACTTCTAAAACACATCATCACAGAAAACGGCATCGATATTTTGCATGCACACATTTGGAATCCAGCGAGTTGTCGTTATGCATATATGCAAAAAGTCCCATTAGTGATAACCGAACACGATCCATTCAAAATCAATAGCATCAAAAATATATTCAAAAAATTTGCACTTAAAAAAACAAAAAAAATTGTAACCGTATCAAAAAATAATGAAGAATTATTAAAAAAACTCTATCCCAGTCAAAAAGACAAAATCAAAGTAATCCACAATGGCCTAGATTTAACATGGTGGGATTCACAACTCATACGCTTCAACGAAGATGACATTTCAGAAGTTAAAAGAAAAATTTTCCAAGCCGAAGAAGATACATTAATAATCACAACAATAGCCGAGTTACACCCACGCAAAGGAATAAAATATCTAGTTGGAGCTATGCCAAAAATTGTAGAAAAATATCCAAATGTAAAACTTGTAATAGTTGGAGAAGGAAAAGAAAAACCATTTTTAGAAAAACTCGCTAAAAACCTAAAAGTAAAAAATCACGTAGAGTTTTTAGGACGCCGGAAGGAAATCGCTAAAATACTAAAAGCATCAAACATATTTGCACTACCCTCAGAAAGAGAAGCATTTGGAATGGTAAATCTGGAGGCCATGTCCACACCACTTCCAATTGTGGCCAGCAAAGTAGGCGGAATTCCAGAAGTAATCCTTAATGGAAAAACAGGAATTCTCGTAGAGCCAAAAGATACAAAAGAATTAAGACTCGCTTTAGAAAAACTAATAGAAGACCAATCACTGCGAGAAAAAATGGCAAAAGCAGGACGCAAAAGATTAGAAAAACATTTTTCAGCCCGGAAAATGGCCGAGGAATACGAAAAAATATACAAAGATGTAAAATAGTATTGACGGTGAGTGTACACTCACCTATACTAACTGCATGAAGCTAAGAACTGTTTACATTTGTACAAATTGCCAAAACCAAAGCCAAAAATGGCTTGGCAAATGTCCTGAATGTAACTCCTGGAATAGTTTTTCAGAAGACGTCATAGACGTCAAAAAAGGCCTATCTAAAACTCCCCGGCTGTCCGCCGCCTCCCCCATTTCCATTACAAGGCATCTTTCTACCCAAGAAAGGACTTCTTCACAAATTGGCGAATTCGATCGCGTTTTGGGAGGTGGCATTGTTCCAGGTAGCCTCACACTTCTTAGCGGAGAACCAGGAATAGGAAAATCTACACTAACTCTGCAAATCGCAGGAAACATAGCAAAAGAGAAAAATGTACTCATAATTTCAGGCGAAGAATCAGGCGAACAAATCTCAGAAAGAGCCTCTCGCCTCAATATAACTTCAGAAAAACTCAAAGTATTAAACGAACTAAATTTAGAAGTGATTTTAGAGACTATAAAAGAGGAAAAGCCAGATTTCACTATCATAGATTCAATACAAGTAATTTCTTCATCAGATTTCCCATCTGCAGCAGGATCAATTACACAGGTGAGATACTGCACAGAAAGGCTTATGGAATTAGCAAAAGGTAAAAGAATATCAATGATGCTAATAGGCCATGTAAATAAAGACGGAAATCTCGCCGGCCCAAGAGTGCTAGAGCATTTAGTAGATACTGTATTACATTTAGAAGGAGATAGATTTCAAAATTTTCGTATTCTCAAAACCGCAAAAAATCGTTTTGGATCATGTAATGAAATTGGAGTATTTCAAATGAACCAAAAGGGCATGCAAGAAATCAAAAACCCATCAGAACACTTACTAAACGGCCGCAAAGAAAATGCAGTTGGATCAAGCATAAGTATTGCAATAGAAGGCACTCGCCCACTACTTGTTGAAGTGCAGGCACTTGTTGCAAAATCAAATTTTGGATATCCCAAGCGCACTTCCAATGGCTTCGATTTAAACAGACTACAAATATTAATCGCTGTTCTTCAAAAACATGGAAACATGAATTTAGAAAACCAAGATGTATTCGTAAATGTAGTTGGAGGGATAAAGCTCACAGAGCCAGCAGCAGATTTAGCAGTACTCACAGCAATAGCATCCTCACTACTTGGAAAAGCTTTGCCAAAAAATTCAGCAGTATTCGGCGAAGTAGGGCTATCTGGAGAATTAAGAAGAGTAGTTCAAAATGAAAAACGTCTAAGCGAAGCAGAAAAGCTAAAGTTCACTGAGATAATCAGTCCAAATAAAGAAAAAGATATTAAATCAGTCTTAAGAAAAATTGCTCAGTATTCTTAAGTGCTATTCTTTCAATTTCAGGCAAGGACATTCTTTTTAATTCAGCAACTTTTTTAGCAACCTCCACTACATATGCCGGCTCATTACGTTTTCCTCTATATTCTTGAGGAGCCAAGAAAGGACAATCCGTCTCAATCATAAACATATCCAAAGGAACCTCAGAAACCACGCCACACAAAGCCTCTGCGCTTGAAAAAGTTATAATTCCTGTAAAAGATGTATAAAACCCTTCATACCAAATCTGCCTAGCGAGCGAAACATCGCCACCATAGCAATGAAAAACGGCCTCCACCTTATATTCCTTCAAAATATCCAAACACTCTTTTTCCGCACCTCTAGAATGTACAACTACAGGAACTTCGCAAGCTTTAGCCAGTTCTAATTGCATTCTAAAAGCCTTTTCTTGCACCTCTCTACTCACATCTGTCTTAACAAAGTCCATGCCACACTCACCCACCCCAATAATTTTTTCATTAGCCCTAATCTTTGTCTCCCAATCAGCCATAATTGCATCAGTAATACCAGCTGCCTCATATGGATGGAAGCCAAAAGTAGCAAAACAGCCCTCATATTTTTCAGACAGTACTAAAGCCTCTTCAGACGTAAGCACATCCAAACCAATATTAACAATTTTCTCTACCCCAGCAGCATGCGCACGCAAAACGAGCTCATCCACTTCTCCTTCAAACTGTTTCATCATAAGATGAGCATGTGTATCTATAAACATAAATAGCAATTATTTGACAAAAACATACTACAGCAATAAGATTAAACCACAATGACCTTAAGAAAACTCAACAATTTGGCTTCAAAAAGCAATACATCATATGTTGGGTTTTTCTATACTTACTTTTTCGCTAGGTAACATAAGGCCACAAAATTTTCCTAAAAGGCCTTATGCAAACGCAAAAGGTCTATTTTTTATTACCTAACACCCAAAATCATGGTAAAACTAGGAGGACAATTTACAGCAACACAAGCCAATCCGTTTTGGGCCTATCGAATCCGAAGCTCATAAACAAAATAATAACCAATCAAAAATGATAATTGTAATGAAACAAGGCGCAGCCCAACAGGAGGCAGCAGCCATTGTAAAAGAACTAGAGGAGAGAGGACTAAAACCAACCCCATTATACGGTGTAGAAAGAACTGTTATAGCCGTTATTGGGGAAGAAAGGGATTTAAGCATTAGCCACCTTGAATCACTCAAGGGAGTAGAAAAGGTAATGCGTGTAGTAAAACCTTTTAAACTCGTAAGCCGCGAAACAAGGCCTGAACCAACAATAATAGAAGTAAATGGAGTAAGAATTGGTTCAGACCAACTGGCAATCATGGCAGGTCCATGCTCAGTAGAAACAGAAGAGCAAATGGAAACCGCCGCGAAAGAGCTCTCTGCCCTAGGCGTAAAAATATTACGCGGCGGCGCATACAAACCAAGAACAGGCCCATACTCTTTCCAAGGCCTAGGCCAAGAAGGGCTAGAAATTCTTAAAAACACTGCAGACCGTCATGGCATGGCAGTAATAACAGAAGTTCTGGACGTGCGTCATCTAGATCAAATAGCTCAAAAGGCAGACATCCTACAAGTTGGAGCAAGAAACATGCAGAACTTTGAATTACTAAAGGAGCTTGGTCGAATCGGAAAACCAATATTTCTAAAACGTGGAATGAGCGCAACAATCGAAGAGTTCCTACTAGCTGCCGAATACATCCTAGCTCACGGCAATCCTAACGTTATACTGTGCGAGCGCGGAATAAGAACATTTGAAGAAGCAGTAAGAAACACCCTCGCGCTCGCAACAGTCCCACTCGTAAAAGAGCTAAGCCACTTGCCTATTATAGTAGATCCAACACATGGTACCGGCAAAAAATCACTTATAGAATCAATGACAAGGGCCGCAATTGCAGCTGGCGCAGATGGTGTTATGATAGAGGTGCATCCAAATCCATCAGAAGCGCTCTCCGATGCACAACAACAATTAACACCTGCTGAATTCAAAGAACTTCTAAAAAACATTGAACCAGTAGCTAATGCCATGGGCAAAAAACTATGAAAAAAGTTAAAACAAAGTTAAAAAAAAGAATCGACGATTCCTACAAAATTTTCATTAAGAAAGGAATAGCAAAAGAAATACCAAGTTTCCTCCAAAAGGGGAAATTTGGTAAAAGATATGTAATAATCACAGACAAGGTTGTAGAAAATCTATTTGGAATTAAACTTCTAAAAGAGCTTAGGAAAAATGGAATAAAAGCCGACCTAATCAGCATACAAAAAGGAGAAAAAACAAAAGTCCTAAGCATGGTAGAAAGCCTAGCTGAGAAATTAGTTGAAAAAGGAATAGGAAGACAAGACGCAATAATTGCATTGGGAGGGGGAGTTATAGGAGACCTAGCAGGGTTCCTCGCATCTATATACATGCGAGGAATTCCTTATATTCACATTCCAACGACCCTACTAGCAATGGTTGATTCAAGCATAGGAGGAAAAACCGGAGTAGATTTAAAGTGTGGAAAAAACTTACTCGGAACAATCACCCAGCCAAAAGGAGTTTTTGTAGATATTCAATTCTTAGAAAAATTGCCAGAAAAGCAAATCAGAAGCGGACTTGGCGAAGTAATAAAATATGGAGTAATAAAAGACAAAAAGTTTTTCAAATATCTAGAAGAAAATTTGGACAAAATATTTGAAAGAGATGAAAAAACACTATCCGAAATAGTTAAAAAATCAATTAAAATTAAATCAAAAGTAATAGAAAAGGATGAAAGAGAAAATAATCAAAGAATGATTCTAAACTACGGGCATACCTACGGACATGCGCTAGAAAAATTATCAAACTACACATTGCTACACGGCTACGCAATTTCTGTAGGAATGGTTATCGCAAATGAAATGGCTGTAAAAAGAGGCATACTAAAAAAAGAAGATGCAGACAGAATAAAACAATTACTAAAATCAGCAGGACTTCCAACAAAATGCCTAAATAAACCCACAAACAAAGATTTGGCAGCAGATAAAAAACGTGCCGGAGATTGCATTAATTTTGTCTTCCCAAAAAAAATAGGAAAAGCAATGATAATGAAAATTAAATGCCAATAGAAATTTTCATACCGGGATCAAAAAGTATTTTAAATAGGGTATTAATACTTGCAGCACTTTCAGAAGAAATCCTAACAATTGAAAATGCAGTTTTTTGTGAAGACACAAATTTAATGATAGAAGCTTTGCAAAAATTGGGATTAGAAATTACAACAACAAAATCTGCAATTCAAATCAGCGGCAAAATTAAATCCACAAACACACCAATAGAGATTTATACAGAAAATGCCGGAACAACAACACGCTTCCTAACCGCACTAGCAACTCTTACAGGAAACACAATCTTCATTGAAGGAAACGAAAGAATGAACCAAAGACCAATACAGCAACTTGCCGATGCTCTTAATAAACTTGGAGCAAATGTAAAAACTTCAGATGGATTTCCACCATTAGAAATAAATAATAAGATCCCAGAAGGCGGTGAAATAAGCATTCCAGGAAATTTAAGCAGCCAATACATTTCAGCCCTAATGATGATTGCAGCATTCACAGAAAAGGGGATTAGCATAGATATTGAACAAGAAATTTGTTCAAAGCCATATATAGAAATGACGGCTTCCCTACTGCAAAAATTCAAATTAAATTCAACATTTAAAGGGCAAACAATTACAGTTCCAGGAAATCAAAAACCCACCTCTCCTCCACTATATATAATAGAAGCAGACGCGTCATCAGCCTCATATTTTGGAGCATATGCAGCACTAAATCCAGAAACTCCAATTACAATAAAAAACCTAAGTAAAGAATCAATACAAGGAGATATTAAATTCCTAGAGTACCTTGAAAAAATGGGATGCCAGATCAAAGAAAACACAATCACAGGGCCAGAAACCCTAAAAGCACTCAATGAAATAGATATGAACCAAACTCCAGACCTCGTAATGACATTCGCAATATTAGCAATGTTTGCAGAAGGCACAACAAAAATTACAAACGTGGCAAACCTGAGAATTAAGGAAACAGATCGCCTTTCTGCTCTCAAAAATGAAATTGCAAAATTTGGCATAAACGTGGAAACTGGTAAAGACTACATAGAAATAATCGGAAATCCAGAACTAAAATCACAAAATATAGAAATAGAAACCTACAACGATCACCGCATCGCAATGGCCTTCGCAATAGTAAAAAACACTAAAATTAAAAATCCAGAATGCGTAAATAAGAGTTTTCCATCATTCTGGGAATTACTTAAAAAAGTCCAAAAATGATTTTACGCCTATCCTTATTCAATAGCCTCATACGCGGGCTAAACATGACCCTAGCATTTTTCCTAGGAATTCATTTCGCATCAATAGGCCTTTCAGGAACAGAAATAGGAATAATATTTGCAATTTACAGCATCACAAACCTGATCAGTATACTTCCATCAGGAATATTTAATGACAACACGCACTCAAAAACCCTCATCCTAATAGCCCTAATACTATCTGGAGCAAGGTTAATAGGATATTCGCAAACAACAACACTAATACCACTAGCGATTCTTTCTTTCTTTGGAGGAATTGGAACGGCACTATACAAAACTTCATCAGAGAGCCTATTTCATAAACTAACAGAAAAAAAAGATGTATCTAAAAAAATAGCAATTTTTCAAGGAATACTATACACAGGGATGGCAATATCAATGGCACTTGGAGGATACTTACTAGATATAAACTACACATTCAATAACTTGTTTATAGCAATTGGAATAATTTTCATAATTGCAGGAATTGCAGCACAATTTATTCTCCCAGAAAATGACACTATCGAGGTTGAACTTCTAGAGTATCAAAAAGATATCTGGCAAAAGAAAGTAATAGCCCTTTTAGTAATAGTACTAGTTTTCTCACTACATATTGGAGCAGAGGTAACGAGTTACGGACTTTTTCTAAAAAACTATCTCTATCTCACAAGCCTTCAAACTGGCTTATACATGGGAATAGCAGTGTTTTTCATGGGTGGTGCGGTTATACTAATAAACAAATACTTAAAACAAATCACCACAAAAGGTGTATTCTTAGGCGGATTACTTATTAGTGGAATCTTTCACACCGCAATGGTGGTTCAAAATCCCGCCCTTTCACTTTTATTTAGAACATTGCATGAGATAGGAGATGCAGCAGTATTTTTCTCACTATATTATGTAATAAACCAGTTCTTTGATCTTAAAAGAGTTGGAGGACTCAACTCAATATCACTACTAACATTAAACATAGGAATAGCGATAGGATCACTATTTTTCGGACCAATCGGTGAAGCTTATGGGTATAACTACGCAATGGCTGGTGGCGGACTAGCAATACTTCTATCATTCATCATCGCACTTCCCTACATGCAAATAATAACAGCAAAAAAATGAATATTATACTAACAGGACTACGCGGAAGTGGAAAAACTTCACTAGGAAAAGTACTAGCAAAAAAACTTAAATGGGATTTTATAGATATGGACGCCCTAATTGAAAAAAGAGAGAAACAAAAAATCTCACAAATAGTAGAAAAAGATGGATGGGAACATTTTCGTGAATTAGAAAAAGAAGCAAGTGTAGAACTAGGAAAATTAAAAGACACAGTAATTGCCACAGGTGGAGGCACAATCATTGACCAGGTAAACGAAAAAGCCCTAAAAAAGAATGGACGCATAATATATCTCTACAGATCACCAGAAGACTGCTTAGAACACACAAAAGGAAGCAAAAATCGCCCATCATTAACGGAAGAATCAAGTCCATTAGAAGAACTAAAAACATTATACCTACAAAGAAACGGACGCTATTGTCAATCCGCCTTCCGAGTATTACACAGATCAGAAGATCTCAAAAAAGATGCAGATGAATTAATCAGCATCCTCTTCTAAGACCTTAGTAAAAGCACTTAATCTATCAATTAGCTGTTGCAATTCTTCACGTATCTCCAGAGTTGGCTCACCAGAAGAAAGCTCACGAGCTCTTTCAACGTCCTTCCCTAATTGAGCCATCGCATCCATAGTCGCAACTTGAACATCAATTCTCAATTCACTCACTTCTTCAACCAATCCCTCATCAGACTCAGTTTTAGAATAACCCCCAATTACAACCCTAGAAGGATTATAATTGCGCAAATAATTTCTAGCAAATTTAATAGAACTAACAACATAAGAAATGACAAGCCCTTTCTGGTCAGAAAAACGACTAAACTCCTCCTCAGAAAGAATTTTATCAGTTTCTGTAATCACCCTGCGTAAAAAATCTGCAGCTTTATCAATATGATAAAAACTAGCAATAAAAAAACTTGAAGGAGCAAGTTTACAGTCCTCAAATTCAGGATCTTTTTCCAATTCAGAGGCTCTCTCTAACGAAGAGGATAAAAGCCCTCTAGCATCAATTTTTCTCTTAACAGCAGCCTTAACATACCCTCCCCCCTTTGCACGGAAACTATCGAACTCTTCTCCGTAAAAAAACTCCTCCCAATAAACATAACCATGATCAGTAATAGCTCTACTAAGTTCAAAAAGAGACAAAGCAATACCATGTGAGGCAAATAAATTCTCAACAGCAAAAAGTTCATCAACAATACTCTCAGCCAAATTTCTACACAATTTAACATGAGAAGAAGCGATTATTTTAAAAATTGCCTCAACATCATGAATTGGCACCTCAGTACCACCAAGCCTATCAGATAAAATACTTCTCAATTCTTCTATAAAGGAATCATATTGAGGCCTATCAGGAGATTTCTCCCCAATTCTATACTTAGGATGATTACTTTCATCCCTAAGCTCATCGGCCCTCATAGCAGCAAGATCATTGGAAGACTCAACTGCAAACTGCATATCAAAATGTTCTGGACTAGACATAACAAAAAATTATAAGTAAATAAAATACAGCAAAAAGGCAAAAGTGTCAAGCCGGACATATTAAACCTAAGCCTTAACCCTCAACATAGCTCCTACTGGAATCCCCTCCTTATCAAGTTTAAACATTCTCTCCCCAGCGCCTCCATGTACCGATTCAACCTCTTCGCCCTCCAAATTAAACATATCCCCAACTTTTAAGGTAAACTGCTCATTAGGCGTCATAATTTCAACTTCCTGCCCACGTAGAAGCCTATTTCGCACATCAATCCTATAAAGCCCACTCGGCTCCCTATCTACAACCATTCCAATAAATTTATATTCAGAAAAACTATTATCATTAAAATATTGAACATCTCCGCCATTTCCAGGGAAACCGAAAAGAAATCCAGGTATAAATCCTCTATTGGCAGTCTTTTTTACTTCATCGAGCAGAGTTTCATCAAAAGGCCTACCAGCAAGCATATCATCAACAGCCTTTCTGTAAGCTCTGGCAACTGTTGAAAGGTAATATTCCGTCTTATTTCTACCCTCAACCTTAAAACTACAAACTCCTGCCTCCCAAAGATCCTGCAAGTAAGGCAAACAACAATTATCCTTAGAGTTCATAATGTAAGTACCGTTTTCGTCTTCTTCAATAGGCATAAATTCACCAGGTCTTTTCTGTTCTTCCAAATAAAACTGCCTCTCTTCCTTAGATTTATCATCATGCACATTATATTTCCATCTACAACTATGTGAACATGCGCCCTGGTTAGAATCTCGCTCAGTCATGTAATTTGAAAGCAAGCATCTCCCACTATAAGCCATACAAATCGCCCCATGTACAAAAACCTCAAGCTCAATCCCCTTCACTTCCTTCCCAATTTCCTGAATATCCTTAAGCATAAGCTCACGTGGCAAAATCACTCTAGTTGCACCCTGATCCTTCCAAAATTTCACAGACGCAGCATTAATAACATTAGCCTGCACAGAAATATGTCTTTCCACCTCCGGATAAAGTTCGCCAATCAAAGTAAAAAGTCCAGGATCAGCCACAATAACACCCTTAGGCTTAACCTTATCTCTCACAAAAGCAATATGCTTCTTAAAAGCCTCAAATTTACTACTACGAGGAAATATATTCATCGTCATATAAAAATCTTTACCAGCAGAGCGCATCAAATCCACCCCTTCCAAAAGATCCTCTTGTGTAAAACTATTAGTCTTTGCCCTCATACTAAAAGGAGAAAAACCAAGATAGAAGGCATCACCTCCATACTGTAGACCAATTTTCAATTTATCTAAGTTACCCGCAGGCAACAAAAGTTCAGGCTTTTGCATAGTGCAGGCATTTTACCTATAAATTTAGGAATTGCAAATGTATTGACAATTCTAATAAAAAGTTACATTATAAAATCTATTTCGTAAACAAGCACAATGGAATATATAGAAACGGTAGCAAAAACTGGTGAAAGTGAGCCAGAAGCTCCAAATTACCCAGCACTAATTGAAGGCTGGATAACTACAGGGATACAAGACCACGTAGCGCTATTTCAGAGAAGCCAAGGAGAATTATCGGAAATTGCAAGACAATCAACAATAATAAGAGAAAGAGAAGTAACAAGGCTTAGGGTACTACACGAGCTACCAGAAAGAACGCCGGGAGAAGAAGCGGAATTCAAAACAGCAGCAAGAAGAAATCAACTACTAGTTAATCTAGGAATACTGATAATGGGAAAAATAATAAGACTCACAATGATAAGACAAAACCCAGACAATATTAAACATTATGTAGAAGAATTCAATCAAGACGTATCAAGTCAAGATGTAGAAACATGGTGGACCAAATAGTAAACATTTACTAACCCTCAAAATAAAGTTAGCATGCACACAATGCAAACTAATTTTCTCGTAATAGGTTCAGGAATTTCCGGCCTCAACTTTGCCATTAACGCAGCTTCCAAAGGTAAGGTTATCATTGCTACAAAGAAAAAAATAGTCGACTCCAACACCAATTTTGCACAGGGTGGAATTGCAGCAGTGTTAGACAAAACAGATAATATCCAAAGGCACATTCAAGACACACTAAAAGCCGGGTCCTACCACAACAAAAAATCAGCCGTAAAATTCCTGGTAGAAAATTCTACACAAGCAATCTATCACCTCATAAACCTCGGAGTAGAATTTGAAAAAGAAAATGGAGAGCTAAAACTCACAAAAGAAGGCGGGCACTCACAAAGAAGAATTGCCTACGTAGGAGATTTCACAGGCAAGGAAATAGAACGCATTCTGGTAAAACGTGTAAAGGAGCACCCAAACATTAGAATCCTTCAAGACACATTCGCCATAGACCTAATAACAGTAGGAAAAACCTGCTACGGAGCCACCGTAATTCACAAAGGAAAAATACAACAAATAACAGCAAACCAAACAATCCTTGCAACAGGCGGAATTGGCCAACTATTTATCTCAACAACAAATGCAAAAATAGCCACAGGTGATGGAATAGCAATGGGCATTAGAGCAGGGCTAAAAACTCAAGATTTAGAATTTATACAATTCCACCCAACGGCACTCGCACTCCCCTCATTCCCACGTTTCCTAATATCAGAAACAGTAAGGGGAGAAGGGGCACGCCTTTTAAACCACGAACACAAAGAATTTACAGACGCTCTAGCGCCCCGAGATAAAGTAGCTCGTGATATCTATGCCCAACTAAAAAATGGCCCTGTATTCCTCGACATAACAACAAAATCCAAAAGCTACCTCATGGGCCGCTTTCCACAAATCTACGAACACCTCTCAAAAAAAGGATACAAAATGGAAAAAGAATTAATCCCCGTAATGCCAGCGGCCCACTACCTCTGCGGAGGCCTTAGTACAGACCTAAAGGGACGCACAAAACTAAAGAATTTATTTGCATTCGGCGAAGTGGCACACACAGGAGTACATGGCGCAAACCGTCTCGCCTCAAATTCACTTTTAGAGGCATTAGTATTCAGCAATCAAATTCTTCAAAACCTAAAAATAAATAAAATTCCAACAATCGAAATTCCACAACCAAAACTATCAAAAGACACAAAGTTCGCCAAAAAAACCAAAAAAGAAATTCAAAAATTAATGTGGAATTACGCAGGAATAATACGAAATAAAAAACAAATAATAAACATAGCAATACCAAAAGTGAAACAAATTCAAAAAAACCTACAGGAAATAAAAGGAACAAATCAGTATCTCATAGAAGCAAAAAATATGGCACAAGTGAGCCTAGAAATCCTCAAAGCAGCATCCAAAAGAAACAAATCCCTGGGTTGCCACTGGATAGAATAACATTACACCCCAGCCTTACTTAAAAGTTCCGCCTGCTCAGCGGCTTGTAATTTTTCCATAATATCAGAGATATTCCCCTCCATAATACTCGGCAGGTTACTCCAGCTTTCCTTAATACGATGATCCGTAACCCTATCCTGAGGAAAATTATAAGTTCTAATTTTTTCACTCCTATCACCAGTACCAATTTGCCCAAGCCTCTCTTCTCCACGCTCAGCAGCAAGCCTTTCTTCTTCAATTGCATAAAGCCTTGATCTCAAAACATTCATAGCCTTATTTCTATTTTTTAACTGTGACTTTTCATCCTGACAACTCACCACAAGCCCAGAAGGCATATGAGTAATACGTACAGCAGAATCAGTTGTGTTTACAGATTGCCCACCATTACCACCAGCTCTAAAGGTATCAATCCTCAAATCACCCTCAACAATTTCAATATCCACCTCTTCTGCCTCAGGCAAAACAGCTACAGATGCAGTAGAAGTATGAACCCTTCCCTGGCTCTCCGTAACAGGTATACGCTGAACCCTATGCACACCACTCTCATATTTCATTAAACCGTAAGCACCATCTCCACGAATCGCAAAAATCATTTCCTTAATACGGCCAGGACTCCCCTCATTCTTATCAATCAACTCGATTTTCATTCCACTCTGTTCAGCAAATCTCATATACATTCTAGAAAGTTCCCCAGCAAAAATTCCAGCCTCGTCTCCACCAGCACCAGCTCTAATTTCCACAATACAATCCTTGGCATCATTAGGATCTTTAGGTAAAAGCTCCAAAATAGCCCTTTCTTCCAATTTTGGAATTTCAAGCTCAGCCTCATCCAGCTGATCCTTTGCAATTTCCTTCATCTCATCATCAGAACCAGCAAGAATCTCCTGAGCCTCAATCTTTGCGGCCATTACGGCCTCAAGCTCATCTGCCAACTTAGCTGCACTTTCCAAGCTTTTATATTTCCTAGACAAATCTCTGTATCTATTTTGATCAGAAGCAACATCAGGCTCGGATAATTGGGCCTGCAAACCCAAATAATCACCTCTTAATTTTTGTAATTTATCTAACATCAAGAATTATTTAAGCATATTTACAACAAATAAGCGATCAATACCAGCAAGATCCTTAAAAATTTCCCACTTTTGATCAAAAAAAGTATTCAATAGATCACGCATCTCATCTCCCTGCCCAAAGCCAAATTCACCCAACATTAAATCAAATTTTACCTCCTTATCAACAAGTTGTTGAAACATTTTTTTATACAGTTCCAATCCCCCATTTCCACCAAAAAGCGCCAAATTAGGTTCATGCTCAAAAGTTTCATCAGACACATATCTATTATGAACTTCACCGATATAAGGCAAGTTAGTAATTATCACGTCGAAGACTTCACCATCGTCAACAGCCTCTAAAAGATCACTCTCAGCAAGCTGAACCCTGTTCTCCACGCCATGACTATCAACATTCAATCGTGCAACTTCCAAGGCCTCAGGGCTTAAATCTAAAGCCAAAACTTCAGCACCTGGGCGCGCATAAGCGATAGAAACGGCAATATTTCCACTTCCAGTGCCAACGTCCAAAACCCTAGCATTGCCATCTATTTTTTTTAAAGCAATATCAACTAACTGTTCCGTTTCTGGCCTAGGTATCAACACTCTCTTATCAACATAAAAATTAAGACCATAAAACTCTTTTTCGCCTGTTATGTAGGCAAGAGGCTCGCCCTTTAATACCCTTTCTAAATAACTCTGATACAATCTTTCAAGATCAAATGGAACCTCTTCATTATTATTAACAATCAAATACTCCTTGGAAACACCCAACACATAAGCCAAAAGAATTTCAGATTCCAAAAGGCCAGTCTCCCTCTCACGAAGAAAACTGACCGAACTCTTTAAAAGATCTGAAATAACCATTTTATTGGTAAAATTTGTTCTTAGAACGTTTTGTTCTATAAAACTCACGCATCACAGCTCCGTCACGTACTCTGGTTTTTGTTGCATCCTTAGCGTGATAACGACCAGCGCGGATCTGTGGAACCTTTCTACTAGACTGAACAGCTTTATTAAAACGAGAAATACATCTCTCATTTGACTCTCTATCTGTTTTTATAATGTGTACCTGCATATAAATTCACCTCCCTCATTGCATTAAAAATTATAGGGGCATTATAAAGGCTAAAGAGCAAATTGCAAGCTAAAAGCGAAGGCTTTTACTAAATATCTAGATTCTTTACCTTTTTAGCATAAGCCTGAATAAACTTCTTACGAGGAAGTACCTCTGAGCCCATCAAAGTATCAAATACTGTATCAGCGCGTTCAGCATCTTCAATAGTTACACGAAGCATTGAACGATTTTTAGGATCCATAGTTGTTTCCCAAAGCTGATCGGGATTCATCTCACCAAGACCTTTATAACGCTGTATACCAATTTTTACATCCTGGTTTAAACTCTTCAGAATCTTATCTTTTTCTACATCAGTATAAGCATATTCAGATTTTCTACCTTGAGAAATCTTATATAACGGTGGCTGAGCAATATAAATGTAACCATCCTCAATTAATTGCTTAAAGTATCTATAGAGCAAAGTAAGAATCAATGTTCTAATATGAGCACCATCCACATCCGCATCCGTCATAATTACAATTTTATGATAACGAAGCTTAGCTATATCAAAAGTTTCACCAATTCCAACACCCATAGCAATTACCAAATTTTTAACCTCATTATTAGCTAAAATCCTATCTAAACGAGCCTGCTCAACATTCAAAATCTTACCTCTCAAAGGCAAAATAGCCTGAGTTTCCCTATCACGCCCCTGCTTGGCACTACCACCCGCAGAATCACCCTCCACAATGTATAATTCAGAATTTGAAGGGTCTTTTGAGGAACAATCCGCTAGCTTTCCTGGCAAGGTCATACCCTCAAGTGCGCCCTTTCTGATAACAGTATCTCGAGCAGCTCTTGCGGCCATACGAGCACGAGAGGCAAGTAAACACTTACCAATCATAGCCTTAGCATCTGCAGGATTCTCCTCTAAAAACTGAGTGAAAGATTCAGCAAAAACGGATTCAACAGCAGTTCTCATTTCTGCATTACCAAGCTTCCCCTTAGTTTGTCCTTCAAACTGTGGATCAGCAAGTTTTACAGAAATAACAGCAGTTAAGCCTTCACGAACATCTTCAGCCTGAAGGTTGTCTTCCTTGTCCTTCAATAATTCGTGACCCCTCGCATATGTATTTATAGTTCTAGTGAGCGCTGTTTTAAAACCAGTCAAATGTGCACCTCCATCAATAGTATGAATATTATTAGCGAAAGAGTATAAAGTTTCCTGGAAAGTATTGTTATACTGCAAGGAAATCTCTACAACACCCTCATCAACCTCTTTTTCAGTATAGAAAATTCTACCAATAGAATCTTTACTTTTATTCAAATGCTGAACATAAGATTTAACACCACCTTCAAAGTAAAAGCGACACCTCTTAGGCTCCTCACGCTCATCATATATAGAAATTTGAACACCTTTAGTTAAATAAGACTGCTGTCTCATGCGATTCAAAATCGTAGGAAAATCAAATTCCAAAGAATCAAAAATCTCTTCATCTGGATAAAATGTAATTTTAGTACCACGTTTTTCAGTTTTACCAACAACCTTAATCTCAGTTTTGGGAGCACCTCTGTGATACTCTTGCATATAAACATTTCCGTCCCTATAAACTTCAGCAATAATTTTTTTAGAAAGAGCATTTACAACAGACACACCCACACCATGCAAACCTCCAGAAACCTTATATCCACCGTCGCCAAATTTACCACCGGCATGTAAAACAGTTAGAACAGTTTCCAATGCAGATTTACCAGTTTTTTTATGTTTATCAACCGGAATACCACGACCATTATCCTCAACCGAAAGTCCACCATCCTTTTGAAGAATAAGATCGATATCGCTACAATAACCAGCCATTGCCTCATCAATTGAATTATCCACTATCTCCCAAACTAAGTGATGCAAACCTCTTACATCAGTAGTACCAATATACATTCCAGGTCTTTTTCTCACGGCCGATAAACCCTCTAAAACTTGGATCTGATCAGCACCATAATTTTGTGAAACTCCGTCTGCCATATAAATATATTTAAAAACCTTGGAGACTTTAACACACGATTAAAAAATTGTGAAGGCTACCTTGAAAGTCCAGATTTAGAAACCTCTAAATCCCCACTTAAAGCCATTTTATAAAGTTCTTCAAGAGAAAACTCACCATCAAGAACAAAACCTTCTCCACCAGTTTTTAAGTAAACATTACTAGCTAACTCACCGTTCATCTTAAAATCAAATGTAAGCTGAGTATCTCCACCATCTTTAAGTCCAATTTCAGCCAATCTGTAAACTGCATTTAGCTCATTTACAACCGAAACATCCTCAAGTTTTACAATAAATCCAGCCTCATTTAATTTCTGAGAAATAAATGCACGAGCAACTCTTTGTGCATAAGTTTCACCAGGAACATCCTCTTTAAGATCGGACTCTTTGAAATCAGCAAACTTTTGCTTAAGTAAATCAAGCAGCTTATCTACAGGAACAGAATCCTCTGAAACTAAATCACCAAATGCATAAATATTTTTAAGCCAACCCTTATCTCTATCATAATCCGCCTGAAAAGGATAAGCACCAATTTTCCCACTCAAAGGAACATAACGTTGATCAATATTATCAATTTTGCCAATTTCAAAATCAGAAAAATCTTCATTACCTTCAAATATAGCCTTAACCTCATTATTAACATCTAGAATTGATATCTCGCCTCTAACAGAACTACCCAGAACATCTTCTTGAATATTTACAAAACTCCACACCCTGCTTTTGTCATTCAAATAACTTTCATATCTTTCCATTTGGTTTTTTCCATAAGTCTTAGAAGTATGGTACTCCGGACTTGAAAGGTATCCCCAAAAGTCACCAATATCGTTTAGCTGGCTTTCAAAAATTTCCGTAACGGCAACATCTGAACTACCACCTGGCATCAAACCATCAACCTCCTCTACCAACATCTTTAAAATAGTTTTAGCCTCATCAATACCAAGCTCTTCCTCAAAGAAAAATTTAACAAGTCTCTTTAAAAAATTAATTTTATTACTAACAAAAGCCTGTCTTAATTCCCTTTTCTGGTCCACATCAGATTCAAGCCTAAGCATTTCCTGTTCAAGCTCACCCTTAATCTTAAAATATTTTTCATCATAAAATAAAGAATCCCTAAGAAGTAAATTATCAACCAATTGATTTTGGTAAGAAATAAAGCTTTTATACTCAGGACCCTGCGAACCAAACATTTTACTCAAAAAGACGTAATATCTATCAAAGGCACTTAAACCCTGAACGGAATTAACATTTAACCCTCTGTAAACATCCGTCCAAAGCATGTCAACAACATATGTTTTCTTTCCCAATGCAAACTGCCCTTTCAAAAGCTCCAAATAAACGTCGTATTGAGGAGCACCTGGGGCAAAAACAAAGAGCTCATCAAGATAGGATTTTAAAGTAAGCTGAACAGGTTTTTCATTAGAAAAAGTAAAACCAAGTAATTCAGAGCTTTCAGACTCTAAATTTGTACGAGCATAAATTGCGTTATTAAGATCGGTAAACATTTCATTTACATGCTTATCCTCCTTTTTTTCAGGAACAAAAGTAAGAGCCTTGCTTAAAAAACTCACCAAAGTTCCATCAGTTCTATATTTACCCCTATGTAAAATTTTTGAAATAACATTTTGTTTTAACCTCTCTATATATTTCTTGTCCTCATTCAAATTGAATTTAGCCCAATCAGAATCACTTTCAGAACCCACAATAGAAGAGTATTTAAATTCTTTTACCAATTTTAAATAAAGTAATTTCTCGAGCTTGTCATTCACCTTAGAAATACTAACGCTCACACTACTACCTCTAGGAACAAGTAAGGTCTGCATAAAAGAGGCATCGTACTGATTCATCAACTCAGTAGCGATAATTCCATCATTCAAAAACCCAAGATAAACATCACCATCATAAACATTCAAATTAATTTTCCCTTCACGAAAGTCTAAATCAAAAATTGCATTTTTAGGCATAAGAACAACCTTGTCCAATATAATATTCAAATCTTCATTAGCAACCAAGGTATTTCCCCATAATCTACCCTGAGATAAACTAAATAAATGAGCATCTGTATCCAAAACACTCATTTCATTATCATCTCCGCTAAATCTAAACATAATACCCTCTTCCACCTCATTACTTTTATCATAAGTGAATTCATTAAACACAGAAACGACTTCAGCCTTAGAAAAATCAAATCCACCTTCCAAAAAGAAAGTTAAGATCAAAATTAAAAAAGCAATAACGGCAAAGGAGACAGCTTTTAAAGCCTTTTTCGAGAGAGAGCCTAACTGATTATTTAATTCAGCCATCTAAGTATTATAGCACAAAAAAGCCAAAAAAACAACGCCGTAGTGGCCATGAATCTTCCAAATACACCAAGGCAAGAGTACAATTTAGGCACAAACTTATTTGACAAAAGTTATAAAATCGTTTACTTTATAGCCTTATTTCAAAAAGAACAAATGCCAAAAAAAGGACCAGATACACCACTAGGGGATGACAAAAAAACCGTAAAAACGGCAGCAGTCCAAACAACACAACAAACAAATGGAGCTAGGCTAACTCAGCCTTTTAGTCCTGCACTAACAAGAAGAAGCGAAAGACCAAAAAACCCAAGACCATCCACCCCATCTGCAGTCGCGTTTACGGTAGAAGCACAGGCAGAACTTGAATCAAGAGGAGGTTCAGTTGTTGAAATAATGCAAGCGGCACGTGATCTAGAAGCAGCAGATACAGGAGTACTAGAAATTGATGAGGTAAGAAACGAACTAGAGTTATTAGGATTAGGCACGGGTCAGGCACCAATACCAAGTGTAAGTCAATCAATAAAACTTCTAGGAGCAAGACGGACGGCTCAAGATACTGCAGAATGCGGAACTCCCGAAGAAATAGACTTTTTTTTAGAAGAAGTTCGTAATGAAGGAAGAGTGACTGAATTAGAAGTAGATATAGAAAGAGCAGCAGTAGAAAGAAGAAACGCAATTGCAGCCGCAAGACTAGAGCTATTGTGGGATGGAGAATCGTCGGACTCCGAAACAAACACACTAGAATCAAAAGCTCCTGCTAGAAGGGCATCAATGTCAATAGAGGTTCCAGCAGATATAGATGAACTTCTAGAAAATGAAGGATTTGCAAATCATTCAGGAGAAACTCTTGGAGAGCTAGGGCTAAAAGCGGTAACCATAAGAATAAAGGGACCAGTTTCGAAAGAAAAAATTGGTGAATTAAAAAGAGCAACTCCAAAAGCAGCTTTAGTTTCAACGTCACCGATGATAGGCAAAGTGGATGCAATAATCACATTTCTAATTAGAGATGAAGATGCACAAGCTTTTGCAGAAAATGCAATAAGCAATGAATCAGTAGTTGCGGTTGGAATTGGAGGATCTCAGTCAACAGTTCATGGAACCCCAACGGGAATAATATTAAACGGAGTAGATTCATCACAAATATATTCATTCCTAATGAAATTTAATGGGGAAGGAGAAAAAATTCACACAACAAACAATCCCCCATCATTACAAAAAAGAGAAGGCTCAAGGCCCAACCTTGAAGGCTTAAAAAAGCCACAGATTCCAGAAATGAGTAGCAAAAAAAGCTTCCTTTTCACAGTAACATTACCAGAAACAGAAACAGGAGAAATTAAAACAAAACATATAATTAATATAGCAAAATTAGCTGAGAAAAATAGCGGATGCTACGTAGAAACCTCTGGTAATACTATTTTAGTATTCACTCAAAATGAAAGACCAATTTCTATTGGAGGGTTCATTCAAAGTTGTCAAAAATACCTTGATGCACAAGGTGTCGAGGCGGAAATGAAATTTCTACAAGGAAATCTAAAAACAACAAATTTACACCACGCCACACTTACAACTGGCGAAGTATTTGAAAGACTTCAAAAACTTCAAAATAGCAAACCTGGAGAAATAGAAGTGGATATTGATACAATAAACAAATTCACCACTTCACGTTACTGGGATCTTGGACTAGAACTAGGACAAAGAACAAATGAAAACGGAGAAGTATATTGGGTAATAGAAAAATTTGGAGCAAAAAAAGATGTAATGAAACGTGGTTATATTGGAAGAGAGCACGAAACAGCAACAATGCAAGCGTGGCAAAAAGAATGCAAAAGAATGGGGGTTGTTGGTGGAATATTTGGTGTCGCTGGTTGTGGAAAAACCGAATTCCTAAGACAAACAATGCCAAAAGGTGCGGCCTATGTTCGACCGACCACGGAAGACGGAAGTGGAATACCAAATGAAGAATTAGTAGCAATAGGAAATAAAACTGTTGAATATGCCAAAAAATTAGGAATAGAAAGCGATCAAGAATATTTTAATACATTAACTCCTCAAACTTGCAAAAACTCTGAGTTCTTAGAAGCATATCTTGATCTATTAAGAAAAATATCAGAAGCAGCAAGTGAGCAAAATAAAATATTTGGACTAGTGCCAGATGATTACGATGCATACACCCCGCAAGCACAAATAACAATTGTTGATCTTATAGATACAATAAAAGATAACCCGAGATACAAAAACATTTTACTTGTACCAGCAACAAGAAGCGGAATAAAATATTCAGATGACATTCACTCAGCTAAAAAAATAAACAACGCTGATGCGGCAAGAGTATTTGTAACACAGCAAAACCTCGCAAACACTCTTGGTCAAAGACAAATAACAATAGGACCAATTCAACTTGGAAGAGAAAATAGAGGAAAGCCAACATACATAACAAATTTAGATGATTTTGTGATTGGACACGCAATCGAGGCGCTTGGTCTAAAAATAGACGAAGATTTATTAACAAAAATAAGATTAAAAAATCCAACACTAGTTGGGAAAATACTAGCCAAAACTGCAAGAAAACAACCAGAGAGCACGCCAGTATTGAGAGAACTAATAAGAGAATATGGAGACGAAAGTCTACACAGAATGATTGAATATCAAGGACAGCATGAAGACGGGGAAAGCCAATATCAATACTCAGAATATTTTTGGGACCAATTCATTGCAGATCACGGACCAGATAAATTTATGGAACTAGTACGTTATGTAATGAATGAAAGAGTAAGCCGCACAAATGCTAAAAACAATGACGCATATTTATCATTACCCGATATAGAAGAAGATCTAGGAATAGATATGCAACCATACGAAGAGGCTTTTGGAATAAATAATTTTGATTTAGATAAAGGAAGAGGAATTCTACAATGGCAAAGCAATCCAGCGCAATTACGCAGACTTGCAAAAAGAAAATATAAAGATGGAGAAATAGCAGCAGTTCCCTATTATCCTGTACATGTAATACACGAATTAAGCAGGCTTGGGTATTTGCAATACGATTCGGAAACAAATGAACTATCGCTTACAGAATATGATGAAGCGATGAATGCTGATATTGCAACAGAGCCGGAAGATATACAGGCAAAGCAATTTGATAGGTTAAGTCAATCAGAACAAAAATCTATATTATACTACTCACTAATAGAAGGGCTTCCGGCGGAGGTCGCAGCCATAATCCCAAAGCTTTTCAAGAAACCAGTAAAAATGAACTGGAAAAGTGAAGACACAGAAGAACATCCAACGTCAGTTCTAAAGGGATTAAGTATTTTGCAAAGTGAAAGAGAAATTTTTGAAAGTGGAGACAAAATCAAGATGGTGCCACAATGGAAAGAATTTACGGAAAGACATTTTATAGAAAACCCCGAACTTGCAGCAGAAATTCTACAACACATTGTAGAAGCATTAATCATAATTGAAAGCGAAGAAGGAGATAATCAAATAAAAATATCACCATTAATAATTTTTAATAGCATCAGAAGGCTTGAAGAAATGCAAAGAAAAAATGGTAAGGGGGAAATTGCACAAAGAACTGAAAAACTTATCCCTCTATACTCAATGGAAGCGGCATGTAAAGCAATTGAAAGTGAAAATTTTGATGATGCATATTCAGCAGCAATGATATTTCTTGAAGCAAATAAAAATGAAACAGGCCCTGCAGTAGATATGAATAAATTTGAAGCAGGTCTAATTGTAATAAGAGCAGCCACCTACAAAGGTGATTTTGAAACAGCAAAAAGACATCTAAAAATAGCAATGGCTCATGCAGAAAAAAGTAAAACAAAATATGGAAAAGTGGCAGAGATAGGACTGCAATTATATGATCTACAACACAGACAAGCAGTAAATCAAAAAAGAAGAGCGCCAGAAGAATTAAGTGAATTCATAGACTACCTTGAATTAGTTGAACCAACACTTCTAGAAAAAAAATATTCAAGCGCCGTGGCAAAATTCTATAGAGCAAAAGCTATAAAAGATGGACTCGCAACAAACAACGTAGGAGCTCTAAAATTAGCAGCAGAGGAGCCACAAAAAATCGTAATTGATCAAAATCCAGAATTAACAAATGCAGAAGTATTTGAAAAGGCATTATTACAAACAGCAGCAAGAGAACTAAATCTAACATCGGAACAAGCAGGGAAGTTAAAAAAAGGCCAAGCATTAAAATTAATGTTTGAAAAAGCACTAAACCTAGCTGCAGAAGTGTCAAAAACATTAGAAGAAATAGGCGTTGAAAGACAAGGAAAACTAAGCCAACAATTATTTGTATCAAATGCATACTTAAGAAGCGCGATACTTATAGATATACATAAAGGAATATACAGCCATGATTTTGGAAATATAATGATCGCACACCAAAATGGAGAAGGAACCCTAGAAGCGGATCTATCAACTGCAGAAAACTGTGCAGACATAAGTTTAGAACAAGCAGCAGAATTCAAAATAACTGACACCGAAACCCTAGCAAGAGCATCGCTAATAAAAGCATTGGCAATAGGGCTCGGAAATCAAGCTCCACAATCAATAATTGCAGCAGTACAAACAGCAACAATATTTAGTTGCGACAATCATCCAACATTAAGAAATGTAAATCTAATACAATTATCAATCCTTGCACTAGACGTATTAAAAAGAAGCACACAGCTAACAGAAACTGATTCACAAAGAATATCAGCATACTATTTTGATACATGTGAGTTTATTTACAACCAAAATCAAGAAGATTTCTATGCAGCCTTCAACTACGGAGAGTCAACAGTTCTAAAGTGCGCTAAAATGGCAAAAACGGCAGCAAAACCAGAACTAATTGTAGCCCTAAAAAGAAGCTTACAAACACTTGAAACTACAAAAGAACAATGTTTGGAGGCGGCTCCAACAGAATTCATAACTCAAATTGCACAACACGCCGCAATTGCACACGCGGCTGGGGAAGATGTGCTTAGAATGTTCGCAGCAGGATATACAGAAATTCTAGATATAAACACAGTACAAAAAAACAAACCACAAGAGCCCAAGCAAGATGCGAGCACAACAGCCAAAATAATATATAATGGAAAAGAAGGAGTTACAATCGAAGAGGCCACAGATATAAGAAATGTAGTTCAAATAGGCCTAAACCCACTATTTAAACACCTAGAGAAAGTAATGGCTGAAGCCGCCTAGTTGCGAGGCATTGTAGGTGGAGTCAAGCCTGAAACAGGAGAAATATTATCCATACCCCTTAATGGAGAATTAGGATTTTGATATATATCCTGCCTCACATTCATACTATTCCCAGGAAAATTCCAATTAAAAATATTTGCAGATCCATCACTTGAATTCTGTAAATACATAAATCCAAATGCTAAACCTAAGCCAACAAGCAGACCAGCTACAAAAGAAAAAATAGGTTTCATATGATTTTTGTTATTTGTTTTTTTACACTTAAATTATAGCATAAATCCACAATTACCGCAACTTGTCTAATACCTCAATTCCCCTATTATACGTAAGATATAAATAATAAAAAATATGAAATTTATTACAAAGACATTTCTAGCAATACTGATATTTGCGCTAGGATCAGCCAATACTTTTGCTTTTTACAGCGACGTAGAAACATCAAACCAATATTATGAAGCAATCAAATCACTATATGAAAGTGGAGAGCTTCCAGAAACTACCAATTTCCAACCAAATGAAAAAATCACAACAGATGGGCTCAAGGAAATACTGGAAAGTTATGGCAACCAGGAACTAGACAAAACAATTAAAATTGAATCATGGAGAAAAGATAAAGCACTAACAAAACACCAAACCCTAAGCACAATTTTTAATACGCTGGGCCTTGGAACATCACATTTTTTCGACAAAGACAATTTTCCATTCCAAGACCTAAGTCCGGATTCCCATGTTGGACATATTGCACAAAAATCCTATGAAATAGGAATTTATGAAGACCAAGAAAACATGTTCCAAATGGCAAAAAACGTAACGCGCGCAGAAACGGCCTACTACATTTATAAAGTAAAGCAATTCGACCCAACAACAGCCCCAAAACAAGTAAGCAAACCTCAAACCGTAACAATACAACTATCTCCAAGCACCTACACCGCAGCGGAACAAGAGCTTCTTAACAATCCAAATTTCAAAACCTTCCTGGATGTTTGGTCAAAATTGAAAACAGATTATTACTATAAAGGCGAAGCAGATTTCAACAAACTAATCCTCAACGCAATAGAAGGTCTAGTAAAAGACAATGGAGATATATATACGGTTTTTCAAAAACCAAGTGATGCACAAAAATTCTTCCAAACATTATCAAATGAGTATGAAGGGGTTGGAATGAGCTTAGAGCTAATAGATGAAAACATCACAATTGTATCCCCTTTTATAGATTCACCAGCGGAAAAAGCAGGCCTAAAGCCTGGCGACATAATTACAAAAGTAGATGGCGAGGACGTAAGAGGTCAAAACCTGCAAACAGTAGTAAATAAAATAAAAGGCAAGGCAAATACAAAGGTAAACATCACAGTTATTCGCGGCACAACAGAGTCAACACATTCCGTTACAAGGCAATTAATAAACTACAAAGACATACAATATAAAATTATAGAACAAAACAGTAAAAAAATTGGATACATACAAATTACAACCTTCTCACAAACAACTTATGGCAATTTTGTAGCGGCAATAGAAGATCTAAACAGCCAGAACGTAAACAGTTATATAATCGATCTAAGAAACAATCCAGGAGGGTACTTAGACAGCGCAGTGCACATAATAGGCAGCTTCATAGGAAAGGAAAAAACAGCAGTAAAGCTTCACTATGCAAACGGCAACGAAGAAATATATACAACAAAAACAGACAAGGTTGTAAAAGATCTACCAGTAAAAATACTTATAAATAAAGGGAGTGCCTCTGCGTCAGAAATTCTTGCTGGAGCTCTAAAAGACTATCAAATAGGAGAAAGTATTGGAGCAACAAGCTTTGGGAAAGGAAGTGTACAACAGCTATATACATACAAAGACGGATCACTATTTAAATTCACAATCGCAAAGTGGTTCACACCAAATGGCAACAGCATAGATAAAACAGGCCTAGTGCCCACCAGGACCGTAGAAAAAACCGAAGGTAAAGACGATCAGCTAGACACTGCTGTTAACCTTCTTGTGAACTAACGTCAGTCGCAACCTCAGGCTCAGTCGCAACCTCAGGCTCAGCCGCAACCACAGGCTCATCCGCAACCTCAGGCTCAGCACCTTCAACAGGTGCTGCGTCTTCTCTTTGTTGCAATACAGCCTCAGGATTAGTTGTTACAATCTTATCCTCTGTATATGAAGCAATTACCTGAATCGCCACATGCTTAAGTCCAGCAAAGAAAAGCCCCTGCCCAACACCACTATTTAATAGTACATATTTTTCACCTTCTGTAAGGTTAAAAACCTGCGCCAAAACATCCACCGCAGAAGGTGCCTGTTTTAGAAGCAGCTGAATAGAAGAGTTAGTAATAATAGGTTTTCCATAACTACTCTTAACGAAATCCTCAACATCCTGAGTAATTGTAGAAACACCCAGATAGTATTTACGAGCACGTTTCACAAGACCAAAAAGGAATTTTGCACTGTCCTCATGCTGCATCATTGTCCAGGCCTCATCTATTACAAGTACACGCTTTTTAAGCTCACTTCGTACCTGATTCCATATATAATTAAGAATTATATACATCGCAATAGGTCTTAATCCATCTTCAAGATCTCTAATACAGAAAACCATCATTCCAGAATTAAGATCAACGTTTGTGGCCTTATTAAAAATACCTGAGTAAGATCCTTCAGTATACTTTGAAAGCCTTTGAACAAGAGATTCCGCACCCTTCATTGAATTCAAAATTTGATACAAATCCTGCATCGTAGGAGGCTCGAAAGAAGCCGGATCAACCTGTTCCATAGTTATGCCCTTAAGAGCATAAACATCTAACAAAGCTTTATCCAAAATCCCCTCTTCTTCAGGAGAAATTCCACCAAGCATCAATTTAAGAAGACCCATTAATGTAATAACATTAGATCTCAAAATATCACCAGGCTGAACATCATCCCCCTCAAAAGGCTTAGGAAGATCAAAAGGATTAATACGCCTATCACTGTTCAAACTCAAACGCAAATATGAACCTCCCACCGAATTGGCGAGATCCTCATACTCATTTTCGGGATCGATTACAATTACATCCGTACCCATCATCATCAAACGCAAAATCTCAAGCTTAACAGCATAAGATTTACCTGCACCAGACTTCGCAAACACCACGCTATTCGCATTTTCAAGTGCAAACCTATCAAATATAACCAAACTATCGTTATGTCTATTTAAACCATACAAAATACCCTTATCAGAAGTAAGATCCGAAGAAGTAAATGGGAAAGTAGTAGAAAGCGGACCAGTATTCATATTCCTAATCGTGTAAAGTTCATCTAAACACATAGGAATAGTAGAATTAAAAGCATGTTCAGACTGAAGTTGTGCACGTTTTGTCATCACAAGCTTTCCACCAAGCAAGCTTTCAAGCTGCTTAGAAACCTTTTCAAGTTTCTTTTTATCATCTGAATAAACAGTAAAATACAAAGCAAATTGGAAAAACTTTTCCTGCCCTCTCTGTATCTGAGTTCTCAAAGTTTCCGCATCCTCAAGTGCAGTTTCCAAAGCAGGATCTCTCACTTGTCCCTTCTCAGCATTAATTCTCATACTAGATTGCATTTGAGCCACCTTCTTTTTCAAGGTCTTCATAATTTGCTCAGAACTAATAGGATAAATGAACTGCGAAATATCCATAGTTACATCAAAATTAATCACAGGAGCCAACCAATTGGCATCCAAATAACGAGGATAAGCATAAACATAAAAACTTTGCGCATATACTCCGTCAATTTTAATAGAATCATATCTAATATCCATTGAAGAAGGAGAAATTAAATCTTTAATAGAAGAAAGTCCTTCTTGATACACTCTTTCAGCTTCAAGATATTCCTTCCTTTCCTTTTCACTAATTTTACCATCATCGTTGTCGATTTTTTCAACTACACTCTTATTTTTCTTAGAATTAAAGACAAATAATGATTTTACTTTATCAAAAACTGATTGCCTCTTAGCCGCATCAGGATCAACACTCTTCTTTTCATCAACATTCTCAACAATTTCATTCATTTTTCTACCGGTCTCAGGGTTGTACCCAGCTTCCTTTAATTTAAAGGCAGCCTCATCATTTGCTTTTAAAACAACCTCCAAAGAAGGAGTTACCTCAATTGAAGATGAAGGATCCTCTCCAAGCTCAGTAGCAGTGGGCTTATCCGCACGAAGGTCAAGCTCAGCAATTCCGTTTTCAGAAACTTTCTCAGAAGCTTCCTTTAACCAAGCAGGAGTTTCTTCATTCTTCTCTTCTCGAGAAAAAACAGAACCCGCGTCAGCCTTTTTTTGTGTTTGTTTTATATCCATTTAAATCAAATTTATCACCTAATTATAGCAAAAAATCACAAATTTATCAAGACCCTAAACGGGAAACCGATTTTACTATACAATATGGAAGCTGTATGTTAACATCTCAGCAAACTCAAATACCAAATAAATATCAATTTTCATGGCCAAAAAAGACGATAATCAACAACCTGAAGACGATAATCAAGAGCCTGAAGACGATAATCAAGAGCCTGAAGAAAGTAACATGGAATTGTTCGATAAGAACAAAGGTGGAATGGACGGGAACATGCAAGACGCAAACATTAGTGATGAGATGGAAACTTCATATCTTGAATATGCGATGAGCGTTATCGTTTCTCGTGCTCTTCCAGATGTAAGAGATGGTATGAAGCCGGTGCATCGTCGTATTCTATACGCAATGAATGATATAGGACTAAGATCATCAGGACCATTTAGAAAATCAGCCGCTGTAGTCGGTGAAGTTTTAGCAAAGTATCATCCACATGGAGATAGTGCAGTTTATGATTCAATGGTAAGAATGGCACAAGATTTCTCAATGCGTTATGAATTAGTTCGTGGCCAAGGAAACTTTGGATCCATTGACGGTGATAGTGCAGCTGCCATGCGTTATACAGAGGCAAAAATGGAAAAAATTTCAGATGAAATGATGGCTGATATTGATAAAGAAACAGTAAAATGGAGAGACAACTATGATGGACGTTACCAAGAACCAACAGTACTTCCTACAAAACTACCTCAACTTCTTTTAAACGGAACAACTGGTATCGCTGTAGGTATGGCAACATCTATACCTCCACATAATCTAGGAGAAGTTGTTGACGGACTAATGCATCTTTCAACTCACCCAGAAGCTACGATTGAGGATTTAATGCAATTCATAAAAGCGCCAGATTTCCCTACAGGAGGCCTAATTTACTGTATGGATGATATCAAAACTGCATATGCCACTGGGCGTGGAGGAATGGTATGTCGTGCAAAAACTAATATAGAAGAAAGGAAAGGTGGTAAATTTGCAATTATAGTTACAGAGATACCTTATATGGTAAACAAATCGAATCTAGTAAGTAAAATTGCGGATCTAGTTCGTGATAAAAAGGTTGTTGGAATCACAGATATCCGTGATGAATCAAATAAAAAAGGTATTCGTGTAGTAATAGAGTTAAAAAAAGACAGTTATCCAAAAAAGATTTTAAACCAACTTTTCAAATACACTCAGCTTCAAAATTCATTCAACATGAATATGATTGCACTAGTAGACGAAATACAACCTCACCTACTAGACCTCAAACAAGTTCTTGAACATTTTATTACTCACAGAAAAGAAGTAATTACTCGTCGTACAGAATATGATCTAAAAGTGGCTCAAGCTCGTGCTCACATTTTAGAAGGACTGAAAGTAGCACTAGATAGTATTGATAAAGTAATTGAAACAATCAAAAAATCTGCAACAAAAGAAGATGCACTAGATGCGTTAATGGTAAAATTCAAACTTTCAGAACTACAAGGTAAGGCTATTCTTGAAATGCGTCTACAAACCCTTGCCGGCCTTGAAAGAAAGAAAATTGAGGAAGAACTTGCTGAAAAACTAGCCCTAATCACAGAACTAGAAGGAATTTTAGCAGACAAAACAAAGGTACTAAAAATAATGCAAGAAGAGCTAGCAGAAGTAAAAGAAAAATATGCCGACGAACGTCGTACAGAAATAATCCCAAATGCAATTAATAGCATTTCTCAAAAAGACACAATTCCAAATGAACCAATGATGGTTTTATTGAGTAGAGAAAATTACATCAAACGTCTTTCACCAAGTACATTCCGTGCTCAAAATAGAGGTGGAAAAGGAATAGTAGGTGGAAAAACTAAGGAAGAAGATGAAATTAAACTAATTCGTCACGCAAATAATCACGACGAACTACTTTACTTCACAAACAAAGGAAGAGTATTTAAACTACCAGTTTATGAACTTCCTTCAGCATCAAGGCAGGCAAAAGGCCAAGCTATTGTAAACCTCCTACAGCTTCAAGACGATGAAACAATCACAGCAATTCTAAATGCAAAAGAAAAATTCACAGGAGAATTCCTTATAATGGCAACTACAAACGGAACAATTAAGAAAACTCCAGTAAAGGATTTTGAAAATGTTAGAAAAACAGGTCTTATAGCAATAAAACTACGCGATAATGATTCATTAGAGTGGGTAAAAGAAACATCAAAAGGAAACGAAGTGGTAATAATCACAAAAACAGGTAAAAGTATAAGATTCAAAGAAGACGATGCACGTCCAATGGGAAGAGCATCTATAGGAGTTCGTGGAATAAAACTTAGAAGCGACGATATAGTTGTAGAAATGGACGTTGTTCCAGAACCAGAAGTCACTTCCCTACTAGTAGTAATGGAAAATGGACTAGGTAAGATGACAAAAATATCAGATTACCGTCTTCAAACACGTGGAGGAACAGGCGTAAAGACTGCTAACATTACAAGTAAAACAGGAAACGTAATAGGTGCAAAGGTTATTCATGCAAATACAGATGCAGATTTAATTATGATATCAAAAAGCGGACAAGTAATAAGGCTCCACTCAAAACACATTCCTTCACAAGGACGTGCAACACAAGGAGTATATCTAATGAGATTAAGGCCAAAAGATAAAGTAGCATCTATTTCCCTAATGAGCATAGAAATCGAAGAGGAAGTTACAGAAAAAGCAGAAGAAAAATCTGAACAACAAAAACTCATAAAAAGCTAAAGCCTAAAAACTCAAAAATGAAAAAGGTCATAAAAAGCTTGAGCTTACTGGCTGGATTCCTCCTGCTCAGTTCAACAGCATACGCCTTCACAGGGGATATTTCGATCAACGAACAGAATATTCGCTTTTCCACAACCAACTTCCAAGAAGGGCAAGACGTTAGAATTTATGCCAGCGTTTCCAACAACAGCCCAAAAGATCTACTCGGCGTGGTAAGATTTTACATTAACGACCAACAACTAGGGGCAGATCAAGCAATATCAATATTCGGAAACAAAACAGATGATGTATTTATAGATTGGCTACCAGGATTTGGGGCTCAAAAAGTTGCCGTAAAAATATATCCATGGAATGTGGAAATCGACGACCCATCAAACAATTGGATAGTTACAAACGTTTATTCAGTACAAGATACAGATCACGACGGACTTCCAAACGATGTAGACGATGATGATGATGGGGATGGAGTATCAGACGAAGAAGATCACTTCCCATCAAACAAAAATGAGCAGTACGACACAGATGGTGACGGAATTGGAGATAATACAGACACAGATGACGATAATGACGGAGTGCCAGATACACATGACGATCTACCACTAGACCCAAACGAAAGCACAGACACAGATGGTGACGGTACAGGAAACATTAGCGACACAGATGATGATGGAGATGGTCTCAGCGACACGGAAGAGGAAAACCTAAATACAAATCCAGTTAATTCAGATACAGATGGAGATGGAGTAAACGACGGCGATGATGATTTTCCATTAGACAAAAATGAACAATACGACACAGACGGCGATACGATTGGCAACAACATAGATACAGACGACGATAATGATGGCCTAAAAGACGAAGAAGATCCATTTCCAACAAACAAAGAACCAGTAATAAAAATAACAGATACATCAGCAGATGAGATAGACATCAGCCTGCTGCAAAAACATACATTTGATGCTTCCCCATCATATGATGATGACGGACAAATAGTAAGCTACCTATGGGAGGTGGATGGTGAGACACATGAGGGAAAATCATTGAATCACACATTCAAAAGGTTAGGAAAAACCTTAATAAAATTAACAATTACAGACGACAAAGGGCAGTCAATAACTAAAGATTTCCAAGTAAATGTACTAAATATCCGTCTTTACAAACAACTTTTTGCTACTTTAATCGTAATTATGCTTGCATTAATAATATACTTCAAGTATATTGGCGTGGCTAAAAACGGCAAAAAACATAGTAACAAAGCCAAATAATGAAAACAGGAATACACCCAGAAATGAACGATGTAGTATACATAGACGCTACAAGTGGCGCTCAATTTATAACTAAATCTACAGAAAAATCAGAGGAACAAATGGAAATTGCTGGTAAAAAATACTACGTTATTAAAGTTGATATTTCATCAAACACACACCCTTTTTATACTGGAAAACAAATGCTTATCGACACAGCCGGACGTGTAGATAAATTCCGCGCTAAAATGGCAAAGGCTAAAAAACACCAAGAAAGCCTAGTTCCAGAAAAATCTGAAGAAGAAATTGAAGAAGAAACAGAAGCTGCAGAACAAGCTGAAAAAGCTGCAGAAGAAAAAGCAAAACAGAAATTAGAACACTTTGAACAGGCAGAAAAGAAAGAAGAAAAAGCTGAGCACGCACACAAAGAAGAAGTAGCAGAAGAAGAAGCTGCAGAAGAAGAAATAGCTGAAGCGCTTGAAGAAGTTGCTGAAGATGCTGAAGTTGCTGAAGAAACTCCTGAAGAGACAGAAGAAGCAAAATAAGTTATACTTAATACATGTCATCCAATACCTTTGGATCTAGATTTGTTGTTAGCACCTGGGGGGAATCTCACGGTGAAGCTCTTGGTGCGGTCGTAGATGGCTGCCCTCCTGGCATAAAATTAAGCGAAAGTGATATACAAAAAGAATTAAACAGACGCAGGCCAGCCGAAAAATCAAAAGTATCAACCACTAGACGCGAAAAAGATCAGGTAAAAATTCTTTCTGGCGTTTTTGAAGGTAAAACAACAGGAACTCCAATTTCAATGGTAGTTTTTAACGAAGATGCACAATCAAAAGATTACAATGACATCAAAAATAAATATCGCCCAGGTCATGCAGATTTCACATATAATCTAAAATATAAGGGCTACAACGACTATCGTGGTGGCGGACGCTCATCAGGAAGGGAAACAATTGCCAGAGTGATGGCAGGTGCAATAGCAAAAAAAGTGCTGAAAGAAAAATTTGGAACCGAAATTTTTGGACACACATTACAAATCGGTGAAATAAAAGCCAAAACTTTTAACAAATCTTTCATAGAAAAAAACGAATTACGCACTGCAGACAAAGACTCACTAAAAGAAATGAACAAAAAAATAGAAGAAGTGCGCTTTAAAAGCGGAGATACGCTTGGCGCAGTAATAGAATTAATAATCAAAAATCCCCCATCCGGCCTAGGAAATCCAGTTTTTGACAAACTAGACGCAGATCTAGCAAAAGCCCTTATTTCAATAGGAGCAGTAAAAGGAATCGAATTCGGAGCAGGATTTCGAGCAGCCACAATGCTAGGCTCAGAACACAATGACCAAATGAAAAAAAACGGCTCAAAAATAGAATTCCTAAGCAACAATTCTGGAGGAATTCTAGGAGGAATATCAACAGGCCAAGACATAATAATGAAATTAGCAATAAAGCCAGTACCATCAACAAGCATCGAACTTAAAACAGTCACAAATAAAGGCAAAAACACAACAATCAAAACCCTCGGTCGCCACGACTGCTGCCTTGCCCCACGCATAATCCCAGTTGCAGAAAGCATGGCCGCAATAACACTTTTAGATAAAATCTTATAGCCGTAATTAATTTTAATATTCTAAAAAACAACTCCATTAAGCCAATATCCTAAGGATTACCCTTCCTAGGAAGGATTTGCCAAAATGTAGCAGTTCAGACATTTAAAACACTGTAGCTGAGTTATGGTGTCCTAAATGTCTGTGTTGTTTATAAAGAACTTGCCAAAACTAATTGACATTTCTCACACAAATGATATAATGTAGTACTCTTTTAACGAACAAAAGCATGCTAGGAAAAGCGTTTAATCAGGCGAAAGGTGCTTTACACACAGCCCAAACTAAAGCAATAGGTGCTACAGATTGGATGAGCCAAAAATCACACAACGCACTAGACAAAACGGGAGCAGGGGCAGATAGAATTGAAAAACTAACACGTGATCACGATCTTCCCACGGTGGAAATCAAAAATTCATTCGATTCAGGAATAAAATTCATTGGAGAAGAATTAGATGCATTTCCTGGAACTGCAGTAAGGTTCAGCATTGGTCGCATTAGAAACGCCCTAAAAGCAACAGGAATAGTATTAGATACAGTAACAGCTCCAATAGGAAAAATACTTAGGCCAATACATACTCTTACATACCCATTACATTCACCAATTCAAACAATCACAGGCCCAATAAAATGGGCTTTAAGACCGTTTGTAGGAGCAGCAGAAATAGCGCGCAGCATTACAACAGACACACTACAATCTGGAAATCAAATTTATGAACGTGGAATTGTTCGTGCTAGCCAGCATCTCAACAAAATAGTTGGAGATACAAGACATGTAATAGAAACAATACTTTCTCCTATCCAATGGGCTGACGCAAAATTTGCTTAAGGCTTCGAAAACCGCTAAATTAGCGGCATGTTCGAATTTCAAATACACCACAAAGACGGTCTATCCAGAACCGGCACATTAAAAACACCACATGGAGAAATAAATACTCCTGTTTTTATGCCAGTTGGAACTCTTGGAAGCGTAAAGACACTAACACAAGAAGAGTTAATAGAAATTGATGCAGAAATAATTTTATCAAACACATATCACCTATTTCTACGTCCCGGAGAAGAGCTCATAAAAGAGCATGGAGGGCTCCACAAATGGATAAACTGGCCACGACCAATGCTCACAGATTCTGGAGGATACCAGGTTTTTTCACTTGGAGGAAAACGAGGTAATTCAAAAGTAAAAATAGATGAAGACGGAGTAAAATTCACATCTCACATAGATGGGTCCAAACACTACCTCACACCAGAAAAGGCAATGCAAATTCAGCACGACTTAGGTGCCGACATAATAATGGCCTTCGACGAATGTGCTCCAGCAGATTCAACAAAAGCCTACTTCACACAAGCAATGATACGTACGCACAACTGGCTCACCCGCTGCGTAAAAGCTCACAAAGGCCGCCAAACAAAACAAGCCCTATTCGGAATCGTCCAGGGCGGCCTCTACGAAGATCTACGCGAAGAGTCAGCCAAGTTCGTAAACTCGCTAGATCTGCCTGGAAACGCAATTGGCGGCCTCTCTGTTGGCGAGAGCAAAGAAGAGATGGATGCAATGTTAAAAGCCACAATCCCCCACCTCGATGAAAGAAAACCACGATATCTAATGGGAGTTGGAACACCAGAAGATTTACTAAACGGAATCGAACAAGGAATAGACATGTTTGACTGCGTAAACCCAACAAGAATCGCAAGACACGGAACCTTCTACACCTTCGACGGTAAATTCAACATAAAAAATGAACAATTCAAAAATGATAAAAATCCACTTTGCAAAGATTTAGAATATCCAGGAAATCACTATTCTAGAAGCTACATTCGTCACCTTTTAAGAGAAAAAGAGATCCTAGCACTAAGACTCTTATCTATCCACAATCTAAAGTTTTGTTAAACTTAATGCACCAATCGAGAGAACATATACAAAAAGGAACATTCCAAGAGTTCAAATCCTTATTCTTAAAACGTTTCAAATGATCGCACACCTAAAAGGAAAAATTATCCAAAAAACTCCACGCGCAATAATTCTACAAACCGGAGACATTGGATACATGGTTTTCCTAACTCAAAATCAATTAGCAGAACTAGAAAAGGAAGCGGAGCTATTTATTCACCACAACATAAAAGAAGACGCATCAGATCTATACGGATTTCAAACCTACGATCAGCTAGAATTCTTCACAAAACTAATAAGTATTAGTGGAATCGGCCCAAGGGTAGCACTTGAAATATTAAACGTTCCAGAAGGCCAAATCAAAGCAGCAATAATAAACGAAGACGATGCATTTATTTGCAAAATTCCTGGAATAGGCAAAAAAACAGCCCAAAGAATTATTATAGAATTGAAAGATAAAATCACCAGTGAAAACAGAGAATACAAAGGCCTAAAAGATACAAATTCAGAAGCCCTAGATGCACTCACAAAACTAGGATACCAAAGAAAAGAAATCCAAGAACTACTAAAGGATCTTCCGGAGGAGATCAAAAAAACAGAAGAAATAATAACCTACTTCCTAAAAAATGCTTAAAAATTTTCTCATCACCACGCCCACAAACGTAACATATCTTTCAAATTTCAAAGGCTCAAACGGGTTCATGCTAATTACAGCAAACAAAAAATATCTTTTCACAGACTCCAGATATATAGAAGCTGCAAAAGCAACAATTAAAAAAGGTATAGAGATAGTAGACACCACCAGAATGTGGCGCAATGCAGAAGAACTAAAGAAAAATTGGCAAGGTATTTTAAAGAGTCACAAAATAAAGATTCTAGGGGTAGAAGAATCAGACCTTACAGTAAGCAGATACAAAAGATTTAAAAAAATTACACCCAAAATTAAATTTCAAAACATATCAGGTCACTTTGAGGAAATTCGAATGATAAAATCAAAAGATGAAATGAAATTAATAATCAAAAGTCAGGAAATAAATGAAAAGATTTTCCTTGCGATCAAAAAAATTGTTCAATCCGGAGGAAGCCCAACAGAGATAGAAATAGCCTGGAAAATCAAAGAGTTAGGAAATAAATTCGGCGCAGAAGATGTGTCCTTCGATCCAATAGTAGCCTTCGGTCCACACTCAGCACTTCCCCACCATTCACCAGACAAAACAAAGCTAAAAAAGAACGATATAGTTCTAATAGATATGGGAATGAAATACAAAGGCTATTGCTCAGACATGACCCGAATGATCCTTCCAAAAAAACCAACACCTAAGCAATTAGAAATATATAATCTAGTATTAGAGGCACAAATGAATGCCATCAAAAATATAAAGGCAGGAATAACAGGGAAAAAAGCGGATGCACTTTCAAGAGATATAATAAAAAAAGCTGGCTATGGAGACCAATACGGACACGCAGGTGGGCACGGCATAGGCCTAGACATTCACGAAACCCCATCAATATCCAAAGGGTTCACAAAAAAAATAAAGGCCAACACTGTAATTACAGTAGAACCAGGAATCTACATACCAGGAGAATTCGGTGTACGCATAGAAGATATGATTTTAGTAACAGAAAAAGGCAACAAATGTCTTACCAAAATATCAAAATAAAATTACAAACGAGATAAAGATGCAAGCAAGGACTCCAGATTAACATTTCCACTATCAGGCTCCATTATTGGCATGTACGGATTTTCAGATAGCACATTAATTTCCTCACAAGTACACCTAAAGGAATCACCTCCATTAAAAAATGTTCCATGAATAATCCTTTCACCCTCATCTCCGGTAACAGATAAATGCACAGTATATGCAATTCCATCACAGAGAATCTCCACAGAATCTTCACCACTTTCCTCAAGCTTACAAACCTTATTAAACAAAATACCCAAAGGTAATGAAGTATTAAGCAAAGCGTCATCCATAGCCAATGTGCCCTTCTGATCCTTATTAAGCCAAGTAGAAGAATCAAAATCATAATATCCACCAAAGGAAGATGTATCGCCCACAAAATCTACCTGAGCGGAAGATAATTGATCTAAGGGTATTTTTTTATCAGCCTCAGCCCCGTCCTTATCAGTAAAAACCACACTCACTCTGTAACTAAAACCTTTGTATTCAACAACCCCAGCCTGATCCAGAAATTTAAGCTCCTTTAGCACGGCCGCAGAACCTAAAGCTAAAGCTGGAACAGCTTCAGTCAAATCTTCACGACCCGCCTCCATATTATCAACTTCTTCTGCCATAACAATTAGTTTAACTAAGGCTAGTATATAACAATATTCCCATAAGCTGTCAAGCCATTGGCCTCCCCTTTTACCTAATTTTCAACTAAAATAAGCTCCGTTGCAATCAAAAAAACTATGTGTGGAATTTTTGCCTATTTAGGCCCAAACGACAATGCCCCCGAACTAGTAATTGAAGGTCTAAAACGCCTTGAGTACCGTGGCTACGATTCATGGGGAGTTGCGTACAAAAAGGAAGAGGATATTGAAATTCACAAAGAAGTGGGGAAAATTGGTGAAATAAAAGCAAAAGATCTAAATCTCTCCAAATCACAAATAGCTATTGGCCATTCCAGATGGGCAACCCACGGAGGTGTAAACAAAAAAAATGCACATCCTCATTTTTCAGAAGACAAAGGAATTGTACTCGTACACAATGGTATTTTTGAAAACTACCTAGAGATCAAAAACTTCTTAAAGAAAAAGGGTCATACTTTTGTATCGGAAACAGATACTGAGGTTATTGCCCATCTAATAGAAGAGCATGCAAAAACGCACTCATTCGAGGATAGCGTGCGCCTAGCAACAAAAGAAATTGAAGGACGTTACGCAGTAGTGGTAATAAAAAAAGACGAAGACAAAATAATTGCAGCGCGTAAGGGGTCACCGCTAATCATAGGCGTAGGAAACGCAGAAAATGAATACTACATTGCCTCAGACATCCCCGCATTTCTTCCATACACAAAAAAGGTTATATATTTAGACGACGAGCAAATGGTCTCAATTGAAAAAGATTCAATCCGATTCTTAGATTTTGAAAAAGAAAACGAAATAGAAAAACGCATAATTGAAATAGACTGGGATGTAGAAAGCGCAGAAAAAGGAGATTTTCCACACTTCATGATAAAAGAAATCATGGAACAAAAAGACACACTTTCACGTGCAATAAATCAAGATCAAGACGATTTAAAAAGAGTTGCAAAGGAAATGCAAAAAGCAGAAAGAATTTATTTTGTTGGGTGTGGAACAGCAGGAAAAGTATGCATGGTAGGAGAATATCTTTTCGCAAAAATTCCAAAAATTAAAGTAAATTTTGTTTTTGGATCAGAACTCGCAAATTTCAAAGATTTTATAAATAAAAAAACACTTCTAGTGTGCGTTTCACAATCTGGAGAAACGGCAGATACTCTTGAAGCAATAGAGGTGGCGCAAGAAAGAGGAGCAAGAGTTGTTTCTATAGTAAATGTAGAATCATCCACAATGGCTCGGATCTCAGACATAGTCCTTCCAATAAAGGCCGGCCCAGAAAAAGCCGTAGCATCAACAAAAGCAACAACATCACAGCTCGCAATACTTACAATGCTAGCCTACGCATGTAATGGAGGAATTCACGAAGGAAAGCAACTACTAATAAACACAGCTTCACAAATCAACGACATGGTAAATCCCCGCTACGAAGAATACATTCACAAAATTGCAGAGCGCATAAAAGACGTAGAATCAATGTATATAATTGGGAGAGGAATGAATTACCCAATCGCAATGGAAGCCGCTATAAAATTACAAGAAGTATCATACATTCACGCCGAAGGATTCGCCGGAGGAGAACTAAAACACGGCCCAATAGCCTTAATCTCAGAAAACACCCCAGTAATAGCCATCGCCCCCAACGACGAATTAAAAAGAGAAATAATCTCAAATGCCACAGAAATAAAAGCACGTGGTGGATATATAATTGGAATCTCACCAGACAATCACGACGTATTTGATTTCTGGATCCGCGTTCCAGATGTAGGCAATAGCTCCCCTATTGTAAATATTATTCCAATACAAATACTAGCGTACCAACTCGCAGTACTAAGAAAAAACAATCCAGATATGCCAAGAAATTTGGCAAAATCAGTAACTGTAAAATAAGCTTATGGACCTAACATTCCTAACAGGCTTAATAGGCTCATTCATTCTAGTTGCAGGCGCAGCATGGCCATCAAAAAAAACAAAACATCCAACAAAATCCATAAAGAATTGGCTCTTTGCAATAGGCGGAATCATAATGCTTCTTTTTGCAATAATGGGCTACCTCGAAGGTGGCAATATTTTCTTCGTGTTCCTAGAAGTATTAATTGTTATCGCGACAATTTTAATGATGCTAGATTTCAACGACAAAATCGACACAATCGTCCTCACAATCACAGGAGCAATATTAATAGGATGTTCTCTGAAATTTTTTGAAGACCTAAATACAATATATTTCATTTTAGGGCTAACAGGGGTTGGTCTCGGCTATGCATTCGATAACGAAACTCCACGTCGAAACATTGCACTAACTTGCGGTAGCGCACTCATCGCCTACTTCAGTTTTCTAGAACCAAACTGGACATTCTTTTGGCTCAACGCATTTTTCGCAATTTTCTCAGGCTACTATTTAGTTAAAGAATGGAAATAGAGAACGTTTTTCTGCTATAATTTCCAGCGTAAAACCTCATTCCAAATTAAATGCAAAAAAACACTAAAATTGTGTGTACGCTGGGTCCGTCTAGTGACTCTGTCAGCGAAATAACAAAACTAATTCAGGCCGGCATGAATGTTGCCAGGTTAAATTTTTCACATGGAACATATGATCACCACAAAAAAATTATAAAAAATATTCACATAGCGGAAAAACAATGTAAAAAAACAATTGGGATTTTGCAAGATTTACAAGGGCCAAAAATAAGAGTAGAAAACCTAAATGAATCAATAAAAGTAAAAAAGGGTAATAAACTAACATTCTCAAACAAAAAAAATCAGCATCTGTATATAAATTATTCAAACCTCACAAAGTACGTAAAAAAAGGGCATCGCATATTTATTAACGACGGCTTAATAGAAATAGTAGTAGTTTCAGTATCCCCAAAAAACAACACACTAAACACAAAAGTTGTTTTTGGAGGAGAAATTAAAAATGGAAATGGCGTAAATTTCCCAGACTCAAACATTACAATCCCAACAATAACCGAAAAAGATAAAAAGGATCTTAAATTTGGACTAAAACAAAATGTAGATTTTATAGCACTATCATTTGTAAAAGACGCCAACGACATTCATCAACTACGAAAACTAATCAAACATCAAAAAATAATCGCAAAAATAGAAAGGCATGAAGCGGTAAAAAATCTTAAAGAGATAATAAAAGCGGCAGATGGAGTTATGGTTGCAAGAGGAGATTTAGGAACAAATATTCCAGCAGAACAAGTTCCGATTGTGCAAAAACGCATAATAAAACTTGCCAACAAATATGCAAAACCTGTAATCACAGCAACTCAAGTTTTACAATCAATGGTCACAGAGTCTCGTGCCACAAGGGCAGAAATTTCAGATGCAGCAAATGCAATCTTCGATCACACAGACGCAATCATGCTTTCAAATGAAACAGCTGTAGGAAAATATGCATTCAAGGCAACTCAAACCTTATCAAAAGTGGCGACAGTCACCGAAGCAGAAATTCAAAAATATAGTGAACTGGTGGAATATGTGCAAAACGCACACCACAACATGGCTTCACTAAATGCTTCATGCCAAAACGCCTGCGAACTCGCTCTAAAAACAAAAGCAGATGCAATAATTCTCTACACAGAGGATGGTTATACCTCTAATCATATTGCGCGTCACCGCTTATACATACCAATAATTACAATCACACCAAGTGCTCAAATTAAAAGACAGCTCACTCTCACATGGGGAATTAATCAGATATATATAAAAAAATTCTCAAAAAATAATTCTCAAAAAATTGAACAAATCATTAACTATCTAAAAAAAGAGAAAGCAGTTAAGAAAAATCAAAAAATAATTATACTTTGTCACGCAAGTAAAAAGGAAAGTCTAATTTCAACAATAAAAGTATGACACGAATAATAGGAATAGATCCAGGCACAGCCATCACAGGATTTTCAATAATTGAACTTAAAAAAGGAAAAATAAAATTAATAGATTATGGATGCATAAGAACAGCAAAAGGCTTATCACAAGGAGTTCGTTTAAATCAAATTGCAACAGATATAGACACTTTAATAAAAAAATATAAACCGGAAAGAGCATCAATTGAAAAACTTTTCTTCAAAAATAATGTAACAACCGCAATGACAGTATCAGAAGCAAGAGGAGTAATAATGCAAAAACTCACACAAGAAGGAATCGAGCCAAACGAGTACACTCCACTACAAATCAAAACAGCCGTTTGCGGCCATGGAAAAGCAGATAAGAAAATGGTGCAACAAATGGTTAAAATTATTTTAGGGTTAGAAAAAACACCACAACCAGACGATGCGGCCGACGCCATAGCCGCAGCAATCTGCCTTGCGAACTCAATCCCATTAGAAAAACAAATTAATGAGCAATAAAGCACTTGGAATCCTATGGGTTCTAATAATTGCAGGACTCGCATTCATATACATAAATCTCAGCACAACTGAGACGATAATCGAAGACCCAATAAAAATAGATGTAAGCGAAGAAACAAAAGTAATAGACAATAATCCGGAAACATACAATGGATATCTGAGTCTTGGAAATCGTCTTATAGAACAAGGGGACTACCAAAAAGCTGTAGAAAATTTTCAAAAGGCAGTAAGTATCAACAACACATCAATAAAACCACTAATAAAATTATCCCAAGCATACCTAAAAAATAACCAAGCAAAAGAAGCACAAGAAACATTAGAAAAAGCAAAAAAAATAAACAAAGAAGATCCCGCAATAAATTTATTACTTACACAGGCCTACATAGATCAAAGAAATTTTAGCGCTGCAAAATCCACTGCAGATTTACTAGACCAGGATATTGATGACACAAAATACTATCAAGCAATACTAGCAATATTAAACCAAGACTTTGATAGTGCAAAAAAATTGTTCAACGATACACAGCGTCCTGAAGCCGAATTTTTTAGAAAAGCATTCGAGAAATTCTCATACTTCAAAGAAGGGGAAACTCTTCACCTACAGGTGCTTCTTGCAAAGGCCCTTACAGAGGCTCAGCAATACCAAGCCTCCATTCCCCTACTATTTGATGTAATTAACACCAAAAACAATTACCTTGATGCCTGGATAGTACTTGGCTATGCATATCTAAACACGAACAAACCACTAGATGCAGTAGACGCATTTACAAACGCAAAAGATCTTGATCCAGAAAAACCTGAAACGCTTTTCTTTCTAGGACTAGCTCACTTCGCAAATAACGACATAGAAAAAGCGATATTTTTTCTAGAAAAAGCGGATACATCAGGGTACGAACCAAAGGAGCAAATAGATCTAAAGCTAGCAGATCTATACCTCCTACAAGAAGAATATGAAAAATCAGAAAAGAAATTCACAGAAGTTCTATCAAAAAATACAAATACTATAGAAGTGTTCACAAAAGTAATTTGGCTAAATATAGATAAACTTAAAAATCCGGATAAAGCACTAAGCGTAGCTCAAGCAGCCCTAGAAATTCATAAAGAAAATGCAATGAGCTATAATCTAGTTGGCTGGGCATTAACAGCAAATGCTAAATACTCAGAAGCGAAAACATATCTAGACAAAGCTCTAAGCATGCAACCAAACCTAGAAGCGGCTCATCTTAATCTTGGATGGCTTTACGAATTAAAAGGCCAAGAAGAAAAGGCAAAAGATTCATACAAAAAAGCCTACAGTCTCGGAACAGGCAACTCTGTAGCAGAATTAGCAGCCCAAAGGTTTAATAACATTGCAGAAAAGGAAACAGAAAACTATTATAAGAACGTTAACATCTCATCCCCCTAAATTATGAATTTATTATTTGCCACATTAGTATTCATCCTTGGAGCTTCCATAGGTAGCTTCATGAGCGTTATTATTTATCGTGTAAAAAACAAAAAGCCAGGAATATTTTTTGGACGATCAGTATGTATCGACACAAAAAAACCACTAATGCCTTGGCATATGATTCCAGTCCTGAGCTTTATTTTTCTAAGAGGAAAAAGTCCTTACAGCGGAAAGAAAATTTCAGTACACTATCTACTTCTAGAAGTAGTAATGGGGCTATTATTTCTTGCAGCCTACCTAAAATGGAACTTCCTAATACAAACACCATCAATAACAGATCCAAGCTTTCTACTACATTCAGTAAATTGGTATAATTTAGAGATATTTACATTTAATATAATTATACTGAGCTTTCTAATGACAATCTTCTTCTACGATCTGTTCTACAAACTAATTCCAGATAAATTTTCACTTCCAACATTTGCGTTAGCACTTGCAGCAGGAATCGTGATTGGTGCACCAGCTCTCACAGATATGGCATTGGGCGCCCTAGTTATATTTATTTTCTTCGCACTTCAGTTTTTTCTATCAAGAGGTAAATGGATAGGAGGTGGCGATCTTCGCCTGGGCGCAATTATGGGCTTAATTCTTGGCTTAAAACTAGGACTTTTGGCTCTTATGCTCTCATACATAATAGGATCTGTAGTCTCAATTGCACTACTTGCTAAAAATAAAGCCACTAGAAAAACTCAAATTGCCTTTGGACCATTTTTAGTTACGGGTACAATTACAGCAATGTTCTTCGGAACTGAAATACTAAATTGGTATCTAAACATTTTTATAATTCAATGAAAGTAGTTGTATTAGCAGGAGGCGGTGGCACAAGACTGTGGCCACTTTCAACGGAAGAAAAGCCAAAACAATTTTTGAGACTTTTCTCAAACAAAAGCATGGTTGAAGAAACCTTAGATCGCCTAGATTTTCTTGAACCTAAAGATATTTTCGTAGCAATAAACAAAAAGCACCTCCCTCTTATTCAAGAAATTTGTCCAAACATTCCACAAGAAAATATAATTCTAGAGCCAGACAAGCGGGATACGGCCTCAGCAATAGGCTACGCAGCAGCTGTAATCAATAATCGCTACCCAGACGAAGTAATGGCGCTTATTTCTGCAGACCACCACATAAAGGAAAAACAAGAATTCAAAGAAAAACTAAAAAAAGCAGAAAAAATAGCAAAAGAACAAAACACTCTAAATATAATTGAAGTAATAGCCAAAACCCCAAACACAAATTTTGGCTACGTTAAACTTGGAGAAAAAATAGACGAAGATATATACAAAGTAAGCGAATTCACAGAGAAGCCAGACATCGAAACTGCAAAAAAGTTCATAGAATCAGGAGATTATCTTTGGAACACAGGAATGTACGTATGGAAAGCCTCAACCCTACTAAAGTATTACAAAGAGCTACTTCCAGAAACTTACAAAAAACTCGAAGAAATAATAGATAATCCGGAAAAAATAAATGAAATATACCCAACTCTAGAAAAAATTTCGATAGATTATGCAATTATGGAAAGAGTGGACCCAGAAGAAATAAGAATAATAAAAGCAGACCTTGGTTGGATAGATGTAGGAAACTGGCACACACTATACGAAATACTAGAAAACGAAGGCTCTAATGGTGATGCAAAAATAATTACAACTGAAGAAATGAACAAGCATACAGAAGAAAAAATTCAAATCGACGACTTAACAATCGTCCTAATAGGCGAAAAAGCTTTAATATCAAAACTACTTTAATGTAGTTACTTCTATATAAGTCTTATCACTCAACTTCCCAAAAGCGTTTTTAACCCAAAATGCCATTTTATAAGTAGTATTAGAAGAAAGTCCTCCAAAACCACTTACATTCTTCATATCATTTTCAAAAAATGCCTTAGAGTAAGAACCACTTGTAACCATGCCATCAGGCGCAAAATCCAAATCAAAATAATAATCAGACAAAGCAATGCTTCCAGTGTACTCAGGTGGATTAACAAAGAAATCAACTTTAGTATTTCCAATACTTTTAACAGAAACTGTAGGCTTATCAGGATTAGCAGATTTTCCCTCAACACTAAAGGAAACTAAATCACTCTTATGTCCATTTTTATTTGTAACAAAATATTCAAAATTATAAGTTACCACGGGCCCATCAACTGGCTGTAAACTATATGGAATCTGAAACACACCAACAATATTGTTAGCAGCAATACTTGTAACACCTTTATCTGTCATCCCATTATTAGGATTTTTAAAAAAAGTATCAATAGTGTCAAGGTCACTATCGCCAGAATATTCCGGCAACTTAATATCTAAAATAAGCTTACTGTAAGTATGAGAAACCACGCTTACTGTAGGAATACCAGGCTCAAGCGGCTTAGCAGTAACTATAGTCTTTACCTCAGAATAATCACTAAATTCATCAAGTACGTTAACTGCCTTAACTCTAAAGTGATACATAGTATCAGGAAGGCTTTCAAAAACAACACCACCATCCACCTTTTCCTTTGCATTGTAGTATTCAAGAAAATAATTTAAAGGAGTGTATTCAGCCTCATTTCCCTTTTTATACTCTAAAACATAAACCTTCAAAGAATCATTACCAGTATTTATATTAGTAGAAATCTTTATAACGATCTTAGATGGGTCTACAGAGCTAAGAGAAACGATCGGCGCATCAAAAGGCTTAGCATCCTTTTTAGGATCCTCAATAGCCTGTTCTACACCTTTAACATCATTAAAATGCCCAACTCCTTGAGACAAGATAAGTACTGCCCTGTAAATATTATCACTAATCTCCCCTCTAGAAATATCTACCCCAGAGCCATAAATCTTATCAAAGGTATTGAGTATACCCATTGATTCAGCAACAAACATATAAGGGCCATACCATTGGCTCAAGTCAACATCAGAATGAGAAGATTTTACAGTTACATTATCCACAATCGGAAAACCCTGCGAATTGATTAACATTTTAATAGCTTCAACCTTATTCACATTCTTTTCAGGCTTAAAAGTATTATCAGGATAACCATCAACCCACCCTTTTTCCTTCGCGAAGCAAACATACGGAGCATACCAGTCCTCCTTAACATCTGGGAAACAGTCCTTATATAAAACTTTATCAGGAGCGGTAAATCCAGCAGCACCAACCAAAATTTTCAACAACTCTGCACGATTAATACTAATATCAGGCTTAAAAGTATTATCAGGATAACCACTAATCACGCCATTCGAATACAAATATTTAATAGCAGGTTCAAAACTATGCCCATCAATATCTGTCAAAGGGTTTCCAGCAGCAAAAGAGTTAAGTGAAAAAACAAAAAACGCGCAAACAAAAGCTAAAAATTTATAAAAATTTCTCATAATAAATATTAAATCTTAAGTTCATTATATTGATTTATAAGCAATAAAACAATAAAGTAAAAAAACATATGTACCCAATAATAATAAGTGCACCTCATGCACAAAGTAAAATTAGCGACAAAATCATACGTAATCGTATTAGACTAAGCGATTATGAAATTTGGAAATGCTCAGACCCATTTAGTGGACAATTAAAAGAATTTACATGTGCATGGCACAAGGAAATAGGAAAAACTCATCGCCTATTATGTGACCTTAACCGTGCCCCAAACGAAAACGCATTTCACAAATTCGATTTTTTTCACAGAAAAGTTTTTAAACACAGACAAGGGTTCTCCAAAAAAGAAAAACAAGAAATACTAAAAAAGTATTGGCTTCCGTATCACGACACCATTGCAACAAAAATTCTTGAACTAGATTCTAAGAATCCCCCACTAATACTAGTAATAGAATATCACAACACATCTGGAGATCATCCATTAAATAAGCTCAAAGAGTACATGCCAGGTATTATCCTATCAAACCTAGGAGCCCCAAACACAGGAGCTAGAGGAAAGAAAAAGCTACACACATCAATGCCAGCGTCTCAAATGAAATTTCTCAAAAATGCCATTTACGAAGCCCTTAAAATTCCAGTAGAAATAAATCAAATTTTCCATGGTGGCTACAATACAAAATGGCTCAGCCAACTTCACTACAAATTAAAAACAAAAGCAAAGATATATGCAGTACAAATTGAATACAATTTGGATTTCGTTTTCAACCCAATCAGCAAAAAGACAGACAAAAAAGCAATGAAAATCATGCAAAAGGCTATAAACAAAGCCATTATAGAGTTATATAAACACCTCCTTAAAGAATTACACTAAATCTCTTTTAAAATAGAGGGAATTCCAGTATATTAGCGGCGATATAAACCCGTTATATGCTCAATGACGAAGAAGTTCAGATAAAGCTAAAGCCATGGGGAAAAGAGATCTGGTTTGCACACACTGAAAAGTATGCAGGCAAGATACTTCATATAACGAAAAATCACCGTTATAGCCTGCAATATCACGAACAAAAACGTGAAACACAGTACGTATATAGCGGAAAGGTTAAACTTATCTACGGTACAGAGAAGGATAATTTGCAAGAGAAAATATTAAATGCTGGTGACAAATTCGAAGTACATCCATATACTATCCACCGCTTAGAAGCACTGGAAGATAGTCAGATTTTTGAGGTTTCCACGCCTGAACTGCATGACGTCGTAAAGCTAGAAGACGACTACGGCAGAACCGGAGCAGGAAACAACGAAGACCTTGACTCAAAATTACATAACCAATCGTAAGATGAAAAATTTCTTCAACTGGAAAAACGTTTTAATTCTGCTAATCGCAGGAATACTTGGTCTATACGACCTACCAAGTTCAATTCAAGAGAGCCTACCTTTACCGCAAGCATTCAAAGATGCAGAGATACATCTAGGCTTAGATCTACAAGGAGGATCTCAATTAGACTACAAATTAGATCTAAGAAAAGTTCCTGCAGCGGATCAAGCAGCTATTACAGAAGGTGTACGTGAAGTTCTGGAAAAACGTGTAAATGGTTTAGGTGTAGCAGAGCCAAATATATATGTTTCAAAGGTTGCAAATGAAACTCATCTTATTGTTGAACTAGCTGAAACAGCAGCACTAACACAAGAAGATGTAAAAAAATACCTAGGAGAAGAAAAAGTTTTAGAAGAACTAACAGATGATGAACAAAAGGAAGTTAGTTTGGAAAAAGCAAAAGCAACGGTTGGTAAAACAATTCAACTTGAATTTAAAGAACAAAAACTAGAATTAGACCCAGAAGAAGCAGAAAAAGTAAAAGCCAAAGCCGAAGCAACGCTTACTCGTATTAAAAATGGTGAAGCATTCAGCGTAGTAGCTCAAGAAGAAGAACAAGCAAACCCTGGAAAAGTAGTTTACGAAAAATCTGAGTACATCTTTGAAAGCGACTTAAGATCTGGAAAAGACGCAATAAAAAAGCTAAGTGTAGGAAATTACACCAACAGTTTAGTAGAAGTAACAGGAGATTACGTACTTACAGAAACAGGAGAAGTAAAACAAGACACAAACCTTTCACTATTTAAACTTCTTGATAAAAAAGAAGAGTTAAAGAGTGAAAAAGAGGTAGCAACAAGCCATGTACTAATTGCATGGAAAGGCTCAGAGGGAGCTGCCGAAAATACAGAAAGAACAGAAGAAGAAGCGTATGAATTAGCAAAAGAGTTAAAAGTAAAACTTCTTGCAGGAGAAGAATTTTCAAAAATAGCTAAAGAATATTCAGACGATGCAAGCAACAAAGACCAAAGCGGAGTTCTAGGAGAAAACGTAACAGGGGCGGGAACATACGTATTCGATTATGAGCAAGCAGCACTGGCATTAGAAAAAAAAGGAGATATATCTGAACCAATCAAAACTCAATTTGGTTATCACCTTATAAAAGCTGATGATATTTTCTCAGACGTAAAAGAGAATAAATACAAATATGAAACAATTAAGTTCTCTACCCTACCAGATCCATGGCAAGACACAGGCCTTAACGGTCAACACTTCGAACGCGCAGACGTAACATTCGACAATCTATTCCAACCATTTGTTTCAATTACTTTCAACGACGAAGGTGCAAAACTATTTGAAGAAATAACAGGAAGAAACGTTAACAAGCCAGTAGCAATTTTTGTAGGAGGAAACCTAATTTCATCTCCAAACGTAAATGAAAAAATTGTTGGAGGTCAGGCTCAAATCAGCGGTAACTTCACAACAGAAGAAGCTACTAACCTAGCACGTGATCTTAATACAGGAGCAATTCCTGCACCAATCGTTCTAACAGGTGAATACACAATTGGAGCAACACTTGGTAAAGCAGCTCTTACAACAAGTTTATATGCTGGAGGAATTGGCTTACTTCTAGTAATGATATTCATGGCATTCTACTACCGTGCAGCAGGACTTATTGCAGATCTAGCCTTAGCTATTTATGCAGCAATCCTACTTTTCCTTATAAAATCACAATTACACCTTGGAATAGCGATAGTACTTTCTATAGGAATATTTGGTTATTTAATAGCGAAAACAATCAATAACAAAGATTCAGGGCTAGATAAGCTCCTAACTTTTGTACTTAGTTGTTTTGCATTCTTCTTTATCACTTACCTATTAAGAACTGGAGTAGTAATGACACTTGCAGGTGTAGCCGGTATCATACTTTCAATCGGTATGGCTGTTGATGCCAACATTCTTATCTTTGAAAGATTCAAAGAAGAAATGGCAGAACAAAAATCATTCAACCTAGCTGCTAAAACAGCCTTCGATAGAGCGTGGACAGCAATCCGCGATTCCAACTTCTCCACTCTATTCACTTGTGCAATCCTATTCTACTTTGGAAGCTCAATCATTAAAGGTTTTGCATTCAATCTAGCCGCCGGTGTCCTTGTATCAATGTTCACAGCTATAGTGGTTACAAGAAGCCTACTTCTTGGACTTGCAGATACAAAACTAGCAAAGAATCACTTTGCAATGGGAGTAGCAAAAGGAGATAAAGAGCCAAGAACTCTAGACTTCATCAAAAACTCAAAACTTTGGCTTGGATTTTCAGGAGTAATGGTAACTCTATCTATTATATCAATCGCAACATTCGGACTAAACCTTGGAATAGATTTCAAAGGCGGAACACTTATGGAATTCAAATTTGAAGAAGAGGTTTCAAAAGCAACGCTAACAGAAAACCTTAGCTCACTTGAAAGTCTTCAGGTTATAGAATCTGAGAAAAACAACTACATTGTAAAATCTAAATACCTAACATCAGAAGATCACGACACACTCATCGCAGGAATGAAGGAAACCCTTCCAAAATTCACAGAACCTAGGTTTACGACAATAGGTCCGGTAATTGGGGAAACGTTGCTTAAAAAGGCAGGATACGCCGTTGTGTTCGCCTTAATAATGATAATTCTATATATAGGCTTTGCATTCCGCCGTGTACCAAAAAGCGTTAGTCCATGGAAATTCGGTGCTACAGCAATCATAGCCCTAGCGCACGACGTAATAATAGTTACAGGTATATTCGCAGCACTTGGTTATTTCCTAAATATAGAGATAGACTCACTATTTATTACTGCAATGCTCACAGTATTTGGTTACTCCGTAAATGACACTATCGTAATTTTCGACAGACTACGTGAAAACCTAATCAAATCATCAAGCACAGATATTGCAGAAATCACAAACAAATCATTGAGCCAAACAATAGCGCGCTCAATCAACACATCTCTCTCCACAATAATAACATTAGTAGCAATACTAATATGGGGAAGCCCGTCAATCTTCTACTTCGTTCTTGCTCTAACAATAGGAACAGTAGTAGGTACTTATTCCTCAATATTCACAGCAAGTCCAATTCTAGTATGGTGGACAAACAGATCAAATAAGTAAAAAGACTCTAAACAACAAAAGCCCTAGCACTATACTGGGGCTTTTTGCTAGAATTCACTAGAAACATTCTCATGTGCCCTTAGGCTCAATTGGATAGAGCATCGGTCTTCGGCCCGCCGGTGGCGGGCGAATCCTATCGGGCTCAAACACTAAAAAAACAAGCACAAACAAAAAACATTCTCATGCGCCCGTGGCTCAATTGGATAGAGCATCGGTCTTCGGAACCGAGGGTTATAGGTTCGAATCCTATCGGGCGCACCATAAAATAGCGAGTTTTGCACCCGCAGGAAGTGCCCTTAGGGTGCGGTACGTAGGCTGAGTGGTTTATGATTCTAGTAAACCCAAAGCCGAAGGAGAACTTTCAATAAATTTGCCGCGGTCAGCGGAAGCAAATTTAGTAGAAAATTCAGCAAAACCCTATTGAAAAATCCACTACAATATCCCACCCTCACCAATTCTCCTATGCTCCCTCATACTATTTGCCATGCCAGAAAACGCCCTCAAGGCGTTCTCAAAGGCATATTTATCACAAATATCTTCACAAGTTGCGTGTAGCAAAATGTCCAAAACCTTAGCCCAGCTTTCCTCATATTTATCAGCGCTTATATAAAGAACATTCCTAACAAAATCTCCACCATGTTCCCACATAGCCTCTACATATTTATCTCTATGCTCAACAACATGATATATAAGCCCACCATGAGCAATAGCGAGAAAATCAAAAACCAACTCAACCATCACGTCATATTTTTCATCTACAACATCTAAAACCTCACGAACATTAGCCAAGCCATGTTTAACATAAAGATCAGAAAAGAAGTCAATATTCTTAATAATAACCTTAAATGGAAGATTATGCTGGAACACTAAATGATCAAAAATAACCAACCACTGAGCATCATCAAGCCCAAGTTCCTCACGCATTTTCGTAGGCCCATCAGCAATAAATTGCTTAATTAAAGCACTTTCACGTCCAACCACGTATCTCTCTATAAGCATGTTTTTGTCTGTGATATTCATAAGCATTGGTTAAAGCTTGAAATTATACATGATTAATTAATCTTGTCAAGAGCGCCAAAAAGAACAACAAATAACCACCTATTGACAAATAGGACGATTTGTATTAAAGTTCAAAGCTAAAAAAGATATTTATGAAAAAGCTACTCACAATCATAACTACAGCGGCTATATTCCTAACTGCCTGTGGGCAACCAGAAATAGCAGAAACGCCTAAAATTGCGCGTTTTCAGGAAGCAAAATTAGTAGAAACAATAAATTTAAACTCATTCTCCCCCAATATAAAAATTAGCGCAACAGGCACGATAGAGGCAGAAGAAACAACCATAATTCAGCCTGAAATAAGTGGAAGAATCACAAATTTAAACGTAAAAGTAGGAGATAAAGTAAAAGAAAATCAAATATTAGCTACACTTGGAAACTCATTAGCCACAGATGTTTCAGACATTCAGAATTCATCAGCACAAAAAGGAGCAACAATTAGCCAAGAAGTAGAGGCTCTTACAGAGTATTCCACAATTCAGAGTATGAATTTAGCCCAAAGAAATCTTCAATTATCAGAAGAAGCATACGAAAACGCATATCAAAGTATAATTAATGCACAAGAGGCTTACGAACTTCAATATAATCAAGCGACACTAGCTATAGACAATGCGGAGCTATCTTACGATCAAACAAAAAAATCATATAAAAATGCTCCAGATACTACAAAATCACAAGCAAAACTTCAAAAAAACATTGCAGACAACCAAGTAGAACAAGCACAAACAGCACTAGACCAGCTTACACAAGGATACGAAACACAAATGGACCAACTTCAATACGCATTTACGGTTGCAGCAACTCAATATCAAAACGCAGAAACTCAAATTCAAAGCAGCTATGCAAATTTGAGTATACAAAGGCTTCAATCTCAGTCTCAATCAAACCAAGCAGAACAAGGAGCAGCAATCGCAAAGGCAAGCTCAGAACGTAAAAATCTAATCGCACAAAGCGAGGGGACAGTTACAAAAGTTAACGTAAAAGAGAACAATCTTGTAAACCCAGGCCAGGCAATTATTGAAATACAAAATCTAAACTCACTTGTTGTAAAAACCTACATCAGCCCAGAAGATGCAGCGCTTATATCAGTAAACGATAAAGTAGAAGTAGAAACTTCCGGAGAAAAAACTACAGGAAAAATAGCTTATATAGGCTCAACGTTAGACCCAATAACAAAAAAAGTTGAGGTAAAAATAACATTAAAAACTTCAAACGCAATTACCGGCACACAAGCAAAAATATACTTCACACCAAAAACTAAAAGCATCCTAATTCCCCTTAACTCAGTATCAATTGTAAACGAAAAACACAGCGTGAAGCTTATGAAAAACGGAAAAATTGAGCTTAGAGAGGTAACACTAGGAAAATTATTAAATGAATACGTAGAAGTTCTTGAGGGCTTAACAAAAGACGACGAAGTTATAACAACTACAAACACTTTTCTAAGTGAGGGTGATACGGTTAAAACACAATAATGAAAAACTCATTCTTCATAAACAGACGTCCGATTTCTTGGCTAATAGTTATAGGAATAATTATTGCAGGAAGCTTTGCGCTTAAAACAATTCCAAGAGAGGTTCAGCCTGAAATCAATATTCCTATTGGTGCTGTAACTGTGGTTTTACCTGGCGCAAACCCATCAGACATAGAATCATTAATCACAGAGCCACTAGAAAAATCTATCGCAAACACAAACGAGCTTAAGAGCATTACGTCCACATCCTCATTAGGCCTCTCAACAATAGTTATAGAGTTCAACGCAGACGCAGATATGGACGTGGCAATTCAAGATCTCAAAGATAAAGTAGATTTAGCAAAATCAGAACTTCCGGAAGATGCTACAGACCCTATGGTAATTCGTGCACAAGCAAACGAAATAGCCGTAATTAGTTTTTCTATAATTGGAGACAGACCACTTCCAGAGCTAAACAAAATAGCAGAAGACATAAAAGATAAATTGGAAACACACGCAAATATAAACAAAGTAAATATCTCCGGGGCACAAAAAAAGATTATCGAAGTAAAAATAGATCAAGCAAAAGCAGAGCAATACGGCACAAACATAAACCAAATAATACAACTCATTAAATTTTCAAATTATAGCCTACCACTAGGAATAATTTCCACAGACAAACTAAACTACTCAATCAACGTAGATAGTCGCTACGAAAGCATAGAGGATATCAAAAATATTCCCCTATTTCCAAATGTATATTTAAAAGATATAGCAGAAATAAAAGAATCATATGGTGGTCAACAAATAATATCAAAGCTCTCATTAGAAGGAGAAAAATCAAAGAACTCAATATCACTACAGGTTTTTAAAAAAGAAGGCTCAAATGTAATCTCTACAGTAGACGACGCAAAAGAAATGGTAGAAAGCTTCCCAATAGATGGAGATATTAAAATAGCCATAAGTAACGATTACTCTGAATTTATTCGTCAAGATCTAGGAATACTTACAAGAAGTGGAATTCAAACCACAATCCTAATCATTGTTATCCTTTTCCTAGCACTAGGGCTCACAGAAGGGCTGCTTGCAGGGCTTTCAATACCATTAAGCCTTCTTTCAACAGTAGCAATAATAGAAGCTCTAGGATTAACAATAAACAGCCTAACGCTCTTTTCAATGGTAATTGCATTAGGGTTAATGGTAGATACCGCCATAGTTATAATGGAAGGAATACACGAAGGTATAAAATCAGGTAAAAATGCAGCAGAAGCGGCAGCGGAATCAATTACAGTATATAAATTGCCACTTATAGCAGGAACTCTAACCACAGTTTTTGCATTCTTCCCTATGCTAATAGTAAGCGGAATTGTAGGACAATTCCTAAAATCACTGCCAATTACAATCTCAGCAGCACTATTTAGCTCGTTATTGATTTCACTCACAATAATCCCAGCCATAGCTGCAAAATTTCTAGGCAAAATAGATTTATCAAAAAAAACCAGCATTTTAGAACCATTATTCCATAAATTAGGAAATCTATTCGAAGCAATAATTACTAAAATTATAAACAAAAAGTCAGCTCGAACAGCAGTAGTACTTATCTCACTTTCACTATTCTTAGCTAGTTTCACACTACCAATCACTGGGGCCCTTCCAGTAGAAATGTTTCCAAAAACAGATATTAGATATTTCATTGTAGATATAGAAGCACCAAAAGGATTAGTGCTTTCAGAAACAGAAAAAATTGTAAAAGAAGTAGAGCAAAAGCTTTACAGCGTACCTGAAATAGAAAGCTTCCTCACAATTATAGGAACGAAAGACGGAATAATTCAAACAGACATAATAGAATTTTCTGGAGGAGGAAATTCAAATTTAGGAAATATAACAGTAAATCTAACCGAAAAAGAAAACCGTGAAGACAAAAGTTACGTAATTGCAGAAAGAGTAAGAAAAAGCCTATCAGAAATAAAAACTGCAAAAGTTACAGTTAGAGAGCTTACAGAAGGTCCACCATCAGATTCGCCAATCGCAATTAGAATCATAGGAAAAGACACAGAAAAATTAAGAAAAATTTCCAACGATTTTCAAGAAATTCTTAAAAACATGCCGGGAACACAAAACGTAAACACCACTCTACAAGACGGATTAAGCCAATTCACATTTAAGTTAAACCAAGACAAATTAGCCGAACACGGATTAAGCGGATTGGAAGTTTCAAATCTAATGCGTACAAGTATCCAAGGCCGAGAAGCCGCAGAAATATCTCTAAATGAAGAAGATCTTTCAATCTTCGTACGTTACGATTTACCAGAAGTAAACAATTTTACTCAAACCGATTTAAGTGCAATTAAAAATTTCCAAATTACCACCAGAACAGGAGAACAAATTTACTTTGGAGAACTAGCGGAAATAAAATTCACAACAGGACTTCAAAAAATAGATCACGAAGAACAAGACCGAATCATAAAAGTAAAAAGTGATGTAATCGCAGGCGTAAACGTAATAGAGCTCACAGCCCAGGTACAAGAAAAACTAAATAATTATGAGCTCGATAAAGGATACGCCGTAACATTTGGAGGGGATGCAGAAGACGTACAAGAATCATTCAACGATCTATTTAAATCAATGATAGTTGGAGTAATACTTATAGCCTTCACGTTAGTTTTAATGTTCAACTCACTTAAGCAGCCCTTCATAATCCTGCTCACACTTCCATTAGCTCTAATAGGAGTATTCCCGGGATTATATTTAGTTGGACTAGCCTTGTCATTCCCAGCCTTCCTAGGAGTAGTGGCATTGGCCGGAGTGGTAGTAAATGATGCCATAGTTCTAATAGACAGAATAAACAGCAACAGAAAGAAAGGCATGGAGTTTTCACTCTCAATCTCAGAAGCAGCAAATGCTCGCCTACAACCAATAATAATGACATCAATCACAACAATAGCCGGCATATTACCACTAGCCTTCACAAACGAATTTTGGGCCGGCCTAGGCTTCTCTCTAGTGTTTGGGCTATCAACAGCAACAACTCTCACACTGGTAGTAATGCCAGTATTGTATTATATGTTTGAGAAGAGAAGTGCTTAAGGTGTATAGTCCGGGCATGAAATATGCAGAAGTACTATTCACCCAAAAGGTAATAGACGATATAAAGCCCACACTTACCTACCACATCCCAGAAAGCATAAAGGCAGAAATAGGCCAAGGTGTACTGGTTCCTCTTCGAAGAAGTAAAAAATCAGGAATAATAATAAACATCCACAGCAGAAAACCAGATTTCCGAACCCTTCCAATTACAGAAATCCAAGAAGAACAGCCGTTATTAAGCGAAAATCAGGTAAAACTTCTCACATGGATAAGCAAATATTACTTTGCTCCTATATTTTCTGTATTAAAACTATTCGTACCACAAAGAGTCCTAGAAAATAAACCAGTTAGAGCAAAAAAATCAGAGGATGAACAAATAATTAGATCAGAAGTAAAAGAGCTAACAGAAGACCAAAACAACTGTATAAAAAATATACTC
>FLOH01000288.1_pt1 | contig 123916 bp, 111 predicted proteins | sample 756751 | NCBI WGS metagenome assembly FLOH01 (sample SAMEA4026879, study PRJEB14308) | marine metagenome | biome: coastal water; material: water | depth 74 m
TACGCTTGCATTGGAACTTCAAAGATGAGTACATATTTAAAGTTTGGGGAGATTCATCCACGCACACTTCTTCAAAACTTAGGAGAGAGTAAAGCCCACGATACTTTCCGCAAAGAGATTGCATGGCGTGAGTTTTATGCCGATGTTCTCTTTAACAATCCCATGACTGATCGTGAGTACTACGCACCGCGCTTTGCTGACATGCGCTATGACAAGCCTGGTGCACAATTTAAAGCCTGGTGTGAAGGTGCAACTGGATATCCATTTGTAGATGCAGCCATGCGCCAATTAATTAAAGAAGGTTGGATGCACAATCGCACGCGAATGGTTGTTGCTTCCTTCTTGGTCAAAGATCTACATCTCGAGTGGCAGTTAGGTGAGAGGTTTTTCGCCGAGCATCTAGTTGATTTTGATGTTGCTTCAAATGCCCATGGTTGGCAGTGGACTGCAGGCACAGGGACCGATGCATCGCCGTATTACCGAGTCTTTAATCCAATAGAGCAAGGCAAACGCTTTGATGAAAATGGGGATTACATTCGAAAATATGTGCCAGAGCTGGCTCATCTATCTGCTGGCGAAATCCATGAACCATGGCTTTATCTAGATGGTTATAGCAAGGGATATCCAGAGCGAATAGTTGATCATGCAATAGAGCGTTTGGAATCACTTGCTCGTTTGCAAGAGATTAAAGCCGACAAACCCCTAGACCCTCGCGCTTAGCTCGATACATCGCATCATCTGCCCTGCGCAACAAATCAGGCGAACCAGTATTTTCTGCCACACCAATGCTCACATCTATGTTTATGTGTTGATTATCAATATCAAAGGGATAACTCAGCGTGGCACGCAGCGCCAGCGCCACATCCATTGAATGCTCATAAGCACCTTCAATCAACACACCAAATTCATCTCCACCCAAGCGAGCTAATAGCGCACCGGAAGGTAGAGCTCGTGCAAAGCGCATGGAGACTTGTTGCAACACTTTATCGCCTGTCACATGTCCGTGCAGGTCATTGACTGGTTTGAAGCCATCAAGATCTAGCAACAACAGCGAACCATCTTTACCAACAAAGTTTTCAATCTCACTAATAAGGCGTCTTCGGTTGGGCAATCCCGTCAATTCATCTGTGCGGGCCAAAATTCTTTCATGTCCGATATTTCTTGCTTGCTTAAGTGCAATTGTCATACGTATAAATGCCAGCATTAAAGTACTAACGGCTGGGAACAATATAAAGGTTGGGAAGTATCCAGGCTTGATGGCGATTAATGCTAAAAGCGTGGCACTTAAGAAAACAGAAAGTGCGATGAAGATTGGGTTTACGGATGCTACAGATTCCTCATCTTTGCCTGGGTGCCACGTGCTCTCTGCAAGAAGTACTAAACCCAATAACCAACCATCATCGACTATTGAACCAAAAGAGTAGATTCCATTGAGATGCTGCCAAAGAAAAAGGAAATCTGTAAAAGTAAAGGCAATAGTGCCAGCACAAACAATCAAAGATCTTTGCGACCAGCCATGAGATGCAATTGTTGCCATTGTTAAGGAAATTAGGATTAAGTCACAGACTGGAAAAGTCAGAGCAAAGAGCGCATCACTTAACTTTCCACCAAAGTGTGGCAACACAGGTTTGAGTGCAAAGGTTGTTCCTAAAACTCCAAGGCCAAGACCAACAATGGATGCATCAAAGACCTCAAGGACAGTTGATTTTCTGCTGGAATTGATAAGGCGGGGTAGTGCAATGACGGCGCAGGGATAGAAAAGTAGATAAGCAGTATTTGAAATAAGCGAGCTCGAAGTAGGTAAGGGATAGAAAGAAGCCGTGCTGGCAAGAACAGATCCAAAAAGCCAGAGAGAAATCGCAGTAATGAGTAAAGGCTTTGAGAGTGGATCAGAAATCCTCTGCGCGATGGCTATAACAACGATTGCAAAGCAAGGAATTGCGTTATACAGATATAGCTCAATTAGTTTTGAACCATTAAATGGGGAAAAGTGACTCAAGAAATGCACGAGCAGCAGCGATGGACCAACTATGCGAAGGATCCGTATAGCCATCTTCTTAATCTAGGTCAGACTAAATCTGGGATTAAATAGGGAAAGCCCCGTTATTTCTAACGGGGCTTTTACCTACAGTTATTTGGCTTTAGAATCCCTTTGTGCAGATGAGCTTTGCATTTCCCCTTGTATTATCAACATCTGCCTTGAGCTGTGCTGGCTGAGTTGTAGCAGCTAACTTAGCAGCTTCAAGTTTGCGAATGTTGAGAGTAATTTTGTTGAGCTGAGATGTGTATAGACGCGAAGCTGATGTCCACGCAGAGACTGCAGATGTATAAGCTTTCTTATCTGCATCAGATACTGCTGCAGCAAGTTTTGCTTTAGCTGCCGCCAGACGCAAATCAGTATCATCAAGCTTCTTCTGTGTTTCAGCCTTATTAGCTGTCTCAGTTGTGATTCCAAGATCAATCACTGGAATCTGAGCAGTGAGATTTGTTGTAAGGAGTACTGAATCCTTTTGTGACTTCACATAAGCGGCTGCTGAATTAACGCAATCAATTGAAAGCCAAGTCAGTTTCTTGCTTTTAGACAATGGGTTCTTTGCGCACTTGTACTTGCTACCACTCACTTTCGTAGTTTGATTGAGCTTCTTACAGGCAACACCATTTGAAATCTTGGCGGCTGCAGTAGCAGGGGTAGCAATCATGACGCCACCGGCGACAACGAGTGCGAGTGTGAGAGAAACGAATTTACGCATCAGAAAAACCTCCATTGGGTATTGGCTCATCGTATCCAGTCAGTACTTAAAAACTCCTGAGAACCCGCCCATGAATCCAATGAATTCACTGTGAAATTAGTTGGGGATTACTTTTTGCGCTGCTTAATGCGCACGCTCATGCCAATCTTTCGCACTATAGGACGCGGGGCGTTGCGCATTACAAAAGTAAGGAGTTGATATTGCCAACCTGGAACGCTAACCGCTTTGCCACCAACGGCATCTTTCCAGGCCGTAGCAACGAGCTTGTCAGAGTTAAGCCACATAAATGCAGGTAGAGCTTTCATCGACATGCGTCCACGCTGGTGAAACTCAGTGCGCGTAAAGCCAGGGCAAAGCGCGCTAACTTTCACATGAGTTGATGAAAGCTCAGTATGAAGTGACTCAGATAGAACAGTCAGATAAGACTTTGAAGCACTATATGTTCCACCTGCAATCCAGCCAGCAACTGATGAGACGTTGATGATCACACCCTTATTGCGCTCTTTCATTCCAGGCAGCGCGACGTGCATTAAACGCATGGGGGTTCGTACGAGAACATCAAGTAATTGTTGTTCAGCATCTAATTGACTCATCGTAAAAGCTTTATTGATTCCAAAACCAGCATTATTGATTAAGACATCTATTTGATTATTTGCAATGAAATCCTCGATTGTTTTACATCCTGCATCAGTTGCTAGATCGGCTTGAATGACTGTGGTTACTATCCCGTAGGTGGATTCAAGGCTCTTTGCTCGCTCTTGGAGCCTAGATAAATCACGGGCAACTAAAACTATGTTGTAACCATTTTGTGCCAGTAACCGTGTGAAACTTTCCCCGATTCCAACCGTTGCACCTGTAACCAAAGCCCATGATTGCATGTAAATCTCCTATTTGACCCTTAGTTCGCCAACTGCTCCAGCAGGAACAAGTGGTGTGTGCGGTGCAACTGCATTCAATCTTTTGTATGGCTGATCTTGAGCAGGTCGTGAATCTGCATCACCCTTGTTAGGCCAAAAAGATAGTGCACGTTCTGCCTGTGCAGTAATTGTTAGCGATGGATTCACACCTAGATTTGCCGTAATTGTTGAACCATCAAGAATATGAAGCGTCGGATAGTTCCACACACGGTGATAGGGATCAATAACTCCTTGAGTATGATCACTTCCTATTACGCAGCCTCCAACAAAGTGAGCTGTAAATGGCGCATCTATAAGATCGCCAATATGTCCACCTGCTATTCCGCCATGCTTTTGTGCGATATGCCTGACCGCTTCATTTGCCGCTGGAATATATGTGGCATTGGGATGCTCTGGATCATTAGTTGATGTTAAGCGCCATCCAAAGATTGATTTCTTTCCACGAACAGAGACGGATGAGTCAACATTTTGCATTGTCAGAGCAATTACTGTGCGCTCACTCCAGCGGCGCACATTCAAAATCTTGAGAAGTAGTTTTGGGTCTGCCACGAATTGCTTCCACCATTGTTTGCGACGCTCTTGTGATGAGTGTCCATCGGTCATGATCGTCTGCAGCAAGCCCATTAAATTAGAGCCTTTGCCATATCGAACTGGCTCAATGTGGGTATTTTCATCAGGGAAAAACGATGAGGTAATAGCACTGCCATCGCTGTAGTCGATATCAGTATTTTGCATCAGGGCGCCAGTTAACGCTTCACTGTTAGTTCTAGATAAATCTCCCAAGCGATCAGAAAGTTCTGGCAACACCTTGCCATTCTTCATCTTATGAAGCAGTTTTTGTGTGTTAAATGTTCCAGCGGCAACAATTACATCTTTGGCGAAAAATACTGAGCCTTTTGCGCCCAACCAGTCATCTGTTTTACGGGTTGAAATCTTCCACTCACCGCTAGGTAGTTTCTCTATTTTTGTAGCAGTGGTCATTGGGAAAACTTCTGCTCCAGCTTTTTCAGCCAAACCTAAGTAGTTTTTAGGCAAAGTATTTTTAGCATTATGTCGGCACCCACTCATGCACGCACCACATTGCATACAACCATTGCGATCAGGTCCAACGCCACCAAAAAATGGATCTTTACTTGCAACACCTTTGCCTCCGCCAAAATAGATTCCAAGCGGAGCCATCTTGAATGTGTGGCCAACACCCATTTCTTCTGCCGCCTCTTTCATGGCCTTGTCGCTGTTTGAAAAATAAGGGTTTTCTGTAACACCCAACATGCGCCGAGCTTGGTCATACCAAGGTTCTAACTCTTCTTTCCAATTAGTAATTGCGGCCCATTGCTTATCAGTGAAGTATTTGTCTCCTGGTTGATACAAAGTGTTGGCATAAACCAATGAACCTCCACCAACACCAGCCCCAGCCAGCACCAAAACATCTGGCAACACATGAATGCGCTGAATACCGTAGAGGCCAACTTTTGGAGCGAAAAGGAATTTACTGATACGCCACGATGTTTTAGGGAAATCTTTATCTCGAAAGCGCTTTCCTGCCTCAAGTACGGCAATGCTATAACCCTTTTCACGTAGGCGTAGTGCAGATACGGAGCCACCAAAGCCGGATCCAATTACTACAACATCAAATTTTTTCTTCACGAATCTTCCATGTCGTTCCATAAGATTCGAGTGAATCTAAAAATGGTTTTGCATCAAACCATTCAGGACCAGCTACTCCTTCAGGCTTCCAAATTCCTTTGTGTATTAACTCCATAGCAATCACTGGATTAAGTGCGGTCTGCCAAACGACTGCTTGGTCGCCATATTCCTTCATTGACCACTCATTATCAATGACGTTATACATATAACAAGCGTATGGCTTTCCATCTTTGTTTAGGCCCTTTACTAATGCACCTGCACAAGTTTTGCCTTTCATGCGCGAACCTAACGTTGCTGGATCCGGTAAAGAGGCAGCAAGCAAATCGCGAGGAGAAACTGAAATTCCCTGAACATCAACATTTTCTTTTCGATCCAAGCCAAGCATATGGATAGTTTTTAAAGTTGTAATGAATTGCGCACCGAGCCCATATTTAAAGTTAACTTTCTTGGCATCAACTTTTTGGGGAATTAAAACTACTTCTTCGTGTTCAACATTTACACATTCGACCGGACCGATACCTTCAGGAAAATCAAAAGTTTCAATCTCACTAAATGGCGCAGTAGTGAACCAACCACGTCCGTCCTCCCATACTAAAGGGGGATTTAAGCATTCTTCGATAGTTGTCCAGATTGAGAATGATGGTGCAAATTCGTAACCTTCAACCGTTAAGTTAGATCCATCCAAAATTGTGATGGAATCAATGACAGAGAAAAGATGATCTGAGGCATAACGAGCAAAGACATCACTCATTCCAGGCTCTATACCCATTCCAACCAGAGCATATATATCGCGCTCTTTCCAGTTCCAATCTCGAGCAAACTGTTCATCTCCTAGTTTTACGCCAGTCTCAGAGTTTGGGTAGTGAGGGTGCGGACGGGACAAAGACATCGCCATGTCAATATAATTAGTACTCTCAATTTCGCATGCTAAAAAAATCGGCATAACAAAACGGGGATCAACAGCGTTGACTACAACGTCTGGTTTTACTTTACGGATAAGTGCTCGAATATCTTCAAGCTCGGCAGCATTAACTTCTGCGGCAGCAAATCTAGAATCCTTGACGCGCACGACAGCCTCTTCAGCACGCGAGAGAGTGCGATCGGCAATAACAAGTGAAGAGATAAATGACTTACGAGATGCGATGCTGACAATAGCTCTGCCAACGCCACCCGCGCCTATTACTAGCGCCTTCATTGCTGGCCCCACATGAGGAAATAGCATCCTTTTCGATTGTTTTTATCAGTCTAGCCTTGCCATTAATTCATGACAAGATTGCCCCGGCACAATCTAAGTCCCCGTAGCTCAGTGGATAGAGCAACCGCCTCCTAAGCGGTAGGTCGCAGGTTCAACTCCCGCCGGGGACACTTACTGTGAATTAATGTTTAAGAGTGAATTTTTGCATCCACTTAGGTGCCCACCAGTTACGCTCACCAAATAAACGCATGAGCGCTGGAACAAGAAGTGCGCGCACGATTGTTGCATCCAGAATAACTGCAAGTGAAACACCAAAGCCCAACATCTTGATTGATGTAACACCACTTGTTATAAAAGCTGCGAACACAACAGCGAGCAGTAGCGCCGCTGCAGTAATGATTCGAGCAGATCGTTGCAAACCAACGGCAACAGATTCAACGTTGCTCTTACCGCTCAAATGCTCTTCGCGGATACGTGAGAGTAAAAATAGTTCGTAGTCCATTGAAAGTCCGAAGACAACCACTGCTACCAAAATCACTGAACCGGTATCTAATGTCCCAGTCACAGTGAAATCACCTACTAGCCACTTCAAGTGACCATCGATAAATATCCACGTAATTGCACCAAGGGTTGCAACCAATGAAAGCCCATTTAGTATCACTGCTTTAATCGGCAAGATGATTGAACCGGTAAAGATGAAGATAAGAATCAATACAGTAAGTGCAATCCAGCCCAAAGCCAATGGCAATGTTCGAGCGATTCCGTCCTGCGAGTCAGTGAAATCAGCAGCAGCTCCACCGATGAGCGTGCCAGCAGGTTTGTCTAGATTTCGAATATCGTGAATAACCTTCATTGAATCAGTACTCCGAGATGGCACAGAGGAAATTACCTGAACTCGAATATCTTGCCCATAAACCTCAATTGCGCCAACACGGACGATGCCGCCAATGCCTTTAACCTTTTCCAAGAAAGCAGTAATTTCACTTTCGCGTCCAACACCCTTTGGTACAACAACTTCAATTGGGCTACCAATTAATCCGTCAAAGCGGGTATCAACTACTTCAGCTGCAAAAGCAGCTGGATTTGATGCAGGTAGAACTCTTGAATCGACTTGGGCAAATGAAATATTAGTAACAGGTGCAGCCAATATTCCTAATACAACTAAGCAAGCAAGAACAACTGGGACCGGACGCTGCATAACGTTGCGTGCAGTGTGTGCCCAGCGACCATCTTCCTTAGGAGTAATTGCGCTCTTTCGTACAACACCCTTATCAACCTTTTCACCCAGCACAGCTAGTAGTGCTGGCAGAGCAATTACTGCACCAATCACGGCAAAGGTGATTACAGCAACACCTGCGTAACCAAAGGATTTCAAGAACTCAAGTGGGAAGAAGAGCAGTGATGCCATGGTGACAAAAACAGTGAGGCCTGAGTAGAAAACTGTCTTACCCGCTGTAGCAACTGTTGTGACTACGGATTCTTCAACACTATGGCCGTTATGAAGTTCTTCGCGGAATCGATTCACCATCAGCAGCGCATAGTCGATGCCCAGTCCCAGCCCAAGGCCAGTAATGAGATTGAGGGCGAAAACGCTGACGTTAGTGAAAAGAGTCAACAGGTAAATTATGAAGAAAGATCCAAGGATTGCTGTTACACCGACAAATAGTGGTGTGGCTGATGCGACGAGTGCTCCGAAAACAAAGACCAGTAGCAGGAATGTAAGGGGAATAGCAATTGACTCAGCAAGAATCAAATCCTTTTCAATTTTGTGATTGATTGCATATGTAATGACGCCAGCACCAGATGCGTAGACATGAACATTCTTGTACTTGCCATCAAACTCTTCTTGTAATGATGCCCCTAATGAACCAAGAGCATCCCAATCAAAAGCATCAAGATCTGAATACACCAAGATAAAGCCTGCTTTTCCATCTTTAGACTTCATAGTCGGTGATCCACCAGTTGACCAGTAGGAGTAAGTTTTCGAGACTCCCTTATGGGCTTGAATCTTCTTTTCAATTTCAGTTGCAGTTGTGGCAACTGCCAGATCATCGATTGTTGAGCTAGCAGAGTCCACAACCATCACTGCAACTGGTTCTTCGGCACCAAATACATCTATGACATATTCAGCAGCTTTTGCAGATTCACTATTAAGGTCTGAGTAACCGCCCGAATCTAAGCGGCCAAAGGATAGTGATCCGACTGCGCCAGCAATGATTGTTGTGATTACAAAGCTTAAAAGGACCAGCTTGCTGCGCTTAACAATGAACTTTCCAAGCTTCTCAAACACGCTTCTTACTCCTTAGATGTAGACTTAAAACTATGAGTGATCTCTTTCCTAACGTGACATCAGATGAGATCGATCCTGAAGCCGCGGCCGAGCAATTACGTCGTGAAGAAGAAATTAAGTCTGATAAGCCGCCCCATCACCAGGATTAATCTGCCTTAGCTGCTGGAGTTGGCGCAGCCGCAGGAGTTGTTTTAGCGGGCTCACTTGCAGTTGTCTTTTTTACTGAATCAGTTTTATAAAATCCAGAGCCTTTAAACACAACACCTACGGCGCTATAGACCTTGCGGATTTCACCCTTGCATTGCGGGCACTCTGTCAGTGAAGTATCGCTAAAGGATTGGAAAGCTTCAAATTCGTGCTCGCAAGCGTTACATGCGTATTGGTATGTAGGCACTAGCGCTCCAATCTTTGAATATGGCCGTATTCCAACCCTTTAGGGGGTAGAAGCTAAGTCTAAAGAAGTGAGACGATTGGCGCGAATTCAAGTCCAAGATGTGAAGGAGATCTAAGTGAAAATCACTCGAGCCCGAGAATTCTTGGCAGCTATTGCCCTCCTGGGCTTTCTGGGTATCTCAACAGCTGGTGCAAACTCACTTATTAATACATCTCCAATAAGTGGATCCACAGTCACTACAGCTCCTATGTCAGTAACTCTCACTACTCAAGTTGCATTGCTTCCTGATGCAAATGAAATAGTAGTTACAGATCCAGCTGGAGTTCGCGTTGATGATGGGACTCTAACAATGACTGACCTTTCAGCAACTATTGGTTTGAAGCCACTTGTTGATTCTGGAATTTACAGAGTTTCATACACTTTGTATTCAGAAGGTGATGCACCGCTGGAAGGTTCATTCACTTTTAATTTCTCTGCACCAACTGTGATTTCACCTAACGAAGCATCACCCACTCCAACAGAATCGCAAACACCTGCAAGTAGTAGTTGGGGAACAAGTGTATTTATTATTTTTCTTTTGATTATGGCTTTCTTTGTCTTTATCGCACTCGCGCTCTATGCACGAAAACTCTTTAGGGAACGATGATCGCTTTAAGTACAGTTTTCAAATATCTATCTCTTATAGGAAGTTTTACAGTAGTCGGAACCTTATTGGCAATGGGCTTTTTACTTCTTGATTCCCATGGAAAACTATCAACTTCGGCGCAAAAGCTTCGCACGATGTTATGGATTTCAGGGCTCACCTGGTTTATCGGAAGTGTTGGAACAATTCTCTTTACGTTGGCAACCATTCTGGATCAACCATTATCAGTTGCCTTAGATCCCACAGTCCTACGCTCTTTTATTATGCAAATAACTTTAGGTCAGTACCTACTGTTTCAATCCCTTGTCGCTTTATTCATCACCTTCGCATCAATTCGCGTCAATAAGGTTCTGACAGTTATCGTCCTTCTTATCCTTACCCTCATTGGTTTAGTCGCACCGATATTTCAGAGCCATTCAGCTTCAAGTGGCTCACATGCATTAGCTATTGGTTCTTTAGTCATCCATGTAGTTGCGCTATCTCTCTGGGTGGGTGGGGTTATAACTCTTGCAATATTGGACCCTGACGATAGACCGATTGCAGTGCCGCGCTTTAGCGAATTGGCGTTATGGGCTGCTATTGCAGTCGTCATGAGTGGAACTGTAAATGCTTGGGCTCGTTTGGATTTCAAAGAGGCTTGGAACAGTGCATATGCATGGGTGGTAATTGGGAAAGTTGCTCTAACGATTTCTTTAATAGCTATTGCGTATTTGCATCGCAAGAATTTAGCCCTTCGTAGCTCAATTGATTGGAAAGGCTTTGCGCGATTAATTTTTGCAGAAAGCTTGATCATGGTTGTCACAGTTGCAATGGGTGCATGGCTGTCTTCGAATCAAGCTCCATCAAGACCAGAGCTAGCGAAGTTTGATCCTGCATTAGCGATTGCAGGAATTTCTACGCCACCGGAACCAACGTGGAGCCGAATCCTGTTTAGTTATGAACCAGATGCGCTGATGATTGGAATCTTGGTTACAGCCGTAGCTCTCTATATTAAAGGCGTTGTTGTTCTTACAAAGCGTGGCGATAAGTGGCCAGTAGGTCGCACAATTTCTTTTGCACTCGGAATTTCAGCAATAGATTTTGCAACTAGTGGCGGCCTTGGCTTGTATGCGAACTTTGCTTTTTCATATCATATGGTTGCGCACATGGTTCTTGGAATGATTGCACCTATTGGAATTGTGCTTGGTGCACCAATCACGTTAGCGCTTCGCACTTTGCCACAAGGTAGAAATAGTGATGAGCGCGGTGTGAGAGGCTCACTACTAGCTGCGCTGCATTCTAAATTAGCTGTTTTTTTTACCAACCCAATAGTGGCGTTAGCTTTCTTTGACGGCTCACTCTTTGCCCTCTACTTCACAGATCTATTTGGTTCAATGATGCAATCGCATGTGGGCCACTTGTTTATGAATATTCACTTCCTACTTGCTGGAATCCTTTTCTTCCATGTTGTTATTGGAATCGATCCAAACCCTCGCAGAGTTCCACATTTAGTGCGCATCGTTATTATCTTTGCTGCAATGAGTATTCATGCATTCTTCTCAGTAGCACTAATGTCTACTACGACTTTAATTGACGGCGGTTACTTCGGTTCCCTTAAATCACCATGGCTTGTTGATCTACTTGCCGATCAGCGCATGGGCGGCTCATTAGGTTGGGCGATGGGCGAGATCCCGATACTTCTAGCCCTGGTTGCTACCTTCATTAGTTGGGTTAAGGATGACTCACGTGAAGCTACAAGAATTGATAAGAATTCCGCACGATCTGCAGCCATGGGGCAACCAGATGAGTTGGCTACCTATAACAAGTATTTGCAAGATTTAGCACAACGCGATAGAAATGAGCCCTAATGGAAAACTTATTTGATATTCCCAGCGAGTATAAGGATCTACGTGCCAGTGTTCGCGCTTTGGCCGAAAAAGAGATCGCACCTTATGCAAAAGCAGTCGATGAGGATCATCGCTTCCCACAAGAAGCAGCAGATGCACTTCAAAAAGCAGGTCTTGCAGCAGCACATGTTCCAACTGAATTTGGTGGCGATGGCGCAGATGCATTAGCTGTTGTAATTATTATTGAAGAAGTCGCACGAGTTTGTGGTGCTTCATCACTGATTCCTGCAGTTAATAAACTTGGTTCACTTCCCTTAATACTGGGCGGAAATAAAGATCAAAAGCAGCGCTGGTTGTCTCAATTAGCACAAGGAAAAGGTTTTTCTTATTGCCTTTCAGAATCTGAGGCAGGTTCAGATGCTTCTGCACTTCGTACAAAAGTAGAGCAAGATGGTGATGGCTGGATTCTTAATGGAAGCAAAAAATGGATTTCAAATGCAGGGATCTCAGAGTTTTACACCGTCGTTGCCCAAAGTGACGCATCTCTTGGCTCTAAAGGAATAACGGCATTTGTCGTTGAAAAATCTGATCCAGGCGTATCTTTTGGTTCACCAGAAAAGAAGATGGGTTTTAGAGGATCACCTACGCGTGAGGTTTATTTCGACAACGTAAAGCTTGCTGATGATCGCCGTATTAGCGAAGTTGGTGAAGGATTTGCGCTAGCAATGAACACTCTTGATCACACACGCATTACCATTGCTGCCCAAGCCTTAGGTATCGCCCAAGGCGCACTTGATGTTGCAACTCAGTATTCACATGAGCGTAAGCAGTTTGGTAAAGAGATTTTTGATTTCCAAGGTATTCAATTCATGTTGGCAGATATGGCAATGAATATTGAAGCTGCCCGTCAATTAACTTATGTGGCTGCATCAAAGAGTGAGAGCGGTGAAAAGGATTTACGTTTCTTCTCAGCGGCAAGTAAGTGCTTTGCTAGTGATGTTGCAATGAAAGTGACAACTGATGCAGTTCAGATCTTGGGCGGATACGGCTATGTTTCAGATTACCCAGTTGAGCGAATGATGAGAGATGCCAAACTCACTCAGATTTATGAAGGAACTAATCAAATTCAACGAATAGTTATGGCGCGCAATCTACCTAACGCTTAAATCTGACAATCAGTGAAGGCGTTGCCGCAGCATCTAGCGCAATATCGTGGGATTCTCTAGGCAAAGTTTCACTCGTTAACTCACCTGTATGAACTAAACCAAGCTTCCATCCAGGCAGCGTTGGTAATGCGCGGTCATAAAAACCGCCGCCTTGTCCCATTCGATAACCCTCTTGGTCAATACGAAGTGCTGGAGTGATGACTGCGCCAACATCACTTGTGTCTGTTACAGCCGGACCAGTTGGTTCTGTCAGATTCTTAGTTACTTTCAATTTCGTTGGATCGCCATCCCACTGAACCCATTCAATGACTAAACCGTTAACTCGGGGCAGTAAGAGTTTTTTACCATCTGCCAAAAAAGCTTTGTTGATTTCATCTGTACTGGGCTCCTGGGCATATGAAAAGTAAGAGCAGATTGTTGTGGCATTGAGGATCTCTGGGGCTTTCAAAATGATATTGAAATTGGTCGGAATGAATTTTTGAACCCGTTCACGGCGGTAGCGATCTCGCAACTGCTTCTTAAGTGTGTTCTGATTCATTGCTTCTGACCTCCGCTTTCCACGCCTAAATCCCAAAGATTACTGACCACAACAAGTATGGTGTGATTATGGCAGAGCAAACGCGGGTTGATGAGTTTTTGACTTCACTTTTAGCGATTTGCAAACCCCTTGATTCTTTTGAAATGCCTTTACTAGATGCCCATGGTGCAACGTTGTCGCAAGATGTCTTTGCTGGAGAGCGCTTGGTAATGAAAGCCGGATCTAGGATCCGCTCCACTCAAATTGGATTAGCAGCATCCATTGGACTCGATCACTTACCCACCAGACCGCATCCACGTGTAGTGGTGATGTCAGCTGGCCCAGATCTAGTTGAACCTGGTAAAACGCTTAAAGATGATGAAGAGTTTGAGACTAACTCCTGGATGCTCACAACAGCTGTGCGCGAAGTAGGAGCGGTTGCTTATCGCGTGCACTCAATTCCAGAAGATGAAGCGCAACTGCAGAATTTGATTGAAGATCAATTAGTACGGGCTGATCTCATAATTATTAGCGGTGAGCGCCATGATGATTCATTTGATTTGATTACCCGCACTATTTCTAACATGGGTGAAATTACGACCGTTGATATGGCAATAGAGATGAGCGGTCGACATAACTTCGGCCTTATTGGTCCAGATAAGACCCCAATCGTCACTCTTCCGGGTGATCCAATTGCGGCATATATCTCTTTTGAACTCTTCGTTCGTCCAATGATTCGCACAATGTTGGGCGCTGCAACCATTCACCGCCCTAGCGTTAAAGCTAAGTTGGAAAAGGCAATTGAATCCAGTGATGGAGTGCGCTCATACATTCGCGCAGCACTTTCTGAAGATGGCAAGTCGGTAACACCGCTGGCCCATCAAGAAGAGATATCAACACTCTCAGATGCTTCTGCCTTTATCGCCGTAGGTGAAAAAGATATTAATTTAAAAGCTGGCGATGAAGTAACTGTTGTGATTTTAGAGCGTAGATACATTTAAGTAGTCTTATGACGCATTCATGGCCGGTGGTACTTAAGAGTCAAGATCTATCGATGCAGGCATTGAGATTTAGAGATCGTGGACGTTGGAATAATGTCCGAGCCGAAAATCGTGACTGGTTATCTCCCTGGGAAGCCACAATTCCAATCATTGCTGGGGATGCTGCGCAGAACCCCGACCAGCTTCCTTCCTACTTTGAAATGGTTCGCACCCTTAACTCTGAGGCTCGAAATGGCCGCTCATTTTCATTTGCAATCTGGCATCAGCGCAATTTAATTGGACAGATTTCACTGGGCGGCGTGATCCTTGGCGCAATGCGGGGCGGGCATATTGGTTATTGGATTGATAAAAACTATGCCAATAAGGGTTTTACAACGCAAGCGGTGATGGCCTTAACAGATTATTCATTTTCTGCGCTGAATCTTCATCGCGTTGAAATCAATATTAGGCCCGAGAACGCTGCATCAAGGCGAGTAGCTGAGAAAGCTGGCTATATTTTTGAAGGCGAACGTCCGCGCTATTTACATATCGCTGGTAGTTGGCAAGACCATGTCGTATTTGTTAAAGAAAATCCTGCCGTTAAGTAGGCTCTAAATCCCAAGTTCTATAGGTCTCATCCTTTATCTTTATGCATCATGGCTTCCGGACTTATCTATATTGCGATCATTGGTATGTGGGTCGCATATTTTGCACCCCGTTGGATCCATGACCGCAATGAATTTTCTGGAAAATCTGTTGAGCGATTCAAGAGTGCACTGATTGTTGTTGCAAGTTCATCGCCACAAGGAATTTCTGGAAGCGGATCGATTCATATCGATTTAGATCGCGAAGCAAAAATTGCGCAACTTCTTATGCGCAGACGAATTATGTTTTTTGTTTTAACTGGTTCTCTAACTACAACACTTGTGGGTGGTTTCATGAATACGATGCCTTTTATTTACTCATTAGTTCCTGCAACTGGAATTTTGATTTATGTTGCAAGTGTTCGTCGCCAAACAATCGCTGACAAGATTCAATACCGACGTATTCAACAACTTCATCGTCGCACAGCTGGTGTATCAGCAACGAACTTAGCGGAAGTTGTCACACCAAAGCCTTCACAAGAACATTGGATTCCACTTTCTGAGCGCGAACTCAAAGGCGTTGTTTTATTGCCTAAGGGAACAGCAGCTATTCGCCAAACGTGGGAACCATCAGAAGTGCCATCTCCAACATATGTCAGTGCACCGAAGGCAATTATTCCTAAGCGCGTTATTGATTTAACTATTCCTGGAGCATGGAGTGAAGAGCAAGAGCGTCTAGAACGTGAAGCATTAGCTGCTGCTTCACCTTCGCGTGATGAAATCTTTGATCAACAACTAGCTGATGAAGCAGTTGAACGCCTTAAGCAAGCACGCGCCTCTAACGAATAGTTAGATCCACGAACTCATCCACATACGTTGTAACCAAGCATCGTATGTGATTACTTCGCCTGTGAAAATTGGTAAGAAATAAACAAAATTCAAAAAGATAACTGTTACAAAGGCTGCAACTAAGGCTTGTGAGGTTCCTGATTTTAAAGAACTATCCAGCAATAGTTTTGCGCAATACACAAGGGCCAGAATCATGAAAGGCTCGAAAATAACTGCATAGAAAGTAAATACTGTGCGGGCTTGGAAGAAGAACCAAGGTAAGTATCCGGCAGCCATTCCAAGCACAATTAAATTCAACGCAGGCTCAGAGGTGCGCTTAACTAAGGCGCGTAACCAAAAACCAATAGCTACAGCGACAGCAATAGTTCCTGCCCACCAAAGTAGTGGCGTGCCAATAGCTAATACTTCCTGTGCGCAGTTATCGCTACCGCAACCCTTTGGTGATTCATAGAAGAAAGAAGTTGGTCTACCCATCACCATCCAACTCCAAGGATTGGCTTGATAGGAATGTTTTTCAGTTAATCCTGTATGAAAGCCCAACATCTCTGAGTGATAGTGAATCCAGGAAGTAAATGGATTCGATGACCATTGGCGATCCCAACCGCGGCTACTGAGAAACCAACCAGTCCAAGAGGTGATGTAAACAATTACTGGAAGGAATCCATATTGAATGAATTTCATAATTGTTGGTCGAACTAAGTGTTTAGAAGGATGCTGCGAGAAGATTCTATAAAGAGAAACAAAGATCATTGCAACCAAGAAATAGACCGCGCTCCACTTACAACCCATTGCTAAACCTATGGCAATAGCTGCAAACCAATGTCTTTGCTGGTGCCATAAGTAAACTGCCAAGAGAACAAAGAAAGTTAAAAAGAGATCAAGAAGAGCTGTTCGTGAGTGAACAAGCACCAAACCATCACAAGCCATTAGGAAGGCACCTATGCCCGTTAACAATGGTGAATAGAACAGAACATGGACTAAGCGGGCAAAGAGCAAAATGAGTAGTGTGCCGATAAGGGCTGTTGCAAATCGCCAACCAAATTCATTGTCACCAAAGAGCTTGATACCACTTGCTATGAGCCATTTTCCGACAGGTGGATGAACAATGAACTCTGGCTTGCTGCCGCTAACTTCCACGCCATACTTCAAAAAATCTCTAGCGCCATCGACGTAATAGACCTCATCAAAAACAAAGCCCTTAGGTGTTGCAAGGTTTATTAATCGAATCGCAAGGGAGACAATCGCTATAAGGATGGGGGTGATGGCGGCGATCATGTGTGTAATCGTATGCGCAAATTGGTATGAAATTACTGAGATGATGGACCCATGGCATTGATATTGGCAGCAACCCCGTTGGGCAACCCAGCCGATGCAAGCGCGCGGTTAAAAACTGCCATTGAAGATGCCACGATTATTGCCGCTGAAGATTCCAGACGCTTTCACCGTTTGTGTTCAGATCTTGGAGTTACTTTCACAGCCCGCATACTCTCCTTCTTTGAAGGCAATGAAGATGAACGAACTGCTGAACTATTAAACGAATTAGCAACTGGCGCGCATGTTCTAGTTGTTTCAGATGCAGGCATGCCAACAATTAGCGACCCAGGTTTTAGGTTGATGCGTGAAGCAATTGCTCGCGGTCTTGAAGTCTCTGTTATCCCAGGACCGAGCGCTGTAACTATGGCAGTTGCGTTATCAGGCCTGCCAACAGATCGATTTACATTTGAAGGATTTCCACCTCGCAGTGCTGGTGCACGATTAGCGACATTTGAAAAACTACGTCATGAAGAGCGAACTATGGTGTTCTTTGAAGCACCACATCGATTGGCAGACTCACTCTCAGATGCGCAATCAGTCTTTGGAAGTGAGCGCAAAGGTGCTATTTGCCGTGAGATGACTAAGCGTTATGAAGAAACTATTCGTGGAACACTTTCGCAGCTTTCAACGTGGGCTGATGCCAATGAAGTACTCGGTGAAATCACTCTAGTAATCCAAGGCGCTGTCCTGGATTCAGCAACAATGACTGCTGATGAAATGGTGGCTCGTGTTCGAGAGTTTGAAGCTGCAGGCATGGATCGCAAAGGGGCAATAGCCTCAGTTGCTGCTGAATTCTCAATTGCAAAGCGGTTGGTTTATGCCGCAGTGGTCGATGCGAATAAGATGAGCAAGTGACTAAGTCCTTTTATCTAACGACGCCGATTTATTACGTCAACGATGCACCTCATATTGGCCATGCCTATACGACGGTTGCCGGTGATGTGTTAACTCGTTGGCATCGTCAAAAAGGTGAATCAGTCTGGTTTTTAACTGGCACAGATGAGCATGGCCAAAAGGTTATGCGCACGGCAGAGGAAAATAACACTGCTCCACAAGCTTGGGTTGATCGCTTAGTGCAAGATGCGTGGAAACCTAATTGGGAAGCCCTCAATATCGCTAACGATGATTTCATTCGCACCACTGAAAAACGTCACACTGAGCGCGTTCAAAAATTCTTACAATCCCTTAAAGACTCTGGACATATTTATGCTGGTAAGTATGAAGGTCCATACTGTGTTGGTTGCGAAGAGTTCAAGCTTCCTGGCGACCTCATTGAAATTGATGGCAAGAAATGCTGCCCTATTCATAGCAAGCCAATTGAACTTGTCAATGAAAACAACTGGTTCTTTAAGCTGTCAGCTTTTGTTACACCATTGCTCGAGCACTACCGCAAGAATCCAGATGCTTGCCAACCTGAGAGTGCGCGCAATGAAGTTGTTTCATTTTTAGAAGGTGGCGTGACAGATCTTTCTATTTCACGGTCAACTTTTGATTGGGGAATTCCTGTTCCTTGGGATACTGATCAAGTTGTTTATGTTTGGTTTGACGCGCTCCTTAACTATGCAACTGCAGTTGGATTAACTGATGCACCAGATAGTGAAGGTGGCAAGAAGTTTGCTCAGACGTGGCCAGCAGATGTTCACTTGGTCGGTAAAGACATCTTGCGCTTCCACGCAGTTATTTGGCCAGCAATGCTCATGGCTGCAGGTTTAGATGTTCCTAAAAAGGTATTTGCTCATGGTTGGCTACTCGTTGGTGGCGAAAAGATGAGTAAGAGTAAGTTGACTGGTATTGCACCTAAAGACATTACAGATCACTTTGGTGTTGATGCTTTCCGCTATTACTTCTTACGTGCAATTCCATTTGGTACTGATGGCTCTTTTTCATGGGAAGACATGGCCGCTAGATATACCTCGGAGTTAGCAAATGACTTTGGAAACCTAGCTTCTCGCTCAGCAGCAATGGTGGAGAAGTACTGCGGCGGAGTATTACCAGCTAAAAGCAATGATGCTGGGCTTGAGAGCGCACTGAAAGAGGCCGCTACAAAGGCCGATGCTGCAATCTGTGAATTGGATTTTCAAGGTGGAATCCTTGCGATTATGGATTTTTGTAAAAAAGTAAATGGCTATGTGACTGAAAAAGAGCCATGGATTCTTGCTAAAGATCCTGCTAACCAGCAGGTACTGGAAGATGTCCTATATAACACCGCAGAATCTCTGCGTGCATTGGCCGTGTTACTCAATGCAGTAATGCCGCAGACATGTGAAATTTTGTGGAGCAGCTTAGGTGCCCAAGCATCATTAGGTGATCTTGGTGCACAAAAGATTTCCGATGTTGCAACCTGGGGCCAGTTACCACCAGGTGTCACCGTTACTAAAACCCCAGTTCTTTTCCCCCGCTTAGAAACGAACGCTTAATACATATGGCTGATCGCCACAACCGCGATATAGATCGTCAGCGGGCACCTCTACCAGAACCACTTCCTGCTCCAACAGTTGATTCACATGCACATATGGAGATCATCACTGATACTGTGCCGGATTCACCAGAGGTTGCGCAAGTAATTGCTGAAGCTAAAAGCGTCAATGTGGATCGAATCATGCAGGTTGGATACTCAGCAGAGCAATCAGCATGGTGTGTGGCGGCGGCAGAAAAGTGGAACACCTCAGTTTTAGCAGCCGTTGCACTACATCCCAACGAAGCACCAGTTGTTGAGAATATAGAAGCCGATTGGGCAGTAATTGCTAAATTAGCCGAGCATCCACGAGTTCGAGCAATTGGTGAAACAGGTTTAGATTATTACCGCACACCACCAGAGCTTCGCGGGCGCCAACAAGAATCCTTTAAATGGCATATTGAGTTAGCTAAAAAGACTAGCAAGGCCCTCATCATTCATGATCGCGATTCACATGATGATGTTCTATCTGTATTACTTGAAGTCGGAGCCCCAGAAAAGGTTATCTTTCACTGTTTTTCAGGAGATGTTGAGATGGCTAAGACCTGCATAGAGCGTGGATATGTTCTCTCATTTGCGGGCACGTTAACCTTTAAAAACGCCCCTGCCCTGCGAGATGCAGTAAAGCTAGTTCCAATAGATCAACTTCTTGTTGAAACAGATTCACCATTCTTAGCCCCTATGCCTCATCGCGGCGCCCTTAATACTCCAGCTCAAATTGCAAACATCGTGCGTGCAATGGCCACTGAGCGAAATGCAGATCTTGGTGAATTAGCAAGCGCCCTTGGCGATAATGCCGAACGTTTATTTGGCTCATTTGCCTCATGACATTATTAGGAGCAGCACAAATCCGCGAACTTGCCGCGGCGTTAGAACTAAAGCCTTCCAAGTCTCTTGGACAAAACTTTGTTATTGATTCAAATGTCTGCACAAAGATCGTGCGCATAGCAGCCGTTGGTCCAACTGATATCGCACTTGAAATTGGTCCTGGTCTTGGTTCTTTGACGCTAGCTTTGCTTGAAAGCGCGGCATCGGTTGTGGCTGTTGAAATTGATTCGCGTTTAGCTGACCAACTTCCGATAACAGTTGCTAATCACTTTGAACATCCAGAAAATCTCACAGTTCTAAACCAAGACGCACTCACTATTCAAAGCTTGCCCGTTGATCCAACGGTGTTAGTAGCAAATTTGCCATATAACGTTTCTGTGCCTGTGTTGCTGCGTTTACTTGAGAAATTTGCTTCTCTTCGCACAGGAGTTGTTATGGTTCAAGCCGAAGTAGCTGATCGCTTAGCGGCAAAGCCTGGAACTAAGGATTATGGAATTCCTTCAGTTAAAGCTGCGTGGTGGGCAGAAGTTAAAGGTGCGGGATCTGTCTCGCGTTCAGTATTTTGGCCAGCACCTAACGTTGATTCAAAATTTGTTTCATTTACTCGTAGGCAAACTCCGGGGGATGAAGAACTACGTCGTAAAGTTTTCACCATTATTGATGCAGCCTTTGCTCAGCGTAGAAAGATGCTGCGCTCAGCTCTCTCTACCCTCTATGGCTCTTCTTCTGCTGCAGAGCAGATTCTTAAGCGCGCAGATATTGACCCCACTCTTCGCGGTGAAGCTTTAGAGATCTCTTCTTTTTGTGCCATCGCAGCCGTTGCACCTGACATTTTCTAGCCAACACATTAAGGTCAATTCATGCCAATAAAAAACGTGACGGTTCGGGTGCCAGCAAAGGTCAACCTGCAACTATCAGTTGGCCCACGTGAAGACGATGGTTTTCATGACCTTGTCTCAGTTTTTCAAGCAATATCTATTTTTGATGAAGTAACGCTCTCCTTAGGGCAACCAAAGTCTGGAGTGAGCGTTTCCATTACTGGCGAACAAACCCATGGCGTGCCAGCAGGTGCTAATAACTTAGCTGCCCAAGCTGTGGCACTGATGGCAGAAGAGTATGACATTGAAATTGATGTACATATTGAAATTAAGAAATCCATTCCAGTTGCTGGGGGAATGGCTGGTGGTAGCGCAGATGCTGCAGCCACAATCGTTGCAATCGATTACTTGTACTCACTAGGCATGAGCCGTGAAGAGATGGCAGATATTGCAGCCAAACTCGGTAGTGATGTTCCCTTTATGTTAAATGGTGGAACAGCAATAGGCACTGGTCATGGGGATCAGTTAACTTCTGCGCTATCACGCGGTACTTATCACTGGGTTCTTGCACTTTCTACGCATGGTTTATCAACACCTGCTGTGTATGCAGAGTGTGATCGCTTGCGAACTGGACTTGAAATTGTGGAACCACAAACTAATGAAGCACTCATGCAGGCATTACTTGCAGCTGATGCAGAATCAGTGGGTGCGCACTTGATAAATGATTTACAACCAGCGGCATGTTCTTTGCGTCCAGCACTTCGTCTTGTTCTAGATGTTGGCCAGGAGTATGGAGCGTTAGGGGCGTTAGTCTCAGGATCAGGGCCAACCGTTGCTTTTCTCGTTGCTGATGAGGAAGCTGGACTTGATTTAACGGTGGCATTGACCTCAAGCGGAGTAGTGGGCAGCGTCGTTCGCGCATATGGCCCAGTGGCTGGGGCAAAAGTAATCTCATAAAGAAGGTGCAATGTGGTCACAACCATGCCCATTTATGAGGGAGAATACGTGTTCCGCCATTGTGTAGTGGCTAGCACATGGGCCTTTGAAGCCCAGGGTCCAGGATCGATACCTGGTGGCGGAGCCACCGATAGGATTCACTCGTGACCGTAGAAACCGTGATCGTTCTCGCAGCTGGCGAAGGCACACGGATGAAATCGGCAAAAGCCAAAGTTCTCCATAGCGCTGCAGGGCGTTCGTTACTTGGACATGTCTTACATGCAGTTAATCACCTTGAAGCTAAGCAGGTTCGAATTATCGTGGGCTCTGGCCGTGAATTAGTTGAAGAACACATCTCATTGATTGCACCAAAAGCCTCAACTGTTTTTCAAGAACACCGTGGTGGAACAGGACATGCTGCGCAGTTGGCGCTCGCAGGTTTATCACCTAAAGGCACAGTTTTAGTTCTAGCTGGTGACACACCCATGCTCACCGGAGAATCACTGGCAGCCTTTATCGATGCTCATAATGCTGGAAAGTTTGCAGCATCAGTTCTCACCGCTGAGCACCCAGACCCAACAGGTTATGGCCGAATTATTCGAGATGATGCTGGTGAGCTTTTAAAGATTGTTGAAGAAAAAGATGCCACAGAAGATCAACGAATTATCTTTGAAATCAACTCTGGCGTGTATGCATTTGATGGAGCGGCGCTGGCAGCATCTATCGGCAAGATTAATAACTCCAACGCCCAAGGCGAGCTGTATTTAACTGATGTCATCGGTATTTTGAAAAGTGAAGGTGCATCAGTTGCAGCGATCATGATTGATGATTTCACTGAAATTCTCGGTGTCAATGACCGAGTGCAATTAGCTGAGTCTGCAGCGCTACTGCGCGATCGCATCAATGATGAGTGGATGCGCGCCGGTGTAACAATTATCGATCCGACAACAACCTGGATTGATGCAACTGCCACAATCTCATCAGATGTGACTATTCATCCGGGTAGTGGGATTTATGGAACTACGACCATTGCACAAGGTGCATCTATTGGTCCTCGCACAACCCTTACCAACTGCCAAGTAAAAGAAGGCGCATCAGTTCTTGAATCAATCGCAATAGATACTGTGATTGGCCAAGGATCAACCGTTGGACCATTTACATACTTGCGCGCAGGAACTGTCCTTGGTGATGCAACTAAGGCTGGAGCATTCGTTGAAATGAAGAATGCAACCGTTGGAACTGGCTCAAAAGTTCCCCACCTTTCCTATGTTGGCGATGCCACTATTGGGCAAGGCAGCAATATCGGGGCTGCAACAATCTTTGTTAACTATGACGGGGTAGAAAAGCACCACACCACTATCGGAGATCATGTCCGAATCGGTAGCGACACAATGTTGGTTGCACCAGTAACCGTGGGAGATGGGGCATATACCGCCGCTGGATCTGTCATTACTGAAGATGTTCCTGCAGGCGCGATTGGCGTTGGCAGAGCGAAGCAAAAAAATGTATTAGGTTGGGTCATGCGCAAGCGAGCAGGATCCAAGTCAGCAAAGGCCGCCGAAGCTAAAGAGAAGAAAGGCTAGCAAATGAGCGAGATCCGTTTATCTTCTGAAAAGAGATTACGTCTTTTTGCAGGCCGCGGATTTCCTGAATTAGCTGATGAAGTTGCAGCAGAGCTTGGTATTCCACTCACTCCCACTTCAGCATATGACTTTGCAAATGGCGAAATTTTTGTTCGCTTCGAAGAATCAGTTCGCGGTTGCGATGCCTTCGTTATTCAAAGTCACACAACTCCAGTGAACAAGCAGATCATGGAACAACTCATCATGGTCGATGCACTCAAGCGCGCCTCTGCAAAGCGCATCACAGTTGTTGCACCCTTTTATGGTTATGCACGTCAAGATAAAAAGAGCCGTGGGCGCGAACCAATCACAGCTCGCCTAATGGCAGATCTTTTCAAAACAGCCGGTGCTGATCGGTTGATGTGCGTTGATCTTCACACTTCACAAATTCAAGGTTTCTTTGATGGTCCAGTGGATCATCTCTTTGCACTTCCAATGTTGGCTAACTATGTTGGTAGCAAAGTAGATCGCACACACTTAACAATCGTCTCTCCAGACTCAGGGCGAGTACGTGTTGCAGAGCGTTGGTCAGACTTACTCGGTGGTTGCCCAATTGCGTTTATTCACAAAACCCGTGATCCACGTGTGCCAAATGAATCAACAACAGGACGCGTAGTGGGTGATGTGCAGGGTCAAACCTGTGTAGTTATCGATGACATGATCGACACAGCAGGCACAATCACTAAGGCCGTTGACTCTCTCTTTGAGGCAGGTGCTGAAGATGTCATTATCGCTGCAACACACGCTGTGCTTTCAGGTCCAGCAGTTGAGCGCTTGAAGTCTTCCAGAGCCTCAGAAGTTGTTGTTACAAATACTCTGCCAATCTCTGAAGATCAAAAATTTGATGGACTCACAGTCCTATCGATTGCTCCACTTCTCGGCCGCGCCATCCGCGAGGTATTTGAAGATGGATCGGTCACCTCCCTCTTTGACGGTCATTCCTAAGCGGGGATTTGCTTCAAAGCGCCCCTCGAAGATATTGTTGGCATTGTTCCGGCGAGGGTAAGAATTTACTTCCGTAATCGACGGCTTAAGGACTTAACTCCTCATCGGAACTTTGTGCAGAGACCGAAGTTACGAAATCTAAATATTTAGAGGAGATTTAAAATGGCAGAAATTAGCATCAACGGCGTTCTTCGTACCGAATTTGGTAAGGGCGCATCACGTCGTGCACGTCGCGATGGTTTGGTTCCTGCCGTCATCTACGGTCACGGTGAAAAGCCACAACACATCACACTTCCAGCACGCGAACTTGGCGTTGCTCTGAAGCAGTCAAACGTATTGCTAGACATCTCTATTGATGGCAAGACAGAGCTCACACTTCCAAAGGCAATTGTTCGCCACCCACTCAAGCAGATCCTTGAGCACATCGATTTAGTTCTAGTTCGTCGCGGTGAGAAGGTTGTTGTTGCAGTTCCTGTTCACGCAATTGGTGAGCACAGCCGCGATGGAATCCTTGAGCACGTTCACAACTCAATTGAAGTTCGCGTTGAGGCAACTGCAATTCCTAGCTTCCTAGAAGTTGATATTGATGGAATGACCTCTGGTGAGTCACGTTATGCATCAGATGTGAAGCTTCCAGCTGGCGTTGAACTTGAATCAGATCCAAAGACAATCGTTGTTCACTTGTCTGAGAAGTTCACAGCAGTTGAAGAGGTAGCTGCTCCAGTAGCAGCAGCAACTGATGCGGCAGCACCTGCAGAAGATGCAGAAAAGAAGGACGCTTAACCCTTACGCTTAGCGTTATGACGTGGTTGGTAGTGGGCCTGGGCAATCCAGGCGATAAATACGCTGCCACCCGTCACAACGTGGGCCAGATGGTGATCGATGAATTAGTTCGACGCCACAACATTAAATTATCTTCACACAAATCCCGCACACACATTGCAGCCTTTAAGTTAGGTGTTGGTGTTGATGCCCACCCAGTTATTGTTGCTAAATCACATTCATTTATGAATGAGACTGGTGGGCCAATTAAAGCCCTTGCAAATTTTTACTCTATTGAGCCACAAAAGATTATTGCCCTACATGATGAACTCGATATCCCCTTTGCAGCTATTCGCACAAAATTAGCTGGGGGAGATAACGGCCATAACGGACTTAAATCTATGACTTCTGCTTTTGGCACCGCAGAGTATTACCGCGTGAGATTGGGAATTGGTCGCCCTATGGGAGAACAAGATCCAGCTGACTTTGTTTTGAAAGCTTTTTCCAAGGTGGAACAAAAAGATTTGGGTGAATTTATTGTGCGGGGAGCAGATGTGGTTGAGTCTTTGATTAATGAAGGTTTAGAGCGAACACAAACTCGTTATAACTCTTAATCAACCCGTATTTCTAAGTCCTGCAGCAACTCCGTTAATGGTGAGCAATAGAGCTCTGCGCAATAGCGGATCTGCCAAATCTCCAGCATCACGCACGCGCTTGAGCAAGTTAATTTGCAGCAAGTGGATTGGTGAAAGATAAGCATCACGGACGTGCAATGTGCGAGCCAAGATCTCTTGATCTCCTAGTAGTGATTTCTTATTAGTTAGCTTCAGGATTTCAGCCACAGTTAGATCAAACTCAGCCTGGATCTGATCGAGGAAGTGGTGGAGTTCTTTCGGAACCAGAGTTTGAACGTAGCGACGAGCAAGAGCTAAATCAGTCTTTGCCAAGGTCATTTCAACGTTGCTAATGAAAGTGTGGAAGAAGTGCCATTCACTGAGCATCTTTTGTAACACATCAGTTTTGCCAGCCTCGCGTGCAGCCTTTAAACCAGAGCCCACACCAAACCAGCCAGGAACAATCTGTCGTGATTGCGTCCAGCCAAATACCCATGGAATAGCGCGCAATGAACCAAGGCCACTGCTTGCATCAGGACGACGCGACGGACGTGAACCTAAGAAGAGATTTCCTAACTGTTCTACAGGAGTGGATGCATAGAAATAAGCAGGTAGATCTGGGTGATCAACAAGTGCGCGGTAAGCGGTAAATGAGCGATCGCTAATTAACTGCATGCATTCACTCCAGCTATTTAAATCTGCAACTGATTGACGTGGGCCGCGATTGAGCACCGTTGCCTCTAGAGATGCGGCCAGAGTTAACTCAATGTTTTCACGGGCAAGGGAAGCTAGTGCGTACTTATCGCTGATTACTTCGCCCTGTTCAGTCATTTTAATCTGACCATCAACAGAGCCCCATGGAAGTGCAACTAAGGCTTCATATGTTGGCCCGCCACCGCGACCAACAGAACCACCGCGACCATGGAATAAACGTAGCTTCACGCCATGCTTCATTGCGATGTCGCGCAAAGAACGTTGTGCTCGATGGATTTCCCACTGGCTTGTTGCAATTCCCGCATCCTTATTTGAATCTGAATAACCCAGCATTACTTCTTGAACATCACCGCGAAGTGCTACAAGTGCACGGTAGGCAGGATTGCTCAAAAGCTTTTCAAGAATTTCACCTGAAGCACGAAGTTCTGCGACGGTTTCTAGCAATGGTGCAAAACCAATGCGTGCTTTCTTATTCTTCAAATTCACTAATCCTGCTTGCTGAGCAAGGACAACAGCTGCAATTAAGTCATCGGCACCTTTTGTCATTGAAACGATATAAGTTTCAATTGCCTGTGAGCCAAAGCGATCAATGAGATCTGCGATAGCAAAGAATGTATCTAGCGTCTTTTGTGCTCTGGCATCCAAGCCTTTTACATCTAAGTTCGTATCTGCAGCCAAAAGAGCGGTGAGAATCTCGAACTTTTCTTCATGCGTTTTTTCACTATAGCCAACCCCAGTTACTTGGGCCAAAAGGTGATGATGAGCATCGGAGTGCTCACGAACATCCATAGTTGCGTGGGTAATTCCAAAGGCTGCAACTGTGCGGATTGTGCGCTCAAGTAGGCCTGTAGCAATTAACTCACCTTTATGTGCAAAGAGAGAATCACGCATCAACATTAAATCTTTAAGTAGTTCATCAGTATCTGCATAGTCGCGATGCGGAACATGAGCAGTGCCCTTTGCATGGCGATCTCGAGTTAGTGCAAGACGGTGCACAATTGCTGTGGCTTTTAAGCGATAAGGCTCTTGGGCATTAAGGCGCAAGAAACGCGGTTCAAACTCAGTGATGTGCGCTAAATCTTGTTCCACTGATGCAGTGAGCTCTGGGGTGGCACCAATAATGCGAGTTGAGATAGAAAGCACTTGGCGCAGTGAATTCATGGCATCGATTGTTACGCGAATTGCGTGAGCAACTTGTAGGACCATCGCATCAGTAGTTACTTGCGCAGTCACATTTGGATTACCGTCACGGTCTCCACCAATCCAGCTACCAAAAGATAATGGACGGGCTGTAACTGGAACCACAACATCAATACGATTCATTTCGCGCGCAAAGTCGTTGAGAACCTCAGGAACAGTTTGGCGGAATAAATCATCCAGGTAGTAAAGAGCGTTCATTGCTTCATCAAGTGGCTCAGGTTGGCCAACACGAAGTTCATCTGTCTGCCAGAGTAAATCAATAGTTTCAGCTAAGCGATCTGCTTGAGAAGGATTACGTGAATCCTCTAATAAGTCTGCAACCTGTCCCAACTTACTGAGCACTGAACGACGAGCTGCTTCAGTTGGGTGGGCAGTAAATACTGGGCGTACTGACATCTCTTTAATCCATGTAGAAATCTCTTCAACACTTAATTCATGTCCAGGTGTTTGAGCTTTTAGCGCCGTTTCAATTTTATCTACGGCACGTGCCAACCATGATCTGCCATCGGCGCGAGCATCGGCTAATACCCGAGCACGGTGGACTTGTTCTGCCACGTTTGCCAAATTGAAGTAGGTGCTAAAAGCACGCACCAACTGCACTGAATCTTCAACAGATAAAGATGCGAGTAATTCAACACTTTCATCTTCACCACCAGATTTACGAACCTTTTCAACAAGAGCTAAAAGTTCTGGCCCTTCTTGTCGCACCAGTGTCTGACCCAGTAAATCTCCGAGTTTGCGGACATCACTGCGCAAATCAGCATCATCTGCTGCTATTGCACCGCCAAATCCCCTGGTTTCCATTGGGTAATCCTCTCAGGTCGCCGTAGGTGGTGCGAACAAATTACAATGAATCCATTAGCCCCCTCCCTTTTGGGAACGGGGCCTAAGGGCGTTTATAGGAAGGTGTACTTGTGCGTGGCTTAATTTCATCACTGCCTACGCAGCTAGATGCATCTCATATTGTGGCGCCTTTGCCGCTCTATCCATTTCTATTGGCAGCTCGCGCCGCTGATCACCCATTACTTGTTGTCACAAGTTCTAGCCGCAGCAGTGAAGATCTTGTTAATGAACTCAGTGAACTTCATTCCAATGTTGTCGAGTTTCCTGCTTGGGAAACTCTGCCGCATGAGCGATTAAGTCCGCGAAGTGACACTGTTGCTAAGAGAATTCAAACTCTTTATGAGTTAGAAAAGAATCAAACAGTATTTCCAATAGTTGTTACACCTGTGCGCGGTGCTATTCACCGCATCATTGCAACTCTAGGCAAAAACGAACTCCTGCAGTTAGAAATTGGTAAAGATCAATCTCTGGATGAACTAGTTCGCCACCTTGCAACCCTTGCCTATACCCGCACAGATTTAGTAGAACGCAGAGGCGAATTTGCAGTGCGCGGTGGAATCGTTGACTTATTCCTACCCTTAAATGATTATCCAATCCGTATCGATTTCTTTGGCGATGAGATTGAAGATATGAGCTACTTTGAAGTGGCCGATCAGCGCACCTTGAAGCCAGTTGTGGGTGCTATTGAGATTTACCCTTGTCGAGAACTTCTTATAACTAAAGAGATTCGACATCGTGCAATTGAACTCAAAGATTCATTACCGGCAGCTGGCGAACTACTTGAAAAGATAAGCGAAGGCATGAGTTTTGAAGGTATGGAATCCCTTATTCCATTGCTCATAGATGAGACCGAAACAATTATTTCTCGCATGCCAGCCAACACCCAAATAGTTTTTATTGATGAAGAGAGAATTAGATCAAGGGCTGCAGACTTACTGGCAACAAATGAAGAGTTCCTTAATGCCTCATGGAGTAACGCGGCACATGGTGCTATTGCACCTATTCATGATGGTTCTGGGACATATATGTCGTGGGAAGAATTAAGCGCAGAAATCGGTGAGCAGAAAGTTGCCACAGGTTCCCTTTCACCATTTGGTAGCGATCTAGCCGATGACACAGAGTTCTTGGACTACAACGCAATAGATCCTATGCGCGGGGATATTGAGCGCACGATTGAACAGTTACGAAGTGCTGTGGAATCACATTTCACCGTTGTATTTGCAACCCATGGTCACGGAATGCTGGAGCGATATGCCGGAATATTTAGAGCCGCCGATTTGCCCGTGCAAGTAAATGAGAATGTATTAGCCACCCCTACCAAGGGCACAGTGCACTTAACCACTTCAATTATTGCCCATGGCTTTGAAAGCGCAGAACATCAAATCCTCTTTATAACTGAGCGGGACTTAACTGGCAGTAAGGGAAGTGTTAAAGATTCAGAGCGCATGCCAACAAAGCGCAAGCAGGCAATTGATCCGCTAGAGCTGCGCGCTGGAGACTTTGTCGTGCACGAACAACATGGAATTGGCCGTTATGTTGAACTACTTGAGCGCACAGTTGCCGGTGTGACCCGTGAATATCTCATCATTGAATACGCACCTGCCAAGCGTGGTCACCCAGGTGATCGCATATTTGTTCCAACTGATGCACTTGAACAAGTGAGTAAGTATGTGGGTGGGGAAACACCTACCGTGCACCGTATTGGCAGTGGAGAATGGCAAAAAGCTAAGGGCCGTGCGCGTAAAGCTGTGCGCCAAATCGCAGGCGAACTTATTCGCTTATATGCAGCCCGTACTAGTTCACCTGGCTTCGCCTTTTCATCTGACACACCATGGCAGAGGGAGTTAGAAGACTCTTTTTCCTATATTGAAACACCAGATCAGCTATCAACAATTAACGATGTGAAAGCAGATATGGAGCGTCCATATCCCATGGATCGCATCATCTGCGGTGATGTGGGCTATGGAAAAACTGAGATTGCAATCCGCGCTGCCTTTAAAGCGGTGCAAGATGGAAAGCAGGTTGCAGTCCTTGTTCCAACAACGCTATTAGTGCAACAACACATAAAGACATTTGCTGAGCGATATGCGGGTTTCCCATTAAAGGTGGCGGGGATGTCACGTTTTAATACCGCAAAAGAAAGTAAAGAAGTTATTGAGGGCCTTGCTGCTGGAGTTATTGATGTTGTCATCGGTACTCACCGAATTCTTTCAAATGATGTTGCCTTTAAAGATCTAGGTCTTGTCGTGGTGGATGAAGAACAGCGCTTTGGCGTTGAGCAGAAAGAGTCACTCAAGAAGCTGCGCACCACAGTGGATGTATTAGCCATGTCTGCAACGCCTATTCCTCGAACCCTTGAGATGGCAGTGACTGGCATTCGTGAAATGTCCACGATTACAACGCCTCCTGAAGAGCGCCATCCCATCCTTACCTATGTGGGCCCAGCAGAAGAGGCTCAAATAACTGCTGCTATTCACCGTGAACTTCTGCGCGATGGTCAGATCTTCTATTTACATAATCGCGTTGAGAGCATTGATAGAGCCGCATCTAGGTTGCAAGAGCTAGTACCAGAGGCACGCATTCGTGTGGCACATGGGCAGATGAGTGAAGGCGCACTCGAAGATGTGATTCTGGCTTTTTGGAATCGTGATTTTGATGTTTTGGTCTGCACAACCATTGTTGAAAGTGGCTTAGATATTCAAAACGCAAACACACTCATTGTTGAAAGAGCTGACATGTTTGGCTTATCTCAGCTTCATCAATTGCGAGGACGTGTGGGCCGTGGTCGTGAACGTGCTTATGCTTACTTTTTATATCCAGCTGATCAACCACTATCAGAGTTAGCTCATGATCGATTAACAACAATTGCGGCTAATACTGAACTGGGTTCTGGAATGCGAGTAGCACTTAAAGATTTAGAGATTCGCGGTGCTGGAAATCTTTTGGGTGGGGAACAATCTGGCCATATTGCAGATGTGGGCTTTGATTTATATATGCGCATGGTGGGTGAAGCGGTACAAGATTACAAACAGGGGATTATTGAGACTGAAGAAAGAGTTGCAGAGTGCAAAGTGGAACTACCGATTAATGCCCACCTTTCAAGTGAGTATGTTCCGGGGGAGAGATTGCGACTTGATCTCTATCGTCGCTTAGCTGATGTGAAAAACCCGCTAGATGTTGAATCAATTCGAGCTGAGCTACTTGATCGTTTCGGAGAATTACCTGAGGAAGCAGTAGCGCTGTTGGGAGTTGCCCAACTTCGAGCACAAGCAAAGATTGCAAAGTTAACTGAAGTAGTAATTCAGGGAAAATACCTGCGTTTAGCTCCCTTAACTCTGCCTGAGTCACGACAGTTGCGTTTGTCACGTTTATATCCTGGCTCTCTCTATAAACCGGCTACTCGCACCGTTTTAGTTGCATTAGCCAAAGGCCCCGCGTGGAATCCGTCCCAGAATGAGCCTGAGATAGTGGATACTTCTCTTCTGGCCTGGGTCGTTGAGGCTGTTAACCAACTTAGCGAAGCACCGAAAGTGAGTTCATAGTGAAGAAGATTCTGACCCTTGTTGCCGTTGCAACCACGCTCCTACTAACTGGATGTTCCCAAGTTGGTTCTGCAGCAACTCTAGGTGGCACAAAGATTTCACAAGCCACAGTGCAAGGCAGCATTGATGCAATTCTTGCTGCGCGCCAAGGTGTTGACACTTCACAGATGCAACTTGAAACCGGTGAAACTCTCAATCGTGGTCAACTTCGTTTTCACTTATTAACTGCCCTTCTTCGTGAAGTTGGAAAAGAGATTGAGCTTTCAGTCTCTAAGGCAGAAATTGATACACGCCGCCAAAGCATCATTGACCAAGTAGGCGGCGAAGAGGGACTTCCAAACGCGCTCGTCGGTGCAGGAATTGCTCCTAATGATTTTGATCAATACATCGAAGCAATTTCAATCTCAGACAAAATTACCCAAGCACTCACTGCTGCAGGCGTTACCGATGCTGACATGGGCACACAAATTCAAAAGCTTGTTGTTGCTAAAGCTAAAGAGTTAGGCGTGACTGTAAACCCACGTTATGGCAAATGGGATGCCACAATGGCAGATGTTGTTGCCTCAGATGCAGCAGGCACTGCTGTTACTCCAACAGAGTAAAGCTTTAAAAGATGACGCAGGGTTCACAGCTTCAACGCCTAGTTGAAGTTATGGACCAACTGCGCTCTCCTGGTGGTTGTCCGTGGGATGCAGAACAAACGCATGAGTCACTTCTTAAGTATTTACTGGAAGAGTCCTATGAGTTTGTGGACGCAGTTGCTGCTGGTAATCGCGTTGATATGCGAGAAGAACTCGGTGATGTTTTATTGCAGGTCTACTTCCATGCACGTATGGCCGAGGACCACCCCACAGATCCATTTTCAATAGAAGAAGTTGCTCAAGGTATCGCTAATAAGTTAATTAGGCGCCACCCACATGTCTTTGCTGGAGTAGAAGTAAAAAGTTCAGAAGATGTTTTGCAAAACTGGGAAGATATAAAAAGGCAAGAAAAGGGCCGCACCTCAGCACTTGATGGAATTGCAATGGCGCAGCCAGCATTGCCTTTGATTGAAAAGCTTTTGTATCGCGCTGAAAAATACAACGTTGATCTACACACCCCAGCTAACGCTGATCTGAGTGGAGATGCTGATGAGGGTGCTGTGGGACAGGCGCTACTGGCCGTTATTGCATGGGCTCATGCCAATGGAATAGATGCTGAGGCGGCGCTGCGCAAAGAGGCTTTGAAATTAAGCCAACAAATAAGCACTATCGAGGCGCGGTAGGATTAGGTCTGTAAAGATTGTGCGATTTCAGCGTTGAGGTCTACGGCACAAGATGTGTAAGTGACGAAGGAGAAACTCAATGGCAATAATCGAAGCTCTCGCAGCTCGTGAAATTCTTGACTCCCGTGGAAATCCAACGGTTGAAGTCGAAATCCAATTAGAAGATGGAACTCAAGCACGTGCTGCAGTTCCAAGCGGTGCATCAACTGGTGCATTTGAAGCGGCAGAGCTTCGCGATGGTGGAAAGCGCTATCTAGGTAAAGGTGTTGAAAAGGCAATCGCATTTGTTAACGAAGAAATTGCTCCAGAGATTATTGGCTTTGATGCCCAAGATCAGCGCTTAATTGATGATGCGATGATCGCTCTTGATGGAACTAAGAACAAATCACGCATGGGTGCCAATGCAATCCTTGGTGCTTCTTTAGCAGTTGCTAAAGCATCTGCAGAATCTGCTGATCTTTCACTCTTTCGCTACTTAGGTGGACCAAATGCACATGTTCTTCCAGTGCCAATGATGAATATTCTCAATGGCGGAGCACACGCTGATACAAACGTTGATATTCAAGAGTTCATGATTGCTCCAATTGGTGCACCAACGTTCCGTGAATCACTGCGCTGGGGTGCTGAGATTTATCACGCACTTAAATCAGTTCTAAAAAAGCGTGGTCTAGCAACATCTGTTGGTGATGAAGGTGGATTTGCTCCAAACCTTGAGAGCAACCGCGCAGCGCTAGATCTCATCCTTGAAGCTATTGAAATCGCTGGATACAAGGCAGGCAAAGAGATTGCACTTGCAATGGACGTTGCTGCAACTGAGTTCCATGACAATGGTAAATACACATTTGAAGGTGCTTCAAAGACATCTGCAGAGATGATTGCGTATTACACCTCTCTCGTTGATGCCTACCCAATCGTTTCAATTGAAGATCCACTCAATGAAGAAGACTGGGCTGGTTGGACTGATATGACTAAGAGCCTGGGTTCACGCATTCAAATCGTGGGAGATGACTTATTTGTTACTAACCCAGAGCGTCTTGCTCGCGGTATTGCAGGCGGAACAGCAAATGCTCTACTTGTTAAGGTCAACCAAATCGGAACGCTTACTGAAACTATTGATGCAGTAGAGATGGCACACCGTGCTAACTACCGCTCAATGATGAGCCATCGTTCAGGTGAAACTGAAGACACAACGATTGCTGACTTAGCTGTGGCACTGAATTGTGGACAGATTAAGACAGGTGCACCAGCACGTACTGAGCGCGTTGCTAAGTACAACCAACTACTACGCATTGAAGAAGAGCTTGCCGAAGGCGCACGTTTCGCCGGCCGAGATGCTTTTCCACGCTTTAAGGCATAAGTGATTTTGTGGCGCGTCGACAGTTAAGTTTTAGAAGTCGACGTAGTTCGGGACGTGCATTGGCGCTATGGGCAATATTTTTTATTTTAGCTCTAGCCATTGCACCTCCGGTAAAGCACTATTTCACTCAGCGGGCACAAATCAGTGCGCTTAATTCCCAATTAGCCTCTGATAACAAAGCGCTAGAAGCTGCGCGCCAAGAACTACTTTTGTGGCAAGACCCTGAATACATCAAGTCACAAGCACGTGAGCGTTTACACTTTGTATTACCAGGTGAGCGTCAATATATTGTTACAGAAGATGGAACAAATACAGACACCAATGAGGGCACAAAGGTTGCCAACTCACTAACCGATGGCCAACCGTGGTATTCAAGGCTCATCGCATCTATCACAGAAGCGGGTTAATTCTTTGCGCGAAGTAACACAAGCAGATTTAGATTGCATTGAAATTCAATTAGGTCGCACACCTCGTGACGTTCATGCAATTGCTTATCGCTGCCCATGTGGTAAACCTGCAATAGTTGAAACACCACCACGTTTAGCTGATGGCACACCTTTCCCAACTTTCTATTACGCAACCTGCCCACGTTTAACTGCAGCGATTTCAACCCTTGAAACAACAGGGTTAATGGGTGAGATGAATGATCGGTTAGAAACCGATGTCGAACTTGCTGGGGCTTATCACGCAGCCCATGATGATTACATTGCTGCACGCAGCGCACTTGGCATTGATGTTCCTGAAGTAGAAAACGTATCTGCTGGTGGAATGCCTAACCGCGTTAAATGCCTGCATTCACTTATTGCGCACTCACTTTCAGCGGGCCCAGATGTGAACCCTTTGGGTGATGAAGCTTTAGCAAAGCTACCTCAGTGGTGGGAAGGCAATCCATGCGAGTAGCAGCCATTGATTGTGGTACTAACTCAATTCGTCTTCTGATTGCAGATATAGAAGGCGATAGTTTTCGCGAAGTTCTGCGCACGATGGAGATCGTTCGCTTAGGCCAAGGTGTTGATGAGACCGGGCAGTTCCACCCAGATGCAATCACTCGCACATTGGCAGCGGTAGATAAGTTCGCTGGAGAGATTGCAAAGCGTGGAGTAGAAAAGATCCGATTCTGTGCAACAAGTGCCACACGCGATGCAACTAATCGTCACCTTTTTGTTGATGGAGTACGTGAGCGACTAGGAATTGAACCTGAAGTCATTAGCGGGGAAGAGGAAGCAGCACTTTCTTTTGCTGGTGCAATTCAAGATCTGCACCCAAGTGATGGTCCTTTTCTTGTCGTTGATATCGGCGGTGGATCAACTGAGTTCGTCTTTGGCACAGCAAGCGTTGAATCTGCAAAGTCAGTCAACATTGGTTGTGTGAGAATGACTGAACGCCACTTTGCAAATGATCCAGCAACTCCTGCCCAAGTAGATGCAGCTTCTGCTGATATAAAAGAAGCGATTGCAACGGCGGCCAGTATTGTTCCTATTACAAAAGCCAAGACATTAATTGCAGTTGCTGGCACAGCAACAACTGTTGCAGCTGCTGCTTTGAATTTATCTGAATATGATCGCTATGCAATTCATCTATCAAGAATCAGTGCACAGCAGGTTCATGAAATATCACAAATGTTTTTAACTAAAAGCAGAGAAGAGCGTTTAACTCTTGGTTATATGCATCCTGGTCGAGTCGATGTAATTCCTGCAGGTGCACTTGTTCTTTCAGAGATCATGAGCGCAACTGGGGCAAGTGAATTTGTGGCATCTGAATCAGATATCTTGGATGGAATTGCCCGTTCATTAGCTGGAAAGAGTGATTAGAAAAGCAGGGTAGATTTACCCCTTGCACGTGGCCCCGATAGCCCAATGGCAGAGGCAGAGGACTTAAAATCCTCCCAGTGTGGGTTCGACCCCCACTCGGGGCACCAGTTCGTGCGTAAACCATCGCACTTAGATATTCATAACTCAAGCACTTGAATTAACAATGCATACACAAATGCATACACATTGCCCGAGGATTTCAAGGCGATGAGTTGTCGCTCTGTTCCTTCACAACCAACTCATCTGCACTCGAGCGTAGCTCTCGCTCCTACTGCCTCTGCCATTGGGCTATCGGATCAAAGAAGACCCCTGTTGTTTAATACTTATATGCAAGGTTGTTTATTCCACGGTTAAATATTTGCCCTAAAACCGCTATTATTCTATTTAAAGTTTCATTCATGAGAAAACTGAGAACTAAAATTCAGGCATCTCAAATCGTGGTGGCCTTCTACTAGTGTGATAATTTTTTAGGAGTTTATTGATGATCGCGAGAAGTGTTGCTCGCTTACTCCTGTGCACAGTGTCGGCTTCTATTTTGATTTCACCCACCTTCGCAACGGAATCTGGTGTTCTTGATAGAAAAAAGTTGACTACCTGTACCAGCCTTAAAACTGGTTCTCAATTTATTTCTAAAACCGGAAATTGCAATAAAAGAATTTATGAGACAAAAGTCTGGTATTTACCCGGAGAGACCCCAAAGGGAACGGTTGGTTCGAAATTAATCTCAGTAAAAGTCTGCACTTCCAAGAAAACTAAAACACAGACGATTCGAAGAATGTGCAATTCTAAGACTCAGTTATCGACGACCTTTCAAAGAAACTATGGACCTCCTGCGGCCTTGCTAGCGCCAACGGCAGCAGCTGCTTCCTTGGGAAGTGCATCCATAAGTTTTATCGCACCTGAAAAAGACGGCGGAGCACGCATAACCTCCTACAAAATTACTTCTAACCCTGGATCAATTACTAAAACTGTTGAACTCAAAGACATGAAAAGCGTAAAAATTGGGGGTATTACCCCAGGAGTTACTTATAGATTTTCTGTTACTGCTACAAATAGTCAAGGAGAGTCTGTCCCATCAGAACTGAGCAATTCGATATTGGCACCAAATCTGCCTGATGCCCCAACAATTTCTTCAGTAGTACTAATTGGTGATAACTCCGCACGATTGGTTTATACCGCCCCGGCTTTTGATGGTGGATCTCCCATCACTGATTATGAGGCGGTGATAACTTCTAGTGGTACGCCAGTTTCATCTAGAGTGGTTTCTTCTGGAGTATTAGAACTTTCTCACCTGCCCTACTCAATGACGCTTACCCTTTCATTGATCGCTAAAAATATTGCAGGCTCTTCACCAGCATCTACTGCCTCTTCATTAATCACTACCGCTGCTCCGCCTCCACCGCCAAGGCCAACCCCAACTCCATCTGCAGCACCAATACTTGCCGCACCCGCATTCACCATCTCTGCATCATCTGAGATTCGACAAGTCAATACAGCGGCAACTGGATTTACGGTCACTTCAACAGCAGGAGCTATTGCAAGCTATGCAATCTCACCTGCTGCTCCTTCTGGAATGAGTTTTAACACCGAAACTGGTGCTTTTAGTGGAACTCCAATTGCAGTTCAAAGTGCCACTACATACACAATCACTGCTACCAATGCATCAGGATCTTCAACCCGAACTTTTAGCTTCACTGTTTCTAGTGTGGTAATTTCAGTAGCGGCTATTGCAGGAGTTACTGCCCCTATTAACGGTGCTACCCCCGTTAATACCGTGACGGCTGGTAATGGCTATACAGGAACTGTTACCTGGGCTGTTCCAACTGGAACATTTGCTTCGGCAACTGTTTATGCAGCAACTATTACTCTTTCACCAGATTCTGGCTACACACTCACAGGAGTTACTGAAAACTTTTTCACCGTTGCAGGTACAACATCGGTTACCCACTCTGCTAACTCAGGGGTCGTCACGGCAGTATTTCCTGCAACGGCTACAACAATCTCAGTAGCAGCCATTGCAGGAGTCACAGCACCTGTTACAGGTGCTACACCAGCGACCACAACAACTGCCGGTACTGGATACACAGGAACTGTGACTTGGTCTGGGGCGCTAACAGCTGGCAAATTTGTAGCAGCCACTGTCTACACAGCAACTATTACTCTTTCACCAGATTCTGGCTACACACTCACAGGAGTTACTGAAAACTTCTTCACCGTTGAAAAGGCAACCCCAGTCACCCACCCTGCTAACTCAGGTGTGATTACGGCAGTATTTTATATGGTTGGCTCAAGCGGACCTGGTGGAGGCACGATTTACTATTACGATTTGGCTGGTTTTAACTGCGGAGAAAATTACACTGACACTGGATCTTCGACTCCGGCGGGCGGTAAGTGCCACTATCTTGAAGTTGCACAACGAGATTGGGATACACCTACTGTTAGTATCACCATAAGTACAGACCCATCACTACCCTGGGCGCAAACCGGTTTCACTACGGTAGATGTACCTGAGATAGATAATGAAAGCTCCGTGAATAATTCTGCTGCTGGAGTAGGACTTGGCCTTAAGAACTCTATTGCAATTGTAAACCGAGCGGGAAGTCCAACAGCTGCAAGTACCGCACGAGCGTATAAAGGTGGCAGTCTCGAAGATTGGTATTTACCTACAATCCCGGAGCTCAATTTGTTATGTCAGTGGGTAGGAGGACAAACGCAAGACGTGAATACTCGGGGAAACTGTAATGCCAATATTTCAACATCTGGTCTTGATAGGAACTTGTATTGGACCTCCTCGGAGCGACAAGACAATCAGGCGTGGGCGCAGACATTCTCCACTGGCGCACAAAACAACTACCTTAAGAACCAGGCACCAAGAGTTCGACCAGTGCGAGCATTTTAATCCAATTAGCCCCCAGGGCCCTCTCTAAGGAGGACTTAAAATCCTCCCAGTGTGGGTTCGACCCCCACTCGGGGCACCACCTTCGCATCGCCCGGGAATCTTCTAGGCCCTAAACTTGTTATGCATGGCAAACCACCAGAGGTTCTGGTGGCACTACAAAAGGAGAGAAAAGATATGCGCAGTTCAAACCCTGTTCTTGGACGGGCGTTTAATCAGCGTGGATACGCTGCATTTGATCCGAGCACAATTAACTCAGACCCAGCAGCGATGGAAGATCTTTATAACGCACCTGCTGCATCATCACAGCGCACAGGTCGCATGACGATTGACGATGTAGTCACTCGTACAGGAATTTTATTTGCAGTACTAGTTTCCGTTGGCGCAGTTGCATGGACACTTAACCTTGGCGGCGGGGCAATGATGCTCGGTGTCTTTGGTGGTTTCGCACTTGCCATGGTGAATAGCTTTAGCAAAACCGTTAAACCAGCCCTAGCGATTGCTTATGCAGCTTTTCAAGGTTTGGCACTTGGAACAATTAGCAACATATATAACTCTGTATATGCAGGAATTGTTAGCCAAGCAATCATCGTAACTATCTGTGCATTCACAGGAATGCTCTTTGCTTATAAGAGCGGGCGCATCCGTGTGACACCTAAGTTCACTAAGGTGCTCATGACTGCATTGATCGGCTACCTCGTACTCGCTCTGCTTTCATTCGTTGGTTCATTCTTTGGTGCAAGCATCTATAACATCGGTGGTCTTGGTTTAATCATGGCAGCTGGCGGAATGATTCTTGCTAGCTTCTTCTTGATTCTAGATTTTGATCAGATTCAAAAGGGAATCAATGCCGGAGTACCAGAATCAGAGTCATGGCGTGCTGCTTTTGGTTTGATGGTCACAATCGTGTGGCTATATCTAGAAGTTCTGCGTCTGCTTTCAATTTTGCGCGGCAACGACTAATTAGAGATCTTCATCGAGGGGCCTCAGGTTATTAACCTGGGGCTCTTCGACATTTCTGGTCTCTGGTATTTGATAGACCAAGGCAAGTGCAATTACAAAGATTGCAGCCGATAAACCAAATGCAGCGCGGTAGGAATAGAGATCTGACACCGCCCCAATAATGATTGGCCCAACCATCATTCCGGCATCTCCTGCCATCTGAAAGATTGCAATTACCTTGCCACCTTTGCCCTTAATGACATCGCCCACAATGCTGGCCGGAGTGGTTGATAGAAAAGCCCCACCAAAACCAAGGACAGCCATTGCGAGTAAATACATCCATACATGAACTGAGAAGGTGAGTAGTAATACGCCAAGCAAAACAACTTGTGCGCCGATTATTGATGCCGCACGGCGACCTTTTTCATCAGAGTATCTACCAGCGCGCAGCAGTACTGCTCCCTGAATAATTGCAGAGAGTGCAAGGCCATAACCAACAAATACAGTTGTGGAGTTCAACTCCTCAGTAACAAAGATCGGCAAGATAGATGCACGCAGCCCAAAGAAGACCCAACTACCAATAAAGGCCAACACAAGTGCGATTCGATACGGCTTCATTGCTAGAGCTTCACGCACAGTGGTGTGATCAGATGTGTCTGTGTTGATACCCCTCTTGCCAATTTTCTCACCTTTGAGGAAAAAGAAAGCGACAGCCCCTGAACAAAGTAGTAATACTGAATAAACAAAAAAAGGCGCACGAAGTGAAATAACTGAAAGTAATCCACCTATTGCAGGACCTGCGATGCCACCGAGAAGAAATGAACCTTGATAGACCGATTGAGCGCGACCACGATGGGCGTCATCAACAGATCGCATAATCACTGATCCCGCAGCAACTGAAAACATTGATGAACCAAGACCACCAGCTGCACGGAAAAAGAGAAGCTGTTCATAGCTTTGGGCAAGACCAGCTAAGAATGTGAAGAGAGAGACCATAAAAACACCGGAAGAAAAGACTGCGCGCTCACCAAATTTATCCACCAACGTGCCAGAGATTAGACCTGAGGCAAAGCGAGTGATTGCAAAAACTGAAACCATTAACCCAATTGCTGCGTTATTAACGCCAAAAGACTTAGCAAAAACGGGGATAGCAGGTAATACGATGCCAAAACCAACGGCAACAAAAAAGGATGCCGCAACAAGTATGGAAACTTCCCGCGGTAGATCCTTAAATGGAGATTGCATTAACCCAGTGATTCTCCAGCTGCATCTTCACGTGCTGCGGCGTAGTCCTGGGTTGTACGAAGGGGGGTCTCACGTAGCATGAAGGCCAGTACTAATCCCAACAACGTAACTGGTGCGGCTGCATAGAAAACGACATGGAATGAGTTCACGAAAGCCTCTAAGGCAGTGTTTTTAATAACCGGCGGAAATGTCTTTAACATAGCAGTGTTATTTGTAAGAGTTGCTAGCTGAGAAGTATCAAAGCCAGCCAAAGCACTTGGATTAGTTTTAGCTAAATCACCAAAACCAGATGCCATGTAGTGGGCAACACGGTTAGTCAAAATACTCCCAAAGATCGCTGTTCCAAAGACTGAGCCAAGAGAACGGAAGAAAGTATTAGAGCTAGTTGCAATGCCCATATCTTTGAATTCAACAGCATTTTGTAGGGCGATAACAATGGTCTGCATAGATAGACCAAGACCAGCTCCCACCATGATCGCATAAATTGAAATCTGCCAATAAGACGTATCAATCTCTAAACGGGTCATAAGCAAGATACCAACAGTCATAATCGCTGTGCCCATGATTGGAAAGCGCTTGTAGTGGCCATGCTTTGAGATCATTTTGCCTGAAACAATTGAAGTTGAAACAATTCCAAGCATCAAAGGAATCAATTTCAGCCCAGCCTCAGTTGCGCTGTAGCCCCTAACAACCTGGAAGTAGAGAGGCAACATAATGATTGCACCAAACATTCCAGCACCGATTACTGCGCCAAGGGCTGATGTGAGCGAGAAAGTATGGTTTTTAAATAGGTAGAGAGGAAGGATTGGCTCTTTAACTTTTCCTTCCCAGAATAAAAACAGAACTGCTAAGACAACTCCTACCACTGCATAAGAAACAGTGCGGCTATCGCCCCAGCCATATTGAGGGCCATAGATAGAAGCTGAAAGCAGAATCAAGCAGACAGAGGCAACCATTAGTACAGCGCCTAAATAATCAATCGAATGATCTCGCTTGACCTTAGGGATGTGTAATACAGCTGAAGTAATAATGAGTGAAGCGATTCCGATTGGCAGGTTAATGTAGAAAATCCAACGCCATCCAGTAATGCCAAGGATCTGTGTGTGATCAGAGAAGAACCCACCAAGAAGTGGACCGGCAACTGAAGACAAGCCCCAGACTGCGCCAAAATAACCCTGATACTTACCGCGCTCGCGTGGAGGAACTATGTCTCCAATAATCACGAAAGTAAGTGCCATCAATCCGCCAGCACCAACACCCTGCAACGCTCGAGTTGCAATTAGCTGTTCCATGTTTTGTGATGCACCTGCGAGTAATGAACCCAATAAGAAGGTAACGATTGCGAACTGGAACACAATACGGCGGCCATAGATATCTGAAATCTTTCCGTATAGCGGGGTAGATGCAGTTGAAGTAAGTAGGTAGGCAGTAACAACCCATGTGTAGTGGTTAAGACCATCAAACTCTTCAACAATATTTTTAAGGGCTGTGGAAACGATTGTTTGATCTAAGGCGGCCAGGAGCATTCCAGTCATAAGGCCGCCCAAGATGATCATGATTTCCTTGTGGGTGTGGGCCTTAGCTGATGCGTCAAGAGGTGGGTTTTTGGACATAAGGGTAAGGTTATCGCGTGAAGTCAGTGATAGCCGACCATCTAGTCAAGACCTATCGCAATGGCGAGGTTAAAGCCCTGGATGATTTATCGCTAGATGTTGAAGAAGGCACAGTTTTAGGCGTATTAGGGCCCAATGGCGCCGGTAAAACAACAACTGTGAGAATACTTGCAACGCTATTAAAACCTGATTCAGGTATCGCAACTGTTGCAGGAATCGATGTAATCAAACATCCTGACAAAGTGCGTGAACTTATTGGTTTATCTGGTCAATACGCAGCAGTTGATGAGACATTAACTGGCTGGGATAACTTAGTGATGTTTGGTCGTTTGTATCATTTAGGTAAATCGGCTTCCGTAAAGCGGGCTGAGGAACTACTGGAGAGATTTTCACTGACCGATAGTGCTCGCCGTCCTATCAAAACGTATTCAGGTGGAATGCGCCGCCGCTTAGATTTAGCTGCATCTTTAATTGTTCAACCCAAAGTTCTATTTTTAGATGAACCAACAACTGGCCTTGATCCACGTGGTCGCCAAGAGATGTGGGAAGTAATCCAAGAGCTAGTGAAAGGTGGCGTAACTCTTCTATTAACCACTCAATACCTAGAAGAAGCTGATCAATTAGCAGATGAGATTGCTGTTATTGATCACGGAAAAGTTATTGCTCGCGGAACCTCAGATGCTTTGAAAAAGCAGGTCGGCGGAGAGCGCTTAGAGATAACCGTTGAAAATGTTGATATTGCAAAAACCCAAGAGATCGTTGCTCGAATCAGCACAAGTGCAATTCATACAGATATTCGCACTATTTCAGCACCGGTAACGACGGGATCTATTGCTCTTATGGAGGCACTGCGCGCTCTGGATGAAGCGAAAATCCATCCTCTTGACATTGCTCTTAAGCGCCCATCCCTAGATGATGTGTTCTTATCTCTGACTGGCCATGTGGCAGAAGAAACTGTTGCAGAACCGATAAAGAAAAAGAGGGGGGGCAAGAAGTGAAATACATAATCAGTGATGTCATGACAATTACTAAGCGACAACTGCTCCAGCTTGCCCGAATCCCTGAAGTTCTAGTTTTCTCAACTATTCAGCCAGTGATGTTTGTGCTCCTTTTCCGTTTTGTCTTTGGCGGCTCAATTTCTACTGGTCAGCCAGGGGGATATGTGCAGTTATTGATGCCTGGAATCTTCGTTCAGACTGTGGCATTTACCTTAGCTGCAACAGCAGTTGGCTTAGCTGAAGATATGAAGAAAGGCTTGATTGATCGCTTTAGATCTCTGCCAATTTCCAGAGGCGCAGTTGTTATTGGTCGCACCTTCGGAGACGCGCTTCTTAATATTTTAGTTCTAACTGTTATGGCATCTGCTGGATATGCCGTGGGTTGGCGTCCAACATCAGGGGGGTTCTCAATCTTCTTAGCTTTCCTATTTCTCTTTATGTTTGGTTATGCACTTTCATGGATTGGTATCTATGTTGGCTTAGCCGTTAAAGAGGCACGAACTGTGCAGAGCGTGGGTTTCTTAGTTACTTTCCCACTGACTTTTCTTTCTAATGCATTTGCTCCAACAACTGGAATGCCTAGAGCGCTGCAGTACTTTGCTGAATGGAACCCAGTCTCATCAATGGTGGCTGCTTGCCGTCAGCTTTTTGGTTTGAAAAATGAGTTTGGGGCAACAGCTAGCTCTTGGCCAAGTCAGCACCCACTAGAGACGTCTTTGATATATATGGTGTTGCTGATGGTGATATTTATTCCACTCAGTATTAGAAAGTATAAAAATACTTCTCTTTAAGAGTAAAACTCGGCAGCCTTAATAACTACCTTTATTTCACGCCCATTAGGTGCGGTGTATGAAACTGTAGAACCAATCTCTGCGCCCATCACTGCTGCACCCAGCGGTGATTTCTCGCTATAGACATCGAGATCACCTGAAGCGATTTCACGTGAACCTAATAGAAACTTCATTTCATCTCCTGCAATCTCTGCAGTAACAACCATGCCTGCGCCAACTTTGCCATCGGCAGCAGCGGGTGGAGTTCCAATGTGAGCATTTTCTAACATCTGCTTGAGCTGGCGAATACGCGCTTCCATCTTGCCTTGCTCATCGCGAGCAGCGTGGTAACCACCGTTTTCTTTCAAGTCACCTTCAGCACGTGCAGATTCAATCTTTGCAGTGATTTCTTTGCGGCCATGCTTTTCAAGGTTTTCTAATTCGGCACCCAAACGATTTGCAGCTTCCTGCGTTAACCATGTCTGTGTGCTCATAAGGCGTAAAGGTACTAGGTGGGTATAGCTGCCTACAACTTATTTAATACGACAGGCAACCACATCAGCGTTAACGCCCTGGCTACGCGTAGGAATATCAGTGTTTTTCTGTACTACTGCAAGACCAGGGCCTATTTCATCTTCAATCTGTCCCACCACAGTTTTATCGTAATCCCTGGCAACCAAAGTGCAGGTAATAACCTGGTCTTTATCTTTTCGGACTACTTCATATCTAATAGACATTTCACGATCAGTGGTGGCCGTAAATGAAATAACAGAAAAACGGATGTCGGGGTTTGAATGGTGAAGACCTACCCACACCAACCAGCTGATTCCTATGACGGCGATAACAACGGCCGGGGCCACCCACCCTCTAGTCGGGCGCACGCCATAGCGATCCTCGTAGGAGAACTCAGGACCTGATTGCATGCCATGATTATGCCATGCAAAAAAACTTTGAGATGAGTGTTGCCGGCTCCTTAACTATTGCGATTCTGATTATCGCTGTAGTTTTCTTGATGCGCAGTTTCTATAAGCGCTTTATGGGTGTTGATCGAAGCGATGACGGCGCAGACCAGTAACTCCTTTCTCTCTAAAGTTGGTCAAGTTGTAGCAGTCTTACTTATTGTTTCCCTCTTTTTCGCACTGGGCTTATGGCAGTTAGATCGAGCAAAAGCTTTAAAGCAAAGTTTGGTAACCGCTACTGCAGTTGATACGAATATCGTTCCACTCACATCTATTGCCACTGCAAGGCAGCCTCTTTCACCCGAGGCCATGAATCGGGCGGTCGAATTTTCAGGAAACTATGTTGCAACCTATAGAGCACCTAACCAAGCCGATGGTGATGAGCAGGTCAGTGATTGGGAAGTTGGCTTACTTCAAGTAGGAACTAATCAAGGGATTTTGGTTGTGAAGGGTTTGTGGTCAGAGCGATTACTCAATCCTGACATTTCAATGGCCATGGTCATAGATATCAAGGGACAGCTACGTGCTTCTCAGTCTGAAGATCATGCAGTCAATGGTGATGGTGCAATTTCGCGCCTAGATAGTTCAGTGATTGTGGGATTAACTGATTTAGATTTATTTGATGGTTATGTGATGGCATCTTCTGAATCACGCAATGGCGATGAGTTCACTCGCCAGCGCCTCACCCCAGAGAAGTTAAGCTCTCGAGTCTCAGGCTATTACTGGCAGCACATCTCTTATGTGGTGATCTGGTGGCTTATGGCAGCGGTGGTGCTTTACCTTCCCTTCTATCGCCGTAGAGTTAAGCCATGAAATCAAGCCTCAAGCGTTTTCGAGTAATGGCAATCGTCTCTGGTGTTATGTCACTTCTACTCTGGTTTGTTTATATGCCCATCAAATACCTATTTGATCTACCAGATCTGCACAGTGCAATTGTGTGGATCCCTATGGTGCACGGCTACCTCTACCCAATCTATATCTTGACCGCCCTGCAGTTCTCAGTCAAAGCCCGTTGGCCCTTGATGAAGATGTTGGGCCTGCTTCTAGCTGGAACTCTTCCAGTTGCCTCACTGATTGCCGAACGCAGAGTTGTTCGCCGTTATTCGTAAACTCATAAAATCTGCGCTCTATCCACTCTATGAGTGGCGATTAGTTCGAGCATTAGATTTCTCAAAGACACCCCACCACGTTGGCGTGATTCTGGACGGCAATCGCAGGTGGGCAAAAGCTAATCCCAGTAACGGTGATCCCAACGGCCACAAGGCCGGGGCTAATAAAATCATCGAGTTTTTGGGTTGGTGTGATGATGCCGATGTTCGGGTTGTGACCTTGTGGTTGCTATCAACTGATAACTTCAAAAGAAGCTCGGATGAGATTGAAGAGCTCCTCAAGATTATTGGTGAGACCGTGGATGAGTTAGCGGCAACGGGTCGCTGGAATATTAAAGCGGTGGGAGCACTTGATCTCTTGCCACCATGGCTGAGTGAAAAACTCGCTGGACTCAAGCCGATTCGAAACGATGGCGTGGAAGTAAATGTGGCCATTAGCTATGGCGGGCGCCGCGAGATTGTCGATGCAGTGAAGTCATATCTTGGAGAAGAAGAAAAGTCAGGCCATTCACTTGATCAAGCTAAAGAGAAGTTGACCAGTGATGATATTTCTAAGTTTTTATATACCGCAGGTCAGCCCGATCCAGAGCTGCTCATTAGAACATCTGGAGAACAACGCCTTGGCGGATTCCTTTTATGGCAAAGTGCTTTATCTGAGTTCTACTTCTGTGAGGCTTATTGGCCTGATTTTCGTCGGGTGGATTTCTTACGTGCTCTACGTGCCTACTCACTTCGACAACGCCGTTTCGGCAGTTGAGATTTTCGCCAAAAACATCTACAAGATTTAACTTATTCACGGCGCGTGTTGCCACAGAGTTAGCCTGATGTTGTTCTACCTTTTTACATATCCGAAGCAGCATCCCCCGAGTACAACTAAAAATGAGGAGTCCAGCCATTGGCTGCTAAGAGTCACAACTCTAGAAAGACTTTTGTTTTAGATACCAGCGTTTTATTAGCTGATCCTGGCGCCCTGCATAGATTTGCTGAGCATGAAGTAATCATTCCTATCGCTGTAATTGGCGAACTTGAGACTAAGCGCGATCACCCAGAGTTAGGTTATTTTGCCCGCGCAGCCCTTCGCGCACTCGATGATCTTCGTGTTACCCATGGCCGACTTGATCAACCTCTGACTATTACCCCAGAGGGTGGAACTCTTTCTGTGGAACTCAACCACACCGACCTTTCCACCTTGCCCCATGGATTTTTGCGAGATGGCACCAATGACACTCGCATCCTGGCCATTGCAAAGAACTTAATGTCAGATGGCAAAAACGTTGTTTTAGTCTCTAAAGATTTACCACTTCGAGTTAAGGCATCATCTGTTGGTGTTGAGGCCCAAGAGTATTTAGCAGAGTTAGTGCCCAATAGCGGCTGGACTGGAATTGAAGAGTTGACCGTTGGTTCATCGGTAATCGATGATCTCTACTCATCAGATCGAGCAGATCATGAAGCGGCCCATAGCCTTCCAATTCACACCGGACTTGTTTTGCACTCAGATCGTGGCAGCGCCTTAGCCCGTGTGACAGCCGATAAGCAGTTGCAGTTAATTAGGGGAGATCGTTCAGCTTTTGGTTTGCATGGGCGAAGCGCCGAACAGCGCATTGCACTAGATCTTCTGCTAGATGACTCCATTGGAATTGTTTCTATGGGTGGCCGGGCTGGAACTGGTAAGTCGGCGTTGGCGCTGTGTGCTGGTCTTGAAGCGGTCATGGAAAAGCGCATCCATAAAAAGGTAGTTATCTTCCGTCCTCTTTATCCCGTGGGTGGTCAGGAACTTGGATACTTGCCGGGCTCTGAAGGTGAAAAGATGTCACCATGGGCCCAGGCAGTTTTTGACACTTTAGGAGCCTTAGTTAGCCAGCCAGTTATCGATGAGATTGTGGACCGGGGCTTGATTGAGGTCTTGCCGCTGACCCATATCCGTGGTCGCTCCCTGCATGACTCCTTTGTGATCGTCGATGAAGCTCAGTCCTTGGAGCGCGGCGTGCTCTTGACCGTGCTCTCTAGAATTGGGACCGCCTCCAGAGTGGTCTTGACCCATGACATTGGCCAGAGGGATAACCTGCGGGTCGGTCGCCATGATGGTGTGGTGGCAGTTGTTGAAACGCTGAAGGGCCATCCACTCTTTGCCCACGTGACCTTGACTCGAAGCGAGCGCTCGCCCATTGCAGCCCTTGTGACCGAGATGCTGGAAGGTCCATTACCGGGCTAAATACAAAGTCACACTCACATTTAGGGCAATTCGGACATTTGCCTTGGTGACCTGCGCTTTTACCCCATCCACAGCTTGCCCTTTTCTGTGAATCTGCGACTTAGGCCTAGTTAGATTTGCCGATGTCAGTCCCAGACGCCACCCTAAAGCCCTTCCCGTTAGTTATAAAGCCTCACGTCGAGGCTGATGGCTTGCGGTCATGTGATGCTGGTGAGAGATAAGGAGTAGGACGATGACGATTAAGAAAAAAACTATCGCGATCTGGAGCATCGTTGCCTCCATGCTCTTTTTATCCTCAGCCCTACCTAGCGCCTATGGTCTTGATTTTCCTATGAACTCAACGGTTGAAATTGATAGCGATGCAACGGCCCTAGCCGCTTCCACCAATCCCCTCGATAGCGCGCAAGCTTTATACGGCTCCATCAATTTAGCGGCCACTTCAGTGGGCGCAGTCTTCTCTTCAGATTTAGCTCTGGTCTCATCGATTAGCGCTTCAGTTGAAATGGCCCGCACCCCCAATGGTGCTAAAGAAGTAGCAGAGATTATTTTGACCGAGGAATATGGATTCGGTGAATCTCAGTTCGCATGTTTGGACTCGCTCTGGACTAGAGAGAGTCATTGGAACTATAAGGCTCATAACTATAGCTCAGGAGCTCACGGCATTGCCCAAGCTCTACCGGCAGAGAAGATGAGTGTGGTTGGAACGGATTGGCGCACAAACCCAGTCACACAGATCCGCTGGGGAATTCGCTACATCACCATGCGCTATGACACTCCATGCAAGGCCTGGTCATTCTTTAAATCTAGGAACTACTACTAAGGCTTAGTTCCAATAGTTAAGGGCTTTGAGGTTTCGGCAAAGAAATCATTTCCCTTATCATCCACAACAATAAATGCTGGGAAATCCACTACATCGATTTTCCAGACAGCTTCCATTCCTAGTTCTTCATAATCTAGAACTTCCACTTTTTTAATACAGTCCTGTGCCAGTCGGGCCGCTGGGCCACCGATGGAACCTAAGTAGAAACCACCATGTGTTTTGCAGGCATCGGTTACTGCCTTTGATCTATTTCCTTTTGCTAGCATCACATGAGATCCACCATGGGATTGAAAATACTCAACGTAGGAATCCATGCGGCCCGCAGTCGTTGGACCAAAAGAACCAGAGGCATAACCGGCAGGAGTCTTAGCTGGACCTGCGTAATAAACGGCGTATTTCTTTAAATACTCTGGCATCGGTGCACCGGCATCCATTGCCTCTTTAATTTTTGCATGTGCTAAATCGCGAGCAACGACCAATGTGCCAGTAAGTGAAAGTCGAGTCTTTACTGGGTATCTAGAAAGCTGGGCTCTGATTGCCTCCATGGATTGATTTAAATCAATGGCCACAACATCATCGTTTAAATGCTCGTCTGTTGTCTCAGGCAAGAAGTGGGCTGGATCTTGCTCTAATTGCTCAAGGAATATGCCCTCTTTAGTGATCTTGGCCTTGGCCTGTCGATCGGCTGAACAAGAAACTGCGATAGAGATAGGAAGAGATGCACCATGCCTAGGCAATCTCACAACTCGAACATCGTGGCAGAAGTACTTGCCACCAAACTGGGCGCCGATTCCAAGTGTTCTAGTGAGCTCTAGGACCCGTTGTTCTAAATCAAGATCGCGGAAACCGTGACCAGTTGTGGCATCACCACTAGTTGGAAGGGAATCCAAATACTTAGTACTAGCTAGCTTGGCAGTTTTGACGGTGTGCTCAGCAGTTGTTCCACCGATGACAATTGCCAAGTGATACGGCGGACAAGCTGCCGTTCCAATAGAGCGCAGTTTTTCATCTAGCCAGGCCATAAAGGATTTTGGATTAAGAATCGCTTTTGTCTCTTGATAGAGGAAAGACTTGTTGGCACTTCCCCCGCCCTTGGCGATAAATAAGAAGTTGTATTCATCGGCATGCTCACTGTCGGCATAGATTTCAATCTGGGCGGGTAAGTTATTGCCGGTGTTCTTCTCTTCCCAGGTTGTGAGCGGTGCCATCTGTGAATAACGCAGATTCAAATTGGTAAAGGCATCATAAATACCCTGTGAGATTGCAACTTCATCATTTGAAGTCGTTAATACGTATTGACCCTTTTTAGCCATGACAAGGGCCGTGCCAGTGTCTTGGCACATCGGCAAGATTCCACCGGCAGAGATGTTGGCGTTTTTTAATAAATCCGTTGCAACAAAGCGATCATTAGGGGAGCTTTCAGGATCTGTGATGATATTTGCTAGCTGTTGCAAGTGATCTGGGCGAAGGTAATGCGAAATATCGTGGATTGCCTCGGCCGTTAGCTTTGTTAGCGCCTCTGGTGCTACTTCTAAAAACTCTCGATCTCCCAGCTTTACAACCTTCACACCCTCTTTACTCACAAGACGGTATTGAGTCTCATCTTTTCCAAGGGGGAGAAGTTGTGAGTAGGAAAAAGTTGGTGACATTGTTTTTTACTTCGCCGCCGGCTTTGCAGAATCTAACTTCTTCTTCGCCCCATCTAGCCACTCCTGACAGATCTTGGCTAGCTCTTCACCGCGCTCCCAGAGCTTGAGTGATTCTTCCAAAGTGGCACTGCCATCTTCAAGGGATTCAACAACATCAGCTAACTCATCTCGGGCAGCCTCGTAAGAAATCTTCTTTTCACTCATGGGCTAAATCTACTCCTTCACATTCATCGGCGTCACTGTGGCATTGGTCTCGCCCTTTGCAAGGCGCAAGCGCAGTACGTCGCCTACTTTTAACTTCGTTGCATCACGGGCGATATCACCATTAGCTAATTGAACTACTGAGTAACCACGATCCAATGTGGCCTGCGGTGATAGCGCTCGAACTCTGGCCTTAATTTGCACCAACTCTTCTTTAGCTAATTTCACATGCCCCGCAAAGGATCGATGGGCTCGATCTTTCAGCGCCACAATGATTTCAGCACGAGAGGTGATGATCACGTGAGGATCTTTCATTACTGGGCGATCTTTGAAGGACTTAATGCGGGTGGATTCCATCTCAATGCGGGCCAGCAATGTGCGACGGGCTCTATCGGTGAGCTTTGAAATCATCTCTATCTCTTCGGCAATATCTGGCACAACCCGCTTTGCAGCATCGGTGGGAGTAGATGCTCGAAAATCTGCAACTAGATCAAGCAGCGGTGAATCTTTTTCATGGCCGATGGCGCTAACAATCGGAGTTACACACGATGCTGCAAGTCGCACTAATGACTCATCGCTAAAGGGCAGTAGATCTTCAAAGGAGCCGCCGCCTCTAGTAATGATGATGACTTCAACATCTTTGTTAGCTTCAAGTTCGCGCAGCGCTTCTGATACTTCAGATACTGCCGCAGCGCCTTGCACAGTGACTTCACGGATTTCAAATTCAACGCTGGGCCAGCGGCGTTTAGCATTTTCAACAACATCTTTTTCTGCATCGGTATTGCGACCGCAGATTAGACCAATCTTTTTTGGCAGTAGTGGCAAACTAACTTTTCGATCTGAATCAAATAATCCCTCAGAGGCAAGCAGAGTTTTTAACGCTTCAAGACGGGCAAGTAATTCACCCACACCCACTTGGCGGATTTCACGGGCAGATAAAGTAAGGGAGCCGTTTTTTGTATACCAAGATGGCTTTGCATACATCACTACTCGCGCATTAGCTGGCAGCGGTTGAATTGCTGCAATAACTGATTTATGACACATCACCGATAAGGACATATCAACGCTGGGATCGCGCAGGCGAATAAAAGCCATCATGCCGCTGCGTTCATTGATCTCTGAGATTTCACCTTCAACCCAGATAGGGCCAAGGCGATCTACATATTCTTTTATAGCTTCAGTGACCACCCGCACAGGCGCGGGGGATTCACTTGAAGTTTCGAACATGTGCCCAGCCTAATAGACTCCCCTCATGGCTAAGAGAGTTCTCCTTGCTGCGCCCCGCGGATATTGCGCAGGTGTTGACCGCGCTGTTATCACGGTGGGAAAAGCCTTGGCCCTCTATGGCGCACCTGTTTATGTTCGAAAGCAGATCGTTCACAACGTCCACGTTGTTGCCAGTTTGGAAGCAAAAGGGGCGATCTTTGTTGAAGAAACAGATGAAGTTCCAGAGGGAAAGACCGTTGTTTTCTCAGCCCATGGTGTTGCACCCGTTGTTCACGAACAAGCAGCTGCCAGATCATTAAAGACTATTGATGCAACATGTCCACTTGTAACTAAAGTGCATATGGAAGCAAAACGCTTTGCGGCAGAAGATGCTGAAATCTTGCTCATTGGTCACCATGGCCATGAAGAAGTTGAGGGCACAGCCGGTGAAGCCGTTGGTCAGGTAAGAATTGTTGATGGGCTAGATGGTGCTCGCACTGTGCAACCAACGCCAGGAAAGAAACTTGTCTGGCTATCGCAAACCACACTCAGCGTTGATGAAACTCTCGATGCCGTTGCAATCTTAAAAGAGCGTTTTCCAGAGATTCAAGATCCACCTAGTGATGACATTTGCTATGCCACACAAAATCGCCAAGAGGCAATTAAAGCTATCGCCCCACAATCTGACCTTGTCATTGTTGTTGGATCAAAAAACTCTTCTAACTCTGTGCGCCTGGTTGAAGTGGCGCTGGAGTATGGTGCAAAGGCATCGTATTTGGTTGATTATGCCGAGCAGATTCAAGATGAGTGGTTTAGCGGAGTTGAAACTATTGGTTTAACTAGTGGTGCATCTGTTCCAGAGATCTTGGTGACAGATGTTTTAAAGACCCTAGCCGAGCATGGTTACAGTAATGTTGAAACTATTACAGCAATGGAAGAATCACTGCTCTTTGCTTTGCCACCAGAGCTGCGAAAAGATATGAAAGCAGCTGGGATTCAAGCCTGACGGGCTTTTGAAGGCTTAGTTTTAGCCTTTGCATTCAAATATACAAACCAGCCATAGGCGGCGCCAATAATAAGAAACGGCGCTTCACTAGCAAGGGCTGCGATAAAATCAATACCAACGCGTGATGGTCTAAAGCCATCAAAGATCATGATCCAAAAAAGAGCGTTAGCTGCAAAGGCCAGCGGTGGTGTAACAACAGAGACATAGGTTGTGCCAGGGCGACCAAAGCGAAGTGCGCCATAGAAAGAAAGAAGAATCATTACGCCTGTAAGGATTCCAACACCGCTGCGCAGCCAGAGTTCAACGAAAGTAAAGAAGCCAATAAACAAGCTCTGCAGCACAACGATGCCTTGTTTCTTAAGCCCGGGGCCTTGGATCTGCATTTTAGTTGCTGTGCTCATTTACTTATCTCCATCTGTTATCTCTTCTGCATCAATGAAATCATCATCACCGAGTTCATCGTTTTTAAGTTCGCGAACTGAGGCTGGTGCTTCTGGATACTCAATAGCCAGTTTATCTTTATCTCCAGTAACACCCAAGTTGTGAATACGTCGGGCTGGGCTAAGGACAGTCTTTTCAGCTGTTGGCACTAGATCTTCATAGGCCTTAGATGTGGAGGAGATTGCTTTACCAACTGCCACAATCTTTGTGTGTAGCAAAGTGATGTTTTTTAAGAAGGTGCTGGCAACCTTTTGAATCTCATCAGCGTTCTCAGCTAACTTATTGCGCGTGAAGATATAGCCAATGGTGCGCAGCAGCGCCATCATGGAAGTTGGTGTGGCAACTGTTACGCCTACCTTAAAAGCCTTCTCTAAAAGATGTGAATCTAAGCGCAGCGCCTCAGATAACAAAGTCTCAAAGGGAACGAAGAGAACAACGAAATCTGGAGAGCCTTGGGATTTGTGATAGCCGCGCTTTGCTAGAGCTTCAATGTGCTTAAGCAAATCTTTAGTGTGAGCTTGCAAGAGTTCATCTTGTTCACCATTGTTAGCTGGATCAAAGGCCTCTAAGAAGCGATCAAAGGGAAACTTAGAGTCAATAAAGATATGACTGCCACCAGGCATCTTCACCGTGATATCTGGAATACCTGATGAATCAGAGTCAGTGGTTGATTTCTGGCGGAAATATTCTTGATCTTCGCGAAGACCAGCGCCTTGCAGCAGTAGTTCTAACTGGGCTTCCCCAAACTTGCCACGTGTTTGAGAGTTAGAAAGTGCGCCGGCAATCTTTTTAGTTTCATCAAAGATGGATTCAGAGGCACGGCGCATCTCAAGAATTGTTGTATTTAACTTTGCTTCAGCCTCTGTGCGAATACGGTTTGCCTCATTAGCTTGGGTTGAAAGTTTTTCAACTGACTCTTTCATTGCAACGAGCTCTGCGTTTAACTTAACAGCTGACTCTGTTTTGCTGCGCTCTGCTTCTAACTGTGATTTGTAATCATCTAGAAGTGCGCGATCTGCAACTGAGGATGTGGATTTAAGGCGTGCAATTAGATATCCAATAGCGGCACCGGTCATCAGGCCTATGAGAAGGGTTACTACGTATGCGGGCATGGGCCTATCGTGGCAGTTTGCACTGACAATCCCGCGTAGGCTCTACCCACTATGAGCCTGTCTATCGGAATCGTCGGTCTGCCAAATGTGGGTAAATCCACCCTTTTCAACGCATTGACCAAGAACAACGTCCTAGCTGCTAACTATCCCTTTGCAACCATTGAGCCCAATGTTGGAGTAGTTGGTGTGCCAGATGATCGCTTGGCAAAGTTGGCCACAATCTATGGCTCACAAAAACTTCTTCCCGCCCCCCTATCTTTTGTAGATATCGCAGGAATTGTTAAAGGTGCATCAGAAGGTGCTGGCCTTGGCAATAAGTTCTTAGCAAATATCCGTGAAACCGATGCAATCTGCCAAGTTATCCGAGTATTTAACGATGGCGATGTTGTTCATGTTGATGGCCGTATTGACCCAGCCAGTGATATCGAAACGATTAATACTGAGTTAGCCCTGGCTGACCTACAAACTATTGAAAAGGCAATCCCACGTCTTGAAAAAGAAGTACGCATTGCAAAAGAGAAAGCCCCAGCGCTAGAGGCAGCAAAGGCTGCTAATGAATGGTTGCAATCTGGCCGCCCACTTTCACAAAGCTCCATTAGCCGAGAAGATCTAGCAGAGCTGCATCTGCTCACCGCCAAGCCATTCCTCTATGTTTTCAACGTTGATGCTGCAGAGTTAAATGACACCGATCTTCGAAAGAAGCTGCAAGAGTTAGTTTCACCAGCAGAGGCAATCTTTTTAGATGCAAAAACTGAAGCAGAGTTAGCAGAGCTCAGCGATGAGGATGCGCTAGAGCTGTTGCAATCAATTGGTTTAGAAGAGCCAGGGCTTGCGACTTTGGCCCACGTCGGTTTTAGAACTCTGGGCTTGCAGACCTATTTAACTGCAGGTCCAAAAGAGGTTCGTGCATGGACAATTCACAAAGGTGACACTGCACCAATTGCTGCAGGAGTTATCCATACTGATTTCCAAAAGGGCTTTATTAAAGCTGAAATCGTTTCATTTGCTGATTTGATGGAAGCGGGATCAGTTGCCGAAGCGCGCTCTAAAGGAAAAGTGCGCATGGAAGGCAAAGATTACGTAATGGCAGATGGAGATGTTGTTGAATTTAGGTTCAACGTTTAATTGCCGGTGTAATGCTTTCCCATCTCAGTGAGTGCTTTATCGAACATCTCAAGACCCAGCTTGGCATCTTCAACAGAGACATTGCATGGTGGGCACAAGTGAATGCGGTTGAAGTTATTAAATGGCATTAATCCATGATTCTTACATGCAGCCACTAATTCATTCATTGCCGGACTTGATGCACCATAGGGAGCTAAAGGCTCGTGCGTTGCACGATCAGAGACCATATCAATGCCCCAGAAAACACCTGCGCCGCGGATATCGCCAATAATTTTGTGCTTCTTAGCTAACTCTTTGAGTCCAGGACCCAGGATAGTTTCGCCAATCATGGTGGCGTTTTCCAGCATCTTTTCTTCCTTCATGACATCGATAGTTGCAACGGCCGTAGCACATGCCAATGGGTGACCCATATATGTCATGCCGCCAGCAAATACTCTCTCATCAAATGTCTTTGATATTGGCTCACTAATGACAACTCCACCTAGTGGGATATAGCCAGAAGTAACGCCCTTAGCAAAAGTGATCAGATCTGGAACAGCTGCGCTGTGTTGGTATGCAAACCACTTGCCTGTGCGACCAAAGCCAGCCATCACTTCATCTGCAATCCACAGGAGCTTGTATTTATCGCATAACGCACGAATTCCTTCAAGATATCCCTTAGGCGGTACTAACACACCAGCAGTTCCTGGAATTGATTCAATCAAAATCGCAGCAATTGTGTTTGGGCCTTCAAAGATAATTGTTTGTTCAAGATGCTCAAGTGCGCGCTGGCACTCTTGCTCTTCAGTTGTTGCCCAGAAAGGCGTGCGATAGAGATATGGTCCCCAAAAGTGAACATGTCCAAAAGCAAACTCATTAGGGAATCTGCGTGGATCTCCCGTTGCATTAATAGATGCACCGGTATTGCCGTGATATGAACGATAAGTAGAGAGAATTTTGTGCTTATGTGTGTGCATACGTGCCATGCGGATTGCATTTTCAACTGCATCTGCGCCGGCAGTTGTGAAGAAAACTTTGGCAAAAGTATCCCCAGCTAATTCAACAACGCGCTGGGCAGCTTCATTACGGGCATCGTTGGCATGTTGCGGTGCGATAGTTGTTAAAACTTCGGCTTGCTCTTGAATAGCCTTAATTACCTTTGGGTGCTGGTGACCAATGTTTGTGAAAACTAGCTGTGAAGAGAAATCTAAATAAACTTTGCCTGCATGGTCCCAAAATCTAGAGCCTGAGCCGCTTGCAAAAGGAATAGGTGAAATTGCACCTTGGGCAGACCATGAGTGAAAGACATATTTACGGTCAGCTGCACTAACGGCGGCTTGCTTTGCAGGGTCACTGATTGGTGCAGTCATTAAATTTCAGCCCTTTTATCTAGTAGGTAGCGCCATCTTAACGCCTGAAGTAGATTGCACCTATGACGCAGATTACGCATTGGATCAACGGCGCCCCAGATACAAAGAAGCCAGAGCGCACGGGAGATATCTATAACCCAGCCACTGGAAAAGTAACCGGGACTGTGGCCTTTGCAAATGCGGCCACAGTTGATACAGCCGTATCTGCTGCAACAGCAGCTTTTGCCGAATGGCGCCATAGCTCACTGACTAAGCGCACACAGGTTCTCTTTGCTTTTCGTGAATTAGTTCAACAAAACAAAGAAAAGATTGCAGCTCTCATTACTGCAGAGCACGGAAAAGTATTAAGTGATGCTGCAGGTGAAGTAACACGTGGTCTTGAAGTAGTTGAGTTTGCTTGTGGCATTCCACATCTGCTCAAAGGTGGTTTTTCAGAGGAAGTATCAACTGGAGTAGATGTCTACTCAATCCGCCAAGCACTTGGCCCAGTTGCAATCATCTCTCCTTTTAACTTTCCAGCGATGGTGCCAATGTGGTTCTTTCCAGTAGCAATTGCTTGCGGAAACACAGTTGTTGTTAAGCCTTCCGAGAAAGATCCATCGGCTGCAATGTTTATGGCGCAGTTGTGGAAAGAAGCGGGATTGCCAGATGGTGTTTTCAATGTTGTGCATGGAGATAAAGAAGTTGTAGATGCACTCCTTGTTCACCCAGGAATCAAATCAATTTCATTTGTGGGTTCAACTCCTATTGCGCGCTATGTCTATGAAACTGGAACTAAAGCCGGAAAGCGCGTTCAAGCATTGGGCGGGGCTAAGAACCACATGATCGTTCTTCCAGACTGCGATCTAGAACTAGCAGCCGATGCTGCCATTAACGCAGGCTTTGGTTCTGCGGGAGAGCGTTGCATGGCAATCTCTGCAATCGTTGCCGTTGAACCTATTGGAAATGCATTGGTTGCACGCATTAAATCCCGTATGGCCAACATTGTTACGGGCGATGGCACCAAGGGCAGCGACATGGGCCCACTTGTGACAGCAGTTCACCGTGACAAAGTTGCTTCTTATATTGAGGCTGGAGCTAAAGAAGGTGCAACTATTGTTGTTGATGGCCGTGATCTAAAGGTTGATGGCGATGGCTTCTTCCTTGGGCCAACTCTGCTCGATAACGTGAGCCCAAAAATGTCGGTCTACACCGATGAAATCTTTGGACCGGTCTTAAGCATTATTCGTGTTAATACCTATGACGAGGCTTTGAATTTAGTTAACTCACATCAATATGGAAATGGAACTGCCATCTTCACTAATGATGGTGGCGCAGCTCGCAGATTCCAGAATGAAGTAGAAGTAGGAATGGTGGGAATTAACGTTCCCATTCCTGTGCCAATGGCGTATTACTCATTTGGTGGATGGAAGAACTCATTATTTGGTGATTCACATGCACATGGCACTGAAGGTGTTCATTTCTTTACTCGCGGCAAAGTTGTTACAAGCCGCTGGTTAGATCCAAGCCATGGTGGAATTAACTTAGGTTTCCCACAAAACGACTAAAAATTCGCGCCCAATTGCGCATCAATTAACCCTTATCAACGCTCTAAAGGTAAGATTGCCCCTGTGATGGCCGGTAACTTGGCCTCAAGCAATGTTTTAGTTGATTCGTAGAAACCGTTGGTTTCCTTAGGAAAGTAGTTTTCGTGGCCAAGACTCAAGCACATCTTAAAGACCTGCCTGTAAAAAAGCGCGAAAACCTTCGCAACGTTGCCATCATCGCCCACGTTGACCACGGTAAAACAACTCTTGTTGATGCCATGTTGTGGCAGTCAGGTGCTTTTGCTGCCTATAAGAAGCAAGACGATAGCAATGACCGCATGATGGATTCAATGGATCTAGAGCGCGAAAAGGGAATTACGATTCTTGCTAAGAACACTGCTGTTAAGCGCGGTGACACAATCGTTAACATTATTGACACACCAGGCCACGCAGATTTTGGTGGCGAAGTTGAACGTGGACTTGAAATGGTGGATGGCGTTATTTTGCTAGTGGATGCATCAGAAGGTCCGCTTCCACAAACACGTTTCGTTTTGCGCAAAGCGCTAGAGAAGAACCTTCCAGTTATCTTGCTTATTAATAAGGTCGATCGCTCAGATTCACGTATCGCTGAAGTTGTTGATGAAGCATATGAACTCTTCTTAGATCTAGATGCGACCGAAGAACAGATTGAATTCCCAGTTGTGTATGCATCAGCTAAGGCTGGCCGTGCATCACTCAAGCGCCCAGCAGATGGCGCAATGCCAGAAGAAGAAAACCTCGATGTTTTATTCGACACAATCTTCTCTGCAATTCCAGCACCTGAATATCACGAAGGTGCTCCACTTCAGGCACACGTAACAAACCTTGACTCTTCACCATTCCTTGGGCGTTTGGCTTTGTGCCGCGTGCGCGAAGGTGTTATTAAAAAGGGTCAATCAGTTACGTGGATTAAGACCGATGGAACTACCGAGCGCGTGAAGATCTCTGAACTTTTGATTACTGAGGCCCTTGATCGTATTCCAACTCTTGAAGCCCACCCTGGTGACATCATCGCTGTTGCAGGAATTGAAACGATTACTTTAGGTGAAACCCTGGCAGATCTTGAAAACCCGCATGCATTGCCATTAATCATCGTTGATGAACCATCAATTTCTATGACTATTGGTATTAATACTTCTCCTCTTGCTGGCAAGAGTGGAAAACTGCTGACAGCACGCCAAGTAAAGAGCCGTCTGGATGCAGAACTTGTCGGTAACGTTTCATTGCGCGTATTAAACACAGAGCGTCCTGACACATGGGAAGTTCAAGGTCGCGGTGAGCTTCAGCTAGCTGTTCTAGTTGAAATCATGAAGCGCGAAGGTTTTGAATTAACTGTTGGTAAGCCACAGGTAGTTATCAAGAAAATTGATGGCAAAGTTCACGAACCGATGGAGCGTTTAACTATTGATGCACCTGAAGAATATCTAGGTGTTCTTACACAGTTAATGGCACTTCGTAAGGGCCGTATGGAACAAATGGTTAACCATGGAACTGGTTGGATTCGCCTTGATTATCGTGTGCCATCCCGTGGACTTATTGGTTTTAGAACAGAGTTCTTAACTGAAACTCGCGGAACAGGGTTGCTGCACCACGTATTTGATGGCTATGAAGCTTGGCACGGTGATATTCGCACACGCGGAACAGGTTCCCTTGTTTCAGACCGTATGGGAACAGTTACATCTTATGCACTCTATGGAACACAAGATCGCGGAACAATATTTGTTGAGCCAGGCGATGAAGTCTATGAAGGTATGGTTATTGGTGAGAACTCTCGTTCAGATGACATGGACGTTAACTGTGTTCGCGAGAAAAAACTGACAAACATGCGTGCTTCAGGCACAGATGAATCAGAGCGCTTGATTCCGCCTAAGAAGCTCAACATGGAAGGTGCCCTTGAGTTCTGCCGTGAAGATGAGTGCGTTGAAGTTACGCCAGCTGTAGTTCGTATCCGCAAGGTTGTTCTTGATGGTGACGAGCGTGCCCGTACTACTGCGCGCCAGAAGAAGGCGAACCTGAACGTTTAGTTTTTCTTAATCACCTTAGTTAAGATTGCGGCAATTTCGGCAATATCTATTTCACCTTTAGCGATGTCGAGAATCATTTTTTCGGCATCGTCAATATCCATCTTTAGATCACGATCATTCATTAAGCAGAAGATGCGACCAGCAGACCAGGCAATTCTCTTGTTGCCATCAATAAGAGCATGGTTGCGAGCTAGAGAATGAATGAGGGAAGCAGTTTTCTCTTCAAATGAAGAATATGCATCCTCGCCATAGATAGTGGTCTGTGGTCGCATTGCTGCAGACTCAAGAAGACCTACATCGCGAACTCGAAAATCTGCAATAAGAGATTTTCCTATTTCAAGAAGATCTTGAAGATCTAAATAATCAAATTGATCATTCACTGAGACAAGCGATCAAGGAGCTCTGCATCCTCTTCTGCTACGCGCGCGATTGCACTGGTCAAACGTTGCGGTCTGCGAGAGATGTAGGCGTTTACGGCAGCCAGTGCAGCTTCCTGCATTGAGATGCCATCTTGTTCTGCGGCTGCTCGAAGACCAGCGCTTTGTTCGGGGGTAAGTCGTAAGTTCATTGCCATGAAGAAATGGTACCAGAGTGGTACCACAATTAAACCTCCCAATAGGGAAAAGGGCTGTTTTGTCATAGCGGTCAGGCAAGATAACCACTGTGAGTAAGCAGAGCTTTTCCCTTGTTGCACCTAATGCACCGAAATCTACTCCTGCACTTACCCCTGATCAGGCAGCTGCGATTCAACATCGCGGTAGCCCTTTAGTCATTCACGGTGGCCCTGGCACAGGTAAAACAACTGTTTTAGTTGAAGCTGCGCTATCGCGTATTGCGCAGGGCCAAAACCCAGATTCAATTCTGCTGCTTACCTTTGGTCGCGAACGCGCTTCTGAATTACGTGATGCCATCGCACTTCGCACAACCAAGACCATGTTTGAACCACTTGCTCGCACCTTTCACTCACTTGCTTTTTCAATTATCAAGATGAAAGCAAAGGATGATCCTGAACCAATTCTTCTCAGTGGTCCAGAGCAAGAGAGCTACATCAAAGAGCTTTTGCAGGGCGATATTGCAGATGGCTATAAAGAGTGGCCAAAAGATTTACATGCAGCGCTAACCACCAATGGCTTTGCCCGCGAGCTTCGTGATTTAATCTTGCGTGCATCAGAGCGAGGTATTGGACCAGATGAGTTAGAAAAGCTTGGGACAACTGAGGGCGAGAAGTATTGGTCGGCTGCTGCAAAATTTTGGAAGCGCTATTTAAATTCAATGGTGATGCGCGAAATTAGTGCAGTTGATGCAAAGCTGCGCATTGACCCATCTGAATTAGTCTCACGTGCAGCTATTCATCTTCACAACAACCCAGATGTTCTTTCAGCTCTGCGTGCGCGCTTTACAACAATTATGGTTGATGAATTTCAAGAATCTGATCCCGCCCAGCGCGCACTGCTTGCCATGATCACCGGTGACGATGTCATCATCGCGGCTGATGCAGACTCTGCTGTTGGTCGCTTTCGCGGAGCAGATCCTGATGGCTTATCTGCAGCCCTTGATCCATATCGCGCAAAAGAGATTGTTCTAAACACAGGCTTTAGAAATTCTTCAACTATTTTTGATGTGGGATTGAGCTTTGCAAAGAATATGAAGGGCTCACAGACCACACGCAAACGCAGCTGTGGCAATGAAAATACGGGCCAAGTACAGGTCCACCGCTTTAGATCAGGGGCAGAAGAGGCAGCTTTTATCGCCCATCAGTTCCGTAGTGCGCATCTGCGTGAAGGTATTTCATATAACAACATGGCAGTTATTTTACGCAGCCCTGGAATACAAGCATCATCGCTGCGACGTGCGTTTTCACAAGTTGGCATTCCCGTCGCATCTGAACTACAGGCGCTAGCTGGCAATCCTGCAATCGCACCATTCCTTCTACTTGCTCGCGTTGCACTTAAACAACAACCGCTTAACTTTGATACTGCTGAGCGTTTACTGATGAGTGAATTTGGTGGGGCAGATTCCATTTCATTGCGTCGAATTCGCAGGGCGTTGATTGCAGCTCGCCCAGATGGTGACGATCGCACGGGAACACAGTTGCTCATTGCCGCCCTAGATTCTGGTGAGTTGTTTATTGAAGGTGCTGCTGAAATAACTCGTGTGCATGAACTTCTTGAAAAAGCCAAAGCAGTTGCTAGAAATAAGAAAGCAACGGCCGATGAACTGCTGTGGGCTATTTGGGATAACGCAGTTACAAGTGATGATCAGAAATTAGCTAACGCCTGGCGCAATCAAGCGTTGCGTCCTGGAGTTCGCGGAGCCGGAGCTGATAGAGATCTTGATGCAATGATGCAGTTGTTTGAAAGTGCTGCTAGATATTCAGAACGTTTCCCACTATCTGGGCCTGGTGCATTCATTACTGAGATTGCAACGGAAGATATCGCTGGCGATGTTATTACTGCCAAAGGCGTGCGAGCTGATTTTGTTGAGATTCTTACAGTTCACAGTGCCAAGGGACGTGAGTGGGATTTAGTTGCAATTGCAGGATTACAAGAGAGTTCTTGGCCAAACCTTAAACAACGCTCCTCACTACTTGGTGCAGAGCGTTTAGTTGAGCGCCAACGCAACCCTGATATTGCCCGCGATCAGCTAGATGTCATTGCTGCCAGCGGTCTTTTGCAAGATGAGGAGCGGTTGTTTCATGTGGCCCTCACCCGCGCCAAACAATCACTATTTGTTACTGCCGTGCAGGCAGATGATGAAGAGCCTTCACAGTTCTTTGAATCTGTTGAAGTTTTAGTTAACAAGATTGATGAAGAAGTTGGGCCAGAGTTAACCGAAGTACCAAGGCCTATTACCGCCCCTGCCTTAGTTGCAGAACTTCGTAGCCAACTAGATGGCGAAAATGCGAAGGAAGCCGCTTCACTGCTCAGTGCAATGGCAGCTGAAGGAATCTATTTAGCTGAGCCTGCGAACTGGATTGGATCTGTGCCACTGAGCACGGATGCACCAGTTATTAATGCAGACCTAGAAGTTGTTGTTTCTCCCAGTGGCGCTGAATCATTTGTTGAATGCGGAGTTAAATGGTTCCTGCAAAATAATGGTGGCACCGATGGTGATAGCACCGCGCAAGTTTTAGGTTCTGCTATTCACGCATTTGCCGCCAAGATGGTGCAAGAACCAGGAACATCTAAGCAAGATTTGATTGCTAATCTAGAGAGTTCATGGAAGCTCATAGATCCAGATTCAGGATGGGTGAGTGCTTCACATCTAGAGAACGCTGTGACAATGCTTGAAAAGTTTGTTACTTACCACAATGAATCCAAACGAGAAGTTGTGGATGCTGAAATTAGATTTGATGTGAAATTGGGTCGTGCTCGAATTCGAGGAAGTGTGGATCGATTAGAGGTTGAAGCAGATGGTTCACTTTTCATCATTGATTTCAAGACTGGTGGAGCTGCAATCTCACTCAAGGATGCAAAGGAGAATCTGCAGCTTGCTAGTTACCAAGTGGGTATTGCCGAAGGTGGGTTTACTCAAGGCAATGTCAGTGCCGGTGCAGAGCTTGTTTATCTGGGCACAAGCACTGCAGGTGCAACTCTTAGACCACAACATGTTATTGATGTTGAGGCAACTAAAGAGAAATTGAATGAGATTGCCGACGGCATGGGAGCTGCTACTTTCTTTGCCACCGTAAATAAGCGCTGTAAAGGCTGCCCAGTGCGTAAATCCTGCCCCGTTCAAAATGATGGACGGACGGTGATTGAAAAATGAGTGAAGCGAAATATTCACCGGAGGAGATAGTTGCAAAGCTTGGGCTCAAGCCTGTAACACCATATCAATCTGAAATTATTAGTAGTCCACTAGAGCCATCAGTTGTCATTGCTGGCGCGGGTTCAGGTAAGACTGAAACGATGTCGAACCGTGTGTTGTATTTGGTAGCTAACGGCTTTGTCACACCCGATCAAATCCTGGGTCTTACTTTCACACGCAAAGCTGCCGGAGAGCTTTCAGTGCGTATTCGAAAGCGCTTACGCCAATTAGCTGCGGATAAAGAGTTCAAACACATTACTTCTACTTCTACATCTGTTACGACCTATCACTCCTATGCAGGCAAGCTCCTGAGTGAACATGCAATTCGCTATGGCATTGATGCTGATGCAGAGCCATTGGGTGAGGCTGCAATTTGGCAGATTGCTTCAGATGTTGTGCGCAACTGGTCAGATGATTCATATCGAAATCAAAGCGCAGTGAGTACTGTCATCAAAGATTTGTTGGGGCTATCTAAATTAATGCTAGAGCATCAAGTAAAAGCTGTAGATATTGAGCGAATTGGCAATGAAGTTTTAGCATCCTTACAACCCCTTACCGGAAGCAGTAACGCTGAAGTTCGAGATGTTGCTAAAGCTATGCGTCAGCGAAACTCGCTGCTTCCTATGGTTGAAACCTTTATGCAGCGTCGCAAAGCAGCAGGGGAGTTCTCCTTTGATGATCAGATGTCACTAGCTGCAGATATTGCTCAAAACTTTGAAGATGTTGGTGTGTTAGAGCGCGGTAAGTACAAAGTTGTTTTACTCGATGAATATCAAGACACCTCGCAATCACAGGTGCGAATGCTTTCATCTCTCTATGGAGGTGGTCACCCAGTAATGGCCGTGGGAGACCCATCGCAAGCCATTTATACCTGGCGCGGAGCCTCTGCGGGCACCATGGCATCTTTTGTTACCTATTTCCCTAAGAACGTTGATCAAGTGGGCAAAGCTCAATTCTCTCTTCCAACAACGTTTCGCAATGATGAAATGATTTTGTCGGTTGCTAACCGCATTAGTGGTGAAATTAAGTTAGCGGGGGGCCAACAAGTTGTTGAACTAGAAGCGCGACCAAAAGCTGGTAAAGGTGAAGTTGCCTATGGAATTTTTGAAACTATTGACGCTGAAGCACAGGCAATTACCGAATACGTTCAAAAGAACTGGGCTCCTTCAACTGGCAAGACATGCGCCGTGCTTGTGCGCAAGCGTAGTCAGATAAGCGCGATAGAAGCAGCGTTACATGAAGCTGGAATTGCAGTGGAAGTCATTGGAATCGGTGGATTGATTCACGTTCCAGAGGTGGCCGATGTTGTGACAATGTTAAAGATAATCACTGATCCAGATGCTGGTTCTGCGCTCATGCGTCATTTAACTGGACCACGAATTAATCTAGGACCACGTGATATTGCAGCACTTGGCACATTCTCACGTGATCGCGCTAAAGCTATGCATGCTGATTCAAAGACATTTATTAAAAAGATTGCTGCCGGCAACCCAGAACAGTTAGAGGCCGATGATCAATTTGCGGGATCAATCATCGATGCCTTGGATGAAATTGCCGATGCAAAGAAGTTTGGCTTTAGCGATATTGGATACCAACGCCTGGTTCGATTTGCTAGTGATTTGCGTCGATTACGTGCGCGCGCAGGTGGGCAGATAACTGATCTGATTAGTGAAATCGAAAACTACTTAACCCTAGAAAGTGAAATAACTCTGCGCGATGGCAATCAATCTGGTCGCAGACACTTAGATCGCTTCCTTGATGAAGCAGCAAAGTTTGAGCGCACAGGTGGAACAGTCTCGGCCTTCCTCGTGTGGCTAGATATAGCAGCCGATGCTGAAGGTGGGCTAAAGGCAGGGGCGCCTGAAATCCGCAGTGATGTTGTGCAGATATTGACTATTCATATGGCAAAAGGTGCTGAGTGGGATGTTGTTGTTGTGCCCGGATTAGCTGAAGGAACTTTTCCTGGTGGCAATACGGGGGATTCTGATAATTGGATTAAGAATGAAAAGCATGTGCCATTTGAGCTGCGCGGGGATGCACATGAGCTTCCACGATTTTCTTTGCAAGGCATAGAAAAGAACAGCGATGCGGCAAAGGCAATCAAAGCCTTTGGTAAGGATTGCACCAATAACATCAAGATGCGTGAAGAGATGCGCCTTGCCTACGTTGCTATCACGCGCGCTAAGTCGCATCTGCTGTGCACAACATCGTGGTGGCGAGATGGCACACAATCTGTAGCACCAAGTGAGATCTTCACAATGATTGCAGCAGCAGCAAGCGGATTAGGTGGCTTGTTAGTAAGTGATGTCACAGCACCTGAAGATGGCGCAGAAAACCCAACAATTGAAAATCCAATCTCTGCTCAGTGGCCCCGCGATCCACTAGGCAATCGTCGCCAAGCATTTGATGCTGCAATCGAATTAGTGAAATCTGCGCCCATTCATTCGCTGCAAGAATCTCACTCAGATGAGATTAATTCATGGATTGGTGATGCTCAGGCATTGATTAATGAACAACGTAAGGTGAAAGAACAAACTATTCGGGTTGCGCTGCCTCCACGTCTTTCCACTTCCACACTTGTTGCCTTACATAAGGATCCACAAGAACTTGCACTCAATATTCGCCGCCCAATGCCAAGGGGACAAGATCAATACTCACGTCGCGGTACCGCATTCCACTTATGGGTTGAACGCCAATTCACCGATGCTGCAACGCTCTTTGGTGATGAATACTTGGATTACTTAGATCCACTGGATGAAGATTCAAAGCTAGAAGATTTAAAGAAAGCCTGGCTGAGCAGTGAATATACCAATCGCACACCAGCCCGCGTTGAAGTCCCATTTGAAACAACAATTGGTGGCATTTTGGTGCGTGGTCGTATCGATGCTGTGTATGCAACTGCCGATGGTTTTGAAGTGGTGGACTGGAAAACGGGATCAACGAAGTTGGACGCATCGGCGGCTGTGCAGCTAGCGATGTATCGATTGGCATGGGCAAAGCTTTCTGGCACCGATATTTCTAAGATCAGTGCAGCTTTTCATTATGTTCCTACTTCTGTTACTGATCGCCCAGCAGACTTACTCGATGAAAGCGCCTTAATTGCATTAATTACAAATGCAAGTAAAGAATCGGCTTAATCAACTTCAATCTGTAGCGGTAAGTGATCACTCATTCCTGAGTGCGGGTATTGAATGTGACGAACATCTTTTGCCTTTAGACCTTGGGAAAGAAAATAATCAATCTGCACCTTTGGATACCAACTTGGAAATGTGCGCATAGCTGCCAGAGATCTCCATTTAAAGTCGCGGACAAATATGGAAAAAGGAAGATTGAGATCTCCCATAATCAATATCTTAGATTTATCTGTTACACCCAAAGTATTTGCCCAACGCTTAATTTTTATTAACTGGGCTAGAGAAAATCCTGGAACAAATGAAAGATGAGTATTGATAATAAGCCAACCATTATCTAATTTGGCAGCCAAGGCACTTCGTGGATGGTCTCTGACATAAACACGCTTTAACTTTCCATTCACCGGAAATGCCATTAAGACGCCAACGGGTGAACCTTTGAGATCTAAACGGTGCCACGATTGAACTGGAATCTTAGAAGCCATTCCAATTCCATATGATCCTGGTGCTACGTCACTTTTATTTGTAATGAGTTTGTCATCACTATCAGTTGGATTTCGGTAATCTTCATCTGGTGATCCCATAAGCGATGGAGCAAAGGCCCAATCTTTTGCGCCCACAATTGATGCAACATTGCCCGTTTGATTGTGATTGCCTGATCGATCAAGGAAGTAGTCGACTTCTTGCAGGCCTATGACATCAGTTGCTAGCTGGCTAAGGGCGGCAGAGAGCAGAGCCTCTGGATCGGCTTCTTCATCGGGGGGAATGGGCAGCCCGTGCAGCAGATTCCACGATGTTATGCGCATGGGGCGATGCTAGTAGCGTTCACCCCTATGAGCGCGCGCAATCAATCCTTATCCCCGATTAATCGCGCTAGCCACCTGCGCACAGATGCCAAAGCCTTAGCCGATCTGTGGAATAAGGCGATGATTGTGCAGATTATCGATGGACGTATTAGCGCAAGTGAAGATGCACTTGTTTTTTGTGATGCAGCAACAGTTACCTCCCAATTAGATTCATTTGCTGAAGGTGATCGATTTTTCTTAGGCCTTGGCCGTGATGACAACACACCATATTTTGCCTGGCGAACTTCGTGGATCAATGAGCCTTCAAGTGAAGAAGAAAAGTATGAAGGTTTTGCAACTCTTCGCGAACTTGGAAGCAGCTTGGATGAAGTTGAAATTTCCTTAGCAATGCATGCAGTGGGTCTTGCTAACTGGCATGCAACACATCCGTGTTGCGCACGGTGCGGCGCTTCCACCTTGAGTGATTTAGGGGGATCGGTTCGCGTATGTGTTGAAGACTCCACACAACATCACCCTCGAACAGACCCAGCAGTAATTGTTTTAGTGAAAGATTCAACAGACCGAATCTTGTTAGGTCATCAACCAGTATGGCCAGAGAAGCGTTTCTCAACTTTTGCTGGCTTTGTTGAACCAGGTGAATCTTTTGAAGAGTGCGTATCGCGCGAAGTTTTTGAAGAAGCTGGTGTGTATTGCAACGATATAAATTACTTACGCTCTCAAGCCTGGCCCTTCCCAGCTTCAATCATGATTGCCTTTGAAGCAATTACAGATCACCCAGAAAATGCGCGGCCTGATGGAGAAGAAATCACCGAAGTGCGCTGGTTAACACGAGATGAAATGAAAAAGGCTGTGGCAAGTAGTGACATCTTGCTTCCACCTTCAATATCTGTTGCTCGTAAAATGATTACAGCTTGGTATGTTGGCAAAGAAGGTTATGTCGTTAGCGATCTAACTGGTGGGGAATCCTGGCGTTAATGTCAGATCTTCGCGCAGAAGAGATTTTAGAATCTCTCGATAACGAACAAAGAGCCGTTGCTCTTGCTACACGTGGGCCTGTGTGCGTTATTGCTGGTGCTGGAACTGGAAAAACTCGAGCAATTACTCACCGCATTGCATACGCCGCAGCAATTAACGTGATGGATCCTCACAAAGTATTAGCTCTTACCTTTACTGCCCGTGCTGCAGGAGAGATGCGCATGCGCCTTCGCTCACTTGGCGTGCCATCGGTTGCTGCCCGCACCATTCACGCCGCTGCCCTTAAGCAGCTCACTTTCTTTTGGCCACAAGTATTTGGCGGTCGCACGCCAGATCTAATAACTTCAAAGACTTCCTTTATTACTGAGGCAATTAAGCGCGCTGAATTAACAGGGGAGTTATCGATTACTTCGCGCGATTTGATGCGAGATATCGCCTCTGAGATTGAGTGGTCAAAAGTGAGTGAAGTTGCACCGGTTGATTACTTATCTGAGCTTGGCAAGCGCACGGTAAAGCCTCGAATTAATCCAGAACAAATGGCCAAGGTCTACACAGCCTATGAATCAGTCAAACATCAAGAGCGAGCAATGGATTTTGAAGATGTATTGCTACTTACTACGGCCATGATTGAGCAAGAGCGTGAAGTAAGAGAGCGCGTGCAGGATCAATACCGCTTCTTTACCGTGGATGAATATCAAGACATTTCCCCACTCCAACAGCGTTTGATTAATGCTTGGTTAGGCTCGCGCCAAGAAATCTGCGTTGTGGGCGATCCTGCACAAACTATCTATTCATTTGCCGGAGCAACTCCAATTTTCTTAAACTCATTCACACAGCGCTTTCCAGAGGCCGAAGTAGTTCGCCTGACAACTGGGTATCGATCAACTCCTGAAATTACTTTTATGGCTAACTCAGTTTTGCGCAAAGCTCAGATGGGCCAAGAGTTAGTTGCCCTCAATGATCATGGCGATAAGCCATCAGTAGATGCATATAACGATGAGTCATCTGAGATAGCGGGAATTATTAGCTCAATCACTCAGCTAATTTCTCAAGGAACGGCTCCGCAGGAAATCGCGGTCTTGGCTCGTACCAACAGTCAACTCAACGCAGTTGAACGTGCGATGAATGCTGCCAAAGTTCCTTACCAAGTGCGCAATAGCGAAAGATTCTTTGATCGCTCAGATGTGCGCGAATTCCTAAAGCTTGTTCGCAACGCCTCTGTTATTCCTACGCAAGGTGTTTCATGGCTAGATGAGCTGCGCACACTTGCACAACCGTTTTTAACTGGAGCGCACATTGATGGAATTGCAGCGCTGTTGCACTTAGCTCGTGAACTTGATGCAGATAGTGGCTTTACACCTAAGAATCTGCGCACATATTTGCGTGAATTAGAAGATCGTGTGCAGCAAAATAATCCACCGACAATGCCTGTTACAACCCTTGCCACTTTGCATGCAGCAAAGGGTCTTGAATGGGAGCGCGTATTTTTGATGGGAGTAAGTGAAGGTTTGCTTCCACTTGAAAACAACTCAACTACAGGTGATCAAGCATCTATTGATGAAGAGCGCCGTTTGTTTTATGTTGGAATCACGCGGGCAAAAGTAGATCTGCACATGAGCTATTCCAAGAAAGCCTCACGGTTCTTGGCAGAGGCTGGCCTTACTACCCCTTAATTACCCCTTGGTAGGCCTGGATTTAATTAACTTGCACGAAGCTAGACCCATGCTTTACCCTTGCCTTTCATCGTTTCCATGGCGGAAACGAAGTGAATAGAGGGGAAGCGAATATGTCTAATGGCTCATTCGTTCCAGCAAACGCAACGCGTTCTGCTGTCATTCCTTCTGCTCATACAACCAATAAGCCTGCTGCTTGGCATACAACAAAGCCTGCGTTTTACGCAGCGTTTTATGCCGGATACGAGGCCACTGGTGGTTCTACTCGATAACATCGAATAAGAACTAGAAGCCAAAGGCCTCGAATCCACAAGGATTCGGGCCTTTTTTATTTCCCCAACAAAAAAACCACAGCAAGACCTAACAGGAAGAAGAGGTGAGAACTATGAGCGTTCTCTTCAGCGAACTACTAGTACCAGGCTGGGCAGATGAAAAGATTGGTTTAGATGCAGTAACGGGCACCTATTCCGATGGTTCATCATTTAATTTGCCATGCCATACAGCAGATCCAGAACTCTTCTTCTCTGAGGCAGATATTGCTATCGCAGAAGCCAAGTCCCTCTGCGGTGGATGTCCTGTGCGCGCACAATGTCTTGAAGGTGCGTTATCTAGAGCCGAACCTGCAGGTGTTTGGGGCGGAGAACTCTTTGAGGATGGGCAAGTGATTGTAAAGAAGCGCAAAGCGGGTCGACCGTCATTGCGTGAAGTTGCTGCACGTGAGGAAGTTGCTGCTTAACTTGCAAACAGATTCAAATTTGTTAGTGATGGCCACAACGCAAAGAGAATTGAGATCGGCAGGATAAGGAATACGACTGGAATCATCATGGAGATTTCAGCCTTACCTGCCGCACTCAGAACTCGATTTCGCTGATTACCTCTAGCTTCAACTGCATGGCGCGATAAGACTTCAATAAGTGGTGCCCCGCGCAAGGTTGCAGTAATAACCGCATCAACAAATCGTCGAATCATTACGGACTTCACTCTTCGCCCCATTGAATCAAGGGCCACGTGTAGTGGCTGACCTGTGCGAATCTCATCTATGACAACTGCAAATTCTCGCGATAATTCCCCTTGTGCTGAATCGGCAATTCGTAGCATTGCCTGCATGGGAGTTTCACCGGCCGCTATTGCAAGTGTCATCATTTCAATTATTGCTGGAAATTCGGCCTCAATTGCCTCACGGTGCTTCTTAATTTGAGAAGTTAGCTCACGATCAATGATTACTAGGATGATTAGCGCAGTGATTACAGAAAAGATGAAAGTAAATACAAGAGATTTGCCAGTCATCAGAAGTAGGGCCATAACTAGTACGGCTCCTGAGCAGCAGTATCCAAATTGGCGAATACGAAAGTTCTGATAGTCCCGCTCGCTTGGCTTACCCAGTTCTTCTAATCGAGCATGAATATCGGTTCGGTCCCTACTGCTAACTACTGCTTTACGGCCCCTTGATTCCAATTCAGTAAGTGGATCAATATCGTTAAAAGCAATTAGTAGACCACCAGGAATAGCAAAGAGCATGGACACAAGAATTACTTGAATCATCATCGCATTACACTTTTTTGTCTCATGTGTTTTGCACTTGATTGTTGCGTAAATACTCTTGGGGTTTGGGGAAGCCGGCCAAGACGGTTCATCCATAGATATGCAACTGCAGTCATAAATAATCCGGCAATTAAAATCATTCCACCTGTTGGTGTAGAAAAAGCGATAGCGGTGCTGGGTTGAGTTGAGAGTAATAACAACAAGATCCATGGAGCAACAGCCGATATATGTGCCGAGTTTTTGATCCATCCATGTTTAACTTCGATCTCACGACGTAGAGCTAAATCTTGACGAAGGAAATCACCCAGAGTTCTAAGGATGGACATGAGTTCACTTCCACCAAGTGCTTTGGAAATAAGTAAGGCTTCAAAGATCTGATCACTGCCATGGTGGTGAAAGAGTGATTTCAATTCTTGTAATGCCAGTTCTAAATCTGCATGACGAAAAAGAGAGTCTCTAAACTCAGCAAATGCTGGGCGCAAAATTTCAGGTCCTCGAGTAGCTAGACCTACTAGGGATTCTGAGAGTGATAAGCCAGATTGAATTCCTGACATTAGGTGGTCAATGACTTCTGGCCAGGCAGCAATGAGATGCGATTCGCTGTGAGCGCTTCTATTTTTAAGTGCAATAAACACTGCTCCCGCAACTAGAGCGCCAAAAGCAATTGCAATCGTGAATGAAGAAGTAGCGAGAAGAACTAGCCCAGTAGTAGCACTTGCTGAAGCAAATACACGGATGCTGTTTTTCATGGTCTAAACCAAGTTGTCAAGGGAAGACCGATTGCTGCGAATTTTTCTGGATGAGGCAAACTACCAATGCCTCTCTCGTAGTCCGTCCCATTCCACTGCCACAGAGTCTCTATTTCGGCACGATCATTTTCATATCGACCTGTGAGTGAGGCAACTTCCTTAACTCTTCTAACTCCGTGTAAATCTAGAGAGACATGAACAATGAGATCGATTGCTGATGCAACGGTTGGAGCAATAAATTTGTGTGAGATGTTTTCACCAGCCAGTAATGGAAGTGTCTGGAGTTTGATAACAGCATCCCGAGGTGAATTTGCATGCAAGGTACCCATTCCAGGAAGACCTGAATTCAGAGCAATGAGTAGATCCAAAGCTTCTGCTTCACGGACTTCGCCAACGATGATTCGTGATGGCCTCATGCGTAGAGATTCCTTAATCAAGCGGCGAAGTGGAATTTCACCTTCTCCTTGCAGGTTTGCACTTCGTGTTTGCATTTGCACGACATCAGGCAAATGTGGTGAAAGTTCAAAAACTTCTTCGATTGTTACTAACCGTTCACTGCGTGGAATAGCACCAGCTAAAGCATTAAGTAATGTGGTTTTGCCAGCTTGTGTGCCGCCACTAACAAGAATGTTTAGTCCAGCACGTACTGAATTAATCAGCGTTGTTCCAATTAAAGGACTCATTACCCCCAGACTTATAAGATCTTCAACACTCATATTTCTCATCAGGTGCTTGCGAATATTTACCGCCCAATGTTGTGCAGTAATTTCTGGGATTGCGACGTGCAAACGACTGCCATCTGGCAATCGGGCATCAACAAATGGGTGCGAGAGATCAAGACGACGGCCGCCCCACATCAATGCTCGCTCCACGATGTTTCGCACTTCATCGGCAGTTAGCAGCAAGTTTGTGAGTTCGCTTTTACCAGCGCGCGCAATGAAAATACGCTCTGGAGAATTGATCCACACTTCTTCAATTGTTGGATCGCTCATATAGGGAGCAATTGCTCCAAAAGTAATATTTAGGTCTAGGTCCATGCGTGGGAATGTATGAGGGCTAGTGACATTCTTAATGAGGTGTTGATTAGTGGGTGGATAAGCTCATAGCGTCTAGACGGTTGAGAATGGTGAGAGCTTTTTCTCCCGGAGTGAATTCAACCGTTGAACAAGAAACCTGCAAGGTGTTTTCCACAGTCAAATTAGGCGATAGCAAAAGTCTGCTAAGGAGTGACTCCACATTACTTCTCCTAGCGCGCACCAAGATTATGCATTCATTAACACCCACTCTGGCAACACAGTCCTGCTTTCGAGTGAGATCTTTTAGGGCTTCCGAAAAATACAAGATATCTGCTGCGCCTATTTTTGTCTCTGTAGTTTCACCCTTGAAATTCGATCGATTGAAGATTATTCGTATCAAGGAAAACATTTCACCCGTTCGATCGCTCAGGGCAATCTCTTGTTTAAGTTGTTGGTAGAAGTACGTGGGAGCTGCAAGATGTGTTTGAGAATCATGTATCCCATCGTGTGAGAAAAGAGTGTTTTCGTGGCCACGATAAGTTAATCTCTCTTCCATGAAACAAGATTCTGCCAAAGCCGCTAAGGCCCGCGCACTAGTGGCAGCCCTATTGATTTTCGAATCAGTTGTGATTGCATCACTAGGTGTATGGCTCATTATTTTGACCGTAACTGCCGATAGCGTAGAAATCCGCCCACTCCTAGGAGAACTGATTTTTATTGCTCTTGGATCTGGTGGGTTATTTGCGGCAGCAGCCGGATATCGCAAGGGAAAGTACTTTGGTCGCGCACCAGCTTTACTAGCAAATTTGATTGCAATTGGTGTTTCTAAATATCAATTCGCCGCTGGCCTCTACATAGTCGCAATTCCGCTCTTTATTCTGGCCGCTGTAACGGTGGTTTCTGTCTTACGGGCTATTCCCGATAGACTCCCGACTTCTTAAGGACACTCACCTAAGGCGGGAGGGCATATGAGCGAGAACGATAAAGTCGCGATGCTCGGCCTGACTTATGACGATGTTCTTCTCTTGCCAGATGCATCAGAAGTTGTGCCATCTGAGGTCGATACATCCACGCGCTTAACGCGAAATATTACGATTGCTGTCCCATTGGTTTCTTCAGCAATGGACACGGTTACTGAATCTGCGATGGCAATTGCAATGGCAAAGGCTGGTGGAATTGGAATCATCCACCGTAATCTGCCGATTGAAGAACAAGTGACGCATGTGAAGTTGGTTAAAAACGTTGGCCTTGCAGGTGCTGCAGTTGGTGTTGGTGACGATGGTTTTGCTCGCGCTAAGGCCCTAATTGAAGCTGGTGTTGATGTTGTAGTTGTCGATACTGCACACGGTCACCACCGTGCGGTATTAGATGCGATTTCACGTATTAAGAATTTTTCTCCAACAACTGAAATTATTGGCGGCAATGTTGCAACTCGCGCAGGTGCACAAGCCCTCATTAATGCAGGTGCTGATGCAGTAAAAGTTGGAGTTGGTCCTGGCTCAATTTGTACTACTCGAGTAGTTGCAGGTGTGGGAGTTCCGCAAATTACAGCAATTATGGAAGCGTCAAAAGCGTGCAATAAGGCTGGCATTCCATTAATCGCCGATGGCGGACTTCAATATTCAGGTGACATCGTTAAGGCGTTAGTTGCTGGCGCAAATGCAGTAATGCTGGGATCTTTGCTTGCCGGGTGCGAAGAAGCACCAGGAGAACTTGTTGAGATTAACGGAATTAAATACAAGACGTATCGCGGCATGGGATCTTTAGGTGCGATGCAATCACGCGGTGAGAAGAAGTCTTATTCTAAAGATCGCTATATGCAGGATGATGTTCTATCTGAAGACAAGCTTGTTCCAGAAGGAATTGAAGGCAAAGTTGTTTTCCGTGGGACAGTTGCTGAAGTAGTTCACCAACTCGTTGGGGGACTGCGCTCTGGAATGGGATACGCAGGAGCTCCAGATATTGAAACTCTGCGTCGCGATGGACACCTGATTCAAATTACTGCTGCTGGTCTGCAGGAAAGTCATCCGCACGATGTTGCACATATTGCTGATGCGCCTAATTATCAAGGAAAGGGCCGCTCATGAAAGAGATTGAATTAGCACCAGGAAAGCGTGCGCGAAGTGCGTATTCATTTGATGACATAGCTATCGTGCCAAGTCGTCGCACACGCGATCCTGAGAACGTTTCAACTAACTGGCAAATTGATGCATATAAGTTTGATTTACCAATGATGGCAGCACCAATGGACTCAGTGGTTTCTCCAGAGACTGCAATTGAAATTGGTCGCCTTGGTGGACTCGGTGTTCTCAATCTTGAAGGTCTATGGACTCGCTATGAAGATCCGCGTATTCCTCTAGGTGAAATCGCTTCAATGCCAGATAAGAATGCAACAAAGCGCATGCAAGAGATTTACAACGAGCCAATCAAGCCAGCTTTAATCAAGGCTCGCATCGCACAAATCCGTGATGCTGGTGTGACCGTTGCTGCATCACTTTCACCTGCTCGTACAGCTGAACTTCACAAAGCTGTAATCGATGCTGGTGTAGATATTTTCGTTATTCGCGGAACAACTGTCAGTGCTGAGCATGTGGCCCCAGAAGATGAAGCGCTCAATCTTAAGAAGTTCATTTATGAATTAGATGTGCCTGTAATTGTTGGTGGAGTTGCAACTGCTACTGCTGCGCTGCACTTAATGCGTGCTGGTGCCGCAGGCGTCCTTGTTGGTTTTGGCGGCGGGGCTGCACATACAACACGTAAAGTTTTAGGAATTGAGGTACCAATGGCATCAGCTGTAGCTGAAGTTGCATCTGCACGCCGTGAATATCTTGATGAATCTGGTGGACGCTACGTTCATGTGATTGCAGACGGAGCAGTTGGCCGCAGCGGTGATATTGCTAAGGCAATTGCATGCGGGGCAGATGCGGTCATGATGGGTTCTCCGCTTGCTAAAGCCACAGAAGCCCCAGGACTTGGTTGGCACTGGGGATCAGAGGCACATCACCAAGTTTTGCCACGTGGAGAGCGCGTCAACGTTGGAACTGTTGGAACGTTAGAAGAGATTTTGCTTGGACCATCACACACATCTGATGGGTCGATGAATTTGTTTGGTGCTCTTCGCCGTGCAATGGCTACATGCGGTTATTCAGATGTGAAGGAGTTCCAGCGCGTAGAGGTACTTATTCACCGTGCCTAATGATCGTGGCGTACTTGTAGTCGATTTCGGGGCGCAGTATGCCCAATTGATTGCACGTCGCGTTCGTGAAGCCCATGTTTATAGCGAAATCGTTCCTTCAACAATTACGGCAGCACAAGTGCGTGAGAAGAATCCATCAGCAATTATTTTATCTGGCGGTCCTTCAAGTGTGTATGCTAAAAATGCACCGCAATTTGATGCGTCAATTCTTAACTTAGGAATTCCAGTTTTTGGAATCTGTTATGGATTTCAAGTAATGGCTGCAGCCCTTGGCGGGGTTGTTAGTCAGACTGGGAAATCAGAGTTCGGTCGCACGGACGTTAGCGCGCAAACTGCATCAAAGATTTTTAATGGTCTTCCAGCCCAGCAAAAAGTATGGATGTCACACGGGGATGCAGTAACTACTGCCCCTGATGGATTTAGCATCTGTGCCGTTACTGCTGACACACCAATCGCAGCTTTTGAAGATGCATCAGGTCAAATGGCTGGAGTTCAATTTCACCCAGAGGTTTTGCATAGCGAGTATGGCCAAGCAATACTTCGTAATTGGTTAATCAACACCGCAAAGTGCGATGCAACATGGACAACTGGAAACATTGCACAGACTGAAGTAGCCAAAGCCAAGCAAGTTATTGGCGACAAAAGAGTCATTTGTGGATTATCTGGCGGAGTTGATTCTGCGGTTGCAGCAGCCATTATTCAGAAAGCAGTCGGTAAGCAGCTAACGTGTGTGTTTGTCGATCATGGGTTATTGCGCAAAGGTGAGGCTGAACAAGTAGAGCGAGATTTTGTCGCTTCAACCGGGGTTCAGTTAGTAGTTGTTGATGCGAAGAAACAGTTTTTGGATGCCCTTAAAGGCATCACTGATCCAGAAGAGAAGCGAAAGATTATTGGACGTGAGTTCATTCGATCATTTGAAGCAGCAGCTCGCGATATCGCTGCAGGCGGAGATGTTGAATTCTTAGTGCAGGGCACGTTGTATCCAGATGTAGTTGAGTCAGGCGGAGGCAGCGGAACTGCCAATATTAAATCTCACCACAATGTTGGCGGATTGCCAGATGATTTGAAATTTACTTTAGTTGAACCGCTTAGAACTTTGTTCAAAGATGAAGTTCGACAGGTGGGGCTGGAGTTAGGTCTGCCTGAAGAGATTGTGTGGCGCCAACCATTCCCAGGACCAGGTCTTGGAATTCGCATTGTCGGTGAAGTAACACAAGATCGCCTTGATTTATTGCGCGAAGCCGATGCAATTGCCCGCTTTGAGTTAAAGGCCGCTGGTCTTGATCGTGATATTTGGCAGTGCCCAGTTGTGCTTTTAGCCGATGTGCGAAGTGTTGGAGTACAAGGAGATGGTCGCACATACGGTCATCCAATTGTCTTGCGCCCAGTTTCTAGCGAAGATGCGATGACCGCCGATTGGTCTCGGGTACCATATGAAGTTCTTGAGAAGATTTCGACTCGCATAACTAACGAAGTGCGTGAAGTTAATAGAGTCGTGTTAGATGTGACAAGTAAACCGCCAGGAACGATTGAATGGGAATAAGCGTGAAGAAGTTATCTTTAGTCTTAGCAGTTGTGTTAGTTTCAGTGTTCTCAGTTGCACCGATCCAGGCAGCGGAGAAGCCAACAAAAGTTGCTGGGTGCAAGACCCCAACAGCTAAGGCACACGCTCCGGCAACCGTTAAAGAACCTATGGCAGTTGCAAAGTCGCTTCCTAAGGTAATGACTATTAACACCAACTGCGGAGCAATAGTTATCTCACTGCTCACAACTAAAGCGCCTTTAACAATTACAAAGTTGTCTGCACTCGCAAAGGCTAAATATTTCGATTTATCCTTTTGCCACAGACTCACAACGGATGGTTTATTTGTATTGCAGTGCGGAGATCCAACAGCTTCAGGTTCTGGAAACCCAACAGGGTGGAAAGGATTTAAAGATGAAAATCTTCCAGCCAACAAAGCAAACAACTATCCAATAGGCACAGTTGCCATGGCCAACTCTGGCCCAGGCACAAATGGTTCACAATTTTTCATTATTTATGCAGACACAACTCTTGGCCCAAATTACACAATCTGGGGCAAGGTAACTAAGGGCTTGAATCTAGTTAAGAAGATTGGCGCAGTCGGTGCTTACAAACTTAACGCGGCGGATAATCAGCCTTATTACGCCACTGATGGCTTTCCAATTCAAACTATTGAGATTAGAAAAGTTATCGTTAAATAATTAATTTGTATTAACTATTTTAAAGGCTTCAGCGATACGACCTTCAGGCAACCCGCCAATTCCAGCGTTTCGCTGGCCCCATTCACGGACCATGTTTTCAAGTTCTTTGTTATGGCCAGTTTGTGATGCGTGCGCATGCAATGCCTTTATCTTTAAATCAAAAGTATCAGTGATGTCCACAAAGTGATCAGGGGTTGAAAATGCACTTACCCACACTTCTTTTACTCGCCATGGCTGTAAACCTTCTTGATCAAGTAAATCTGTAAATGCAAAAGGATTTCGTGCATCTGGATATACAGCTTGAATTGCTGCTTCACCTGCAGCTAAATGATCTGGGTGACTAGCACCAATGCGATCCCAGTTTCTTTCAGGACTTTGACACACCATGCGATCTGGTTGTGATTTGCGAATTTGTCGAACTAAATCTTTACGAAGACCAAGTGTGGCCTCAAGATGCCCATCAGCGTAATTGAGAAAAGTAATATCGGTAACACCGATAGCTGCACCAGCTGCGCGTTGTTCACGTTGGCGAATTGCAGGCATCTCTTCTTTTGTGAAACCAGATTCTTCGCCGCCTTGATCACCGTTAGTGCAAAAGACATAGGCAACTTCAATGCCCTTCTTCACCCACTGGGCAATGGTTCCTGATGCTCCAAAATCTGAATCATCGGGGTGGGCACTAACGACCAAGACGCGCTTGATCTCACTATCGTCGATGGGTTCCATGTCGCTTAGCCTAATAGACTCACCACCATGACGAGCACTGATCCGCTGCTAGCTGGACTCAACCCGCAGCAAGCAGAAGCAGTTACTCATGCAGGTGGTCCATTACTTGTTGTGGCCGGTGCTGGTTCAGGTAAAACCCGTGTTTTAACGCGTCGAATTGCATATTTAATGTCACGGAGAAATGTTGCTCCGTACCAGATTCTTGCTATCACTTTTACAAATAAGGCTGCTGGAGAAATGAAGGAGCGCGTAGCTGATTTAGTGGGACCAATCGCTAAGTCGATGTGGGTTTCTACATTTCACTCAGCATGCGTTCGCATCTTGCGACAAGAGGCCATGCGCCTTGGCTATAGCAACTCCTTTTCAATTTATGACTCAGCAGATTCGCTTCGCCTCGTCACCATTGTCGCTAAAGAGCTCAACTTAGATGCCAAGCGTTATCCAGCCCGTCAGTTCCAAGCAATGATTTCAAATGCTAAAAATGAACTCCTAGGGCCACAAGACTATATAAGTGCAGCCAGCAACCAATTTGAACAAGTAGTGGCTGATGTGTATACGGTCTATCAACAACGTCTACAGCGCGCTAATGCGATGGATTTTGATGATTTGATTCTTAAGACCGTTGAAGTACTACAGCGATATCCAGAAGCCAAAGCCCGTTTTAGATCACGCTTTCGCCATGTATTAGTAGATGAGTATCAGGACACAAACCATGCCCAATACATGTTGGTTAAAGAGTTAGTTGGCACAGAGGCCGAAGGTATTCCTCTAGCTGAGCTATGTGTGGTGGGAGATGCTGACCAAAGCATTTATGGTTTTCGTGGTGCAACAATTCGCAATATTTTACAGTTTGAACTCGATTACCCAAATGCCACCACAGTACTGCTTGAGCAAAACTATCGATCAACTCAAAATATTCTAAATGCCGCTAATGCTGTTATTACTCGCAATGAAAGCCGTAAAGAGAAAAACTTGTGGTCTGATGCCGGATCAGGTGCACCACTTGTTGGTTATGTAGCTGAGAGTGAACACGATGAAGCCAGTTTTATTGCTGATGAAATTCGCCAACTACAAAAGGAATCAAAATCTCAACCTGGAGACACTGCAATCTTTTATCGAACAAATGCCCAGTCCCGTGTTTTTGAAGAAGTATTTATGCGAAATGCACTGCCTTATAAGGTCGTAGGGGGCTTGCGCTTCTATGAGCGCCGGGAAGTCAAAGACTTGCTTGCCTATTTGCGGGTATTGGCCAACCTAGAAGATGAGATATCTCTGCGACGAATTATCAATGTTCCAAAGCGCGGCATTGGCGATACATCTTTAGATTATGTTGACGCATTTGCTAGCCAGAATTCGATTTCCTTTTGGCAAGGATTACTTCGCTGTGCAGAAGCTCCTGGCTTACCTTCACGCGCAGCACAAGCCATTAATGAGTTCACTTCGATGATCAGCGCTTTAAATGTCTTAGTTGAAGCAAAAACCAGACCATCAGTCATTGTTGAAGCAGCACTTGAGCAATCTGGTTTATTAAAAGAGTTAGCCGATAGCACTGATCCTCAAGATGAAGTGCGGGTTGAGAACTTAAAGGAATTAGTTGCAGTGTCAATGGAGTATGAAGAGCGACCAATTGAAGAATTAGGCGAAGATGAAGAAATTTCTTTAGCGGGCTTTTTAGAAAAGGTTTCTTTAGTCGCTGATGCAGATGAGATTCCAGAAGGTGAAGATCATGGTGGTGTTGTAACAATGATGACATTGCATACTGCTAAAGGTCTTGAGTTCCCAACTGTTTTCTTAACTGGAATGGAAGATGGAATTTTTCCTCATTCACGAACTCTTGGTGAAAAAGATGAAATTGAAGAAGAGCGTCGACTTGCCTATGTTGGTTTAACTCGTGCACGACAACGTTTATATATTTCGCGAGCTGAATATCGCTCAACTTGGGGTGCACCAAATTACAATCCACCATCACGCTTTCTTGATGAGATTCCAGAAGATGTAATTGAGTGGCGCAATCAAGGCGGTGCATCTTTAACACCATCATTGGTTCGCAAATCTCGCGTTGCAACTCCACCGCCACCACGAGCAACGGGCAAGAAGATTTCAGTGATGGAACTCAGCATTGGTGATCGTGTGTCACATGACACATTTGGCTTGGGCTCTGTAGTTGCAGTTGCTGGCGAGGCAGAAAAGGCTGAAGCCACAATCAACTTCGGTCAGTACGGAGAGAAGCGATTACTGCTGCGCTATGCACCCGTTGAGAAGCTCTAGGATTAGGGCCTAATTAGAATGTGGAGCACCAGTGGATCTCTTTGAATATCAAGCTCGCGATCTCTTTGAAAAACATGGCGTACCTGTCTTGGCAGCTGCAATTGCAACTACTCCCGATGAAGCACAGGTTGTAGCAACAAAGATTGGTGGAAAAGTAGTTGTTAAGGCCCAAGTAAAAGTTGGAGGTCGAGGAAAAGCAGGTGGCGTAAAGCTTGCAGAAAATCCAGCAGATGCTCGTGAAAAAGCCGGCGCGATTCTTGGAATGGATATCAAGGGTCACGTTGTTCGAACAGTAATGATTGCTGCAGCTGCCCCAATTGAATCTGAATACTACTTAGCAATTTTGCTAGATCGCTCTAACCGCACATTTCTTGTTATGGCTTCAGTATCTGGCGGCATGGATATCGAAGAAGTTGCTCACACCGCGCCTGAAAAGCTGGCAAAGATTCCAGTATCTGCTGTTGATGGAATTAGCGCAGCTAAGGCTAAAGAGATAATTAGCGCAGCTAATTTTCCAGCAGATGTTGCTGATCAAGTTGCCAATGTTCTTGTGAAATTGTGGGAAGTATTCCAATCTGAAGATGCAACTTTGGTTGAAGTTAACCCACTTGTTAAGACAAAAGATGGCAAGGTTATTGCACTCGATGGCAAAGTAACTCTTGATGACAATGCAGAATTTCGCCAACCAGATCATGGGGCACTCATTGATCAAGCTGCTGAGAATCCACTTGAAGCTGCAGCTAAAGAAAAGGGTCTTAACTACGTAAAGCTTGAAGGCGAAGTTGGAATAATTGGAAATGGTGCTGGACTTGTTATGAGCACACTTGATGTTGTTGCTTATGCTGGCGAAAAGCATGGAGGAGTACGCCCTGCAAACTTCTTAGATATTGGTGGTGGTGCTTCAGCTCAAGTGATGGCTGATGGGCTTTCAATCATTTTGGGCGATAAAGATGTGAAAAGTGTTTTTGTTAACGTATTTGGTGGAATCACTGCATGTGATGCCGTAGCCACAGGAATTGTTCAAGCCCTTGAATTACTTGGCTCAAAGGCCACCAAGCCAATCGTTGTTCGCCTTGATGGCAATAACGTGTTGGAAGGTCGAGCAATTTTGAATAAAGCAGCACACCCATTGGTGCAGCAGCTAGACACCATGGATGGCGCAGCTGATCGTGCTGCAGAATTGGCGGCTAAGTAAATGTCTATCTTCTTAAATGAGAACACCAAGGTAATCGTTCAAGGTATGACTGGTTCTGAAGGAACCAAGCACACCCGCCGCATGTTGGCCTCTGGCACAAAGATTGTTGGCGGAGTTACTCCTGGTAAAGGTGGACAGGTTGTCGATATAGATGGCCATCAACTTCCAGTCTTTAACACTGTAGCTGAGGCGATGAGTGCAACTGGTGCTAATGCCTCAGTTGTTTTTGTCCCACCTAAGTTTGCAAAAGCTGCAGTTATAGATGCTATTGATGCTGCCATGCCTTTGGTTGTTGTAATTACTGAGGGAATCCCGGTGCATGACTCTGCAAGTTTCTATGCTTATTCACTTACTAAGGGCACAACTCGCATCGTTGGCCCTAACTGTCCAGGTCTTATTAGTCCCGGTAAATCAAATATCGGAATTATTCCTGCAGATATTACAGGCGCAGGTCCAATTGGTTTAGTTTCTAAATCAGGAACTCTTACTTACCAAATGATGTATGAGCTTCGAGATATTGGTTTTAGTACTGCCGTAGGTATTGGTGGAGATCCTGTTATTGGAACAACTCACATTGATTGCCTTCGTGCCTTCCAAGATGATCCTGATACAAAAGCAATCGTCATGATTGGTGAAATTGGTGGCGATGCTGAAGAGCGTGCAGCTGCATTTATCGGCGAGTATGTAACTAAGCCAGTAGTTGGCTATGTCGCAGGCTTCACTGCACCTGAAGGAAAGACAATGGGTCACGCTGGTGCCATTGTCTCTGGTTCTTCAGGAACTGCTCAAGGAAAGAAAGATGCTCTTGAAGCAGCCGGTGTGAAAGTTGGTCAAACTCCAAGTGAAACCGCGCGTTTATTGCGCGCGATCCTAGGCCGCTAAGACCATGTTTGGCCGCGTACTTGGAACCACTACGGCCCAAGTTGCGCGCAGTATTGCCTTTGTTCTATTCCCTATTTCATTTATCGCACTTCTAGCGTGGGCAACTGCCGGAAGTGCAACTGGAAATACAGAAGATCCATTGCGAGCAGCGCTGTGGATCTGGCTGGGTGCACATCAAGTTCCATTTTCATTAGCACTGCCACCAGCAAATATTGCCGGCTATCTTTCCTATTTACCCTTAGGCGCTTTAGTACTGCCGATTTTTGCAATTCGAAGTGGGTTTAACCGAGTTATTGATCGCTTAGACCACAACACTTCTACGTTGCCATTGGCTCGTCTTCTCTTTGCTATTGAGTACAGCATTGCAGCAATGCTACTTTCATATTTTTCATCCACTCAAGCCGTTAAGCCAGTTTGGTATTTAGCACCGGTTTTTGTTTTTCCACTCGTTCTAATCAGTGCAGCAACCGTTGGTCGTCGCCTAGTTTTTGGCCAGGCAGTTTTATACGGGTCTAGAGCTTTAGCACTCTTGCTCGGAGTTTCTTCAATCATTCTTGGAATCTCAATTTTCACTCACCTATCAACAGTTAAAAACTTGACAACTGTTTTAGAGCCAGGAATTTTAGGCGGTTTGCTTTTACTACTTCTTAATATTCTTTATTTACCAAATGCGGTAGTGGCAACCCTGGGATATTTCTCTGGCGCAGGTTTTGCAGTTGGCTCTGGCACATTAGTTGCGCCATGGAGATTTGATCTCAACTCAATCCCAGCCTTTCCATTGCTAGGTGCAATGCCATCAGGTAAATCCTTATTTGCACTATTTGGAATTGTTGTGGTTATTTTGACTGGGGCACTTCTTGCAAGTTGGACAATTGATTTGAATATGAAGATTTTGGTTCAAAGTTTGGTTGTCAGCGCAATCATGTGTGCAGTAATTGGAATCGCTGGTAGCGGTGCACTCCTAACTGATGCGATGTCTGCAGTAGGAGTGTCGCCATGGAAATTCACACTTTCACTGGCAGCTGAACTATCCCTAGGTGCGTTTTTAGCTCTGTACCTGCCTCGCCTTGGAAAGCGCTAATGAGCCATCGTGTTGTGTTGCTGGCTTCAGGTTCAGGAACTCTTGCTCAAGCAATAATCGATGCCGAAGAACTTGAAATCGAAATCATTGCACTCATCAGTGATAATCCAGATGCACAAGCATTAAAGCGCGCGCAAGAGTCCGGTATCCAGACCTTCCTCTTGCCTATGAAGGATTCACGCGATGAGTGGAACGAAGGAATCATTCAAACAGTAGTTTCGCTCTCTGCTGATCTAGTTGTGAGCGCGGGTTTTATGCGCATTCTTCCGCCAGATTTTGTAAACCGCTTTCCAACGATTAATTCTCACCCCGCGCTCTTACCTCAATTTCCTGGTGCGCATGCGGTTCGTGATGCGCTGGCTGCTGGGGTTTCAGTAACCGGCACCACGGTTCATTGGGTTGATGATGGCGTGGACACAGGGCCGATCATTACTCAAATGGAGGTGCCAGTGTTGCCAGGAGATGATGAGGCGACACTTCATGAGAGAATTAAGAAAGTTGAACGCGGTCTCATCGTTGCGACCATCGCCCTGATTCTTCCAACTTTGGAGCGCAATGTCTGATCGCAAATCTATTCGTCGCGCACTGGTAAGTGTCTATGACAAAGATCGCTTGCTTGAAATTGGAAATGCACTGAGGGGTGCTGGCGTCGAAATTCTTTCAACCGGCTCCACAGCAAAGACATTACAAGCCGCTGGAATAGCTGTAACTGAAGTAAGTGCCTATACGGGATTTCCAGAAATCATGGGTGGTCGAGTCAAGACTTTACATCCTCGTGTTCACTCAGGGATCTTGGCCGATCAAAATAACCCAGAGCATTTAGCTGCGATTAAAGATTTAGATATACAACCCTTTGATTTAGTAATTATCAATCTCTATCCATTCGCTGCCACTATCGCATCGGGCGCAGACTTTGCTGAATGCATTGAGCAGATAGATATCGGTGGGCCTTCTATGTTGCGTGGAGGAGCGAAAAAACATGGTTCTGTCGCTGTTATTTGTAAGACATCGCAATACGACCAGTTGTTATCTGCAATCAAGGCTGGCGGCTTCACACAATCAGAGCGCAAAGAGTTAGCGCTAGAAGTATTTAGAGCTACTGCTGAATACGATTTAACGATTGCCAACTGGCTGGGGCAAAATGATGAGCTGCCTGAATGGTTTGGGCGGATTTGGCATCGCGAGAATGTTTTGCGTTATGGAGAGAATCCTCATCAAAGCGCAGCGATTTATTCAGGTGGTCCAGTTGGAATCGTGAATGCCGTTCAACTGCATGGAAAAGAGATGTCTTTTAACAACTATACCGATGCCGAATCTGCATGGCGGGCTGTGCTTGATCATCGCGATCCAGCCGTTGCAATCATGAAGCATGCAAACCCTTGTGGGATTGCTGTGTGTGCTCTTGGTGTAGCAGTTGCTTACCAGCACGCACATGAGTGCGATCCGGTCTCTGCTTTTGGTGGGGTAGTGGCAGCTAATCGCAAAGTTGATCTTGCAATGGCAACTCCTCTTTCAGAGGTATTCACTGAAGTTTTAATTGCACCTGATTACGATGCCGATGCATTAGAACTATTGATGAAGAAGCCATCGATCAGAATTCTTAAATGTGCAATACCTACAGTTGCTCCACTAGAGCTACGCCCAGTATCGGGTGGCATCCTTGTGCAAGAAACGGATTTAATCGATGCACCTGGTGATTCTCCAAATAATTGGAAGCAAGTAAGCGGTACACCAGTAGATGAACAAACTATGAAAGATCTTGAATTCGCATGGCGTAGCGTGAGAAGCGTCAAGAGCAATGCGATTTTGCTAGCAAAGATGACTGCTTCTGTTGGAATTGGAATGGGCCAAGTAAATCGCGTTGATTCTGCCAAGTTAGCTGTTGATCGTGCAGGGGAAAGAGTAAAAGGCTCTGTAGCTGCAAGTGATGCTTTCTTCCCATTTGCTGATGGGCTTGAGATTTTGATCAATGCTGGTGTGGTTGCAATAGTGCAACCAGGCGGAAGCGTTCGTGATGAAGAGGTGATTGCAGCAGCGCAAAAGGCTGGCGTTGCGATGTTCTTCACAGGCATACGTCATTTCTCTCACGCCTAACAGGCTATTAGGATGAGCACTATGAGTGCACAAATTCTGGACGGAAAAGCATTAGCGTCAAAAATCAAGGGCGAATTAGCTATCAGTGTTGCCGAACTTAAATCACACGGAATCACTCCAGGTCTTGGAACTGTTCTCGTGGGTGATGATCCAGGATCACATTCATACGTTGGTGGAAAGCACCGTGACTGCCAGGAAATTGGTATCACTTCAATTCGTGTGGACCTTCCAGATAACGCAAGTGAAGCCGATGTTATGGCAGCAATTAAAGATTTAAATTCATCTAAAGAATGCACTGGCTATATCGTGCAACTTCCACTGCCTAAGGGAATCAACACACAGAGAGTTCTAGAAGCAATTGATCCAGCAAAAGATGCTGATGGTTTACATCCCATGAACTTAGGTCGATTAGTTTCAGGCTATGACGCACCACTTCCTTGCACACCACATGGAATTGTTGAGCTGTTAACGCACTATGGAATTAGTACTAAAGGCGCAGAAGTGACTGTCATTGGTCGTGGATTAACTGTTGGTCGCCCACTTGGATTATTGCTTACTCGCAAACAAGAAAATGCAACTGTGACTCTTACACATACCGGAACAAGAGATTTAACAATGCATACCAAAAAGGCCGACATTATTGTGGCTGCTGTGGGACAAGCTCACTTCCTTAAAGCCGAGATGATTAAGCCCGGAGCAGTTGTCATTGATGTTGGTATTTCACGTACTGATAAAGGATTGCTGGGCGATGTTGATCCATCAGTTATGAATGTGGCCTCATGGGTTGCACCAATGCCAGGCGGTGTTGGGCCAATGACTCGAGCGATGTTAGTTAAGAATGTTGTTGATGCATGCGGATAAATGATCGCCTCTTAACACTTGCCAGCAATGTCGTAATCCTGATTGGGATTGCACTGGGCATCTTTGGAGCAGTGCGAGTTGCATCACTATTTATTGCTGTTGGCACGGCAGGGATGGCAATTAAGGCCCGCCATCAACGTAAATTCGACTTTTATTTCCCACTGCTTATAGCGATTGCCCTCTTCGCTCTGGCAATTGCACTTCCTCGCGGGCGGTAGAGTTGGGCGTATTGTCGAATGTTAGGAGTACGCCATGGGCGGAAAAGTCACAGTAGTTGGTGCAGGTTTTTATGGTTCAACAACTGCGCTTCGTTTAGCTGAATACAACATCTTCGACACCGTCGTTTTAACCGACATCCTTGAAGGTAAGCCTGAAGGTCTAGCCCTTGATATGAACCAGTCTCGTTCAATTGAAGGTTTTGAGACAAAAATTATTGGCGCAACAACATCACCTGAAGGTGCCGGCTATGAAGCAACGGCTAACTCAGATGTAGTTGTCATTACTGCAGGACTTCCACGCAAGCCCGGCATGAGCCGTATGGATCTCATCGGCGTTAACGCAGGAATTGTTCGCGGAGTTGCAGAAAATATTGCTAAGCACTCACCTAATGCAGTCATCATCGTTGTTTCAAACCCATTGGATGAAATGACTGCCCTTGCTCAACTTGCAACTAAGTTTCCAAAAAACCGCGTCATGGGTCAGGCGGGAATGCTTGATACTGCTCGCTTTACTAACTTTGTAGCCGAAAAGCTTGGCGTTAAAGTTGGTTCAGTTAAGACACTTACTCTTGGTTCACACGGTGACACGATGGTTCCAGTTCCAAGTCGCTGCACAGTAGATGGCAAGCTGCTCAGTGATTTGCTCTCACAGGTTGAGATCGATGAACTAGTTGATCGCACACGCAATGGTGGCGCTGAAGTTGTAGCTCTCCTTAAGACCGGATCTGCTTACTACGCACCTTCTGCAGCAGCTGCCAGAATGGCAAAAGCTGTCATCGAAGATTCAGGTGCGGTAATGCCAGTATGTGCATGGGTTGATGGTGAATATGGAATATCAGGTGTCTATCTCGGCGTTGAAGCCGAGATCGGTCGCAGTGGAATTAAGAAAGTTGTTGAAAGTAAGTTGACCGGTTCTGAAATTGAAGCCCTTAAGGCGGCAGCTGAAGCGGTTCGTGCAAAGCAAGCAGACGTACAAACACTCTAAGGGAGCGCATTACATGGCCAAGATCAAAGTTGAAGGAACCGTTGTTGAACTAGATGGCGACGAGATGACTCGCATCATCTGGCAGTTCATCAAAGACTCATTGATCCTTCCTTATTTGGACGTCAATCTTGAGTACTACGACCTTGGTATGGAAAACCGTGATGCCACAGATGATCAAGTAACTATTGATTCAGCTCATGCAATCCAAAAACATGGTGTTGGCATTAAGTGCGCAACTATTACTCCTGATGAGGCCCGAGTTGAAGAGTTTGGTCTTAAGAAGATGTGGAAGTCTCCTAATGGAACTGTCCGTAATATCTTGGGCGGTGTAATTTTCCGTGAGCCAATCATTATTAGCAATGTTCCACGTTTAGTTCCACACTGGACTAAGCCAATTGTTATTGGCCGTCACGCATTTGGCGATCAATACCGTGCCACAGATTTCAAAGTTCCAGGTCCTGGCAAGCTAACCATGTCATTTGTTCCAGAAGATGGCTCTACCCCAACGCAACACACAGTCTTTGATTTCAAATCTCCTGGTGTTGCGATGGGTATGTATAACTTGGATGAATCAATTCGCGACTTCGCCCGTGCTTCTTTGAACTATGGCCTTAATCGTAAGTTCCCAGTTTATCTCTCAACTAAGAACACAATCTTGAAGGCTTATGACGGCCGCTTCAAAGATATCTTTGAAGAGATTTATCAAGCAGAATTCAAGGCCGCATTTGATGCTGCAGGTATTTGGTATGAGCACCGCCTCATTGATGACATGGTTGCAATGTCTCTTCGTATGGAAGGTGGCTATGTCTGGGCATGTAAGAACTATGACGGCGATGTTCAATCTGACACCGTGGCACAGGGGTATGGCTCACTTGGTCTCATGACTTCTGTTCTTATGACGCCAGATGGAAAGGTAGTTGAGTCAGAGGCAGCACACGGCACTGTTACTCGCCACTACCGTGATCATCAAAAGGGTAAAGCAACTTCTACAAATCCAATCGCATCAATCTTTGCGTGGACTCGTGGACTTGCTCATCGTGCAAAGCTTGATAACAACTCTGATCTAGCTAAGTTTTGCGACACCCTAGAGCGCGTTTGTATCGAAACTGTTGAGCAAGGAAAGATGACTAAAGACTTATCTTTGCTGATCTCAAAAGAGGCTCCGTATCAAACTACTCAGGAGTTTCTCAACTCACTCGATGAAAACCTTAAGAAGGCAATGGCGTAAGCCCAGCGCCTAAAATTATTGAGGGGTAGGACTAGCCAAATCCTATTGACAGCCTTTTTCGCCAGGTCTACGTTCAATCCAACACCGCGAACTTTCGCGCGATAAGAAGTTGGAGGAGATATGACCGATTTCATTGCACCAGGACAACCTGGAAGCAAAGTCAATTACGCATCACGATATGACCATTGGATTAATGGTGAGTATGTAAAGCCAGATTCAGGTGAGTATTTTGAAAACGTAACACCAGTTACTGGAAAAGTATTTTGTGAAGTAGCACGTGGAAATGCAAAAGATATCGATAAGGCCCTAGATGCAGCACATGCTGCAGCTCCTGCTTGGGGTAAGACATCTGCAACCGAGCGTGCAAATATCCTTAACAAGATTGCTGATCGCATGGAAGCAAATGTTGAAGCTATCGCTGTTGCTGAAACATGGGAAAACGGAAAACCTAGACATTCCACTAGCTATCGACCACTTCAGATATTTTGCTGCAGCAATCCGTGCTCAAGAAGGATCTGCTGGGGAACTTGATAATGACACTGTTGCTTATCATTTTCATGAGCCTCTAGGTGTTGTTGGTCAGATTATTCCTTGGAACTTCCCAATCTTGATGGCCGTGTGGAAATTAGCCCCAGCTATTGCTGCGGGTAACTGCGTAGTGCTTAAGCCAGCGGAGCAAACTCCAGTGTCAATCCTGTTCTTGATGGAGATCATCAAGGATCTATTGCCACCAGGTGTTGTTAATATTGTTAATGGTTTCGGTGTTGAAGCAGGTAAGCCACTTGCATCTTCACCACGTATTGCAAAGATCGCATTTACTGGTGAAACCACAACTGGTCGCCTCATCATGCAATATGCCTCTGAAAACATCATCCCTGTCAGCCTTGAACTAGGTGGCAAGAGCCCAAACATCTTCTTTAATGATGTTGCTGCTGAAAATGATGCCTTCTATGACAAAGCACTTGAAGGCTTCACAATGTTTGCCGTTAATCAAGGCGAAGTGTGCACATGTCCATCACGCGGTTTGGTTGAGGCAAAGATCTATGACAAGTTCATGGGCGATGTAACAGCTCGCACCAAGGCAATCAAGATGGGTAACCCACTCGATCTTTCAACAATGATGGGTGCACAAGCAAGCACAGATCAGTTAGAAAAGATTCTTTCCTATCTAGATATTGGAAAGAAAGAAGGCGCAAAAGTAATTACTGGAGGTGAGCGCGCAGATCTTGGCGGCGAACTATCTGGTGGCTACTACGTGATGCCAACAATCTTTGAAGGCAACAACAAGATGAGAATCTTCCAGGAAGAAATCTTTGGCCCTGTTGTCTCTGTTACTAAGTTTGATGGCTTTGATAACGCCATGGAGATTGCTAATGACACGTTGTATGGATTAGGCGCTGGAGTTTGGACTCGCGATATGAATACTGCTTATCGCGCAGGTCGAGCAATTCAAGCTGGCCGTGTCTGGACGAATTGTTATCATGCATATCCAGCAGGTGCGGCATTTGGTGGTTACAAGGCCTCTGGTATTGGCCGAGAGAACCATAAGATGATGCTTGATCATTACCAACAAACAAAGAACCTGCTAGTTTCATACTCACCAAACAAGCTCGGTTTCTTTTAAGGAGTACTAATGTCTCTGCCGTCCCGAGTTGATTACTCACCCGAGGCGGCAGAGCTATTACTAAAACTTACTAAAATTAATGGTCCACTGATGTTTCACCAATCTGGTGGGTGTTGTGATGGGTCATCGCCCATGTGTTATCTCAAAGGCGAATTTCGATTAGGTGGTTCAGATGTCTTAATAGGTGAGCTAGTTATAGCTCAGATGAGTGAACCAGTTGAAGTCTGGATGTCGGCATCGCAATTTGAATATTGGAAGCACACTCATTTAACTATTGATGTTGTTGATGGACGCGGTGGGGGCTTTTCACTTGAATCTCCCGAGGGCAAGCGATTCCTTATACGTTCTCGTCTATTTACTGAGCAAGAGTGGGAACAGCTCGAGAATTCTCCAGTCAAAACTGGAGCATAGATATTTTCTTATGTGATATTAAGTGAGGGGTCGCTCTCACTGATTGCGATGAAAAACAGTTGTTGTATTTTTGTGCCCGATAGAATTACGGCATGGAGATGATTTCAATTACTCAAGCACCAGAAAATGAGAACTCTCATTCCTGCCGATGTGGTGAAGCAAGTTCAGATATCTACCCTGAACTTGATGCCACGCTAATCCCGCATCAGATTCGTCATCCTGCGATCTTTGGCGCACTTGAATCACTCAAAGCTGGAGATGGGATGGTTCTAGTTGCGCCCCATAAGCCAATTCCACTGTTAGCTCAGATTGAAAAGAAGCACCCTGGTGCTTACTCCATAACTTTTCTCGATGAGGGTCCAGAAAAATGGCACATTGAGTTCATTAGAAGTTAACAAGGGGATTGTGTGAGCACCAGAGTATTTGTTGTTGATGATCATGAATTGGTCCGTAAGGGATTAATTGATCTTATTGATGCTGAAGAAGATTTAGTAGTTGTAGGAAGTGCTGCTAATTTCTATGAAGCTGTAGTTAATTTCACCACCTCCGATGCTGATGTAGCAGTTCTAGATGTGCGCCTTCCAGACGGAAATGGCATCGAGCTCTGCCGAGAGTTAATGACTATCAAACCCACACTAAAAGTCTTAATGTTAACTTCTTTTCAAAACGATGAAGCACTGCTTGGCGCTGTCCTTGGAGGTGCTGCAGGATACTTGATTAAGGATATAAAGAATCTTGAACTTCTAGACTCTATTCGCAAGGTTGCCCAAGGAGTAAATTTCCTTGACACAAAGTTAGTCTCCTCAGTTACTAATCGCCTGCGCGAAAACAGGAACCCTGCCAGTGAAATATATGAGTTGACCGATCAAGAGCAACGAGTTCTAGAGTTTATTGGAATGGGAATGACTAACCGAGAAATAGCAAAGAATATGTTTTTGGCGGAAAAAACTGTAAAAAACTATGTCTCATCACTTCTTAGAAAGTTAGGCTTGGAACGGCGAACACAGGCCGCAGCGATGGCAGTACGTCTGAGTGTGGGAAATAGTTAGAGGCTAGCTCTCCACATTGTTCGAGTCCCAGAAACTACATCACCGATAATTTCAAACTCACCACCTCTAGCCAAAGCGCGCCGTTCTAAATTGAGCAATCCGCTTTTACGCTCTCCTGGGATATAACCTTTTCCATCATCAACGACTCTTATTTCACAATATGTTTGATTAGCTAAAACTACGAGATCAATAGCATTTGCTTCAGCATGTCGAATGGCATTGGTAATTAACTCTCTAATAACAGGAATCACTTGGTTTGATAACTCTTCTCCAATGAGCGTATCGATTGGACCCAGAAATGAGTATGAGATTTGAAATCCCGCAGTTGCACTGAGTGATGCAACTTCACTCATAATCAAGGTTCGAAGATCGGCTATGGGATGTTCATCTAGAAGTGCAAATATAGTTGTACGAATCTGCTGGACTGTGGAATCAAGATTATCTAAAACGCTTTGAACTTTCTCCTGGACTTCTAATGAGAGCGAAGGTTCTGACTCAATCGAATGTAGAGAGATTCCCGATGCAAAAAGCCGTTGAATAACTAAGTCGTGGAGGTCCCTGGCAATGCGTTCGCGTTCTGCGAGGACAACAACTTGATTTTGCGCAATATGGCCACGATAGCTATCAATGGCAACCCCAGCAGCCGATGCTAAGACAACTACGAGTTTCTCGTCCTCTTCGGTAAAACTCTTACCATTTCGCTTTTGTGTGAGATAAATACTTCCGTAGAGCTCGTCACGTATGCGAATTGGTACTCCTAAGAAACCCGACATTAGGGGATGTCCCTTTGGAAAACCAACAGATGATGGATGTTCACTGATAACTGAAACACGTAATGGTTCAGGAACTGCAAGTAAATGTCCCAGAAGTCCCTTTCCTTCTGGGAAGGTATCTATTTCATCAGCTGTTTCATCACTCATACCTACAAATGTGAAGTCTTCAAGTGTTCCATCGGCAGTGATGGAGCCAAGTGCACCATAAGTGCAGTCTGTAATAAGGACAGCATTTTGAATAAGTCGATTCAGTGATGTCTTTAAATCTTCTCCTTTGGCAACATCCATCACTGCATCAGATAGTGCGCTAAGCCGAGTGACATCCATGATGAGAGTCTGCCTGCTATCACCCGGAATAACGAGTCCTCCTCTAACTTTTTGCTGTCGCACCTTTACGCGCGTAGAACCACCACGCGATTGCCGTTCCTACTACAGCAAAGAAGGCAACACCTTGAAAGAAACCGGCAGGTGCCATCACTGATAGCAGAACACCAAAAATGAAAGGTCCAAAGGCAGCAATTGCTCCAGTCCATCCCAACACACCACCAGCTTGACGCGGTTCAAAGATCATCGGCATTTGCTTGAATGTACTTGCATTGCCAGCACCTGCGAAGAAAAAGATTGCCATCATGCCCCAGAAAAAGCTCATGAAGTCATCACTGTTTGCGGGAGAGAGCTGAGTAGAAGTGAAGAAAGCTGACATCGCAATGCCTAACCCCGATACAAACGTAAGAATTCCGCCACCTAATCGATCTGCAATAGGGCCGCTAATAACGCGTGCAGCAGAACCAACAAGTGGGCCAAAGAAGGCGTATTTAACTGGATCTGGTGCGTTAGCGAATTCACCAAAGAGATTCTTAATGAGTAAACCAAATTGTGCAGAGAAACCAGCAAAAGTTCCAAAAGTCATAAAGTAAAGCACTGTCATTAGCCACGTGTGTCTATTGTTAAAGATATCCAACTGATCTTTAATTCCGCGTGAAGTGACAGGCACTGATTTCAAAAACTTCCATGAAATTAACACTGAGAGAATGACAAATGGTACCCACACAAGTCCAGCATTTTGGTACCAAACTGCTTTATCAATCCCTTTTACTTCGTCAACGAATCTTTGTGGTGCACCCAGAGTTGCTCCAAACATGGCTGAGCCGACAATTATTGGAGTAAAGAATTGGATGATGCTTACGCCAAAGTTTCCAACACCTGCCTGAATACCTAGTGCCAATCCCTGTTTTGATTTAGGGAAGAAATACGAAGTACTGGGCATAAATCCAGAAAAGACTCCGCCACCGATTCCAGAAAGAAAAGCAAGAATTAGTAGTGCAACATAAGGTGTGGAAGGTGAGCGCACAGCAAATGACCAACCAAGGAGTGGAAAGATTAGTAAAGCAGTGGAGTAAGTAACTAACTTACGAGTTCCTAGAATTGGTGGGAGGAACATCCATATTAAACGGAGCCCACCTCCGGCAAGCCCTGGCATTGCTGCTAACCAGTAGAGCTCCTTTTTAGAGAGATCAAAGCCCAAGTTGTTTAGTTTTGGGGCGAGGGCTGAAACTAAAAACCAGCTCATAAAACCTAGCGTTAGGGCATAAGTAGTTACCCAAAGTGTCTTCCAAGCAATCTTAGATTCCCACTTGCCATCAGCATTTGGATCCCAGGACTCGAGCCAATCGGAAGATTTTGCAGTTTTTGTAGACATCTTAAGCTCCATTCAATTGTGGATCACGGTGATCGATATGTTGTTTCAATTGGGGACTTGCGAGATTTAGCATTTTCATGATTGCCACATGCATCCATAAAGTTGCAGCGAAAGTGAGAAGAAAAAGCACTATGAATGTTGATTGAGGAAGGCCGGTCCACTCGCGCACATAGACAAATAACGGAGGCAATAAAAAGCCACCTAAAGCTCCAAGTGTGCCAACAAGCCCACCTACTGCGCCTACATCGTTAGGGAAATATTCAGGGATGTGCTTAAAGACTGCAGCCTTACCGATACCCATAGAACAACCGACGATAAATAGAAGTGCAGTGAAAGGCATTACACCCAAATGGTAGGGAAGAACATTCTTAGGACCTTCCGGAGTATTCAAAACAATATAGCCAAAGGGTGCTGCTAAAAAGAGAAGAGCAATCAACATCGTAAAGAAAGTTGCATACATTAAATGTCTTGCGCCAATCTTGTCTGAAACATAACCGCCAAGAGGACGTAGCAGAGAAGCAGGAAAAATAAAGAGTGCGGTCAAGAGCGCAGCATCATGTAGATCTAAACCATAAACTGAAACATAGTATTTTGGCATCCATGATGCTAGAGCTACATATGCACCAAAAACTACAACGTAGTAAAAACTAAATCTCCAGACCTGCAGATATTTCAATGGAGCAAACATCTCACCAAGAGGACGAGATGCTTGCAAGTTTTCGGTATCGCTGGGTGTAAAGAATTGAATGGCAATAGCAGTCAGAATAAGAAGGACTGCATACAAAGCTGGTACAAAACGCCATCCTCCAGGGATGATGCCACCAAGATAAGACCCACCAATTGTGCCTGCGATAACTGCCGGGCCAATAAATTTTGTCGCTGAAGCTCCGACGTTGCCTGCACCAAAAACACCAAGCGCAAAGCCCTGGCGGCTGCGATCAAACCAGTGGGAGTTCCAAGCAATACCAACACTAAATAGATTTCCAGCAAAGCCTACAAAGAAGGCTAAAACTAGCAACCAGGTATAAGTAAGTTCCAAATGCGCAAGTAAGTACGCTGGAATCGACGTCACAAGCAACATAACAACGGTTACTTTCTTACCGCCAACTCGATCCGCAAGGATGCCTAAAAGTAATCTCCAGATTGAACCGTTAAGAATTGCTACAGAAGATAACCACGCTAATTGTGAGTCTGAAATACCAAATTCTTGCTGAATAGGGATACCAAGAACTCCGAACATGAGCCAAACAGCAAACATTAAAGTGAATGCAAATGTTGAAAGTGCTAGCACTCTGCTGGAACCATTGCGCTGTAACATGAAAACTCCTCACTTTCTGTACAAATCTTAAGGACATGCTCCTCTTTGGAGGCTAGTGAAAATAGGGTCTTTGTACCTATATAGATGCAAGGGTCAGCAGTACAGACTGAGTACATGAAAAGCGACATGCCCTCTGGAATAGATATTGAAGAATCACTTGTCAAACTTGGAAGATACTTTTCTAAAGGTGTTGTGTCAGATGATCTTCGTTCAATAACAAAAAGTGGAGGACGTGAAGGGGATGATTTCTATCGTGATCGCTGGAGTCATGACAAAGTAGTTCGCTCAACACATGGTGTTAACTGTACTGGATCGTGTTCATGGAAAGTTTATGTAAAAGATGGAATCATAACGTGGGAAACTCAGCAGACTGACTACCCATCTGTTGGTCCTGATTCTCCTGAATACGAACCACGAGGCTGTCCAAGAGGTGCAGCATTTTCTTGGTACACATATTCTCCTACGCGCATTAGATATCCATATGTTCGCGGCCTTTTACTCGAGATGTACCGTGAAGCAAAATCACGACTAGGTGATCCAGTTTTGGCATGGGCAGACATCATGGATGATCCAATTCGTCGTACTAAGTATCAAAAAGCTCGGGGCAAAGGTGGATTAGTACGTGCGCAGTGGGCAGAAATCTCAGAAATTATTGCTGCGGCTCATGTGCACACTATTAAAAAGTACGGACCTGATCGAGTCTTTGGTTTTTCTCCAATTCCAGCAATGTCTATGGCATCACATGCCGCAGGTGCCCGCTTTATCTCATTAATGGGCGGATCAATGCTTTCTTTTTATGACTGGTATGCAGATCTTCCTGTTGCATCTCCGCAAGTTTTTGGTGACCAGACGGATGTACCAGAATCTGCCGATTGGTTTAATGCTTCCTATTTGATTATGTGGGGATCAAATGTCCCAGTAACACGAACTCCAGATGCGCACTTTATGACTGAAGCAAGATACCGAGGTCAAAAAGTCATTGCTATTAGCCCAGATTATGCAGACAACACTAAATTCGCAGATGAATGGGTTGCTCCTCATCCAGGTACTGATGGAGCACTCGGTATGGCCATGGGTCACGTGATCTTGAAGGAGTTTTTCGTTGATAAGCAAACTCCACGTTTTACCGACTATGTAAAGAAATTTACCGATCTTCCTTATTTAGTGTCCCTGCGTGAAAAAGATGGAGCATGGGTGCCTGATAAATTCTTAGTTGCATCAGAGTTGGGTGATACTTCTGAGGGCTCAAAGTTCAAAACTGTCATTCTTGATTCCGCAAATGGTCAGACATTTGTTCCAAACGGATCTTTAGGTCATCGATATAACGATGATTCGATGGGCAAATGGAATTTGGATCTTGAGGGCATTGACCCATTACTTAGCGTCTATGGTCGTCCTGACTCATCAACTGCACACATATTGCTCCCACGTTTTGATATGGGACAAAAGGAGTCAGAAAGTGGCGGCGTTCTTAACCGTGGAGTTCCAACAATTCAAATTGGTGACAAAAAAGTAACAACTGTTTATGACTTGATGCTTGCGCAATACGGTGTTGGTCGTGAAGGCCTTGAAGGTGATTGGCCAACTGATTACACCGATACAACTCCTTATACCCCTGCTTGGCAAGAAGAGATAACGAATGTTCCCGCAGCTCAGGCAATTCGTATTGCTCGTGAGTTTGCTCAAAATGCTGATGAGTCACAGGGTCGTTCAATGATTTTGCTTGGCGCTGGAACAAATCATTGGTTCCACTCCGACACTATGTATCGAACATTTTTAGCACTTGTAACTCTTACCGGTTGCCAAGGTGTTAATGGGGGCGGTTGGGCTCACTATGTGGGTCAAGAAAAATGCCGTCCAGTAACGGGATGGGCACAGTTAGCCTTCGGTGCCGATTGGTCCCGACCAGCACGACAAATGATTGGTACTGCTTTTTGGTATGTATCAACTGACCAATGGCGTTACGACGGCTTAAAGTCTGAATTACTTGCTTCTCCACTGGGTGAAAAACGCTTTGAGGATATGAGTGCAATTGACGTGATGGCTAAATCAGCACGAATGGGCTGGATGCCTTCATATCCATCATTAAACCGTAACTCTTTAGATCTAGTCGATGAAGCACGTGCACTAGGAGTAGATCCTGCTGCACATGTAGTTGATGAACTTAAAAATGGAAATCTAAAGTTTGCAATTGAAGATCCAGATGCACCTGAGAACTGGCCGCGCGTATTAACTGTTTGGCGGGCAAATATTTTGGGGTCATCTAGTAAAGGAAATGAGTATTTTCTTAAACATTTGCTCGGAACTGATAATTCTGTGCGTGCTGAAGAAAATGCCGCTGATGCAAGACCACGCGATGTGAAGTGGCAAGAAGAAGCTCCCGAAGGAAAATTGGACCTACTAGTTTCGATTGATTTTAGAATGACAAGTACTGGTCTTTTCGGTGACATTCTATTGCCTGCAGCTACTTGGTATGAGAAGCATGATCTCTCAAGTACGGATATGCACCCATTTGTGCACGCATTCACGCCGGCGATCAATCCACCGTGGGAAACTAAAACTGATTACGACATTTTCCAAATGTTAGGCCGTCAAGTTGCTGAGCAATCTAAGGGACACTTAGATGAACGCGAAGACATTGTTGTTGTTCCGCTTTTGCATGACACCCCGGATGCAATGGCCAACCCAAGTGGAATCGTCGAAGATTGGAAAGATGGCACAGTAGAACCAATCCCAGGTGTGACAATGCCAAAATTAGTTGTAGTTAAACGTAACTACGCACAGCTTGGTGAAAAAATGGGCGCACTTGGCCCATTGCTTGATCAACTAGGAACTAATACAAAAGGCGTTCCAGTCAGCGTGCTACCTGAGATTGAACTTCTGCGTCATAAAAACGGAGTTATTTCACATGGCGTAGCTGAAGGTAGACCATCACTTGCTCGTGATGTCGATGCATGCGAAACGATCTTGGCTTTATCAGGTACAACTAATGGGCGAATAGCAGTTGCTGGCTTTAGAGCTTTAGAAAAACGAACTGGCCAACAGCTCACTGACTTAGCTCTAGATAATGAAGGTAAACGAATTACTTTTGCAGATACACAGGCAAGACCTGTCCCAGTTATTACAAGTCCTGAATGGTCAGGCTCTGAACATGGCGGGCGAAGATATACCGCTTTTGCGATAAACGTTGAGCGATTAAAACCGTGGCATACATTGACGGGTCGACAGCATTTCTTTATCGATCACGACTGGATGAGCGAACTTGGCGAACAGATGCCAACCTTTAGACCACCATTAAACATGCACCGTATTTTTGGTAGTCAAGGTGATGGAATCGAAAAAGAAGTCACAGTTAGATATTTAACGCCGCATTCAAAGTGGTCCATTCACTCCGAGTACCAAGACAACCTATTTATGCTCTCGCTATCACGTGGTGGTCAAGAGATTTGGATGAGCGTAGAAGATGCCGAAACGATTGGTGTTAAAGATAATGAATGGATTGAGGCTTACAACAGAAACGGCGTTGTAGTTGCTCGTGCATGTGTATCCCACCGCATGCCAGCTGGCACCGTATTTATGTATCACGCTAAAGATCGTGTTGTAGATGTACCGCTAGCAGAAACATCAGGCAAGCGCGGAGGAATCCACAACTCCTTAACTCGTCTCATGATTAAACCTTCACACCTTATTGGGGGATATGCCCAACTGACATTCGCATTTAATTACCTAGGACCTACTGGTAATCAGCGCGATGAAATTACTGTTATCCGCCGACGTTCTCAAGATGTGGAGTACTAATGAAAGTCATGGCCCAAATGGGCATGGTGATGAATCTTGATAAATGCATCGGATGTCACACATGTTCAGTAACATGCAAACAGGCATGGACTAACCGCACTGGACTTGAATACGCTTGGTTTAATAACGTGGAAACGCGACCAGGTCAGGGATATCCACGTGGCTATGAAGATCAAGCAAAAGCAAAAGGTGGCTGGGTAAGAACTTCACGAGGTCGTCTGCGCCTAAAAGCTGGAAGTCGAGCACGTCGTCTCCTCTCAATATTTTCTAACCCACGAATGTTAAATATTAAAGATTATTACGAACCTTGGACCTATGAATATGACAACCTAATTACTGCGCCACTCGGACAACAGACTCCTGTAGCGCGCCCTAAATCTCTCATCACGGGCAAGCCAATGAAAATTGAATGGTCAGCAAACTGGGACGATGATTTAGGTGGCGGTCCTGAAAACATTGAGAAAGATCCAATTCTACAAAAACTTGCGCAAGATGTGACAACTAAAGTTAAGTTAGCTTTTGAGCAGACATTTATGTTCTACCTGCCACGCATCTGTGAACACTGCCTGAATCCGGCATGTGTTGCAGCGTGTCCATCTGGGGCAATGTATAAGCGTGCAGAAGATGGAATAGTTTTAGTTGATCAACAACAGTGCCGTGGTTGGCGAATGTGTGTATCAGCATGTCCATATAAGAAGGTTTACTTCAACCATAAGACTGGTAAAGCAGAAAAGTGCACACTCTGTTATCCACGCCTTGAGATAGGACTTCCAACCGTCTGTTCAGAAACATGTGTTGGTCGCCTTCGCTATTTGGGGCTATTTCTATATGACGCAGATCGAGTTGCAGAGGCAGCTGCTACAGAAAATGAAAAAGATCTTTATCAAGCACAACTAGATCTCATTTTGGATCCAAACGATCCAGAGGTCCTTGCGGCAGCTCGAGCTGAAGGAATTCCAGAAGACTGGCTAGTTGCAGCTCAAAATTCTCCAGTTTATAAATTAGCAAAGGTTTACAAGATTGCACTTCCTCTTCACCCTGAATATCGCACAATGCCAATGGTTTGGTATGTTCCACCACTTTCACCAATCGTTGATGTGTTAACTGAAACTGGACATGATGGTGAGGATGTAGGAAACCTATTCGGTGCTATTAACGCACTTCGAATTCCACTTGCCTATCTAGCAGAACTATTTACTGCTGGAGATACTGAATTAGTGGAGTCAACGCTTCGCAAATTATCTGCCATGCGCTCTTATATGCGTGATATCAACTTAGGGCGAGAGCCTAGACCTGAGATTCCAGAAGCAGTAGGTATGGATCAAGAATCTATTTATGAGATGTATCGATTGCTTGCGATCGCTAAATATGAAGATCGCTATGTAATTCCAGCAGCACATACTGAACAGGCTAAAGATCTTGAAAACATGGGTAAGGGTTCGGGTTGCTCTCTTGATGGTGTCGATCTAGGTCCAAACTCTGGACCATTTGGTCAATCATCAGGAAACCCTGTCCCTGTCACAATTGAAAACTTTCACATTATGAAAGACAGGCAGACAAAGTGAGCAAGGAGTTAGCGCGTGCAATTGCCGCTCAATGTTTGGTGTATCCCGAACAGAGCTTTATAGACCGCAATGCAGAACTCCTCAATATGACTCATGCTCTTGCACCCAAACTTAGAGAGCCACTTGTAAAATTTCTAACAAGTGCAGCGCAGATGCCACTTAACCAACTGCAGCAGCATTATGTAGAAATCTTCGATATGCGGAGAAAGTGTTCATTATTTCTAACTTCATGGACACATGGAGATACCCGCAACCGTGGAATGGCCTTGGTCTATTTTATTCAGATATATAAGCGTTGTGGCTTACTGCTGAGCCCCCATGAACTACCAGATCACTTGGCAGTGGTGCTTGAATTTGCAGCTTTAGAAAATCCGATAGAAGGCGACTTACTACTGGGAGAGCACCAAGCACCAATTCTTCTTATAAGAGATGCGTTGCATAAATGTGGCTCCATTTATGGGGCAGTGCTAGATGCCGTCGTTGAATCACTTCCTGAAATGACACCAGAGATTGAGGCACGTGCAAAGGCGCTTGCTATTACTGGTCCTCCAAAAGAGTTTGTGGGTCTAAGTGGCGCGGTAGCAGTTGCTCTTGAACCATTTTCTACTAGAGAAGATATTTCATTAGGGGGAGTATCGCGATGAGTTCAACAAACGTTCTTTTGTGGTCTGTTCTGCCGTATATCGCAATCTCTTCCTTTGTCATTGGTCTCATTTGGCGTTTCAAGTATGACAAGTTCAATTGGACAACTCGTTCATCTCAAATCTATGAAGGAAAGCTCTTGAGCATCGCAGGGCCACTTTTCCACTTAGGCCTCTTTGCAGTTATTGGTGGACACGTGGTTGGCCTACTAGTGCCTCAGGAATTCACTGACTCTTTAGGTTTAAGTCACCAGATGTACCACCTAGGAGCAATCTCTATGGGTGGGGCAGCAGGGATTGCAACTCTTTTGGGAATCTCATTACTCATTTATCGACGCAGGACAACGGCAATGGTCTTCGCTCAAACAACTAAGAATGACAAAACTATGTACATATTTCTTATGGCGACATTATTGGCAGGAAGCGCAGCGACACTTTCAAGTGCTGGCGTAATTGGTGAAGAACACAACTATCGTGAAACCGTTGGCCCTTGGGCGCGATCAATTCTGACACTCAGCCCAAATGGTGAATTAATGATGGCAAGTCCTATTGCCTTCAGGGTCCACGCCATTGTCGCGATGTCACTCTTCATCATCTGGCCATTCACGCGCTTGGTGCACTCACTGAGCGCTCCAGTGGGCTATCTATTCCGACCTTCGATTGTCTATCGCACGCGCGATGGGCGCGGAGTTGCAGGAAGCCGTAAAGCTCGTCAAGGTTGGGAACGAATTAAGTATTGATGCAATAAAAAACCCGCCGGATACATACGGCGGGTTTTTTAATAAATACTTTAAATACGCTCTCCAGTTGTTGAGTTAAACAAGTGAACTGCATTTTGATTTGCAGTAACAGTAATTGTTTGACCAGCCTTTGGAGGATTCTTTGGATCCCAGCGGACAATAATCTGCGCGCCTTCATCTGTTGCATTAGCGAACTTAACATTTGTGTCAGCTGGCTTTCCATAAACGAAAGCATCTGAACCAAGTTCTTCAACTACTTCAACCAAAACATGGAATCCCTCAGTTGATGGTGTGAAGCCTTCTGGGCGAACACCAACAGTGACTTCATTGCCAGCAGAGGCTGGAACAGCGATTCCAAGGTTTCCTAGCATTGCCTTACCGCCCACGATAGGAGCGTTAAGCAAGTTCATAGCAGGTGAGCCAATGAATCCTGCAACGAAAGCATTTGCTGGGTTGTCATAAAGATTACGAGGTGTGTCTACTTGCTGGAGCAAGCCATCCTTAAGAACTGCAACGCGATCGCCCATAGTCATAGCTTCAACCTGATCGTGTGTTACATAAACTGTGGTGATTCCTAAGCGACGCTGCAATGCAGCAATCTGTGTACGAGTTGCAACGCGCAACTTCGCATCAAGGTTTGATAGAGGTTCATCCATAAGGAAAACCTGAGGTTCGCGAACAATTGCGCGACCCATAGCAACGCGCTGACGTTGTCCACCTGAAAGAGCTTTTGGCTTGCGCTCTAGGTATGGCTCTAGGTCAAGCAACTTAGCTGCTTCAAGAACGCGACGTTCACGTTCTTCTTTTGGAGTTCCAGCGATTTTTAGTGCGAAGCCCATATTTTCTGCAACGCTCATGTGTGGGTACAACGCATATGACTGGAATACCATCGCGATATCGCGATCTTTTGGTGCAACGTTTGTTACATCGCGATCACCGATTAAAATTCTTCCGTTATCGACTTCTTCAAGTCCGGCCAACATACGAAGTGATGTTGACTTACCGCAACCTGAAGGTCCGACTAAAACCAAAAACTCACCATCATTGACGGTGAGGTTTAATTTATCGACTGCAGGTGCAGTAGTTCCTGGATAGATACGTGATGCGGCTTCGAAAACTACTGATGCCATGAGATTGCTCTCCTTCTCCGGGCAGGTACGTGCCCGACGGTCCGTGGATGAAGGTGATGGTCCGGGTGGACCAACGCACCGAAGGTTACGCGTAAAGGGGCAAATTGGCTAGGCCGGCCTCTTGCAGCATTGCCGTATAGTTGGGCATCTAATGCAGACTCACTCGGTCGGTACGTTATTTGCAGATCTAGCAGTTATTGCTGGCCTTATTGTTTTGGCCTCCTTCTTCGTCGCAGCTGAAATCGCCCTCATCTCACTTCGAGATAGCCAAGTCCGAGAAATTGCGACCCGTGGCAAACGTGGCGCTCGCGTTGCAGCCCTAGCCGCACACCCCAACCGATTGCTGGCTGCGGTTCAAATTGGTGTAACTGTCAGCGGCTTTCTCTCTGCCGCCCTTGGAGCTGATCAACTAGGTGACTATGTCATTCCGTGGCTGGAGTCTCTAGGCATTTCCAACGCCTGGAGTACGACTATTTCTCTCATTGGTGTCACTTTAGTGATCGCTTACTTCTCTTTAGTCTTTGGAGAGTTGGTTCCAAAGAGAGTGGCTCTATTTAGGGCTGAAGAGATTGCTATGAGAACAGCGGGAATCATTAACATCGTTGCAAATATTTTCCGCCCAATTATCTGGCTACTCTCAAAATCTACAGACATTGTTTTGCGCGCATTTGGCATTGATCCCAAAGAGGCTAGAAGCCAGATATCAGAAGAAGAGTTATTAGATCTTGTGTCTGGCCATGCTGCATTGAGCGAAGAAGAGCGTGACATTGTTGAAGAGGTATTTAATGCTTCAGAGCGCCAGATTCATGAAGTTATGGTTCCGCGAACAGAAGTTGATTTCATGGATGTTTCATTAACCGTTGGAAAAGCTATCGAGTTAGCTGTTGATAAAGCACATTCTCGTTATCCAGTAATCCGTGGTTCTTCCGATGAAGTGATTGGCTTTATTCACGTGCGGGACCTACTTGATACTTCTTTAGCAACTAAGGAAGCAAAGATTATTGAGTTAGTTCGATCCATAATCTTTTTGCCTGGAACAAAAGGCATTTTGCCGGCACTTTCTGAGATGCGTAAACAAGGCCAACATGTGGCAATCGTCCTTGATGAATACGGCGGCACTGACGGCATCGTGACTCTGGAAGATCTTGTTGAGTGCCTCATCGGTGATATCAGAGATGAATACGATGGCGATGAAGCCGATATCGCTGTGGAATCACGGACCGGTGATTTTGAAGTCGATGGCTTAATTTCAATTGAGGATTTAATTGAGCAGACAGGCCTAGAAATCCAAGACGGTCCTTATGAAACCGCCAGCGGCTTTGTTATGCATCATTTAGGCCGAATTCCTAAAGAGCATGACGTAGTAGTGGTCGATGGAGTGCGAATTACAGTGCTTTCTATGGAGGGTAAGCGCGCTGGAGCGCTATTGATCTCTCGTAGTGCATGATGTGTGAAAGAATTAACGCATGAGCACCAAGCGGGTTTTATCTGGAATCCAACCAACAAGTGATTCCTTCCACCTGGGTAATTACTTAGGCGCCGTTAAACAGTGGGTTGATTTACAAGATGGTCATGATGCCTTTTATTGCATCGTTGATTTGCATGCTCTTACTGGCGAGATAGAACCTGCTCTACTGCGAAAGCGGACGTTGGCATCAGCAGCACAGTTAATAGCACTTGGAATTTCTCCAGAGAAATCAACGTTATTTGTCCAGTCCCAAGTTCCACAACACAACCAATTGGGTTGGCTCATGGAATGCATGGCTGGTTTTGGTGAAGCAAGCCGCATGACGCAGTTCAAAGATAAATCTGCAAAGGGTGGCTCAGACTCTGCACGCGTTGGACTTTTCACATATCCAATGTTGCAAGCTGCAGATATTTTGTTATATCAAGCCGACTTAGTTCCAGTTGGTGAAGATCAGCGCCAGCACATTGAGTTAACACGTGACTTAGCAGGACGCTTTAATACTCGCTTTGGTCAGACTTTTACGATTCCAGAAAACTTTATTTTAAAGACTGCGGCCAAAATTCAAGACTTACAAGATCCATCGGCCAAGATGAGTAAATCATCAGGCTCTGTGGCAGGTGTTCTTGAGTTAATGGACACCCCGGAATCAAATGCTAAGAAGATAAAGAGTGCAGCAACTGATGCTGGCCGTGAAGTGAAATTTGATGAGATAGAAAAGCCAGGCATTAGTAATTTACTGACAATTCATTCTTCTCTTTCAGGAACTTCTATTGCAGATCTTGAAAAACAGTTTGATGGCAAGGGTTATGGCGACTTTAAAGGCGAAGTTGCTGAGGTTGTTGTTGAATATTTTCGACCTATTCGCGCTAGCGCAATTGAATTATTGAGCGATGAGAAGCATTTGCTTGATATTTTGCATAACGGGGCGTCAAAAGCCCGTGTAGTAGCCTCACAAACCCTTGAAAAAGCCTATGAAAACCTGGGGATCGTTAAATAACCCAGTCACAGAAGTATCAACTCAAGGTTGAGACTTATCCAAAACGTTACCTCTCGCCGCCTAATTTCTCAGGGCGTTTGTTGAGTTTATTCGTACATAACTACTAGGCTGACTAATACACAGAGCTCCTATCTCAGCGTCTAGTTGATGTAGGGGAGCCCCTTGAAGGAGGAAAATTGAAGAAAGTATTTCGTCTCGTAGCAGTTATCGCTGCAGCAACTCTTGCAGCAACTGCATTTGTAGCACCATCAGCAACTGCAGCATCAAAGGTAAAAGTTGGACTTGCTTATGACATCGGTGGCCGCGGAGACAAGTCTTTCAATGACTCTGCTGCAGCTGGTCTAGATGCTGCCAAGAAGAAATTTGGCGTTAAGGCTAAAGAAGTAACAGTTACAACAGGTTCAGATTCAGAGCGCGAAGACAAGCTCCGCTTGCTAGCAAAAGCTGGATACAACCCAATCATCGCAGTTGGTTTCTTGTATGCAGGCCCACTAAAGGCTGTTGCATCAGATTATCCAGACACTCAGTTCGGAATCATTGATGATGCATCAGTAGATCTTCTCAACGTTGCTGGTCTTGTATTTGCTGAAGAGCAAGGTTCATACCTAGCTGGCGTTGCAGCAGCACTTGCATCAAAGTCAGGGAAAATCGGTTACATCGGTGGAGTTCGTATTCCACTACTACAGAAGTTTGAAGCAGGATTCGTTGCTGGTGTTAAGGCAACAAAGAAGTCTGCAACTGTTGATGTTAAGTATGTAACTGAGTTCCCAGACTTCTCTGGTTTCAATGACCCAGCTAAGGCAAAGGTTATTGCTAAGGGAATGATCGATAAGGGCACAGATGTTATTTACTCTGCTGCTGGTGGTTCAGGTGCGGGTAACTTCGCAGCCGCAACTGATGCAGCAAAGGCTGGCAAGAAGGTTTGGACTATCGGAGTTGACTCTGATCAGTACCTAACAGCTTCAAAAGCTGAGAAGAAGAACATGCTTACATCAATGATCAAGCGCGTTGACCGTGCTGTTTATGACGTAATTGCAACTGCAGTTGTAGGTTCTTCAGTTAATGACATTCTAGATGCCGAGGCTGGTATCTACGGTCGTCAGTACAACTTGGCGTTAGATGGTGTTGGAGTTTCATACTCTGGCAAATACATCAACAAGTACAAGTCTGCAATCAACAAGGCTGCAGCAGGGATTAAGGCTGGCAAGATCAAGGTTCCAACAAAGCCATAATCACTCACTAAATAGTGGCGTTTGGCCCAACAATGGAGTTAAATCTCCTTGTTGGGCCAAATGTTTTTAATTATCAACTCAAAGGAGAGTTCCTAAAGTGTCAGTAGCTGTTGAACTGCGACATATCTCCAAGCGCTTCCCAGGCGTGATAGCCAATAAAGACGTCTCTATGAAAGTTGAAACGGGGACTGTTCATGCTCTTGTTGGTGAAAACGGTGCAGGAAAATCCACCGTAATGAAGATTTTGTATGGAATGCAGCACCCAGATGGCGGAGAAATTTTAGTCAATGGCCAAGCCGTTAATTTTAAAAACCCAAATGATGCAATCGATGCCAGCATTGGCATGGTCCACCAGCACTTTATGTTGGCAGATAACTTCACAGTTTTAGAAAATATCATTTTGGGTGCTGAGCCTCAGCGTGGAATTACAATTGACTTTGCCTCAGCCCGTAAAAAAGTTGCTGACATGTCTGCGGCATATGGTTTAGATGTTGATCCAGATATTTTGGTTGAAGAGCTAGGCGTAGGGCAGCGCCAGCGTGTTGAAATTTTGAAGGTTCTTTTTCGCGGTGCTCGAATTTTGATTTTTGATGAACCAACAGCGGTGCTAGTTCCTCAGGAAGTTGATGACTTATTTAATGCACTCAAAGGTCTTCGCGCCGAAGGAATGGCAATTATCTTTATCTCTCACAAACTCGATGAAGTATTACGCGTTGCCGATGATGTAACTGTGGTTCGTGCGGGATCGACTGTTGCCCAAGTGAAAGCAAAAGATGTTACCGCAAGGCAGCTAGCTGAACTCATGGTGGGCAGTGAACTTCCACAGCCAACCACCCATGGTGATACTCGTCGCCCAGAGGTCACACTTTCACTTAAAGATGTTTCGGTTCCAACTAAATCTGGTCGTGATTTGATCTCCCATATCTCTTTCGACCTGCAAGCAGGCGAAGTTATTGGAATAGCTGGAGTTGAAGGCAATGGCCAAGCTGAGTTAGTTGAAGCAATCATGGGTTTGCGTGATTACACGGGCCAGATTGAATTTAAAGGCGAAAACATAGACCACTACACCGTGGCTCATCGCCACGATGCCGGAATTGGCTTGATTCCAGAGGATCGCCAACGACAAGCATTGATGATGGCATCGCCTCTTTGGGAAAATAGAATTCTTGGGCATCAAAGAAGGAAGCCCATAATGCGTGGTTTTATTTTAGATAAAAAGGCAACAATTGCAGATACTCGAGTAATCATGGATGAGTTTGATGTTCGCGCACCAGGGCCACACACTTTGGCAGCAGCGCTGTCAGGTGGTAACCAACAAAAATTTATCGTAGGCCGTGAAATGAGCAAAGCCCCTGCACTTCTTGTTGCATCACACCCAACTCGTGGCGTGGATGTTGGTGCACAAGCTGCAATTTGGGAAGAACTTCGCCGAGCACGTGAAAAAGGAATGGCAGTGGTATTAATCTCTGCTGACCTAGAAGAGCTCATTGGAATGTCTGATCGACTTCTAGTGATGCTACGCGGAGCGATAGCTGCAGAACTTAATCCTCAAAAGACAACACCTGAGCAACTTGGTTCTGCGATGACAGGCGCACAATGAAAAAACCATCAATCTCCCAGGTACTTCTAGCAGTTGCGGCGCCTGTAGCTGCAGCAGTAGTTTCAATTGTTATCTCTAGTTTTGCAGTCTTAGCATCCAAGAAATCCCCAATGGATGCTTATAAGACAATGTGGGAGTTTGGAACTGAAGCCGGCTCGCTACTTGAAGTTCTCAATACGGCTACCCCTTATTACATTGCAGCCATTGCAATTGCTGTGACTTTTAGGGCCGGTTTATTTAATATTGGTGTTGAAGGCCAACTGCGTTTAGGCGCCCTCTTCAGCGCATACCTAAGCGCTAAATTTGTTTTGCCACCAGTGCTTCATGTTCTGGCCGTGTTTCTCATTGCTATGACTGTCGGTGGATTATGGGCGGCAATTGCGGCCTACTTAAAAGTTAAGCGCGGTGTGAGTGAAGTTATCTCAACAATCATGTTGAACTCACTTGCCGTTGGTCTGACCTCCTTCCTGTTCTCTCAGTATTTTGCTGAAATCACTGAAGGCTCTAATAACTTAACCACCAAGGTTCTTCCAGCCTCTGCACAGATTCCTGACCTGATGCCATTATTGAATAAATTGGGCGTGGAAGATCAGCCTGGCGGCGGCGTATATGGCATGTTACTGGTCGCAATTGCACTTGGAATTGCTTTCTGGTTCATCGTTAACCGCACACGTTTTGGTTTTGAATTACGGGCATCAGGCGCAAATCCGATAGCGGCTCGTGTGAGCGGCGTTAATTCCAAGAAAATGATTTTTATAGCTCTAGTAATTTCAGGTGCAATTGCGGGCTTGTCCGGTCTTCCGGCTGTGCTGGGTGACACTCATTCATACACAATGGGATTTAGATCAGGTATTGGCTTTTCTGCAATTGCGGTAGCGCTATTGGGTCGAAATGGCGCAGTAGGAATGGGATTTAGTGCTTTGTTATTTGGTTTCCTTGAAGTGAGCTCACGATCACTAGAACTCATCGATATTGCCCCTGAAACTTATGTGATTATGCAAGGTTCTATATTACTTAGCTCAGTTATCGCCTATGAAGTTATTCGTCGTTACAAGATAACACTGCAGAGTAAAGAGCTAGCAAAGGTGGTGGCAGCATGAAAACTAAAGCAACCAAGCTCTTACTTAATGCAACACTCTTAATTCTTGTCATATCGATAATTCGCTTAATCACTGGAGCAAGTGACTTAACTAGCATTGGAACGGCCTCTGCGGCGCTCCTTCTCTCAGTTCCAATTGTTTTAGCTGGACTTGGTGGGTTGTTCTCTGAGCGCTCTGGTGTTGTAAACATTGGCCTTGAGGGCATGATGATTCTTGGTGCATGGGCTGGTGGCTTTATTGGATCTAAGCACGGACCATGGCTTGGTTTAGCAGCTGCAATTTTCTTTGGCGCAGTAGGTGCTCTTGTGCATGCAATTGCAACAATTTCTTTTGGTGTAGATCATGTGGTCTCTGGTGTTGCTATCAACATCATTGCTGCTGGATTAGTTCGTTATCTTTCCACAATCTTGTACCAAGGTGGATCCTGGCCAGGGCCATCACAATCACCAGATGTTGGTCCAATCTCAAACAATGGCCTTCCCGTTCTTTCTGGTGGAACTTACTTTGGTTGGAAGAGTCCAGATATTTTGACGCCTATCGCTGAAAAACAGTGGTTTTTCATCTCTGATGTTGCCTCAATTATCCGTGGCTTAACTGGAGATCTTTCATATGTAACTGTTATTGCAGTTGCAATAGTTCCAATCTCATTCTTTATCCTTTGGAAAACATCATTTGGACTTCGACTACGCAGCGCTGGTGAGGCACCAATTGCTGCTGAATCATTGGGCGTAAATGTTTACTTAATGAAATATTCAGGTGTTCTAATCTCAGGTGGCTTGGCTGGATTAGGTGGTGGATTCTTAGCAATTGTTGCGGCAAATCACTATCAAGAAAATCAGGTAGCCGGGCGAGGATACATCGGACTTGCAGCATTACTTTTTGGAAATTATCGCCCAGGTGGAATTTTGATGGGTGCCGGTTTGTTTGGATTTGCCGATGCGCTGCAATTACGTGATTCAGCCTCGATCCATGCCCTCATTCTCTTGATTGTTGTAATTCTTGCCTACCTTGTTTATCGCGATGTGCGCAAGGGCAAATATCTTTCTGCAGCAATTAGTGGCGTGATGTCAGCCGGCTTTATGTGGTTCTACTTAGCAGTTGATGTTCTACCGGGACAGTTAGTGACGATGACTCCTTACATTGCAACGCTTCTAGTTATGTCACTTGCCTCTCAACGACTACGAATGCCAGCAGCTGACGGTATTCCATACCGTCGCGGCGGATTGCGATGATCGCTATAGACTGGGATGCACTGCGCACCGCTGCTGTTGCAGCCATGAAAACCGCTTACGCCCCTTATTCAAAATTTCCAGTAGGCGTGGCTGCGTTAGTAGATGATGGTCGCATTGTCTCTGGATGCAATGTTGAAAATGCTAGTTATGGTTTAGGTCTTTGCGCAGAGTGCGGATTAGTTTCAAACCTCATTGCTTCAGGTGGCGGACGTTTAGTTGCAATCTCATGTGTTGATGGACAGGGAAATCACTTGGCACCATGTGGGCGATGCCGCCAACTTTTATTTGAGCATGGTGGAACTAAAGCGCTTTTGATGACAGATGATGGGCCACAGACAATGGCGGCTATGTTGCCTTGGGCTTTTGGTCCTGATGATTTAGAGCGCAACGAGCGCTAAATGTCCCAGGTTGAGGCTTTCTCAGCAGCTGAAGTAATTGCTGCAAAACGTGATCGACATTCATTAACTGACCCACAAATCGATTGGGTAATCGATGCATACACACGTGGGGCAGTAGCTGATGAACAAATGTCTGCGCTACTAATGGCAATTTTGCTCAACGGTATGGAATCTCGAGAGATTTCTCGATGGACTGATGCAATGATCAATAGCGGTGAGCGCATGAACTGGTCAGCGCTAACACGACCAACAGTTGATAAGCATTCAACAGGTGGAGTCGGGGACAAGATCACTTTGCCTCTAGCGCCGCTGGTTGCCGCTTGTGGTGCTGCTGTGCCTCAACTATCTGGTCGAGGTCTTGGTCATACTGGTGGAACTTTAGATAAATTAGAATCAATTCCCGGTTGGCGAGCTTCACTATCAAATGAAGAAATGCTTAAAGTTTTGCAAGATTGCGGAGCAGTTATTTGCGCAGCTGGAGCAGGATTAGCACCTGCGGATAAGAAACTTTATGCACTGCGCGATGTGACGGCGACAGTAGAGGCTATTCCACTCATTGCATCATCGATTATGAGTAAGAAGATTGCAGAAGGAACAAGTGCACTAGTGCTAGACGTTAAGACTGGTGCTGGTGCATTCATGAGTGATCCTGAGAAGGCTAAAGAGTTAGCCCATGTAATGGTGGGTCTTGGAAAACGGGCTGGAGTAAAGACCATCGCACTTGTAACAGCCATGGATATTCCCTTGGGCTTAACTGCAGGTAATGCTTTAGAGGTGCGCGAATCTGTAGAGGTATTGGCAGGCGGTGGCCCATCAGATATCGTCGAACTCACTGTTCTACTTGCACGTGAGATGTTAGAAACTGTTGGGATTACTAACGCTGATCCAGCTGATATGTTAAAAAATGGAAAAGCAATGGATGTTTGGCGCCAGATGATTAGTGCCCAAGGCGGAGATCCTGATGCAAAACTTCCAATTGCAAAAGAGAATTTAGTTGTTACAGCTCAATCAAGTGGAACGATTCTTTCAATGGATGCTATGAAAGTGGGATTGGCTGCTTGGCGCTTAGGTGCTGGCAGATCACGCCAGGGCGAAGCAGTTCAGGCCGGAGCTGGAATTGAAATTCACGCTAAACCAGGCGATAGCGTGGCCGCAGGAGCACCGCTCTACACATTGCACACAGACACTCCAGCAGCCTTTGCCCGCGCACAAGAATCGCTGACAAATTCAGTAACTATTGGCGATTTACCAAAGGGTGGAAAAATAGATAGATTGCCACTTGTAGTCGAGCGAATTACGGATTGAGAGCCTTAAGGTGAGTCTTACAAGTAAACCTTCACCAGCCCAGATTAAGCGCGTCCCAAAAGTACTGCTACATGATCACCTAGATGGTGGACTACGACCACAAACAATCATTGATATCGCAGGCGAAATTGGTTACACCGCGCTTCCAACTCATGATGCCACAGAACTTGCAACGTGGTTCCGTGAATCTTGTGACTCAGGTTCACTAGTTCGCTACCTAGAGACTTTTTCCCACACTATTGCAGTCATGCAGCGACGTGAAGATATTATTCGAGTTGCCCGTGAGTGTGCCTTGGACTTGGCACGAGATGGTGTTGTCTATGCAGAAGTTCGCGGCGCACCTGAGCTCTTCACAGAAAAAGGCTTATCAATGGCCGATGTTGTTGATGCAACTATTGAAGGTTATAAGCAGGGAATAGCAGAGGCAAAAGCTGAAGGTCATGAGATTCATGTCTATTCGTTGCTCTGCGGAATGCGCCAGAATAAACTTTCGCAAGAGGTCGCTGAACTGGTGATTAAGTATCGCGATAAGGGTGTTGTTGGCTTTGATATTGCAGGTCCGGAAGATGGATTCCCACCGAGTGATCAGAAAGATACTTTTGATTATTTGCGTAAAGAGGATGCTCACTTCACAATCCACGCAGGTGAGGCATATGGACTTCCTTCAATCTGGGAAGCAATTCAATTGTGTGGTGCTGAGCGCTTAGGCCATGGCGTTCGAATCATTGATGACATCGATTTCTCAGGCCCAGAGCCAAAATTAGGACAACTAGCCTCATATGTTCGAGACCGCAGAATTCCACTAGAGCTATGTCCAACTTCTAATCTTCAAACTGGGGCGGCAAAGAGTTATGCCGAGCATCCCATCGGAGCCTTGGCCCGCTTGCGTTTTAGAGTCACTCTCAACACTGATAACCGCTTAATGAGCCAAACTTCAATGTCATTTGAGATGGAAGAAGCAGTGAAGGCCTTTGGTTGGGATTTTGCAGAGCTTCAGCGCATTACTATTAATGCGATGAAGAGTGCGTTTATTCCATATCCAGAGCGTTTAAAGATTATTGATGGCGTTATCAAACCTGGCTATGCGAAAATCTCTGCTGAGTAATGATTGATTTCAATAATCCTACTTTTGTCGCCGATCCATACGAGCAGTTAAAGGCTCTACGTGAGATTGGCAAACCCGTCTGGCATGAGGGGATGCAGATATTTCTTGCAGCACGCCACAGTGATGCAAATGATGTCTTTAGAAATAAGTCATTAGGTCGTATTTTCACAGACAAGTCGCCAGAATTTGAGTGGGAAACTTTCAACTGGTTGCACTCAGATTCAATTCTAGATAGCGAACCACCTAAGCACACACGTTTGCGTTCATTGGTGGCAAAGGCATTTAATCGAAACAAGATTGAAGGAATGCGACCTGCGGTAGAGCGCATCACGCAGCAATTACTGGATGCAATCGATGAGAAAGTTAAATTAGGGGAGACCTTTGATTTAATTGCAGATTATGCAGAACCCCTGCCTGTGAAAATCATCGCTGACTTGCTAGGTTTTCCAGAATCAGAAGAGCATTTACTTCGGCCTTGGTCACAGTCGATTGTGAAGATGTATGAAGTTAATCCATCAGAGCAGTATCAAGTTGAGGCAAAGAAGGCGGCTAGTGAGTTTGCTGAGTATGTGCGCAGTTTGGCTGAACACCGTAAAACAAATCCAGGCCAGGATCTCATTACTGATTTAGCAATGGTTGAAGAGAATGGCGAAAAGTTAAACTCCCATGAGTTAGTGGCAACATGCGTGCTTCTTCTTAACGCCGGTCATGAAGCAAGCGTGAATGCATTTGGAAATGGAATGGTTGCAGCCCTTGAACGCCCTGATCAAGCTGAACTTCTGCGCAAAAATTCCCGTACAATAACTGAGACCGCCCTTGAAGAATTCATGCGATTTGATGCCCCGCTTCACTTATTTGAGCGCACAGCAACCGTTGATACTGAGTTAGGCGGAGTAAAGATAGAGAAGGGGCAGAAGATTGCAGCCCTGATTGGTTCAGCTAATCGAGATGCCTCAGTCTTTGAAATGGCAGATGAGATGGATTTAACTCGCGATCCAAACCCCCACATTGGTTTTGGAGCAGGCATTCATTTCTGTTTAGGCGCACCTCTTGCCCGTTTAGAAATGAGTGTTTCTTTGCCGGCGTTGTGGGAGAAATATCCCAATATGCAATTAGCTGGTGCGCCAGTGCGCAGACCTACTTTTGTATTACGAGGTTATGAAAGCGTTTCAATCTCTGCTTGAGAAGGATATGAGGATTGTGCACCTTTGCGGGTGACACTCATGGATGCAACCTTGATCCCTAGCTTCATCGCATCTTCTGGGCTCTTTCCACTTGCTAATCCAAAAGCAAAAACCCCAACAAAGGCATCACCAGCACCGGTTGTGTCCACAGCATTAACTTTTGGGGCACTCACTCGAGTGAGATTTCCATCGGAAGTAATTAACACAGCACCTTCTGATCCTAAAGTCACAATTGAATTCTTACCTGGTCTAAATGCCTTTAAGACTTCATCACTTGTAGGTGCTTGACCATGGAGTTCATTGAACTCAGTTTCATTAGGGATAATCCAGTCGGTTACTTCCAATAGTTCTCTACTAAGAGGTTGGAATGGTGCTGGATTGAGAATGGTTAGGCATCCACGTTTTTTAGCTACAGTAAATGCAGCAAGAGTTACTTCCTGTTTGATTTCACATTGGGCAACTACAACTGCTAAGTCAGCGATTGACTCAATTGCTTCAATAGCCTTTTTAGATTCAATCTCATGATTTGCGCCAGGAATGATTACGATTCGATTCTCACCATTGGCATCGACCCAAATATGTGCCACACCATTTGGAGTATCACTACGTTCTATATATTCTGAATCAATTCCGAGCTTTTTGAAATTTTCAGCTATTGAGTCACCGAATAAGTCATTACCTAACTTTCCAACAAAGTGAACTTGGGCTCCGCAATGGGCGGCAATAACGGCTTGATTAGCTCCTTTGCCGCCAAAACCAGTCGTAAAGAGGTCGCCTTCTAAGGTTTGTCCAGGAGCAGGAATCACTTTGGCATAGGCAGTTAAATCAATCATTGCACTGCCAACTACCGCTATTACTGCTTTGCTCATACCGCTAGGCTATCGCTTATGGAAAAAACTTCAATCATTCTTGATGTTGATACCGGTGTTGATGATGCCTTTGCAGTCCTTTTTGCCGCAATGCATCCAGCAATCAACTTAATTGGAGTCACCTGCGTAGATGGCAACACCAATGTTGACCAGGTCGTTGCAAATACATTGAAGGTTTTAGATGCTGCAGGCGCTGGTGATATTCCAGTTGCTAGAGGTGCAGTCCGTCCGCTACTCGGCAAATCTGAATATGCCGAGTATGTGCATGGCGCAGATGGAATGGGCGACCTCGGAATTACCCCCTCTCATCGTAAAGTTGATTCTCGTTCAGCAATTGAGCTTCTTCGCGATTTAATTGAGGAATCAAAGGAGCCAGTAACACTTGTTCCAATTGCTCCGCTTACAAATATTGCTCTGTTCTTGCGGGCATTTCCAGAAACCGCCAAGAAACTACATAGGATCGTTCTTATGGGTGGATCAGCATCTGCCGGTAATGCAACGGCTGCAGCAGAGTTTAATATTTGGCACGATCCAGAAGCAGCTGCAATTGTCTTTCAAAGCGGTGTCCCAATAACGATGTATGGACTAGATGTCTTTATGCGCCCAGGTGCAACAAGTGAGAATGCAGCACAACTACTCAAATCATCTGATCCTGCTCCACAGTTTGCTGCAACTTTGATTCAAGCATTTATTGAGCGCTTGCATGTCTCTCCTATAACTTTGGGGGATTACGGGGCAGTAGCGTGTGTAATACATCCAGAGCTCTTTACAACTGAAGTCTTTGATGTTGTTGTTGATACATCACAAGGTCCAGCACGTGGTCAAACTATCTGTGATCGCAGAGCACCATTATTAAAGTCCATAGAACCAATTGATTTGGTTGATTCTGCATCAGTTAGAGTGGTTCTAGACCTAGATGTTGGCGCGGTTGAACAACTATGGTTTAAAACCATTGATAAAGGCTGGCTATAGCCCTATTGGGTGCCAGACAGTTTTGTTTTCCATAAAAGCAAGAATGCGTCCAGGATCAGCGTTTTTAAAACTATAGATTCTCTTAATGTTTTCAGCTCCCGCAAATTTTATCTCGGCGTGCTTTTTCGCACCTAAGCCTGAGATATCTAAGCCATCAATATCCATATGTGAAGCCATCCAAGGGGTTATTTCATCTTTCTTTCCAGTCAAAATGTTTATTACTCCAGCTGGAACATCACTTGTTGCAATTACTTCAGCAAAACTCATGGCAGAAAGTGGCGCCTTGGTGCTTGCTAGAACTATGACGGTATTACCACCAACAATGATTGGCGCAAGTGAATCAATTAAACCAAGCAAAGAAGGAACCTCTGGAGCAATCGCTGCAATGACGCCCATGCTCTCAGGGATTGTGAAGTTGTAATAAGGACCAGCAACAGGGTTGAGTGCACCTGAGAGTGAAGAGATCTTGTCGCTCCATCCCGCATACCAAACAAGTCGGTCAACTGAATCTGTCACTTCTTTTTCAGCTTTTGCTTTAGTAACACCAGTTACTGTGACAATCTCATCGACGAACTGAGCACGACGACCCTCAAGCATTTCTGCTAGTCGGTAAAGAATCTGGCCTTTGTTATAGGCAGTAGCTTTGTTCCATCCATGTTGGGCAGCACGAGCTGCAACAACGGCATCTTTTAAATCTTTACGAGATGCTAAGCATGGGTTTGCAATGAAGATGCCTTTGGCGTTCTTAACTTCATATGTGCGCCCAGACTCAGTACGTGGGAACGCGCCATTGATAAATAGTTTGTATGTCTTTTTCACATCAATTCGATTACTCATGTGAGACTCCCTTTAAGTATGCAGACAAACCATGTCGTCCGCCTTCACGACCCCAGCCGGATTCTTTGTATCCACCAAATGGGGAAGTAGGATCAAATTTATTGAATGTATTTGCCCAGATGACACCGGCGCGAAGTTGTTGAGAAGCCCATAAAATCTTAGATCCCTTTTCACTCCAGATGCCGGCAGAGAGTCCGAAAGGAGTGTTATTGGCTTTATCTATACCTTCTTGAGGTGTTCTAAAAGTTAATATTGAAAGCACTGGACCAAAGATTTCTTCGCGGGCAATGCGATGGGCTTGAGTTACACCTGTAAAGATTGTTGGCGCAAACCAGAACCCTTTACCTGGCAAATCACAAGGCGCACTCCAACGCTGCGCACCTTCAGAATCCCCGACAGCAGTAAGTTCACGAATCTTTAATAGCTGTTCCTTGCTATTAATAGCACCTAAATCTGTGTTCTTATCCATTGGATCGCCCACACGGATTTTAGCCATTCTATTTTTTAGTTTTTCTAATACTTCATCGGCAATGCTCTCTTGAAGGATTAAGCGTGAACCAGCGCAGCAGACATGGCCTTGATTAAAGAAAATTCCATTAACAATGCCTTCTACGCTCTCATCAATTGCTGCATCTTCAAAGATTATATTGGCAGCTTTACCACCGAGCTCTAAGGTCACACTCTTATTTGTTGGAGCAACCGCGCGGGCGATAATCTTTCCAACTTCAGTAGATCCTGTAAATGCAATCTTGTCGATTCCTGGATGATTCACAATAAGCGCGCCAGTTGAACCATCACCAGTAACAATGTTTACAACACCTGCTGGAAGTTCTGCCTGTTGGCATACTTCGGCAAATAAAAGCGCCGTGAGTGAAGTTGTTTCAGCTGGCTTTAGAACAACCGTGTTTCCTGCAGCAAGTGCAGGTGCTACTTTCCACGCCAACATTAATAATGGGAAGTTCCAAGGAATAATCTGTCCTGCAACACCATGAGCTTTAGGTGTTGTTCCCAGGCCTGCATACTCAAGCTTGTCAGCCCATCCTGCGTGATAAAAGAAGTGTGCTGCAGCAAGTGGAACATCTACATCACGCGATTCGCGAATTGGCTTTCCATTATCAAGGGTTTCAAGTACTGCAAATTCACGTGAGCGCTCTTGCATGATGCGAGCGATACGAAACAGGTACTTTCCACGCTCTTTACCACTCATTTTTGACCAAGTAGTTGTATATGCCTTGCGCGCAGCCTTTACAGCAGCATCGATATCGTTTTTACCGGCAAGTGCGATCTGAGAAAGAACTTCTTCAGTAGCTGGGTTGATTGTGGGGAAGTGCTTACTTCCGGCAACAAATTTGCCACCAATGAAATGTCCGTACTTAGGCTTGATCGAGACTAGGGCGCGCGACTCTGGAGCCGGTGCGTATTCAAAAGTCAATTTTTCCCCCATTAGTCGATCGTCACGTACTGAGGGCTAGCGTAGTACCCATCATCCATTTTCATGCGTTGCATTAATAAATCATTTAACAATGCACTAGCCCCAATACGAAAGAGAGATGGCTTGAGCCATTCTGGCCCAGCGGTCTCATTGACTAGGACTAGCTGCTTAATGGCATCTTTAGTGTTTCTGATTCCACCGGCTGGCTTCACACCAATTCGCACCTGGGTCATTGCATAAAAATCTCTCACTGCCTCAAGCATCACAAGAACAACAGGGGCGGTAGCAGCTGGTGCAACTTTACCTGTTGAGGTCTTAATGAAATCAGCTCCAGCGGCCATGGCTAAAAATGAGGCTTTGCGAACGTTGTCATAGGTCACAAGCTCGCCAGTTTCAAAGATAACTTTTAAATGTGCCTTAGTACCGCATATGTCACGGATCTTCACGATTTCATCAAAGACTTCGATATATCGACCTGAAAGAAATGCACCGCGATCAATCACCATATCAATCTCTGAAGCCCCAGCCTCAACCGCATCTTTCGTATCTTGAATCTTTACTGCCATCGAGGCACGACCAGATGGAAAAGCAGTTGAAACAGCAGCCACACCGACATGATGGCCACCAATGAGATCTAAGTGCGTGCGGGCAATTCCAACCATGTCGTTGTAAACACAGACCGCACCCACACTTGGAACAGATGCATCAGTTGGGTCTGGGCGCACAGCTTTTGTGCATAGGGCCTTAACTTTTCCA
>FLOH01000289.1_pt1 | contig 123886 bp, 104 predicted proteins | sample 756751 | NCBI WGS metagenome assembly FLOH01 (sample SAMEA4026879, study PRJEB14308) | marine metagenome | biome: coastal water; material: water | depth 74 m
GCGATGTTTGGGAGGTTTGAAGGAAATTGCGATGTTTGGGATTTGTTCTTTTTCTTCCCGACATTTTATTTTTCACAGATTAGTTTTTTTTATGTCGGGAAATTCCACGACACACCCGTTTCCTGTCAAACCGCACCTCTCTCGTCAACAGGTTGGATTGGTTTTTTAGTATATGTTCCTGCGAAAAAATGTATAATTACACCATGAAAGTACACACCGATTATTTAGTTTTCAACACTAGGGAGCGGCGTGAATATATCCGGATCACTGAAGAAGTGGAGCGGATTGTTCAGGATAGCCAAGTCGAGGAGGGGTTTGTCCTGGTCAACGCGATGCATATCACTTCTGGGATTTATGTGAATGATGCAGAGACAGGGCTGATCCATGATATCGATAATTGGCTGGAGAAGCTTGCGCCTGCAGGTCTGCCCTATGAACACCACCACACTGGTGAGGATAACGCTGATGCTCACATGAAAAGGATGATTACTGGTCATCAGGTCACCATGCCGATCACGGAAGGGCGGTTGGATCTTGGGCCGTGGGAGCAGATTTATTATGCGGAGTTTGATGGGCAGAGGAAGAAGAGAGTTGTTGTGAAGGTGATGGGAATCTCTGGGGATGAAGTTGAATAACAGTGCGGAGCTTCGGCTTGCCGAAGCGGAGCGCTAAACTTACTATGAAAGAAACTAAAGCGCAAAAAGCTTTGCGCGCGACAAAAATTGCTGAGATGCTGCTTGAGATGTACAAGCGTCGAAAGACTGTACTGACTTGGAAGACGCCGTGGGAATGTCTGGTTGCAATTCAGTTGTCAGCGCAATGTACTGACAAGAGGGTAAATATCGTTACGCCCCCGTTGTTTGCTGAGTTGGGCTCGGTAGAGGATTTTGCTCGTGTGCCGGTCGGTGAATTGGAGAAAATGATTCATTCGACTGGTTTTTATAGGAATAAGGCTAAAAATATAAAAGGGGCGGCTCAGACTGTGGTTCGTGACTTTGGGGGCGAAGTGCCTCAGACTATGGAGGAGCTGCTAAAGTTACCGGGTATGGCGAGGAAGAGTGCAAATGTTTTGCTATTTAACGCCTTTGGACTTGTTGAAGGTGTAGCTGTGGATACTCACGTGATGAGAATTACAGATCTGCTTGGATTGATAAGTGCTGGCGCTAGAAAAAAGCCTGTGAAGATTGAGCAGGAGCTGATGGGGCTACTACCTAGGAAACATTGGGGGACGTTTTCATTGTTGATTACTGAGCATGGGCGGGAAGTGTGTATAGCAAGAAGGCCTCGGTGTGAGGCCTGCAAGTTCAATGATATTTGTCCTGGGAGTTTGGTCTAGAGAGACCTATTCCATCGTGAAGGGTGTCCTTGGAGCTGCGCCCCATTGGTTGATAGCATTGCCTACGCTAGCTTCTATTTGACTGATCACTTCAGCTGGTAACGTATGGCCTTGTTGAATTCCAACAGGTTGAACTTCAACCTTCGCTACCATATGCGCTGCTGCTGCTGCTTCTTCTTCTGACCATCTTAGAGATGCTTCTTCGAGTTTTTTTAGAAATGATTCCGGGACTTTAACTTCTCCACCAACTTCTCCATCAACTTCTTCACCATCTTCTCCGTCATCTTCCTCCCTTACTCCCATAAAATCAGCGACATCAACTAATCTTTCATTTAAATCTTCAGCAAGCTCTTCTTCCAGGTCAACTTCTTCAGTTTCTTGCCCATCTAAAAGATCACCCTCAATTCCTTCAATACCAACATCTCCTTCATCGTCTTCATCAATCAAATCCAATCCTCTATCAAACAAATCATCCATACAAAAGTTGTTATTAATAAGTTGCGATCATTATAAGACCGTTTACTCCGTTGTCAACCCTTCGTAGACTCCCCCTAAGGAGTAATCCTATTCATTGTTCGTGGGAATGGGATTGCTTCGCGGACATGTGGAGTGCCACAAAGCCACGCAACGCAGCGTTCTAGGCCCATGCCGAAGCCACAATGTGGAATTCCTCCATATCGAATTGTGTCGAGATACCATTCGTAATCGCGGCGGTCGATTTTTTGGTCTTTCATGCGTTTTTCTAAGAGTTCCATGTCGTAGCTACGTGCTGATCCCCCACCGATCATTTCTCCGTATCCTTCTGGTGCGATGAGATCGACGTTTAGCGTGAGGTCTGGATTTTCTGGGTCGGGAGCCTGGAAGAAGCTGGTCAGTGAAGTTGGAAAATGGTGTATAAAGACTGGTGCTTTGAAGTGTTCCGCTAGGTATGTTTCGTCGTCTGCGCCGAAGTCGTCGCCTTCTTTAATATCTGATTTGCCTGAGTCTTGGAGGATCTTGATCGCTTCGTGGTAGGAGATGCGTGGAAATGGTTTCTTTATTCCTTCGAGGAAGTCGATATCTCGTTCGAGAACTTCGAGTTCTTTGCGGCGGTTTTTTAGGACGCTTTGAAGGATGTACCAAAGGAAATCTTCTTCGAAATCCATCAACTCGTCAAATTCCATGAATGGGACTTCGGGCTCAATCATCCAGAATTCTGTGAGGTGGCGGCGAGTTTTTGATTTTTCTGCGCGGAAAGTTGGGCCGAAACAATAAGTTTTGCCCAATGCATACTCCCCTGCCTCTGTGTATAGCTGGCCTGATTGGCTCAAATAGGCATCGTTCTCAAAATAATCGACGTGGAAAAGGTCGGTCGTTCCTTCGCAGGCTGTTTTTGTTAGGATTGGTGCGTCGACCAGGGTAAAATCGTTGTTACGCATGTATTCGCGGATCGCCCAAACTACTTCGTCGCGGATTCGCATGTTTGCCCATTGTTTACTGCTTCTGAGCCAAAGGTGGCGATTTTCTAGGAGGAAGTCGATGCCGTGTTCTTTTTTTGCAATTGGGTAGTCATCTTTTGCGAGTGTGATGATCTCTATTGCGCTGACTTGGAGTTCGAATACGTCGTCGTGTTTTGGATGTTTGCTGACTGTACCCGTTGCTTTGAGTGAAGATTCCATAGTGAGAGAGTCTGCAGTCTTGAAAACTTCTGATTCTTCAGATTTGTCGAATACTACACCTTGGGTTGTACCGGTCCCGTCCCTGAGTTGAAGGAATTGAATTCCTTTCCCTGACCGTTTGTTGTACATCCAACCTTGGATGGTGACTTCTTTGTCGACGTGATCTCGAAGGTCTTTTATGTATGCTGTGTCTGCCATTTTGAAATGATTAATTTATGTCCCTCGCATTCTAGGGCATGTTCAGATTGACTTCAAGCTGAGGTGTTGATAAATTTAACCGCGAATTGATTGAAGATCATTCGAAACATCGTTGGGGCGTCGCCAAGTGGTAAGCAAAGCTTGCCACCTGCTACTCAGCCTCGTTGACATTCAGGTTTGTACTGTTATTCTACCACGTAGATTGTTGGGGCGTCGCCAAGTGGTAAGGCACGTGGTTTTGGTCCACGCATTCGGGGGTTCGAATCCCTCCGCCCCAGCCAGAAATGGCTTAGACTAGCCAGTTGAGCCGCCTTCCTATGAGAGACGGGCGGGTTTTGAATGTGCATTAATAATCCTGCGGAGCCTTTGTGGCTCCTGTTAGGGTAGCAGACCCGTTTACTATAGGGGGACGGGCATGATGGGAAATTTTATTCTATTATAAAATCACATTAGTGTTGTAATATACAAATATGCCAATACAGGTTGTGCCTACAAAAAAAGTTAATTTATTTATTGATAATGAAGGCAAATATGCTCGAATCTTTTGTCTGTTTTTTAGAGCTGATGGCGGTTTTAATATTACCGTACCGAAGTATAAAAATACTACGGGGGTTATAGGTGAAGCTGTGCTTAGTGGTAGTGAGTTATCACTTGGAAAACTTGGAAAAAAAGTTTCACATATGGTGAAATTGGCTTATCCAATAGATGGGAATGTCCATTTTTCCGAGGATGGTAAAATTCATAGTGAATTCAAGTCTGAATGTTCTACGCCGTTAAATGTTAGTATTGATCATTTGTTTACCCTGTATTCGCAGGGATTGGCTAATTTCTCAACTGAACGTACCAAGAGGAATAGTGGCGTTAAATCTTTCAATTTTTATTTTACTCCTCCTTCAAATATTGAGTTGAATAGCTTTAGAATAATAGGTCGCTGGTATAAAAAGGGTGAAGAGAAGGTGGCGCCAATAGCCATTTTAAGCGATTTTTTCTTTACCGAGAAAAACGCAATGACTCCTCAATTCCCAATGTACTCAATGGCTATTACCCCAAGTGAGGGCCTGTTTGCCAACAAATTCATGCTCGTACTATCAATTATTCCATTTTCGCCAGCTATTAGTAACCATATTAAAGATCATTTATTTTTAATTGGCGGATTCGATAAAAGGGTTCATCCAATAAAAGATGTTCATATGTTGGTTTCAAGTTTCCCTGCGTTTGGAGACAAAATAGAGTCGATTGATTTTACTAAAGATTAATTTTATTAATTATGAAAATTAGACCTTGGAATGAAAATATTTGGTTCTCACCACGCTATGTGATTGATGAATTGAGTAGAGCAGCTATAGAGCGTAAAAACTTAAAGCGCTATAAAGAAGCTTGGATTTGTGCTGTTGCATTTATTTGCCATTCTTCATTGAGCAATATTGAATGGTGGTTACAGGTTCCCAAAGCGGATCCACCAGATGTTTTGGTTATGGAACTAGCATCTCACAAGGATGGTGATGGACAAGATTTGTCTTTAGTTAAAGTAGAAGTATTTGAGATTAGTTCATTTGATGATGAAAGCATTGAAGAATCTATTGAACGGAAGCTTGATAAAAAAGATTACACGGGTATGACCTTAGTTGCTTTTGTTAGGAGGCAAATTCCTTTTGATCATAAGGCTGTTGCGGACTATTTAAGTAAAGTTTGCCCAAAAATTCAAAATTTATTCTTGATAGCTCGAGAAGAAAATAATACCAATGTAAGTTTTCTTTCCCTCTACCCTAAATTTTTAAAGTTTAAGGCGGATTTTGGTTTATGGTGTAAGGATACAGACCAGAGAGATTTTATTGATGTTAGAAGGGGAATTGGTGCAATTAGAGATCACTATGCTACTGATGATCGACTGACTTTTATTCCGTAAATAAAGTGTATGGTTAACTTTATAAATATCTTTGATAATAGAGAAAAAGCCATTTTGGTCTGGCTTGTTTTGGTTTTGATTCTAATGTTGTTCTCTAAATCAATGAGGAAATCTCTCTTGTCGCTACTTAAGAGTTTTTTTGTTTCTAAAATACTCTTTATTTTTCTTTCGATGCTTTTTTATGTCTCATTGATTGTATTATTACTTATGAAATTAAATTTTTGGGATTTTTCAATGCTTAAGGACTCAATAATTTGGTTCTTAGGTCCTGCTTTTATACTATTTGTTAATTTCACAAAAGCCTTAAAGGAGAACCATTTTTTTAAAAAATTATTCTTCAAAAATCTTAAATTCTTATTAATCATTGAATTTATTTTTAACACTTTCGTATTTAGTTTTTTCACTGAGCTGTTAATGGTTCCCGCTTTGTTTTTCATAGGAGCCATGATTGCTGTTGCTGGGCTGAAGCCTGAACACAATAAAGTTAAGAATATTTTTGAAATACTCTTAAGTTTCATTTTTGTAATTATGATTTCTTTATCCATTTCTCTGATGATAGGAGATTTTAATAATTTTCTTACTCTTGAAACTCTCAAAAATTTCTTGCTACCTGTTTTATTAACTATAACGCTGATTCCTTTTATTTACGGTTTGACGATATTTGCTAGCTATGAAAATGTTTTTACTAGAATGGGTTTTATGGTTGATGATTTAGAAATTAGAAACTATTTAAAGAGGAAGATTATTTCTACTTGTTTTTTTGATCTTAAAAAAATAAGATTCGCTTCCGAAGTTGTTCCAAAGTATGCTTTTAAATCTATGACCAGAAAAGATGCAGAAGATTTGATCTCTAAATTGTCTAATCAGTAGATTTCAATTCTATATTCCCATCTCTTAGCGTCAGTTGTCCCTCCAAACACTCTAGGAACTGTCTCTTGTCCATGTTTGTGCTGTTTTTAAGTATATACTCGATGTAATCTTTAGAGCTTATCTCTCGTGCATTTTCGCCCAGTGTTATCCTTTGCATTTCATTGAATTTCTCTACTTCCCTTGTAACTCTACTGTGAATTCTCATATCCTTGTCCATAAATTGATCTATCATTTCTGCGATTGATTCTATTAGCTTCTCTTCTCGAATATATTTCTCATGACATTTTCCTTTTCCACCGTATTTTGTGCACTTATAATAAGTGTATTGTTTCCCGTGCCGATTTGTTATCAGATCTCCGCAAATTCCTGATCCACAGCTCCCACATTTGAAGAGTCTACTGTAGTAAAATATTTTCGTACCCCATTTTGTTTTTTCAAATGTTTTGAGCATGCTGTTTGTTTTTTTCCACTGTTCCTTCGTTATTAGTGGAGTGTGATCTCCTTTATAGACATTTCCGCTTCCTGCTGGATATTCGAATTCTCCATAGTAAAATGAATCTTTAAACATCCTGTATGTCATGCTCAGTGTTACTCTTTTCCCTTTTCTTGTCCTGAATCCTTCATCGTGAAGATAATCATTTACAACTCTTCCACTGAGGTTGCTTTCTGTTACGTAATCAAACATCTTTTTAACAAATGGGGCTCTTTCTGGATCTATGATAATTTTGCTTCCTTTCGAATAATCTTCTGGATCTCTGTAGAGTTTGTATCCTAATGGTGGTAAGCCTGGCTTCTTTCCTCTAGTACATTTTGCTCGAAGTCCTCTTTTGACGTTTTTAGCACGATTGTCGTTTTCTAGCTTGGCCTGTGAACAAAGGATCATCAGGAGAAATTTTTCGTTTGGGTTGTTGGTGAATGTCTGCCCATGAGTCCTTATCTGAATCAATTTACCCGCATCCATTAGATCAATTATCGTCCCCAAATCTCCAGCATTACGGCTTAAGCGGTCTGGAGCCCATGCCAAAATCCCATTTGCTTCTCCGTTGGTGATTCTTTGTAGGAGTTGATTGAATTGAGGCCTTTGTCCTGTGGCTTTGGCACTCTTACTTTCTTGGATAATATCAGTAATTTCGATTCCATCTCTTTCGGCTACGGCCGTCATCTCATTTATTTGAGATTCGATGCTCATTGCTTGCCGTTCGTCTGATTCTGTAGATTTCCTTGAATAAAGAACATATTTGAGTTCTGAAGGTTTTGGATCTGTCATGTTTTTGTGGGTTACATGTTATGTACCCACATGGATGACAGATGGATCCGAGTATATCTAGTCTAAATGGTCATTTGATTACCTTTAGGCTTTATTCTTTGTGATCTTTCAATTTGATTTTGTTTTCTGCTATTTTGGCAAATTTTATTTTTTTCACAGTTAATGCATATACCTGTGAGACCAATGAATTTTTTATTTACTGCATTTTTGCAGTTTGGACATATTTGTTTACAATTATTTCTTGGCTGTAGGGGGGTGCTTTTATTGTTTTTCACTTTTTCCTCTATATATTTATTTACTTCTTCTTTGCCGAAACGCTCTTTCCCATATTTTACTTCTGATTCAATTTCCGTAATTTCTTGATCAGTGAATTTAAATTTATTTTTAAGGTCGCTTCTTGGGATTGTGCTCTGTAGCCATTGTTTTTTCTGTTTTCTTAACTCTGTTAATGTCGTCATAAATGGGTTGTTACTTTAAAACTATTTTTTTATTTTCAGCGTCATATCTATAATTAATTATCCCTCTATTGATAATAAGGCTGATTGCTTTCTCAATCTCGGGTAGTGGAACAATAAACCATTCTCTCGGAGTATGCCTTTGACCATTTTTATCATAAATATCTAAATTCAAACATGCGGTCCCGAAAAAATTATGTATTAGTTGCTCAAATTTTTGAGGATTCAGGTTGTAACATTCAAAAGTTGAGATAATCTTTACTGGCCCCATTAAATACGTAGGATCTTCTTCTGTGTTTTTAATGCGATCTTCTACTGGAGTTGTTGAAAATCCTATTTTATATAAGTTATCAATTGATTGTATTTTTTGATCTTCACTCTTGGACCTAAGGATGTATATGAATCCTGTTTTGTCATCTATTTCTGTTATGACATTAAAATTTTCTAAGAATTCTTTTTCGTCTGCGTATTTTGTTTCTGATACAGCGTGGCCATTCTCGTACAGTCGTTGTACAAGGGATCTGAATAACATATCTGACTCAGTCCCATTTTCAAAAATACATATTTGCCTACCGTTAAGTTTCCCGTACTTATTAACATGAATGTCACCTACTTTTTCAACGAAAAGTAGAATTCCATTAAGAACAAAAAATCTACTAGCTTCTACCTGTTTTTCGGATGTAAATTTTAATAATTTTCTTTTTCCTGAAGCTAGATCCTTCTGACATTGTTGGAATAACTCTTCATATTTTGAAAAATCCCTGCATGGTTTTCTGCGCCCAATATAGTCAGCGCTTTTTCTGTTTTTTTGCAGAGGCACATTTTTAATTTCAAAAAGTTCTTCGTCTTCATTATCTAATATATTGAAATCGTCGCTTTTCAGTATATCCTCTACTGAATTGGTTTCTTCCTCTATAACTTCTAATAAATTGAATTGGTCGTAATCAGCAAGTGCATTAGACTTTTCTTGATCAGATCTGATTGATTTTAGTCTTGTTGCTAGTTTATGTTCTTGTACTCCTTTACCAGCAATTGGTTCTCTATCATTCTCCTTGATAAATTCATTAATTTCCTTAAAAGAAGCAATCATTCTTTCATCTGCTGAAATTGCCTGTGACTTATTACTAGTGTCTGCTAACAGGCCTAGTTCATCCTCTTCTAATATTTTAAGTAAATCTTCCTTTTTCATAGTTTTTGTTTTCTTTTTTCATGTTTTAAGAAAATAATAGCTTCTGCCATGCGTCTTTCTAATGGGTCAATTGAAGTAATATCTGGTTTTTTACCCCCGCTGTTTTTTACAAAACTTTGTATTTTGGGCCACAAGATTATTGCTTCTTCTTCAGTCATATTGATTCTGGTAAGTTCAATTGTGTCTTGGATGGTTTTGAATGTTCTTGCGGTGACTGATTTTGACAAAATTTCGAATGCTTGTTGGAAAGGATTTATTGTATCAATAAGGTCTATGTTTAAATCATCTATATTAATAAAGGTTCCTGCCATACTCACAAATCGCTTGTCTCCAACCTCCTTTATTTCTCCGTTTTTTATTGCTGAATCTACAACTACATATTGTCTTACTTCCTCCAATTCCTCATCTGTAAGATCTGGATATCGCTTTTGAATTATTTTTGGAATCATGACTTTATTGATAACTTCGGGATCGACATTTCCAGGAAGTGCTTTCACTATTATATCGTCCTGAAGGATAGTTGCTTTCAAGTCATTAAGGTCGGACTCAATTATGTCTTTTACTCGTTTTGAACTTGGTTGTTTGAAGCCTCTAATCTTTATTTCTCCAGGTTTGTATTCTTCATCATCAGCAATCTTTGTTTTGAAATTAAAGTTGGGTGCCAACACTTGCTCCATCAATAGTGAGCAGGTTATCGCCTTAAGCATGTTATTTACTGCAAGTTTTACATCGTCATCAGCAGCATCTGGCTGTGCAATTAAATTTGTAAATTGGGCATGTGTCTTGTTTTCGCTATCACGAGTACACCTACCTATTATTTGGATTATTTCAGTTAGCGATCCTCGGTAACCAATAGTTAAAGCATGTTCGCAATATGGCCAATCAAATCCTTCTTTTGCCATTCCAAGTGCAATAATCAAATCTATATCGTCCACATCCTTAATTTTCCTTAAATATTCAACAATCAATTCTCTGTTCTTGGGGATATCGTCAACAAGATTGGCAATTTTTAGAATCTTTCCATCTTTACTACGTTTTAGATATATTACACCAGTATCTTCGTTTTGATATTCAACTTCGCCAATTTGATCTAGGATTGTATCTACTTCGTTGTACTTATCTTTTGTAGATTCGCCGGCGTTAACATTTGGGATGTGGAGTATTGTTTTTTTGTCGGTGTCCAGCACTTCCTCTATGGCTGTTGTGTATCGTCCTTGGTAAAAATGATATCCTATTCCTAAAGATTTTAAGTGAGTATAGCCATTCAGTTGCTCGTAATAGTTATATGTGACCTTGGTAAATTTTGATTCATCTTCAGGTAGCAGGACCGGTATAGTATCACCTCTAAAATATGACCCAGTCATAGCGACAATGTGAATATTTGATTTTGAAGTAATGCCATGTAGTAAGCTTCCAAGCTTATTGTTTTCTTTATCGGACGAAACGTGGTGGAATTCGTCGATTGCAAGCATTGTTTCGTTAAATTCTTCTTCGTTGATTTGTTCAAATGCAAATCTAAGGGTGGAATGTGTACATATTAGAATTTTATCATCTCCCTTCATGAATCTAAGAAATCCCTGAACCTTACTTTTATCTCCTCCAGGTGTACACAAATTGTTTTCTGGTTTGGGATCCCAATCTGCGAAAAAACCATGAGTCATTAAATCCGTTTTTTCAAATGATTTAGCAATTGATCGTTCTGGAACTGCTATTATTACTTTCTTTATTCCCTGATTTTTCAACTTATCTAAGGCTATGAACATGAGTGCACGTGATTTGCCTGAGGCAGGAGGAGCCTTGAGTAGTAGATATTGTGCGTCTCTTGCTGAATATGCTTTTTCTTGCATATCACGCATTCCGAGTTCATTAACACTCGTGCTTTTTCCCGTTTGAGCGTAGGTTACGTCAACTATATTTGGCATAGTTTAATTAAAATTAAGTGTTAGATTTTTTTCTTTTTCATCTTCTATCATTTTTTCGTAGAGGTTGAATAAAAATTCTAGTCTTTCTTCATCATTGCTAAAAGGTTTCGAGCGATAGATTCGCTCCACCGCAAGATCTAGTTGATAATGAGCTTCTTTTAGTCCCTCTGGCATTTTGTCTGGATCATATGATTGTGCCATATTTTTTTCTGGGTGTTTCTCTCTTTCTTCTAGGACATTATACACGTGACGAGTTATTTCTTCTTTTTGTTTTGTTGTTAAGGGGGGAATTGGGAAAGTGTTGTATCCTAAAGCTGAGGAATAGCGTATTCGTGTTTCTAAACTGCCGCATACTGCTCTAACCCATACCATGTGGATTAAGGACGATATGATACCAAAAATCCATGGTTCTGCGTCGTATATTGCATTTGCCGCATTGGAAATGACCGTGTCTTTTCCTAAAAATCCAAATGGTATATATTTCCTTCTCTCTGAGGATACACTAGGTACAAATATTGATTCTGAGTTTTTATAGGTTATTTGCTTAAATTTGTGTGGCGTTTCTGCAAATTCAGCTGTGCACTTTGCTTTACTTTTAAGTCTGAATTTTTTTATTTTATCCAATCTCTCTTTTATTTTGCTTATTTTTTTAGCTTGTGCCAAATCCTTATCTTGGATCCATAAACAATATCTTTCGTGTCCTTTTAGAAAATCTTCAGCTCCCATGAATTTTTTTATATATTTTGCTGTATTTCCGTCTTCTTTAAGGAATTCTTGTTGTTCTTTTTTTGAAAGTATTAAGTTTCCTCCATCAGTCGGTTTGATTCCATATACCATTGTTGGAATCCTTGAGATTGGCTTGCTTCTGCGAGGTATAAATACATTCCTTCCAGTAGTTAGGTATGCATTAATATTTTTTACCAACCTTGCTTGTCCATCCGAAAAAATATATTTATTCTCTTTAGATTTGTTTCTAATGCCTATTATTACGACCGTAACTCCTGCATTGTGTTTAGCATTATTTGACCATTTAAAAGATGTATGCGTAAATCCTATTTCAATGTCATCTTTTAGTATGTGTGGCCAAAGTAATGCGACTTGTTCTCCTTGACAGATAGAATTAGTTGATACAAAAGCCATTTTTGCGCTGATATTATTTATGTATTTTGCACCATTGATAAACCAGCAAGATATGTAATCTAAGTTCTTGTAATTCTTAAATCCTTTACATAGGTTAGCCAATTCTTTTTTTTGTTGATTGCTTTGCATGCTAGATCCTACATATGGAGGATTTCCAAGTAGGTAAATTTCATCGCTACTATTTTGAGAACAAACTTTTCTCCAGTCAATTGTTGTGGCATTGTCACATACAATGTTCCCGCTCTCTTTTAATGGGAGCGTTGGCTTAGTTTCTCCAAACTCTTTTTTAAACTCGATATTCATTTGGTGTTCGGCCAAATATAGCGATAGTTTTGCAATTTCATGTGCAAAATCATCGATCTCTATACCGTAAAATTGATCTAAAGTAATATCGGAGAAGCAAAATGTTCCCATGCTTTTGATTATCGCTACCTCTAGTCTCCTCAGCTCTTTATAGGAGATTATAAGAAAATTTCCAGAGCCACACGCTGGATCAAAAATTTTAATCTTTGAAAGTCGTACAAACAATTTTAATAACTTGTCATTATTACCCTTATTTTTTTCAAACTCTTCATATAACTCATCTAGGAATAGTGGCTCTATTACCTTCATTATGTTGGGTACCGAAGTATAGTGCATTCCTAAACTTCCTCTTTCTGATGGGTGTACTACAGCCTGTATCATTGATCCAAAGATATCGGGATTAATTTCGGCCCAATTAAGTTCTCCACATTCAATAATTATTTTTCTTGATTTGGCTGAAAATTTTGGAATCCAATGTTTATTTTTAAATAAACCGCCATTAACGTACGGAAATTTTTGAAAATGTGCTGGATATGATGATGTGTTTTTGGTGTTCAGAACATTGAAAAGTTTTTCTAGGTAATTATCAAGATCACTTCCATCTGGTAAGGTGTGTGATGCTATAGAATCGGTAAAAAGACCATTGTTAAAAATATTTGTGTCTTCCGCAAAGAAACAAAATAGTAGTCGTGATAAGAAAATGTTTAAATCATGTGTCCTTCTTTCTCCTGAGATACTATTCTCATCCAAAATTTCGTCATACAGTTTTGCCATTTTTTCAGCAGCTTTTCTATCTGCTGGATTTTCATTTATATGCTTATGTTTTTCAATCCCAGACCATGGCAAAAAGAAATCATAGTGCTTTGCTAAATTTTCAAATTTTGCATCTAGTTGTTCTCCCGTCTTCGTGTCAGAAGCAAGAATGCTTTTATAGTCAGTTACAATAATGAATCTTGGATTATGTTTCATTGTTGCCTCATTCTTTTGAAGCGAATCTATAGTTGCATGAAGGTCTTCATTTTGGACTTCTTGAAAAAATAATTTCTTTTTAAGTATTATTTGCCCTTCCTTTTTTGAAAGATTATGTTTCCCTTTTTTTAGTAGGGTCACTGTTGCTTTTGGCGTGCCATAGGCACGTAACAAATCAAAAATAAACTCCTTGTTTGAGAGGTTTTTTGTTAGCTTTTTTAAGTTCTTCTCAATTTGTGCGCTATTCATAGGCTTGTATTTGTCAATCAATCTAAACACCATGAATTATCTAGCCCAATCCTATTAAATGTAGTGCAGAATCCACTAACTTTGTTTGGATGTCTCCCTTTAATTTTCCTTACTTATCATGTTGTTTTCGCCTCTTATTCTATCAGAAAGCTTGTTTTAGTGGAACGAGAGTTTAAAACAGCCCTTGGCCCAAATATACTTGTGTCTTATTACAGTTTGAGTAATTCTCTGAAGATTTCAACCATCGCATATGTGTCCAACTTACAATACTCAATCATGTTCCTTATTGTTTTCTCTTTTTCCTGAGAATTCAGATGAATATGCTTGTACCAATGTAATGATGCTGTGAGTCCTTCTTGGATTCCTTCTAAGTCGTTGTACGACAATTTTGGTACAATTACTGGCAATACCTTTTTTATGGAGCAACTACCTTGAAAATCTGCGTGTACATACCATTGTTGTGTAAAAATTTCCATTAGGTCAAAGACCCTCTCGTTAACCGATTCTAGAAACTTTTTGTACTTTGGATACATCTCTCCCATTTCGTTATTTCTGCTCATTTCAAAGCCTTTATTCCAAACAATCACTGTCCCACCATCACCAATGTCTTTTTTCATACTTCTTAATAATGGTTCTACGGGATTACTACTTTCTGTTTGTAGATATTCGTAATGTTCAAGTTTGTCGTTTGGACCTCTTAAAACATGTAGTGAGTATTGGAAACACACTTGCTGATACGGTTTTGTACCGTCAAACAAAGGGATTGCTGATCCGTAAGTCTCGTAATCAAGGCAATATAGAGGATATGATAGATTTTTAAGTGTTGCTTCTATCATTTCTTTATCTACTATTGGCTTTCCTGTCTTATTTACCATTACTTGGTTTTGCTGTTTGTCGGTGAGTGGAAAATCTTCTGGTATCTCGTTGATTTTTAAAATCCCCATATCCTGAAGATCTTTGAGCTTCTTTTCTGGGGTTCTTTGTAATTTGTAGATAGAATTTGTAGCAATATCTCCTAAGCAGTGTGCCATAAATGCACATTCATAAGGTTTCTTGCACTGTTTTAGAATTCTCACTTCTGGTTCTTCTTTTTGAGCCATGAATTTTATCGCTTTTGGTATATTTGCCATCACTGTGCTTCTCATATTTTCCACTTCATCGGAAATATCTTCGATTATTAAAAATTCTTTTGGGTCTATATCTCCTTTTCGTACATACTCGTTATTTACCAACACCAAATACGTTTTTCCTATCTCAAATCCATCTTCTTCAAAAGCAATCTTTTGAAAACAAAGATCTGGGATGTGGACATCATCTTTTATCTGAGTCGATGATTTTACTTCATATATATCCCATTTTTTTGATTTTGAATTGAATACAAGAATATCCGCCATAGCGGAGATTTCTTCTGTTAGAGCAGTGGCTTGATAGATTACTTTTTCGCCTCTTTTAACTAATTCTTTAGTATGTTTTTTTGCGACTTCATAGAATCCCTCCACTTCAACTCCTTTCTTGAAGAGTTTTCTGGCATAGTTTTCAACTTCATACCCTTGATCGAATACCGCTTGCTGAGTCTCGCTAACTTCTGCTACTAAATCTTTACGATGCTTGCTTAACCATAGGCATTTTTGGCATTGAATATATCTGAGATAATCGGATTTTGTTAGCATTCCGTCCTTTGATTAAAATGTAAGCGAAGTTATTTTATTATTCATCATCACTCTCCGTCTTTTCTGCTTCCGTAGGTAATTCAATTTTACCTTTTCCATGAATTTCATCATGACATTTTTCACAAAGAACCATTATATTTCCAATTTCTGTCTTGCCTCCATCTGCGAATCTTCTTTTATGGTGATATTCAGGTTCTTTATAATCTTTAAAGCAAGTTTTGCAAATTTCACAACAACGATTTTCAGAGAAAACTGCTGCCTTTTCTTCGTCAGAAATCTGTCGTCTATCATCCAATTCATCTAAATCATATTTTTTGCAAAATTCCTGAATTAGGATGCTTTTTCTTAGAGTTATTATTTTTTCTGACCATCCACCTCTAACATTGTCGTAGAATCTCTGATAGTTCGGATTGGATTGCCTGAACATCTCATTATAAACTTTACCATGAAAATCTTCTATAAAAGCTCTAATATCATTTTCCCTATTTTGAAGGGAATAGACTATACTCAAATCTCTGACCATACAGTAAACAGACATGACCCATGCATGTTTCTCTAAAAATTTATAATCACCTGGATCAGGAGGAAAACATCTTTCTAAAAAATTTAAATTCGTTATTACTTTCTTTACATCTTTATCATTTATATTCAAGTCTCTATGCTTATCAAAAAATTCGTATAATTCACTTGATCCCATCTGTCGAGAATTAAATTTTTGATAAAATAAAACTCTTGCAGCATCTGGATATACTCCATATCTAGTTTTTGATACTCCCACGGACTCTGACATAAAAGGATGTTTGGCAATTTCTCTCATGCAATCTACAATTGAACCAGCACTAGCATTTAAACGTTCTCCTAATTGCAAAGGTTTACCTCTTTGCAATCTTGAAAAAATCAATCTAATCCTTTCATCATCATAATCTTCTACTAAATGGATTTTTAATTCGTAATTTAGAAATTGTTGCCTATCTTCATCAGATATAGGCAAATCCCCACTAAAGCTTTGCCCATGCTTTTCTTCACCGGAAAATTTTTTATTTAACTTTACTTTATTTTCATAAAATTGCCGTATTGCATGTAATCTTTGCTGTCCATCAACTATATAATAAATTTGTTCTGAAGAATTGTAATTTAAAAAGAATAAAGGCATTGGCTCTCCTCTCAAGATTGTGTCAATTAAACAAGCGTTATCCTCTTTAGACCATGCTCCAACTGGTCGTTGATAAGTTAAATCAACTTTATATTTGTGCGGGGTATTAAGAATATCCTGTATTTTAGCCATAAATTATTATTATATTTTATTACTCAAATACTATCACAAACGTCCTTTTTGAAGAAAATCATTATATCTTCTAGCTTGTTTGTTTTTTTATAAAATCCTTAATTGCCTCGATAAACTTATCATAGTTCACCACAACCTCTTTACCCTGCATCCTAGGATAAAATTTCAATAAATGCCCTTTGTCTATATTTTTGAGGCACTTAAGGTCCAGGTGTTTGTTTAGAATTTCATAATATTTCTCGGCCTGTTCTTGATTTTCCAAGTATCCAATATTGATAGCCACTCTTCCATCTGAAAATACAGTGTAAAATGATCTTTTCGAGATTGCGTCGTATTTTGGATTGAATGAACCTGTGCTATTTCCTGTTCCTAATGTAATGTCATCTGCTGTAGTTTTAGCGAAATCATATATCTTCTTGATGCACACTAATTCCTCTGGTTTGAGCCTTCTTGTTGCGTCTTCCCAAAAGGCTTCAATTGTCCATGATTTTCTTGCGCTTGCTGTAGAAGTGCTTACTGCGATATCTTTCTTAACCTCTGCTCCAAATATTTTAGGTATTATTATTTCAAATGTTTCATGTTTGTAATATTCAAGCTCGACTGCGTAAACATCAAACTGGCTGTTTTGGTTTAGGAATACTATTAGGTCTTTAAGCCTTTTGTGGAGTTTGTCCATTAGCACTACAAATTTAAAGCTACCTTCATTCAGATTTGCTTTCACGTTGGTCCAAAATGCCTCTAGGTCTTCGTCTTCAAAACCGAAGTATTCTTTGAGCTTCTCATTCACAGGCATTTTGAAGTTTTTTTCGCTGGCCTTATTTAATGTTCCGGTGAATTGTGTAAAGTCATTGCCGTTCTTCCATAGTGAAGCTCCATAATCTAAAACCTGAGCCACTACAAGACGCTTATCAGGGTTTTTATATAGTTTAGTCTCAATCATGTAGACTGTTCCTTCTGCATCGACTCCAAGAGCATCTATTGGCCCACTTTGTGTGGGGAATTCTCTTGCCATTATTAGAAGTCTTATATCTTCGTTGATTTCATATAGTGGGATGGATTCGGGGTTGTCGTAGATATACTGTTGAAGATGGTCTTCTTGTTCGAATTTTGACTGTTCTACTTTTTGAGCGTTCTTTCCTGATTGTGAGATGATTATTGCCATAGATTTATCGTTTATATTGCAAAAATGGGACAACCGTACTTGGTCATCCCACATCGTCGTCTCCATAAGGAGGCAATTCCGTCGGCAAGCAGGTTGCCCCATCTTGCACGGAATTGTGTTTTTCTTTATAGAGACCTAAATGTGGGATGACGTTTAGCATTTTAGACTGTTTACGCAATACTTCCAACGTTTTTTCATTTACATGGATGACAGAATAAAATTTTAAGTCTAGCCCATTATCATTCAAATGCTCTTAGCAACCCACCGTTGAACCCGCCCTCTATTCCTCTATCCTCGTTGACGTGGTTGACTAACATCGAGAGTGCATCAACCAGATCATCATGCTTTACAATAGGATAATCAATTAGTTGAGAAATTAATTCACGTGAGCCTGTGTGTGGGAATAGGACTTCGCCTCTTTCTATTGAGCCGCTGGCAAGAGTTAGTCTGGTTCTTTTATCTTTGCCTCCAATTTTAACTCCTACGGTTTCTACGTATTCATCGCACTCATTCTCAAACTTGTTGAGAATCAATGCTTGGAATCCAACGTTTTCAATACATACCTTGGTGCAGTCTCTTTTGCCATATACTTTATGTATGTCTTTAATCTTTCTAATCATTGCATTACATGAGAATCTTTGATTAAAAATTATTGGTAAAATGTAAATTTTGATCTTATCTCCATATCCAAAAACGTCTGCGGTTATAATTGCTGTGTAGTCTGCTGTCTCTTTCTCTGAAATAGCTGGGTCCACACTGATTATTGTGTACCTATAGTCTTGATGATCTCTTGAGGGTCTTTCATCGTAGTACTTGATCCAGCTTGGTTCTATAACTTTATCTTCTGACCTCACAATTTTTAATAAGTATTCTCTCATCCACATTGCTAGATTCGGCATAGTCGATTTAAAATCTTCGATTGATTGCTTGGTTGGAAATTTGCCAGGCCATGTAGGATTGTCTTTATCATCCGCAATAGGTATTCGCATCGTTTTAAAGTTTTGTTTATTCCTCATGCTTTCCTCTAATCGAGATATCACAGAATCTTCGTGCAATAAATTTCCTATAACCCAAACTGATGTATTTAAATCTCCTGTAGGAATAATTTCACCCGTTAATAGATCAAAGGTTTTATTTCTAGATTCTCTAGTTCTGACAGAGTTTTCATCTTCAATATCATCACAGATGATTAAGTCTGGTCTATGCTCTCTATACCTGAAGCCACGTATACTTTGCTCCAAAGATGCTGCGGTTATTTTTGCCCCAGAATTTTTAAGCACTATTGAGGAAGAATTCCATTCTTCATTGCGTTCTTCAAATGGGCCGAGATCATGTTGAATTAATTCGTTATCTTCTAGTTCATCTTTAATGCTTTTTAGGTGCACTCGAGCCTGAGGTTGGGTTTGACTGATTATCAGGATATTTCTTTTTCCTTGCCCAAAAATTGACCAAATAGCATGGGAGGTGGTCAGAATTGTGCTTTTGCCAGAGCCACGGAAAGCACTAACTACTGCGAATTTGAGATCTTTATTCTCAGTTAGAGTGAAAAAATCTTTGTGGAACTGGGCTAATTCATATTTGATGTAATTTGAAAAATAAATGCTGAAAAACCATAAATGGCTATTTTTACATAGATTCACTCTCAGTTTTTGATCATTAATAATTTTATGGAAAAGTTCCATGTCATCAATTGGTTCCATCATTTTTAGGGGGGTTAGCTGCGCCAGGCTCTGAATCTGACGCGGGAAGTAAATTAGATAATTTCAGAGCTTGTTTCATAATTGATTGCTGTTCGTCGTTGAGAATGTCGCTGACTGTTTTTATATGTCCTGATAGTTCAACTCGCGTCTTGTATGCCTTGTGTCTGTTTTTTAGCCAGAAAATTATTGCTGTCATATTTTGATCACGAATGGCAGAAATCAACTGACTTTCTGCCATTTCGTTTACTAAGTCTGTGCCTTTCATTAAGGCTTCTTCCGAAGCTTCCATAAAGTCTTGATCAGATTTGCGCCATCTGTAATACGTGGCTCTGCTTATTCCTGTCTTTTCACATGCAATCTGAACTATTGGCATTTTTTTGAGCTGATCAATGAGTTTTTGCTTTTCCTTCTCTGTTTTCATATTTTTTTGCGTTTAAGTGATGTTAGATTTTCCCATCGTTTCATTATTACCTCGGCATATGTTGGACATTTCTCCATGATAAAACATCTGCGATTCATTTTTTCAGCAGCAATTAAAGTGCTCCCAGATCCACCAAAAGGTTCCACAACGATATCGTTCCTCTTTGTTAATACTTTTAGATATGGGATCAAGATTTCAATTGGTTTTGTTCCAAAAACCACACCTTGCCCCGATTGTTTAGCATCATCAGTTTTGTGTTCAATAAAATCACTTGGACAGATCTTTTTGCCTTTTTTGTAGCCTTCCCACTGTGGTTTCCCACTGGTTGCATATAGAGCTGTTTCATATTCATTTTGCAGCTCTTTCTCTTCCTCATCGTGGTTATATTCCACTGTTCCTACAGCACCTACCATTGCAATGTCGTGTTTTGAGAAGAATTTATATTTAGATGCAAAACCTTGAGTCCGATTTGGAAGATGCCAGACAATCATGTTTTTGATCTTCCAATATTTCTCCATTTCTCCCCATATAGTCCTTATGTTTTTCCAATTTTCATAAACAATAATGCTAAAATTCTCATCTTGAATTTTGTGGATGTTACTCATCCATTTTTCTGTAAAGTCAGGGGGGAGAACATCAGTTCCTATATATCTACGGTCACGCTTGTATCCAAATCCTTCTGTTGCCTTGCCTTTTTTCTTTTTTCCTTTAAGGTAGTCCAAAATATAGGGTGGGTCTGTAAAACACATATGTGCTTTTACTCCGTCCATGAGTTTAAGAACGTCTTCTTCATTCATGGAATTTCCACACATGAGTACATGATTTCCTAATTGATATCGATCTCCATTTTTGACTCGTACTTTGTCTATATTTAGTTTTTTCAGCTCTTTTTCAAGGTCAAACTTTTCTGGATTTTCTTCCGCGGGGAAGATGTCATCAAGTTCTTCAGTTTTAAAACCGAGGTCTGCTAGTAGCGCTTCGTCAAACTCGGCAAGAAGATCGAAGTCCCATTCTCCAGTGTTTTGATTTAATCTTAAATTCAGTTCTTTCTCTCTATTGATGTCTGGGATATTCAGGTACACAACAGGTATTTCTTTGTATTTAAGTTTTTTCGCTACCTCTAGTCTGAAATGCCCTCCTATTACGATATTTTTTCTTTCCTCAGAGCTATTAACGAGAATCGGGTCTACGATTCCAAACTTTTCAATACTTTCTTTTAGATTTTTCAGAGCAACTTCATCCCATTTCCGGGGATTGTATGTAGATGCTTTTAGTTTTGAAATTTCAACATTTTGGATGGTTAAATTTTCCATGATTAAAATGGTTAGGTAAATAAGGCCTGACAAGTTTTTCTTAGTTTGTCAGAGTTTGTTATAGTTGTTCTTTTTTGTTTTTAGTTTTGTTTTTGAACCTGCAGATCAGAATTCTATCAATATAATTCTGTCATTAAGTATATTTTTATAATCAATAAATGTCAACACTAAAATGTCTATTTTTTGGCTTACACTAAAGCAAAACTAAGATAAACAAAGTTAAACTTTTGACAGCTTTTTGATATAAATATTGCGTGTTAATATTTGGTATATTTAATAACTTCTAACCAATCTCGATTATGATTATCTATTCAAAAGATAGGTCTTATTATGAAGATCTGTACGACAAAAGTACCGTTGAATGGGGGCTTTGGCATGAAAATTATTGGCTTAATGAAGCAAAGGCAGAAAATGGAAAAAAACTGCCTGAAGAGATGGCAAAGAGATTTTGTGATTTCGAATTATATTTTTACACGGGTGAGCGATACGAAAACCGTGAAACATATATTAACAAATGGATAGAACGTGATCGTCGAAAGGATGATGTTTTTGAGTGTGCACCTATTCCTGAAGCTAATTGCTTTATATGCGAGGAATCAATGGAACTTGTTTATAAGGATTTGAGGGATGGAAAAAGGAAGAATGAATATTCTGTTGAATTTATTTTCAGGTGTAAGGATTGTAAGGTCTCTAGTACGTTTGGAGTTAGAGGAAGAGAAGATCGTATTCCTTGGCAATGTCCTGACTGCAAACGTAGGCTAAAAATAAAGAATATTCGTAAAGGGAAGAAAATTACGACTAAAGAGCATTGTGATTTTTGTGGATATAATCATGAGGATACTTTGGACTTAGATTTTAAGCCTACAAGGGAAAAAGCTCCTACTAAGGCTGAAATTAAAAAGTTTAGAGAAGATAAACTGAGATTCTGCCTTTCAGATAAGGAAGGGATGAAATATCTCGAGAGTAAAAGAGCTATGGAGCAGCTGAAGAAGATTTGTGGAGGTATTGATAATAATGATAGAAAGCCAAAGGCTGAAGAATTATCTGTTAAACAGGCTCAGGGTGATTTGAAGAAGGTTCTTAAGCAAAATGCTTGTGAGAATATAACTTTTGCTGATCCTGACACGGATAGAGATGTGATACTCAAATTCAAGGCGATTGATTCTAAATCTAGGTGCTCTTATGACGCTAGGAGGGATATTAAGAAGGCAATCAGAACTAAGTTCAAAGGTACGAATTGGACTTTGATGAGCGAAGGAATTGGGTTCAAGCTTGGAATCTTGACAGGGAGGCTACGGGGAAAGGAAGATTTTGGTAATTCCTTTAAAGATATTATTTATTAATTTTCACATATGGATGATTCTAACGAGTACATAGAGGGCAAGCCTACGATTATTAAATCCAACAGAGGAAAAACTTATGTTTTTATTCCTCGTTACCCAAAGAAAGAGCCTGATGGGTTTTGGAATGAAGCTTATAGGGCATTGGAGTATATTGGGATTTTTGATGATTTAAAGTAATGTTTATTTATCACTTTTCTTGAAGATAAGTACACTAGGTACGTAGATGCCGCACTTTGCTATGAAGTGTTACTCTATTCAGACCCAATTATTCTAAATTCGGCTTCTGTTGTCTTTTTGAGGTATAATTCTGTGGTCGCAATTAGTCTTAGCATGTCTTGACTTGCAGCACTTTTCTTTAATCCTGGCTGAACGATCATGACTTCAAACTTAATTTTTGATTTTCTCGCCTTTTCCGTGAAATATGTGAGTTTTTTAAAGTCTCCCTTTAAGAGTCTGCTATGTGATGTCTTTTGCCAAAGAGCTTCTCGGCGTATTAGGTCTTTGGACAAATTTAACAATCCTCGATGTTTTACTGAAATTGACTTCTGTGCCTGTCCGCAAACCGTATATAGGTTGTCAATGTCGCCAGATGCTATTCCTCCTTTTGCATTTTTGCAATGAACCAAAGTTAAGCCTATGGTTTCATGGTCTATATCCTTGATGCATACTAGGTCTGCTGCCTCTCCTGTGCCATCATCATTAAAAATAAAGTCATGTGCATCCTTCAGATATTCATATGTCTTATATTGGATAGTATCCTTCCTTTGTTTTTTCCCCATTGACTCTTGATTAAGGGGAATTCCGTTCCATTCCCAGATTTCAATTTCTTCTTGAGGATAGGTCCCTGCATCAATTTTTATTGGGATATGGTAGTTGTTGTACGAATAAGTCCCATCACTATATCGGATAATAAATGGATCAATTATGGCATGTTCCTGAAATGAACGTGGCTCTCCATTTCCAAATTTGAATGAAACAGGCTGCCCAGACTCGTGCTCATATTTATATCCACCATCATACTCTTCTCCGATTAATAGCTTATATATTGATTGCTTGTCGTCGGAGAATATTTTGATCTCAATTCCTTCACCTTGAGTCACTTTTTCAATACTAATATCGGTTTCAAATAAGTAGTATTCATCTTTACCAAATAGAACGTATACTTTGTTAGAAAAGCTGCTTTGCAGGTGTTCCCCCCATTGAGCTGAAATTACAGGGACATTATATGGAGCATCTAGCTTCTGTGGGCGCAAAAAATCTTTTGTAATGTTGGGTTCTATGGATTCTTCATTATTTACTTTCTCCCATGTTTTGTCGCACCATTCCAGCCAATCTTGAATTGACCCATTCTTAACCTGCCATATTTTCCCTTTTTTCTTAGATCCCCCCCATAGGACCCTGTCTCCATCTTCGTACCCTAGGCACGAAATGTTGTTTAACTCTGACTCTGCCTTTTCAATCGCTGCAAGCCCTTCTGTAACATTTGGTCCAAAGTATGACGTGAAGCTAATTGCACCAATCTTTGATGTCCCAAGATTCTTTGCCAATGGAAGCTCTACATTGTTTAGTATATTAAAAATCACATCTCCACTTACTAACTCTGAACTTTCTGATGTAATTTGTGATGCTATTTTTTCTACCCTCATTCCATCATAATCGGTTGAATAGACAAATAACGCTTGCTTATCTTTGTCCCAGTGGGCTATAAGCAACTGATATGATAATTCTGTAAGCTCTTGATATCCTCCCCATTTCACTAGTGATTCGTTCATGGCCAAGACTACTAGCACATTCTTTTCTTCGCTTATGGAATGCCAGTGTTCTATGTTTGGGGGCATAGCTAGTTGGTATTTTTCTGGATCCCACTCTTCGCAATTAGTCTTATAGATCTTTGTCGTAAGCGATGGGGTTAAATTCCAAAGTGATATTTGTTCATGTAAGTCACCTTTGTTTTTTAATCCTTCAATGAGATCTTGCAATTTGATTTTTCTTTCAATTTCTTCTTCACTCAGTCTTTTTATCAAACTATCCCAGTCTGCACCTTCGGAATATAACCTTTGAAGTCTTTTTTCGGCTTTTTCATCTGCGACATTGATGACTACCGATGCTTCGCCTACCTCATCCCCGCTTCTTGTAAATCTCCCTACGAACTGAAGTGTTATAGCTAGGCTTTTGTGTTTGTCATGAATTGCTGCAATCTTTAAGTTTGGAAGGTCGAATCCCTCTCCAAGCATGTCAACACATACAATAATCCGAGAGCCACGAGGTTGCTCTGTCAGCTTTTTTAGTTCTTCTTCATTCTTTGTTTTTCTTCCAGATCCTGAGTATACAAGGACAGGGGCGTACTCTGGTGCTAATTTAGAATACAGTTGATGGATTCTAATAGCACTGGTCTTATTATCAACTCTAGCCAGTAGCAGATGATCTAGCTTCTTCGTTTCAACATCATCCTTGAGTATATCAAGCGCTGCAATTGCTATCTTTCTATCTTTTTCTGACTCTTCTCCGTATTCTTCTATTGTATTTAATCTAATTGGGGTAAAGTACTCGGCATTTTGAGCGTCTCCTAATCTGTAATTAAAAATAATTTTCCCACCTATATGTTTTCCGTCATTCCTGAATGGGGTGGCTGTAAATTGAGTAATTCTTTTTTCTAAAAAGGTTTCTCTTATCTGGTCCCAAGTTTTTGCTGTGCTATGATGCGCTTCATCAATGAAGAGGTTTTGGCATCCTGCAGATAGTTCTTTAACTGCTAGCTCATCCGAGCTATTCAGAATTTGAGGAGTTGCAACGATTACGTTTGCCCTACGCAATATTTCAATTGATTCTTCCTTGCTCTTTATGCCCACTTTAATAACTGCAACGAATGGTCTAGCTGACTCTTTTGGTATAACTCCAATCTGAGGCAGGAGCCCCATCGAAATGAATTTATTAGAAATCTGAGTCCTGAGTGCACTTGTTGGTACTATTACTAGCACTTTATTCAAAGTCTTATATGCCAGTGTTGCTAACATTACCTCCGTTTTTCCAGTTCCAGTTGGCAACACAACTGTTGCAGCTTCGTGACTAGTTCCTGTAGCAAAATGTGCCGCAATTGCATGTAGTGCGCCTAATTGAGGAGGTCTTAATCCTTTAATCTCTTCCTCCCTATCCTCCTGTTTGAAGGCGAATTTCCCCTTCCATGAATCTAGAACCTTCTCTGGAGTATCTGCAATTGTATAAATGTTTCCGAAGCACTCCCACTTGAACCTTGTTCCAATGTCTAAAGTTGATGTGTCGTATTCATCTATGCAATACAAACAAGCTTTTGCGTGCTCTACCTTCTTGGCTCCCTTTTTTCGAATTAGTATTTTATTAAATGGGGACTCTAGTTTCGTTATTAGTAAATGGTATCCGGGGTACTTAGCGTCATATATAATTGCTTCTGTAGATATATCCCTTAGAGGATGCTGTCTGATAAAATTTCCACCCACTTTGTGAGCAGTTTCTGGCACTTTAGGGATGGTGATAGTTCCAGCCCATTTTTTACTCATAGTTTTTGTTGCTATATTATTTCTTTCTTTTATTTTTCTCTCTTTGCGCCAAAGCACTACCTGCTGCTGATTTGGCGTTTTTGTTTGTATTCTTACTCTTTAGAGTCCTTGATGCTGCCGAAGCTGCTTTCTTTCCTGTTTTTTCCTTAGCTTTTCCTTTTTCTACCTGAGTTAATGCGCTACCCGCAGCAGACTTTGCTCTTTTGCTGGCTGTTTTACTTTTTAGAGTCTTTGATGCTGCTGTCGCAGCCTTTTTTCTTGTTCTTTTAACCATAATTTAGTTTGTTATTAGCTTTTCATCTCCTCTTCTACACCTTATTTCTCACCCCGTCAAGATTTTATTAACAGCGTTAATTTTCTCTTCCATATTTCTAGTCTTTGGGTTATCATTAATGCATGAAATTACACAAAATTCAAAAAAGGTTACTGAAAGAATTGCCTAAAATCCCTGGGGTGGGACATTTAAGTCTGAGGAATATTGGAAAGCTTGTGAACGTTGATAATCCACAACAGGTTCGGCATCATATTGGTCAACTTGAGAAGAAGGGGTTTTTGAGATTGGATGCCCATAGTGGTGATGCAATTGTTCTAACAGAACCTGTAAGTGGTGTTGTTTATTTACCTTTGTTTTCTTCTGCTGAATGTGGACCAGCAGGTTTTTTGGCACAAGAAAATGCAATTGATGAAATAGCGGTTTCTACAAAAACCATGGGTATTGCTGACCCCGATGATTATTTTTTGGTTGAGGCGCGTGGGAGATCAATGTTTCCTAGGATTCAGGAAGGAGATTTAGCCTTAATCAAAAAACAGTCGGAGTCTCCATCTAATTCTATTGCCTTGGTTTTACATAATGATATTCCTAAACTCAAATTAGTAAAAACCATTGATAAGCAGCGCATTGCATTGTGCTCTATTAATGAGGAATATCCTGCTGAAATTGTAGATGTTAACGATGAGGATCTAACAGTGTTGGGAGTTGTTAAGGCTCTCATGTCTAGATTCGATGGTTCTGAGCTTACTCCAAAGTACAGCTTGGGAGATATCGTTTCTTTTAACGGAGAGCCCCTAATGATTTTTAAAGAACCGTGGAGGGGAGATATTGAGGATGAATTCATGTACGAAATTGGCCAATGTGATTTAGGGAAGAAAGAGCTAGTTACTGGCAGATCTTTTGTTGTCTACCAGAGTGAGATCTCTCTATGGAAAGGTAAAATGTAATTTTATGGAATATATAAATCTTATAAAGAATTGGCACAGGAAAGCTTCAGAACAGGAGGATTTTTTCTCTGCTTTTGTCTTCGAGTATCTTGCTTTTGTTGCCTTTTTGTCCGCGGTTAAATTTGCTGGAATCAGGTTGAGTGATCGTGCCAAAATTGAGGGATTAAAAAACGACGATTCTGTTAAACAACCTTATCTCAATAAAATTGAGACAGATTCAAATCTTAAAAAACATTGGGAATCAATAAAAATACGCTTGGAGCAAGATGCCCCTATTGGGAATTTGCGCTCTGGAGAATCTGATGCCGTCGAAAATCGTCACTGGGATTTGAGTGAGGATGATCGATATTGGTCAGGGGTTATTTATGGTCTTGATGACTGGAGTAACATGGTCGAATTGTGGTATACGGTTCGAAACAATTTATTTCATGGCTCTAAAAACCCTGAGGTTGAGAGAGATAAATTTTTTGTTGAACACTGTTTTGTGACTTTAAAACCTTTAGTCGATTATCTGATTGAAACATTAGATTAATACTTTCTCCCTTTTTTATACTGTCTCATTTGTCTCATTTTCCAATTTACTCTAAAATACACTCAAGGCTAGCCAAAGGGTACTAGACCCGAGTAGCCAGCCAGATAGTGCACTAATAGCACCTTATTCCCGTGTACCTAAGTTCATGAATAATCGGACAAATAGTCCTATTTGTCTTTGATTGCCCCTTGTTTGTCTTAGAAAGGTTCGTATCCCGTGAACCTAGGGTGGAGGGTCATTAATGGCAGTTTTGATCTAGAAGGTTATAGTAATTAAGCCTTTCTAAATTTTGTGAGGAAATAGGCGGAAATTGAAGCAACGATAGGTATCAGAATAACCAGAGAAATAGCTCCGATAAACGTCCTTGTCAGCTCTAAAGCTATGAAATCCATATTTAGTAACTCAGATAGCGTACTTCCACGACTCAAAGAAATAAGAATTAGGAAAGGTAATGCGCTGGCTAAATACGCAAAAAGCAAAGTGTTTATCATTGAACCTAAAACATCTTTTCCAACCTCCATACCAATTTTGTAAACTTTTTTGAATGTTTGACTGGTGTGTTCCTTTATAGCCTCAAAAATAGCTGAAGCTATGGAAATAGCTGTATCGATCAAAGCACCAATTGCTCCCATGAATAGTGAAGCTATAAGAATGTCCGAAAGTCCTATATTGGGATACATTATTCCAAGCATACGGAATTCTTCGCCAGGAGTATTCCCTAGCTGAGCAAGATCTCTGAATAGGAAAGAAATATAGATTGAAATTATATATCCTATCAAGATTGCTATTATTGCAGACAATGATTTTCTATTGAAGCCATGAATCAGAGGAATGGTCAAAAGGGTTACTACAAACACAAAGATTAAACAAGATGATACAGGGGAATATCCCAGAGTGATCATTTTCAGAAAAATAAAATAAAACAGGGATAGAGAAATGAGTACGCTTAAAATTGAGGTGACCCCTTTCTTGCGAGCTATTGCAACAGTAATAACAGCAAAAATAATAAATATATAGAGAATACCGTTTTGATGATAATAATCTGTGACTTCATAACTTATTTCCTCGGTCGTGTTGTTAATCCCTTTATAAATAAGAATTTCATCACCAATTTCGTATGTATTATAATTGTTCATCGAACTTAAAATTACAGTTAGCACTTTTCCTTCTTCTGTTCCTGAATTAGCGCTGACTGTAAATTGTGTTTCTCCTTCTTCTGATTGAATACCTATTTCATCAATTTCTCCATGAATGAATTGGTGACTATAATTTGAATCTGCGTCGTATGAAGAGATGCTGGATGGTTGATTATAGATCGATATTACAAAAATAAGAGTTGCGACTGCAAAAAGAGCATATAGTGATGTAAATATTTTTTTAGATTTGATCATACGCATCGGATTATAGCATATTTTTGATGTTTTCTAATTGACTTTCTCGGCCTCTGGCTTTAATATAGTTATGGGTATATATTCATAACTCAATTGAAGATGCCTAGACCAAAGCATTGCAGAAATATTAATTTTTCACCTAACGTTACTTTCTTTAAACCTCAAGGAATACCTATGGCTTCTTTAGATCAAGTAGATTTGAGCCTTGATGAGCTGGAGGCGATTCGTCTTAAATATTCAGAGGAAAAAGATAATGAAGGTGGTGCAAATGAAATGAAGATTTCTAATTCTACTTTTCAAAGATTAATTGTATCAGCCTTAAAAAAAGTTACAGATGCCTTAATTAATGGCAAAGCAATAAAAATTCATAAAACTATTGATTTCAATTTTCCAAATTTAACCCAAAATAATATGCCAAAATTTGATGGTACAGGCCCAATGGGAAAAGGGCCAAAAACAGGTAGAGGCTTAGGTCCATGTGCTGGAGGTAAAACTTCTGGCGGCAGGGGGATGGGAAGAGGAAGAGGTTTTGCACAAGGAGCACAAGGGCAACCCGATAAGCCAATAAAAGAGGATAAGTAATTTCCCTTTTATAGACTTTTAGTGATGAAATTGCAGAACGATTAGCATCGTCCCAATTCCTGCTAGTATTAGAATAATTTGTCTAACACTATGTTTGAGTCCTGTTTTGCGATGAAGTTCGGGATATAGATCCGCCAATGCAATGTAGAGGAAACTTGCTGCTGAAATAGCCATAACGTAAGGAATGATGTCGTGAATTTTTTCTAAAGCAAAATAAGCTATTATTGCTGCTGGTAAAGTAGTAGCACTGGATAAAAGATTAAATAAGAGGGCTTTCTTTTTTGAATAACCACTATGGAGTAATATGCCGAAATCTCCCACTTCTTGCGGGACTTCATGTGCAATTACCGACAGACTCACCGCTATTCCCAGCGGGATAGATGTTAAAAAACTTGCTGCAATAACAACTCCATCTACAAAATTGTGGAACGCATCTCCTACGAGAATCATCGGAGCAGTATTGTGATGGACTTCGATACATTTTGAATTATGACAATGTCTCCATATCACAATCTTTTCGAGAAGAAAGAAAAGAATAATTCCAACCAATACAGTGAATAGGGTCTGGAAAGGAGTGATATGTTCCAACGCATGAGGTATTAGTCCCAATAAAGCGCCGGCAAGTAAAGTTCCAGTCGCATAAGCAACCAGACATGGAATGAGAATTTTTTGTATTTTTTCTTTGAATAAAAGAAAAATACCAGCTGTAATAATAGCACCCACACTTCCTAAGAGGCTGAATAGGATAATTAGTGTTAGAGTCATTTTTTTATTGGTTAATAAATAAAATTATATTTTCTTTTTGCATCCATTTGAGTAAGGACAATTTCCGCATGGATCAATATTTTTCTTAAAAGGCTTTCCTATATAGAAAATCACATAAATTAAACAGATTGTGAGAATTGCACCTAAGATTAATATTTCTAATATATTCATAATTAATTAAAACCTAATAATTTTCCCCCTTGATAAACAATAAACGCCATTAACCATGCAATACCTGTTGTATACAGAGTCATAAATAACGGCCATTTCCATGAATTCGTCTCTCTTTTAACTACTGCCAAAACAGCCATACATGGAATATATAGCAAAACAAATACCATGAATGAATACGCAGATAGAGGAGTGAAGTCGTTTTGTAATGTATTGGTCAAAGAGGAAGCTCCTGATGAGCTTTCTATGTCTTCAATGCCATAAAGAGTACCAAATGTACCCACTATCACTTCTTTGGCTACAAATCCAAATACAAGAGCTACCGATGATTGCCAATTGCCGAATCCCAATGGTTCAAATACGGGCGAGATGGTTTCTCCCATCTGTCCCGCTAAACTCTCTTGAGATCCATACTCCACTCCTACAGGGAAACTGGCGAGTGCCCAAATAATAACAGAAAAGGCCAAGATTATTGTTCCAGCCTTTTTTATGAACATCCATATTTTTTCCCAAGCGTGTATTAATAGACCTGTTATAGCGGGCCACCTATACGGAGGTAGCTCAATGACAAATGGTGAAGACAAGCTTTTTGAAAATATTTTTTTAAAAATTAGCCCCACGATGATAGCTATAATTACCCCTAGAAAATAAATAGAAAATATCACTAATCCTTGATGAGCAGAGAAGAATGCTCCGGCAAATAAAGCATATACCGGCAACCGTGCACCACAAGACATGAATGGATTAATTAATATAGTTAATAATCTATCTTCTTTTCTTTCTAAAGTTCTTGTTGCCATAATCCCCGGTACGTTACAGCCAAAACCCAATATCATTGGTATGAAAGCTTTACCGTGCAAGCCAATTCGGTGCATGAATTTATCCATAACATAAGCAACTCTTGCCATATATCCCGAGTCTTCGAGAATAGCCATTATCAAAAACAGAACACCCAGTATTGGGACAAATACTAATACTCCCCCTACACCTCCAATTATTCCATCAACAATTAAAGATGTTACCCATGGCGGGGAGTTCCATGATGTTAATACAGTTAATACGTGCTCGCCGATAAATTCAAATAGTGATTCTATCCAAGCCATGATTGGCCCAGAGAATGTAAAAGTAGCTTGAAACATTAACCAAGCAACTATTAAGAAGACAGGGATGCCTAAAAATTTATTTATAAGCAGACAGTCCACTTTGTCTGAAATATTTTGTTTTTTACACCTTTTATCTTTCTTAATAATCTCCTTGCTTAGACCTTTGATAAAGCCATAACGTGTGTTTGCTAATATATTATGGATATCTTTATTGAAAATTTTCTCAAGATGACTAATGCTCTTTTCTGCCATGAATTTCAACTCGGTGTAGTAAGGTTTTTTAATTAATTTTTGCTCCGCACGTATATCACCTTCTAGTAGCTTTAAAGTGATCCAGTTTAGATTTTCATCTTGGACATTCTTTTCGTGGCTCTTAATAAAGTCTTTTATCTTTTCAAATTCATCATTTACTTCTGTTCCGTATGTTATTTTCACTTTTGATCGCTTATTACTATTTGCTTGTTTGAAAATTGTATCCATCAAATTATCAATACCTTTTTTTCGTTTTGCATCGATGATCACTACTGGAATATTCAATAGTATGGATAGCTCTTTTATATCTATTTTCGTCCCCTCTTTCTCTGCTAAATCCGCCATGTTTAAAGCCAGAACTAATGGTGCCTGAAGTTCTATAAGCTGGATGGTCATAAACAAATTTCTTTCCAGATTCTGAGTATCCAGAATTTGTACTATCATGTCCGGCTTTTTTTCAAGTATAAAATCAGCCGTAACGCTTTCTTCTTCAGTATAGGCAGTCAGGCTGTACGATCCGGGCAAGTCTACTAGTCTGATTCCTTTATTTTTGTACGTAAACTCCCCCTCTTTTTTCTCAACCGTTTTTCCCGGCCAGTTACCAACATGTTGTCTAGCCCCTGTTAGAGCATTAAATAACGTAGATTTACCAGTATTAGGATTTCCCGTAAGTCCAATGACCAGTTTAGATTTTTTCTCCATAGATTTTGCTTGCTTCGCCGCGGCCCAGGGCGATTTTAGAGTTTAATATTCGTATTACGATTGGACCAAAATCATCGTTTTTTATAATTTCTATTTCTGTCCCCTCAAATAAACCGAGATCACAAAGTCTTCTCCCAAATTCTCTCCCACAATCAACACCCAGTATCATGACTTTTTCACCTTTTTTGAATTGAGATAAGATTTTTTGTTCCATTTTATTTAGGCAATGTTAGGTATTTTATATCCGCATGGACAAAATTCAGGATTTTCTAGGAAATCTGCCATTTTTTTAGCAACTTCTTCAGACATCGAATGTTCTAATTTATGAGCTTCTTTATGTAACCTTACTCCTTTCAAACCAAGGATTTCTTTTAGAAAAACTTCAATCACCCTGTGCTTATATGTGATTTTTTTAGCCGCTTGAAATCCCTCGTGAGTTAATGAAATTTTCGAATACGGAGTCATATCTATATATCCTTGTTTTTTTAGTTTTTTTAACATCGCAGAGACGGCAGGCTTTGATACTTTTAAAAATTGACCAATATTCATTGATTTTACGGTTTCCTCCCCCTTTTCATTTAGACAAAAAATAGCTCTAAGATAGTCCTCTCTGTTTTGTGTAATCATTTTGACACAAGTTAAGTGCGCTTAACTTACATCAAGGACATCAGGGTAGTCAATAGATAGTAACGATATTTATTTACAATAATTATGTGCTCTTACACCCGAAATACAGGATTCTCCGTTTCTGCCCTTGAGCTCATCTATAACTTCATCCAACTCAACCTTTTTTTCGGCCAAAAGAATTAGTAAGTGATATAGAAGGTCGCTTGATTCTTCGATCAAGCGTTTTTTGGTTTCACTTTTTGCAGCGATTATGACTTCGACACTTTCTTCTCCTACTTTTTTGAGTATTTCGTCTATACCTTTATTGAAAAGTGTTGTTGTATACGAGTTTTTTGGTCTTTTCTCTTTGCGGTCTTTTATTAAAGCAAACAATTCCTGCAGAAAAAGAGTGCTGTTCTCTTTTTTTCCAAAACATGAATATGCTCCTGTGTGGCAGGTTGGTCCTTGTGGCTCAGCTCGGATCAGAAGAGAATCATTGTCGCAGTCTGTGGTTATATCTACGACTTTCAGATAATTCCCAGAGGTTTCACCTTTTTGCCATAGACGCTTCTTTGTTCGACTGAAAAAGATTACTTTCCCGGTCTTTAGAGTCTGCTTGTAAGATTCCTCATTCATGAATCCGAGCATTAAAACCTGCATCGTTCTACTGTCTTGCACAATAGCAGGGATAAGTCCGTCTAATTTTTTAAAATTTAATTTCATATTCTTATTGTTATGTTGTTTTTGAGTAAATATTGTTTGAGTTCGGGGATTGTTATTGTGTCGTAATGAAAGAGGCTTGCCGCTAATACTGCATCTACGTTTGTTTTAGTAAAAGCCTCAAGAAAATCTTCTTGGCATCCTGCTCCACTCGAAGCAATGACTGGGATATTTACTGCTCTTGTGACTGCTTTCAATAGGGAAATGTCGTATCCATTTTTCATCCCATCGCGATCCAGCGAGTTCACCAGAAGTTCTCCAGCTCCGAGTATTTCCATTTGTTTTGCGAATTTGATCACGTCGAGGTTTGTGTTTTCGCGTCCGCCCCTGATAAAAATCTCCCATTTTCCAGCAATCTTTTTCGGGTCAACTGAAATCACTATGCATTGAGAACCGAACCTACTGGCAGCTTGTCTCACAAAATCAGGATTTTCTACGGCATAAGATCCTATAGAGACTTTGTCTGCACCGTTATTGAGAAGTGTTTTTATGTCTTCCAAGCTCTTGATTCCTCCTCCAACCGTGAATGGTATATTTATGTTTTCTGAAATTGTTCTAACAAGTTCATACAGGGTTTCGCGTTTTTCAACTGTAGCCATTATGTCGAGGAAGACGAGTTCGTCCGCGCCCATTTCACTGTAGTATTTGGCTAGTTCGACTGGATCGCCAGCGTCTTTCAAATTCACAAAATTTGTTCCTTTCATTACTCTGCCGTCTTTGATGTCCATGCATGGGATTATTCGTTTCGCTAGATTGTTTGGCTTTTGCAGCTCTATGTTTCCTTCGTATAGAGCTTTGCCTATTATGCATCCGTATGCTTTTAAGTTTTCTAGTTTTCTAACATCCTCCATGCTTGTAACGCCTCCTGCTACTATAACTTTAAACCCTTTGTTTAAGACTTTTTTTACATTTTTTAAATTGATGCCCTCGAGCATTCCGTCTCTTCTAACATCTGTGAAAATCAGTATTTCTAAGCCAGTCTTTCTGAGTTTTTTGATGGCCTCGTTGAACGTTAAGTCACTATTTTCTGTCCAGCCCTTAACCAGAACGATTCCGTCCTTTGTATCAATAGAGACAATGACTCTATCCGGGCCAAATTTTTCTACCAATTTTTTGACTAAGGCTGGATTCTTCAGGGCGGAAGTTCCGAGGATCACTTTTTTGATCCCGCTGTTCAGGATCTTCTCGGCGTCCTTGAAAGTTCGGATTCCACCTCCAACTTGTATTTCCAGTCCGGTTTTGCGAGCAATTTCTGTGATCTTTTCGGAATTCTTGGGCTGACCTTCTTTTGCTCCTTCCAGATCAATAATGTGTAGTAGTGAGATGCCTTGGTTCTTGAACTTTTGGGCAACTTCGAGTGGATCGTAGCCATAATTTTTGACTTTGGAATAATCGCCTTGTTCAAGGCGCACACATTTCCCACCTATGATGTCTATTGCAGGTATAATTAACATAATTTGCAAAAGTTATTGAGTAATTTTAGGCCGATTTCACCAGATTTTTCTGGGTGGAATTGCACTCCGTAGAAATTCTTTTTGTTTATTACCGAAACAAAATTTGCAGCATAGGCCGTTGTCCCGACTCGGGTTTCAGGTTCTGGATCGACATAGTAAGAATTCACAAAGTAGAAGTAGCTTTGATCAGGGATATCTTTGAACAATTGGTTTTGTGGATTTGTTTGTTCAACTTTGTTCCAGCCGATCTGTGGAATCTTTACGGTTTCTGGAAATTTGCGGACGTTGCCTTTGATAATTCCCAGGCATTGCACGTCGTTTTCTTCCGAGAAATCCATCAACAATTGCATTCCCAGACATATGCCTAGGAAAGGGGCTTGGATTTGCTGGATTACTTCTGTGAAGCCCCTTTCTTTCAGTTCTTGCATTGCATTTCCTGCCGCTCCAACTCCAGGGAAAATGGTTTTACGATCAGTTTGCAGTTCTTTGGCTGAACTGATCACTTCAGATTTGATGCCTAGTTGTTTTAGAGCGTTCTGGACACTTTTGATGTTCCCTGCTCCGTAATCTATGATTTGAATCATAATTTTCCTTTAGTTGTTGGTAATAAGTTTTTGGCTCTGGGATCTTCGTCTACTGCTGATCTCAGGGCTTTGGCGAAAGCTTTGAATATTGCTTCTGCCATGTGGTGTTCGTTTCGACCGTACTTCAGGTTTATGTGTATGTTTGCTTGCAGATTGTCGGACACTGCCTTGAAGAAGTCCTCAAAAAGTTCTGTTGGCATATCACCGATCTTTTCTCGCTTGAACTTAACATTCCATACTAGATAAGGTCTTCCTCCGAGATCCAACGCGACTTCTGCTAAACTTTCGTCCATCGGCAGCATGAATCCATATCTTCTAATGCCTTTTTTGTCTCCTAGGGCCTCTCTGATGACTTGTCCGAGAACTATTCCGATATCTTCTATTGTGTGGTGCTCGTCCACCTCGAAGTCACCTTTGGCTTCGATTTTCAGGTCAATTAGCGAGTGTTTGGCGAAAAGCGTGAGCATGTGATCGAGGAATCCTATTCCTGTTTCTATTTCGCTGATGCCTGTGCCTTTTAGATTCACGCCTACGCGTATGTTCGTTTCTTTTGTTTCCCTAATTTTGTAAATCAAATTTTCCATTGGTTTGGGTTTTAATAAATTTTAAGTTTAAGTTTTCTGCAAATTGTTGGTCTGATTTTCTATCTCCGTACATGAATGAATTTTCCATATCTATTTGTGCGAGATTTTCCTTGAAAAACGCGTCTACCAATCCTGTCTTTGGTTTTCTGCAGTTGCAGTTGTCTTCTGATTTGTGTGGGCATATAAAAATCTCTTCGAACTCTATTCCTTCTTGTTTCAAGATTTCGAGGAATTTTTGTTGTGGCTTTTCGAAATCTTCTTTTGGGAAGCTTTTGGTTCCGACTCCGTCTTGGTTTGAAATCATTATAAATTTGAAGCCTTTTTTCTGTAGGCATTTGAGACCTTTTATGACTCCGGGCAATATTTGTAATTTTTCTATACTGTCTATTTGGAAGTCATCTTGTGGTTCGAAAATCAAAGCACCATCTCTATCCAAGAAAGCGTATTTTTGCAGAAAGTTTTCTCTGTAAAATTGGATGAATTGTTCCATTTGTCCTGTGGTTCCGATGGTCAGTCTGATGAATTGTCCGTTTCTCGGTCTGAGCAGTAGACCGTTGTCTCTTAGAGTTTCGAAAACTTCAGGATTGTTGGGTTTGAATAGAATAAAATTGGCTCCGCTTGGGTAAAATTCGATTCGGTTTTGCGTGAAGAATTTTTCAATTTTTAGTTTTGCTTTGCCCATTACTTCGCTGACATATTTGCGGACGCTTTTTAGATCTTTGAGTGACGCTTTTGCAGCACAGACAGACATCATATTTATGTCGTATGGGCCTCTGACTTTTTTCATTTCATTGAGGAGGCTTTCTTGTGCCAAGACATATCCGATTCGGAGTGAGGCCAGCCCAAATGCTTTGGAAAAAGTACGAGTGATGATGAGATTTGGGTACTTTTTTATTAGGCTTGTAGCGGTAATCCCAGAAAATTCAAAATATGCTTCGTCGATGTAGACAATAGAGTTTTTGGCTTTCTTTGTGATGACTTCAATGTCTTCAATCGAGATCAGGGTTCCTGTTGGATTGTTTGGGTTGCAGATGATTATGAGCTCTGTGTCGTCGTCGATTGAGGCTAGGGTTTCTTCTAAGGGGAAAGCTGTTGAGGTGTTTGAGAAGTCCGGTTTGTATTCTGGTTTGACGACTTCATTGTCTGTGACTCCTGCGCATTGATAAAACATCGCAAAACTTGGAGAAGGAATGATGACTTTTCCTCCTGCTGAGGTGAAAGTTCTGAAAATAAGGTCGATGCCCTGATCCGAACCGTTAACAATCATGACTTCCTCTCTATCAACGTCTGCATAATCGGCAATTTTGGATTCGAGATCAGAGTATTCTGGATATACTTGGAGATTTCCTTCGTCGAGAAATTCGTTGAGAGCTTTTACGACTTTTGGACTTGGCGGAATGGTTCTCTCGTTGAAGTCTAAGAGCATTCCTTGGTATTGCCTACGTCCCTCTATCGGAGGAGAGTATGGCTTTATTCTGACGATATTTTTGTTGGCAAATTTATTCATCTTTTAGAGAGTTAATCCTTACGGTCATTGCGTTTTTGTGTGCTTGTAGCTGTTCGATTCCGGCCATTCTTTCAACTGTTTCACCGAGACTACGGATGCCTTCTTTGCTCAATTCCTGAAAAGTGATTTTCTTCACAAAATCCGACACGCTGACTCCGCTATAATTTCGTGCATAGCCGTATGTGGGTAGAGTGTGGTTCGTTCCACTAGCATAATCCCCTGCTGATTCTGGGGAATATGGGCCTATGAATACCGAGCCTGCGTTCTGAACCTGCTCTGCGTACTCTCGAGCATCTCTTGTGTTGATGATCAAGTGTTCTGGCGCGTACTTGTCGGAGAATTCTATCGCTTCTGCGATCGTTCGCGTTTCCAGGACGAAGCTATTTTTCAAACATCCTTCCGCTATCTCTATCCTGGGGAGTTCGCTAAGTTGGATTCTCACTTCTTTCAAGATTTCTTCTATTTTTTCCTCACTAGTACAGACCAAAACAACTTGAGAATCTGTTCCGTGTTCGGCTTGTGACAACAAGTCTGCAGCTACAAAATCTGCCCTCGCTGTTTCGTCCGCTATGACTAGTACTTCTGACGGGCCTGCCGGCATATCCATTGCGGCTCCGTTTGGTTCTATGGATACGAGCATTTTGGCTGCGGTGACATATTGGTTGCCTGGGCCGAATATTTTGTAAACTTTTGGGATGGTTTCAGTCCCGTATCCCATTGCCGCTATCGCTTGAGCTCCGCCAACCTTGAAAATCTTTGTAATTCCGGCCAATCTGGCTGCATATAGGATAATGTCTGGGACTTTGCCTTCTTTGTTTGGCGGAGTGCAGAGGATAATTTCTTTGCATCCTGCTATTTGTGCTGGAATTCCCAACATCAAAACTGTCGAGGGGAGAGGGGCTGTCCCTCCTGGGATGTACAATCCTACTTTTTCTATTCCTCTATAGTCTGTTTTGCAAATCACTCCTTTTGATGTTTCAATTTCTATTGGAGTTGGAGCAGAGGCTCTGTGGAATTTTTCGATGTTTCGAGCTGCTAGTTCAAATGCTTTCTTGAGTTCTGGATCGATGCAGTCGCAAGCTTCCTCTACCTCTGCTTCGCTGACTTCGAAAGATTGTAGTGAAATGCCGTCAAATTTTTCCGTGTATTTGCGAACGGCTTCGTCTTTATTTGCTTGCACATCATCAAGCACTCCGCGGACTACTCCGAAAACTGATTCGAAATCAATAGCTGGACGCTGACACAATGTATCTACTTCTTCTGAGCCTAACTGATCTAATTCATATTTTTTCATTTTGATTGGATTAATGGTTTTCCTGAGAAGAAAGGACTCTGCACCAAGACGGCTTCTGAATCCATTATCTTTTCTATGACCTTGAGGCCGTTTTCTTTCAAAGTGGTGCCAGTCTGGGTAATGTCACAAATTGCATCCGACAGATTTAGAAATGGGCAAATTTCCACAGATCCTTTGATTTCAACTATGGATGCGTTGATGCCTTTTTCTTTCAGATACCCTTTCAAGGTGTTCAGATATGAAGTTGCGATTCGTTCTTCGCTCAAATCTTCAATATTTTTGATGTCTGAATTTTCAGGGACGGCGACAACTAGTTTGCATTTGCCAAACCCCAATCTTTTTACGATTTTTAGTCGGGATTTGTTTTCAACCAGTACGTTTTCTCCAACGATTCCGTAGTCCGCTACTCCGTATTTCACATATTGAGGGATATCACTATTTCGCACGTACAGAATTTCGATGTCAGCGTTCAAGCAAGGACTGATGAGCTTTGAGCCATTAGGTTTAAACTTCAGCCCTAGACTTTCGAGAAAGTCCAAACTGGGCTCCTGGAGCCGTCCTCTTTTTTGTAGAGCAATTCTGGTTTTAGGGACGCTCCGCTTACGCTTCGCGTCTGTTTGCAGATTCATAGTAATTTGATAAATATGTTGTTAATTGTTTTGCGGGTATTGATTTTTGTTTTCCGCTACTCATGAATTTGATTGTGACTTCGTCTTTTTCTCTTTCTTCTGAGCCTCTGATTAGGACAAAAGGAATCCGTTTCTTGTCAGCGTATTTCATTTGTTTCCCTAATTTGTCTGGTTCAAAGTAAATCTCTGAGTTTATTCCTGCCTCAATCAAGCTTGAATAAATATTCAAAGAATCTTCTTTTGATTCTTCATCAAATTGCGTGACTAGGACTTTTGAATTTAGCTGAATGTCTTTGAAGGCTCCGAGCTCCTCAAGGAGGAGCATGATTCTTTCAAATCCGAATGCCACTCCGACTCCTGAGAAATCTTCATCACAGAATAATCCGCACAAATTGTCGTAGCGTCCTCCGGCACAGATTGTTCCGAAATCGCAGTCTTTTGAGACAACTTCGTAAATTATGCCAGTGTAGTAGTCCAATCCACGAGCTAGAGATGGGTCGAATTCTAGGGATTCTGTTATTCCTAGATCTTTGCAATTTTTTAAGAAGTTTTCAATTTCTTCGGTGTCATATTTGCTGAATTTTTCTAAAGTTGCTTTTAGCGTTTTTTCAGGTTTGAGAATCGTGAGAATTTTTTCGGGACTGTCTACGCCCAGCTCTTTCAACTCTTCAATTACGGCTTGTTCACCAATTTTCAATATCTTATCGATGATTCTTATTACCCCTATGGTTTTTTCTTCTGGAATATTTAAATCCTTGAGCACTGTATTCATTAATCTTCTTGAATTGACCTTGATCGTGAAATTAATACCGAGTTCTTTGAATACCTCTACTATTACTTTGGCAATTTCGCTATCTGCAATTAGATTTTTGGTTCCAATGATGTCTATGTCACATTGATAAAATTCTCTTAGCCTTCCTTTTTGAGGTTTTTCCGCCCGCCAGACCCTCTGAATCTGGTAACGTTTGAATGGAAGCGGAAGATCTCTCCAGTTTGCCGCGAAAAAACGTGCAAAAGGGACCGTAAGGTCGAAAGGTAATGCCAAGCGTCTTCCTCCGGCATCGTCGAAATTGTAGGTCAGACGATCCCCTTCCTCCCCATATTTACCGAGGATTGTGTCCGCGGGGCAAATGATTGGGGTTTCGATTGCGTCATAACCGAATCTTTCGAAGATACGTCGGATTTTATCCATCACGAGATTTCTTTTTGCCATATCTATTGGTGTAAAGTCTCTCGTACCTTTTAGGATTTTTGGTTCAATTTTAGTCATGATAGTTTTGTTAAATTTTGTAATAAAAAACCCTCCGGCTTTTGGAGGGTAGTTATAAGATTCATGTGCTTTTATCTTCATTTCAACCTTTCAAGCACAAGTTTATAACCACCCTTGCCATGATGTAACCAATGAGCAACACGAGTGATAGTAGCTGTACTTGATCCGACTGTTTTGCTGATTTCTCTGTATGAAACACCTTTATCCACCATTTTTACTACTTTGAATCTCTCAACCATCGCATTAACTTCCGATAGAGTGCAAAGATCTCTGAAGAATTTTTTACATTCATCAACAGACTGCAGTTCTAGTACTGCTTCATACAACTCTTTTGAGTCCTTGTTGGTGGTTTTAGTCTGTTTCATGGTTAGTTGATGTTTGGGTGATGTTTTAACGTGCTAAAACATTACTATATTAAAAATGGAATGTCAATAGTGAAAATCTCGAAATGAGCTTTTGCTGAATTTAGTGGCTTGCTACAATGGGTCCGCTCCCCCTCCTCCTCAGCCAATAATAAATTTCACAAATGATTCGTCTGTTTAAAGCAACTGATGCAAAAAGTGTGCGTAAAATCATATTTTACACCCGAACGGTTCTATGAGAAAATGGGTTACAAGCGTATTGATGAAGGAAGGATTTTGAGAGAGAAAATAGAATTTTTATTTGTGAATATGGAGAAATGTCTTTAGGGCACCACGACCGAGTAGACGGCCAGATAGAACACTTAATAAAATTATTTTTAACCTTTATTCTATGGATTTCACTCTTTCATTTGCTGGGCTTGGACTTCTCGTCTTGGCATGGGGAGTTCAAGTTGCGTTTAGCCTTAAGGGGTCAAAAAACATGCGTCCTTGTTTCGCAGGACTGCAGTTTGTCGGGATTACTCTGTTAGTTGTTGATACTTTTATGAGTACAGGACAAATCACTTCTTTGGCTTGGTTGAACATTGCTACTGCTGTAGGTGCTCTTGTTACGTTGGTTTTGGTCTTGAGAAAATAATCACTCAACTAGCCACTAGACTAGTCACCGGAATCAAGCATTTCTAGTAATTCTCTTCTCTTGTTTGCATGTAGGCTTTTGGATGCAAGCAAGCTGGGCAACTTTCTAATGCTTGCTCTGATTCGTAGACATATCCACAATTAGAGCATTTCCACCATACTTTCCCCTCTTTCATGAAGACTTTGTCTTCCGAAATATTTTGAAGTAGTTTCAAATATCTGCGCTCATGTTCAACCTCTACTTTTGCGATCTCTTTGAATGCTACTGCAATTTCAAGGAATCCTTCCTCTTCTGCTATTTCGGCAAAACTTGGATACAACTCTGACCATTCTTCGTGTTCTCCTTCAGCTGCAGCTTTTAAATTTTCCTTCGTTGTTCCAATAACCCCGGCAGGATAAGTTGCTGTAATCTCAGTCATTCCACCTTCTAGAAATTTGAAAAATCGTTTTGCGTGTTCCTTCTCTTGATTTGCAGTTTCTATAAAAATGGCTGAAATCTGTATATACCCTTCTTTTTTTGCGACACTAGCAAAATAATCGTAACGATTTCTCGCTTGTGATTCTCCCGCAAATGATTTTAGAAGGTTTTGTTCCGTCTTTGTTCCTTTCAATGAATTTGGCATAGGGATTGTTGTTTAATTATTAAATTCTCTTCCATAATACCACGGTCAGTTTGAATTGGAAGTACGGATGTTCAAGAAAGGCGTCCTAATTCCGAATAGCCAGCCAAACTTTACTTTCCATCCAAAGAATACTAACCTTAGTGTGTGTTTTTAATCTTAGTAGACAAAATAATTATGAAAAAGTATTTATTTACAATTGGACTGGCTGTGTTTTTGGTTGGGTGTACGAGTGTTGAGGAAGAAGAGCAAGTCGAAATCGATGTCGAAGAAGAGCCTGAAGTTGCCTCTACGGCCTCTTATGAGCAATGGGCTATGCCTTTGTGGGGGACGGATGAAGGAAAGTATCTAATGCCAGAGAGTATGGATTTGGATTGTGTTGGGGTTGATAATGGAATGACTCGTGGTGGGGATTTACTTAGTTCGTTGATTGTTGATAATAAATTGAGAAATATCCTTCTACTAAATCTTTATACCAAGAACTATATAATTGATTTGGAAAAGAAGTTGGCGTCTTTTACTCAGGCAGAATATGATTCTGATTTTTATGCGTTCTCTTCTTGTAATATGAGGGATGGCATGGATTTGGTTTCAGGTTATTTGTGGCCTCAAGGGACTGAGACGACTTCTAATTCTTTCAGTTATGAGGATGGAATCCTTTTGTTTGTTAATGGAGATTCGGTTTATAGAGTTGATGATTCCGTTAGGCTTTTGAATCAAACTGCTACTGGGGCTGAAGTTGCTCCGTGCGAGGGGCAATTGCACAACGATGATATTTACTGGGCTTGCTTCTTGGGATTTGCATACGATGAAGGGACAAATGATATTGTTGGTGAAAAGAAAGGTTTGTGGACACTTTCTCCTGAGGATGGAAGTATTGTGAAGTATGAGGATGCTAATTATATGCAGTAATTTTTCTCTAATGCTCGACTACAAAACAATCCTAGGCGTTCTGGCTGTTGCAATCGGCTTTGTTGGTTATTTTATATATTTCAAACAGATATTCTCTGGCAAGATCAAGCCTCACGCTTTTGCCTGGTTTGTTTGGGGTTTGCTAACTGCGATCGTGTTTGCAGCTCAGATGATCAAGGGCGCAGGGCCAGGAGCTTGGAATACGGCTGCTGCTTCTTTGGCTTGTTTCACGGTGGCTGGGTTGGCTTTTTTCAAAGGATACAGAGATTTTGTAAAATCGGATTGGATTTTGTCTGGGTCAGCCTTGGTGGCTATGTTCCTCTGGTGGTTGACTTCAGACCCTCTTCTTTCGGTCATTCTCGTGACTTTGGCTGATGCTTTTGGCTCTATAATGATAGTTCGCAAGAGTTACCACAAACCTTCTCAAGAAAGCGTAACTTTGTTCACGCTCAATTCGGTCAAAGCTGTAATTGCGTTGTTTGCTTTGAATTCTTATGTTTTGACGACCTGGCTCTATCCTGCCTATCTGATTCTTGGGAATGGAATGATTGCGTTGGTGGTTTGGTGGAGGAGGCGGAAATGTCATTGAACTTTCCTTAAAAGTCTAATAAACTTGCTTCGATGGCATTCACGAGCTCAACTAAATCATGGGCGGCTTGCAACAAAGACCAACAAAGGGAGGCCAAGGCTTTAGCTGTGTTTACGAAATTGGCTGGCCTTCCAAATGGTGCAAAGTGGTTTGTGCTGGATGCCAGGAGTAAATTACTTTCGAAAATAGATTATTTAAAAACTCTTGATTTTGATTCTCTTGATAACGGTGAAAGAGGCTTGTTGTTATTGGAGTCTATATTAAAATCTCTTGATGGTAGTCCGGCTGGCATAGAATCTTTTGAAAGACTGTATTTTTCTGTGGGGAGGTTTTTGTCTCCTTTTAGCATAGACCCTCTTGGAAGCGCTGATTCCCTATCGTTGGTAAAAGACGGGGATTTATCCAAATTGGTTAGGGCTGTTGTTGGCTTTAAATGGACTGGAAGCTCTAGCAAAATTCCTAATGGCAAATCCGAATCCTCTGTTGGCATCTCAGATTCGTTCTTGGACAAGCTTATGAGTAGGACTGGTGCTGCTGGGCTTCTTGCCTCATGGATGCAATCTTCTGATACTGCTTGGAAAAAAGTGGTTGATCGTGAGGTAAAAAATAGAAAGACAGAAATCGCAAAATTAAAGACCCGAGATCCTAAAAATCCTATGATACGTACGTTGGAATACGAGATAGCAAAGTTGGAGAAGGATTGGCGGTTGTAGCCTTCTAAACCTTCGGATCAAACCTCCTGATTTGCCTGAACAACATCACAGCGATTATTGTAGCTGCGAAAAAATCTGCGATTGGCATTGAATAGAAAATTCCATCCAGGCCGAAGTATTTTGGGAGAATTATGATTACTGGAATCAAGAAGACGAGTTGTCTCAAGACCGAGACGATGAGTGCGCGGACGGCTTTGCCTAAACTTTGATAAACTCCGCTTGCGACTACCTGGAATCCTATCAACGGGAGCATTAGGATCACTATTCTTGTTGCGTGTGTTGTAAGGCTGATTAGTTCGGTGTCTGATGTGAATACCTTTGTGATTGGTTCAATGAAAATCATGAGGCCTATGAATGCAATGATCGAAAACACGGTTGTGGCTTTGATTGTATAAACGACAACTTCTTTGGCTCTTTTTGGCATTCTTGCGCCATAGTTGTATCCCAAGATTGGCTGCATTCCTTGGAGGAGACCGAACATAGGCATGAAGATTATCATCATGACCCTGTTTATGATGCCGTATGCCGCGATAGCCAAATCTCCGCCGTAGAATCCGAGTGAGTTGTTGAGAATTGCTTGGACGAATGCGCCAGCGCCTTGTCGAGCTAGGGCAGATGAGCCAATTGCGAATATCTTTTTGATTATTTTCCATCTTGGGATTAGGTTTGTGAGATGGATTTTTATACTGTTTTTTCCACTGGCAAAATAATAGAATCCCGCAAGTGCGGATGCGACTTGGGCTATGACTGTTGCTATTGCTGCTCCTCTGAGCCCCATGTCGAATCCGAATATCAAAATTGGATCCAGAATCACATTTGTTATTGTTGATAGGAGCATTATATACATCGAGAGTTTTGCATTTCCTTCAGCTCTGATAATGTTGTTGCTCGCTGCTGTGAAACATAAGAACACGGTTCCGTATAGGATGATCTCCATGTACTCGGATGCATATGGCAAAATCGTAGCTGTTGCTCCGAATACTCTCAAAAGTGTTGGCAAAAAGACCAAGCCCAAAACGGTTGATGCTATTCCAACGATGAAGCATGTCGACAAGAAGTTTCCCAATGTTTTTTCTGATGTTTTCATGTCTCCTTCTCCTAAACTTCTGGAAATTATTGAAGAGGCTCCTATTCCTATCGTTTGAGCTATCGAGATCACAATCATTGTGACTGGAGCTGCTATTGCGAGGGCTGCGATTCCTAACATTCCGACACTTTGCCCGATGAAGATTGCGTCTACTAGGTTGTACAAGCTCATCATCAAGAGGCCGATGATTGCTGGGAATGACTGTCTAAATAATAGACCTGGGATTTTGTCTGTACCGAGTTTTTCGTGGTGTTTTGTCATAGAAGTTTTGAGGTTTGTGTTCGATAATTTACTCCTATGATGAGTGAAAGTCTAGGTTAGGTTTGGCGTTCTAGACTTAAAGACATGTCATTGACATAGTTTAGAGAGAAATGTGATACTTTACCTGTGAGTACAATTCTTTAACCACCTTGGCTGTATGAAAAAGATACTTTCTTTGTTTTTTGCTTTTCTGATTTTCCCAAATTTGATTTCCCCAAACACAAGTTTTTCTTATGACGATTCCGACACAGATTTTGTAGATGTTGATCAGAATTATCCGTATTTTTCAAATGTAAATGCACTTCACAGTTTTGGCGTAGTTGAGGGATATGATGATGGGACTTTTCGTCCAAATAACACAATTAACAGAGCGGAATTCTTGAAAATAATAATGGAGTATTCGAATACCGAAACTGGTGGTAATAATTGCTTTAAAGATGTTAAAGACGAGTGGTTCGCAGAATATATCTGTAGTGCATACAAAAATGGATTTGTAGATGGGCATGAAGATGGCAATTTCAGACCGCAGGATGATATCTCCTTTGTTGAGGCAAGCAAAATTCTTTCTACTGTTTTAGGAATTGCTTTGGATGAAAGTGAAAATGAAATTTGGTATTGGGAATATGTTAAGGCTTTGGAAGATAAGAATGCTATTCCTTTTAGTATTACTGGGTTTAGTCACAAAGTAACGAGAGGAGAAATGGCCGAGATCGCTGTGAATGCCAGAAGTTTTAGTACAACGTATCAACGATCGCTTACTTATGATGATTTAGTTAATATCAATGATTTACCTCAAAAAGAGAATTTTGCTTACAGGTTCAAGGAAATCACTGGGGATGAACTAGAAGTTTCCGGGATGCCGGACGGAGTAGATTCACATACATTTCAGAGAATCTCTTGGACTATACAAGGTCTGTACAGAGATGCAAATAAGATTTATAACTATCTTGCCGATGGAGATGATTCTGAACTTATAGTCCTTGAAAAGGCGGACGCAGAAACTTTCCAGGTCTTAGAAAGCATGGATTACGAAATTGCTTTTGATAAAAACCATGTTTACCTTAGAAATAAAGAAACCAGTCTTTACCAGGCAGTTGCAGATGTTAAGGAGGGTATGAATATTGTCTATAATAATATATTTACTGAGGGAGAGGCCGTTTATTATTTGGATGTATACACTGGTGAGTTTATAAAAATGGATGGAGTTGATGGAGTTACGTTTGGTAAATATTCATCTCCTTTGAAGGGAATGTTTGAGGATAAAAACAACCTATACGTTTACAAATTCCCAGCATTGATCCAGTTTAATTTGGATAAAGAGAGTTTTGAAATTGTATATCCATCATATGGAGGTTTTTCTTCGGGCGACTGGATCGTATTAAAAGATAAAAATGGCGTTTATTATTCTTGGAATGATGTTGAAGGTTTAAAACCATTCGATGGAGCTGATCCGGATACTTTTGAAATAATGTATATTGGAGACGAAGTTGGTTCAAAATATTATGGGTTTTACATGGGTATTACGGCACATGATGAGAATTCGTTTTACACAGTAGACTCTCAGGGGAATTTAACGAAAAACAATGATATTGATGTTGAAACATATGAAGAAATTGTCACACAAGGAGAAGGTTTTGAGTCTGTGATTAATTATGTAAAAGACAAAAACAAAGTCTATTCAGCTTCCGATCTTATTCCTATTAGTTGGGCTGATCCTGATACTTTTGAGGCTTATGGATATGAATATGGTTTTTTTATGGATTCATCTAATTTTATTTATGGGAAAAGCGGTGATGATTTTTGGGCTTTAAATTATCAGGAAGGTGTTGAAGAGATCATGAGTGATGTGGATTTTGAAACTTTTGAAATAATGTCGAGCGTTGAATTTAAGGTTTATGAGGAAGAAAGTATAGATACAGAAACATATTATTATGAAGATTCTGGGGTTTGTGATTTGATCGAGGAAGATTATGCGGCTATGTACGAATACAACGAAGATCCAGATCAACACTTGGAATTATATGATGATGGAACTTGTTCTATTGTTAAGGAATATGTGTCTGATGCTGGGTATAACTATTCTTCTGGCTTCATTGCGAAGGATGACAATCATATCTGGAAATACGATGATGATTCTCTGGTGCTGGAAGAATTAGATGATATCGATGCAGAGAGTTTTGATCAAATTGGTGACTATCCTATTTTCAAGGATAATGACCATGTTTATATCCCTAATGGAAAAACCCTAGAAGCTATAGACAATGCTGATCCTGCAACTTTCGAATTGAAAGTATTTAGAGGTGAGTATTATTTTGCAGATAAAGATACTGTGTGGGGAATGGATGATTCGGAGGATGGTTTTAGTGAAATTGACAATGTCGATCCTGATGCTTTTTTTGACAGAGAACTTGATGAAGATTCAAACTATATTGTTGTAACTGAAACTGATTTCGGTATTTCTGGTGATATTTATCCTGCTGTTTTGGTTGATTTGGAAACTGAGGAGGTTTCCCTTTTCTCCGATTGGATGACTTGGATGACTGAAGAGGATGATGTTCTGCAACTAGGAAATGATCTAAATGACCTGTTGGAGTCTGCACTTTTGCAGTCAGAATATGATCTATGGATTGAGCCTGGAGACCCAGAAATAGCATCAATTTCGAGCCAGATTGCAACTGTTGAAGTTCAATATGATGAGATTAACGTAACTGACGTTGAAAAGGCTGAGTTCTATGACCATTCTTCATTCAATTACGATGAGGTGTCTGAAGGACTAACCTTTTTGGTTAAAACGAGGCAAGATTCCGTTTATAAAATCAAGCTATTGGAATTTTATTCTAATACCCACGAGATGGTGCTGGAATATTCATTAGTAGAGTAATAAAAAAATTGCACCCTACCCATTACTCGCACCATAATCCATCCTACTTATAGAAGAAGTGTATGTAGCCAAAGAATATTATGAAGGCTAGGTAAAAGGCAAATAAGCCAATTTGTGTGAAACGATTCCAAATGTTCCATCTTCTAAGACTCATATGAATTCCCCAGGCTGTATGGATAATGAATGCAATCAACCCAATTGCTCCTAGCAAATTAAAGTGCAAAGAACGTGACAAGCTTGGACTAATCAAACCTCTCGTCATTCCATATCCCGTCACTACGTAGGCGATAATGACAATCAGCAATGTCCATGCAGCTATACGATCTAGTTTTATTAGAGTTTTCATCTGTCCGATTATATATCTATATTATTAATAGACAAGTTTTCTTGGCAACTTTATTTTGTACTCGCACCATAATCTCTCCTCCTATCATTCTCTGTCAGAGATTTTTTCCTGAGACGGACTTGAGTTGGAGTGATCTCTGCGTATTCATCGTCCTTGATGTACTCTATCGCTTGTTCGAGAGTCATTGGATTTATTGGAGTCAAACTTAGGGCCTCGTCAGAACTTGAAGAACGGACGTTTGAAAGTTTTTTATTTTTGAGTGGATTTACTGTCAGATCGGTTCCTTGGTTGTGTTCACCTATAATCATTCCTTCGTATACTTCAGTTGCTGGGCCAATGAAAAGCGGACCTCGGTCCTGCAGTTTCCATAGTGAATATGCCATTGTAGAGCCTGTTTCAGCAGAGATCATAGAGCCAACCACTCTTTTCTCGATCTCCCCAACGTAAGGAGCGAAATGATCAAATGAGTGGTACAAAGTACCTTCACCTCGGGTCATAAGTAAGAATGCTGAACGGAATCCCAAAAGTCCGCGAGTTGGAACTTCGAATTCCAAGGTAGTATTACCGTTTTTAGAACTTATATTTCCCATAATTCCTTTTCTGCGGCTTAATGCTTCTATTACTGGACCTTTTATTTCGTCTGGAACATTGATAACTACCGCCTCTATGGGTTCGTGTTTTTTACCATCAATATTCTGCATGATAACCTGAGGTTGAGAGATTTGTAGTTCAAATCCTTCACGTCTCATTGTCTCAATCAGAACCGCGATGTGCATTTCGCCACGTCCGTATACTTTTATTGCGTCGCTGCCTTCAACAGGTTCGATTTTCAAACCTACATTCGTTTCCAATTCCTTTTCCAAACGGTCTTTTACGTGCCTGCTTGTAACAAATTTACCTTCACGTCCTGCAAACGGTGAGTCGTTAACCATGAAATCAATTGCGACAGCTGGAGGATCAACTTGGATTGCTGGAAGTGCTTCTGCTTCTGGGTCAGTCGTGATTGTTTCTCCTACATAAATCTGTGGCAAACCTGCTACTGCAACTATGTCTCCTGCTCGTGCTTCTTCCATCTCATATTTTTCCATCCCTTCAAATCCAAAAATTTTGGTTATTTTACCAGGGCGTTTTTCACCGTCAGCCCTGATTACTGTTACTGACTGACCTGGTGTTATTGTTCCTTCATAAACTCTACCAAGAGCTATCCTTCCGACAAAATTATCATACTGCAAAGTCGCAGGTTGCATTCTGAAAGGAGCGTCAACGTTCGCCTCTGCTGGTTTCACATTTTCGAAGATAAAATCAATCAAAGGAATTATATCTTTTCTCTCATCATCGAGTTGTTTTATAGCAACCCCCTGTTTTGCAATTGCATACATGTATGGGAAATCGAGCTGCTCGTCTGTAGCTCCTAGAGTCCCAAATAAATCAAAAGTTAGATCCACAACCTCATCAGGCCTTGCCATTGGTTTGTCTATTTTGTTCACAACCACCAATACCTTGTGCCCGAGTTCCAAAGATTTCTTCAATACGAATTTTGTCTGAGGCATAGGGCCTTCAAAAGCGTCTACTACCAAAATCACTGCGTCAACAGTTCTCAGAACACGTTCTACTTCTGAACCGAAGTCCGCGTGGCCTGGAGTGTCGACGATGTTCAGTTTCTTGCCTTGGTACGTGATCGCTGCGTTCTTCGCATAAATCGTGATTCCACGTTCTTTCTCTTGGTCGTTGCTGTCCATAGCTCTCTCCTCCAATCCTTTGTGAGTATCAAAACCTTCACTCGCTTTGAGAAGCGCATCTACTAGGGTTGTCTTCCCATGATCTACGTGGGCTACGATCGCAACATTGTATATATCCATATATGGTTTGGTGAAATAAATCCCGGTGAGTTTAACAGGTTTGCTAGAATTAGCAATCGGAAATGCCTCCTCTCCTACCCATCTCCCCCTTTTTAAATTCATAAACTACGTCAAAGTGCTTTAGCAAGTCATGATTGTGGATACTTGCAACAACACACTTGTTTTTGAAGTTTTTGAATAAATTTTCGTAAATTTTAAGTTCGTTTTCTCTGTCCACACTACTTGTAGGCTCGTCCATAAGAACTAGGTCTGAATATTTGCTGGCAAACACTCCCCTCGCTAGAGCTAGTCTTTGCTTTTCTCCTCCAGACATATTTACACCTTTTTCTCTTATATCAGTCTTGAGCCCTTCTGGCATTTTTTTGAGAACCTTGTCAAAACAAGCGACTTTGATTGCTTTCAAAATACTTGATTTCTTACAATGGATTCCCATCGTAACGTTGTATCCGATTGTGTTCTCAAATATTTCTGGATCTTGAGGGATCAGTGTCGTGAAAGAAGATAGCGCTCTTAGATTATTGAATTTCTTGCCATCGATTTTAAGGTCAAGTTTGTCCGCATTAACAAGTCCTCTAAGTATTGTCATCAATGTGCTTTTCCCGCTACCACTCTCGCCAACGAAGGCTATGCGTTGTCCGCGGATTAGGTCGAGATTGATATTTTTCAAAGTATGGATATCCTTTTTTTCATCTTCATATTTAAAGAACAGATTTCTGATCTCTATCTTTTCCCATTCCCAATTAACCTTTTTGTCAGAATGTGTTTGGGCGAATTTATCGTGAGCTTTTTTAATGCTGTCTACTGTTTTGAGGTTCGTTGCTGTCATAACAAGTCTCTCGTATTTCCACGCTATTCCATAAAAAACATCGAGAAATTTACCGACATATCCGTAAAGCATTACAAGTGTTCCAATCATTACTACCCCGTCTAGGGTGTAGCTTTTGTAAACGTACAGAAATAACATACAGAACCTGGCCGCTGTTACTATAAAATCAACTACAAACCATTTTATTTCATTTATTACCGACCTCTTTTGAAATAGAGGATATGCTTCTCTGATTTTGTTTATCAGTTCGTTTTTCGCGAGCTTTCCGAGTCTTAACGTAATTACTGTTGTTATATTTGAGACGTAATCGTGCAGGGTAGATGCAATTTTGTGATCTTTTTTGTTAAGCTGTGTCAGACTCCATGTCAAAAACTTATCGAATCTCGTAATTATAAAAATTGCGACTGATGCAAAAACTAGTAAGTAAAGCCCGTCATATTTCATTATCACAATAATCGCTATCAAAGAAGCAAAGAAAGGAATCATTGTTTCAATATAAACGTACCCTTCGTCCATGAATTCGCGAATAGCTTGGGATGCTTTATTGATCTTATTTATAGTTTTTCCTGAGTGATTGTCACGATGCCATTTCAGAGGTAATTTCGTTACCTTCTCAAACATGTCTTCGATGAAATTTTGTGTCATTTTGTATGACATGCTTCGCTCCATCACCCTAGCAGGTCCATGAAATAGCCAGAAAACGATACCTATTACGAAGAATATCCCGAGATAAAACGCACTTCCTCTTAGAACATTCTCTCCTTCTTGTATAACATTGAAAAATTTACCAAGGAAGTAAGGCTCCAACATCAAAAGAGAATTGGTGATTATGAACATCGTGTACGTGAGTACAAGTTTGATGTGCATACCTTTTGAGTATTTCCAGATTGTTTTGAATAAATTTTTATACATAACTGAGCGGATAGTATGCGTTAAAACGGCAAATTAGTCAATCCGTTACGGTTTGCAGTAGTTTGGGTAAATCTATTTCCTAAATCCACCTCTTGAGTTAAAATGTTTCTATGCTATTCAAAGACAAATTTAAAAATCTTTTTAGAAGGATACCTTCTCCCAAAGAAGTAGCGGGTGATGTTGCTGATAAGGTTAAAGATGGCGAAGACAGGTTAAAAAAAGGTTTTGGGGATGCGGTGAAGAAGTCTGGAGATGCGGTAAAAAAAGGTGTTGGTGATGCTGTCGACAAGATGAAGCACAAGAAAGACGATGATTCTTCGACTCAAGCGACGTTTGAACAGGAGGATTATTCCACCCTCAAGGATCCCGGGGTTCCTTTGTTTAGGAAGTGGTACATGTTTGCTTTCATTTATCCCACAATTATTTCGTTTTTATTGGAGTGGTTGAGGAGAGGAGTTCAGGGAGGGTAGGCTTTTGTGGCCTGATGTGGTAAAATTGCCTGCGAAAATCCAATTTAACCTCTTTCTTTATGGATTCAATTATTTTAAAGTTTCGTGAGCTTGCGGAACATGAGATCGTCAGGGATTATGTTCTTGTTTTTGGAGTTGCGCTCATTCTTTATCTTGTTTTTAAGTTTTTCGTACCTTTGATCTTGGGCTTCCTCGAAAAGTTAGCCAAGAAAACTGAGAATACTCTTGATGAGCTAATTGCTGATATTTTGATGAAAGTACGATGGCCTGCGTGTTTGCTCATCGTTCTTTGGGTTGCTCGATCACGTTTAATGATTCCTATACAATACGACAAGTGGCTAGAGGTTTTCATGATTGTTTTTGCAACTTTCTGGGCTATCAAAGTATTTACTTTGTTTGTTAATTTCTTTGTTAAAAAGGTTGGTGAGAAGTCTGGTCCTGGAGGGCCTGCTCTACTCCCTGTTTTCGCGAAGTTTATTAATTTTGCGATTTGGGCGGTTGGTATTTTGTTTGTGGTTTCAAATCTTGGTTATGAGATTACTCCTCTGGTTACTGGACTTGGAATTTCTGGTATCGCGATCGCTCTGGCTGTTCAGAATATTTTGGGTGACTTGCTCAGTTCGGTTTCAATTTATATGGATAAACCTTTCAAGATTGGAGATTTTGTTGTGATTGGTGAGGTAAGTGGGACTGTAAAGAGTGTTGGAATCAAAACTACTAGGATTGTTGCTTTGAGTGGGGAGGAGCTTGTTATTCCAAATAAGAAGATCGTTGAATCTACTATCCAAAATTATAAGAGGATGAAGAAGAGAAGAATTGCTTTCAATATTGGGGTCACTTATGAGACGAAGAAGGCCAAACTTGAGAAGATTCCCGTTATGGTTAAGAAAATTGTTAAAAGTGTTAAAGGTACTGAATTTGGACGTGCACACTTCTCTAAGATGGGAGATTTTAGTTTGAATTTTGAGGTAGTCTATTACGTGCTGTCGAATGATTACGATGAATATATGGATATTCAACAAAAGATAAACTTTGCTTTGGTCGAAGGGTTCAATAAAGAGAAGATAGACTTTGCTTATCCAACACAAAAGGTTTATGTAGCTAAGTAAACCGTGGTGGTGTGGCACACGGCACGGTACGGGGCTCTCGGCTCGATGCTGCAATTATTTTACTGCGTAGAGTGAAACTATGTTTGGGTATTTGTGCGTATCTGGTTCTGCACGGCTTGTCGTTGGTGTGACTTTTGGATTGATCGTAGGTGACTTCGTTGCAGGTTCTGTCACCATAGATTCTTCTGTAACAGGAAGTTCTTCTTCTGTCTGTGTTTCTGTTGTCGCTTCCGTGGTCGCTGCGTTTTTTTGAAGAAGTTCTAGCCTACCTTCTAGTTTGTCTGAGTTGCTAATACTTAGAACGATACCAACTATAACTGTTATTACGATCAAGGCTACTACTCCTCCGAGAATCATTGTTTTGTTTTTCTTGAAGAATCCGTCGTCAGCTGTTTTTTGCCCTTCTGGTTCTCCGTCTAGAGTTGCGCTTGTTTGTTGCGTTTCACCGTCAGCTGGTACGTCTGTTGGTTTTACTATTTCTGGGACTTGGACGTCAGGTTCTGAGGTTTCTGGAGTTTCGGGTGCTTCAGGCTCGAGAGTTGGTTCTGGTGTTTCAGCAACTGGTATTTCAGTAGCTGGTGCTTCAGTATCTGGTGCAGCCGGCTCTGGGGTTTCAGCAATTGGTGTCACCGGTGCTTCTGCTGCCGGAGGTGTGATTTGTATGTCTGCAGCAGGTGTTTCTGTAGCTTCAGGAGCTTCAACTGCTGGTGCTTCTGGCGTTGGAGCAGGCGTTCCTGCTTGCAAATCTACTGGTTCAAAAGTTTTTTTATCGTCTGTCATGTTTTTTAGGTTTAAATGGTAAAGCGAGTGCAGGAATCAATAAATAAATTAACACTCCTGGACCTGTTCCTGCTGACTGGCCAGTTGTTGAGTTTTGTAATGTTTGAGTTGCAACTAATTGCTCTGAAGTTACTGGAGTTGAACCTAATGTTCCTTGAGGCTCAGGGTCTGCTGCCGGTTCCGCTCCTCCTCCGTCTAGATCTTCGAAGTCTCCTGGATTGGTCGATGTTTGGGTGTTAACTGTTAATGTCCCCTCTTTTGTATCTTTTATTGTTGGGTATTCTTTTAGTAAAGCTGTTATTTTGAAAATATAACTTCCATCATCAACTTTCTTGCCCAGAGTTTTGTTGTTAACGGTTCCTGTCCACCAAACGTTGTGGTCACCTTTCTTTTGTTCTTCTACCAGGATATCTGTGACTTTCTCTCCTTTCATGTTGTATATCGCCACGGTCACGTTTGCGTCTTCACTTGTGGTGTATAGGATCTGAACTTCGTTCACGTATGGGTTGAAAGTCGTTTTTGAAGCGCTTACTTTTGTGATTTCTATAGTTGCGTTTTGTGAGTTACTACCACCTTCTGAGTTTTCTGTTGTGTCATTTATTGATGTACAACCTTTGTCTTCTGGATAGTCCGTGTCTCCATCATTGTCATTGTCGAGGTCGTCATCACATTGTGCTGGAGTTGGAGCGTCGTTAAGCCCTAGGTCGAGTGTTGGTGGGCCGTCGGCTGGGTCTTCTTCTTCTGGGTCTGGGTCCGGGTCTGGCTCGCAGACATCTGTAGTACATGTTATCCCGCCATCGTCATCACAAGTACATGTGTTGCATGTGTCTGCTGCGTCAAAGGTCTCGTCAATGTCGTATGATTTGTTATTGTATGTGCATGTGTCGGGGTCAGGATCTGGGTCAGGATCTGGGTCAGGATCTTCCTCGCTGTTGTCTGTATCTGATTCGCATCCTGGATCGTCGGCATCTATCTTTCCATCCCCATCGTCATCTATAAGGTTAATGCATAGTGGCAAGACTTCCTCTGCTTCTCCTACCTTTAGCGTGATTTCGTCTGCGAACTGGTGATCCCCATACAAAGGATCTGTTGTCTTAACTTTTAATTTGTATGTTTTGTCTAACACTAATTTGTAGAAATCATTTGCTGTCATTTCCCATTCGTACGAGTTAGTGCTTATCCAAGGACTCGCTGTAATTGCGCTTTCTGAGCCTTCTTCATATACAAAAACTGCTGCATTAGTTTCTTCCCCAAGATTCTCTATTTCATACTTAACGAAAACTTTGTCTTCTGTACCTGGTTCGTAGTTGTCGTACACTGGGTTATCAAGTTGTTGTCCGTTCTTGTTTACGAATTGGAATGTTTTTAGAGTTGCGTCTTCAAGTTTAGCGAGTTTGAGATTGATGGTTTTGTCGTACTTGATCGCCCCTAGGGCATTGTAATCTGCGTATTCTTTGCTTCCAACTAGTAAAGACACTGTGTACTCAGCATAATCTACTGCTTGACCGTCCAAATTAAGAAAATCCCATTTTAGCGTCCCTGAGAGTTCTCCTTGCGCACCATCCGTGTGAACATATGAATCAGTATTATTTTGTTTAATAATAAGACCTACCAGTCCTGGTCCTTCTTCTGTTTCTGGTGGTAATTCTCCAATTTCAAATCTAATCTCAACATAATCAAATTTTTTATGATCTATGTTTAGATATATTGTATCTTGATAGTCTGCTTTGTCTTTGAAGCTTAGTTTTTTAAGCTCTGGAATTACAAATATATTTTCTGTAGTGATTGCGGCAACTGGATCCCCGTCATGTATGACTGGATTAGGTATAAATACTGTTAACTCCAGGGTATATTTGCCTGCATCTACATATGCCCCATCGATTTTTCCGTCCCATGTGAATTCTGGAGATTCTTCAACTGGTCCTTGTGTCTCTGGAATTATTATTTCTTCCTTATCCCCTCTCACAACTTTTAGTGTGTACGATATCATCTCTTGATAATCAAGGTTCAGTGATCCAGATATTGTTTCGGCTTGTAATTCTAAAACTGGATCCAAAAGCACAATAGTAGGTATTACTATTTCCTCAACATCATCGATAATAACATCATCTTCAGGCAAAGGCTCCGTACCTGCGTCTATTTCTGGATCTGGGATTGAAAACTCTCCTGAGTCTGCTTCTTCCTGTGTTATTACTGTATACTCTGTTGTTATTGAGACTTTTTCACCACTATTTTTTTCAGCTATTTCTATTACTATGTTTTTAGTTCCTGCGTCCTTGAAAATTCGAGTAAATTGTACTGGAGATGTATTTACTTGAGATGGGATTCCAAAACTTGCTACAGGTAGCATGTCTGAGTCACCCGAATCATCATAATTTATGTTTATTGTTGTGAAGTCTTTTATCGTTTCATCTATAAATCCAATGGTGAATGTAACTTCATCAACATCTTCTATTGCATAATTTGAAGGAGATATTGATTCAATTTCTATCGCTAACTTACCATCAACAGAATAGACCATCTGCCCCTTTACGTTCTCCCCAAAATCCATTGTCAATGCAGCAAATACCCCTCCACCAACTACCAAAACACCTAGTACTCCTGCAAAAATCCATTTTTTAGATTTGACCCACTCCTTGAAAGTTGGCTTTTTTGGAGCGGTTGGGATTGGAGATTGCGGTTTTGGCTGTTCTCCGTGGGCAATATTTAACGGGTATATTTGTTTTTCCATCATTAAATTATACCATAAATCAGGGGTCTATTCAAGGCCTCTAAACCTGTTAATCGCTAGCGCTAAACCTGGAAAAACCAGGTAAATCAGCGCTTCTGGGCCTGTTCCTGCTGATTGGCCAGTAGTCGAGTTTTGGAGGGCTAGAGTAGCTTGTGCTTGGGCCTGAGAATTAGGCGTTTGGCCCAAGATTCCTTGATCTAAAGTGTTATTTGTATTTGTGTTTGTATTGTTTGTTGAGTTTCCAAGCGTGGTACCGGACAAGCTAGTATTTCCTGACGTATTATCTCCTAATGTATTGCTTCCTGAAATATTGCTTCCGCTTTGGCTACTTCCGTTTTGGTCGTCAAAGAAGCTGTCTAGATCTTGATAGAATTGAAGATCACCACCATCGTTTCCAGTAGCACCGTCATCGCCTAATCCTGCGTCGCCATCGCCTAATACATCATTAGGATCGACAACTGGTACATTATATTCATCATTGTCATCTAGTGAAGTACAACCTGGATCGTATGGGTAATCTTCCAATCCATCACCATCATTATCGAGAAGGTCTCCACATTGTGCTGGGGCTTCGTCTGCGACTTCGTATTCAAATTCCACCACTCCCCATTCCGACTCATTATCCATTGCGAGTGCTGTGACCGTGTATGTGCCTGCCGTATCGTATGTATGTGTGAATTCGTACGAGAGAGCGCTTGTTGTGTGGCTTTCTGTGATTTCATCTCCGTATTCAATCTCGTAGTCAAAAGGGGCTGTCCCCTCGCCTACTATATCTATATGAAACGTGATTTCTGTGTTCATTTCCAGAAGTCCATCTGGAGTAACTATCACTTCTATTTGCATGTCTGCTGTTCCGCTTTCGGCAGCAAAAACGCTAATCCCTTCGAGAATGCCGCAGAACCATACAGTTAGGACTGCAGACATAAATGCGATTGAGATTTTTTTAAACTTTTTCATTTTTTGTTTTTGTTTTTTGTGCCGAGATTTTTGTCGGCGCGGGAAGCGAACTTAGGAGTGAGACTATTCAGCTCCTCCTGGTGCTGTCACTTCTACGTTCACGAATGTGTTTGATACCGTACTGTTGTTGTCGAGAACTTCTAATGTAACAGGATAAACTCCTGGGTTTTCGAATGTGTGAGATGGTTTAACTTCTGTTGAGCTTTCACCGTCTCCGAAATTCCAATCGTAACTTGTAATTGTTCCTGAGCTACAATCTGGATTGAACGTAACTGTTAGTGGCGCTTCTCCGCTTGTTGGGGTTGCACTGAAACAAGAATTCACCTGAATGGCTCGTACTACTATGTGAACTTCGTCAGTGTTTTTTGCGTTGTCTGTTCCTATAACTGTCACCGTAGCCGTGTATTCACCAATTGATGTGTATTTGTGATTTATTTTTGCAGAACCTAGAATTGGATTTGTTCCGTCTCCAAAATTCCATTGATAACTTGATATTTCGGCTCCTGGATGAGATGAACTTGAAGCGTCAAAATTAACTGTTAATGGCACCTCCCCGCTGAGTGGGCTTGCCTGTAGAACCGCATTCATTCCCTGTGGAAGAACTTTCACGCCGACTGAATCCGTAGCGTAGTTATCGTCCGCGTCTACTACTGTTAATTTAACTGTATAAGTTCCTTCTGTTTGGAATGTGTGGCTTACTTTTTTGCCGTATTCGTCAGTTGTTCCATCGTCGTTGAAATCCCATTCGTATTCTTCAATATTGTTGTCAAAGTCAGTCGAATCGCTTCCGTCAAATTGGATCGTGAGTGGCAATTCTCCTTCAATTGCTAGAGCTCCTGCTCCTAGAGCTGGGGTTGTTTTGATGTTTGCTACTGGAACGCCTGGTTTGTCGCCTATAACGACTTCTAGAATCGTTTCTCCTTCTTTGTCGTCTTCATCCGTTACAGTTAATATGACTTGGAAGACTCCTTCGCTTGTGAATTTATGACTTACTGTTTTTGTAGTTTCTTTTGCACTTCCGTCACCAAAATTCCATTCATATTCTTTTATATCCCCATTTGGTGAAGTTGATTCTCCTGCTCTGAATACATAAGAGACTCCTTTTTCAAAAGTTTCAGGTTCTCCTTCTACTTCTATTACTGCTTCTGGTGTTTCCGTTACTCCTACGACGATTTGCTTTGTCGTGGTATTGTAGTCGCCTGATAGTGATGTTACTCGAAGCATTACTTCATAACTTCCTATTTTTTTGTATTCGTATTCAATCTTCACTTCTCCTTCAAATTCGTCTTCAAATTCACCGTCTCCATCAACATCCCATTCGTATGTGTCGATCATTCCGTCTGGGTCAACAGAGTCAGATGCGTCGAATTTCACTAGCAATGGGGCCTCACCTGATTGAGGATCGGCTTTGAATGTTGCTGTTAGTTCTTGGTTTTCGATTGTTATTGTTTTCGTGTAGGTGTCTTTTGTTTCTTCTCCTGTTAATTTGTTTCTTTTTGTTATCTCTAGGATCACATCGAATCGACCTTTTTTCTTGTACTCATTAGTAACTATCTTGCTTGTTCCGTATTCACCGTCACCAAAATCCCAATCATATGAGAGTACTTGAAATTGGACTGAATCTATTGGCGCATACGTTGCATCAAATTTGATTGTAATTGGCGCTGTCAATTGTAGAGTTTCTTCTGGGGTTGTTAGGATTGGTGGGTTTTCCACATTTATCTTCAGAACCTCTCTTCTAGTTTCCAAATAAACAAATGCCGCAATCCAGCATACCAATAATAGGAATAGAACTACTCCTGTTATGATCACTTTCTTTTTCGCTTTTTTCTTCTTTTCAACATCTTCTTTTTTTGCGAGGAGCATTTTGAAAAGTGGAATCAAAAGCATAACTAATACCACCAACATAATGATCAACATCACAATATGTACGCCTGTCACGAGTCCATTCAAGAAAGTTGCAGCTGGCATTCCAAACATGTTTGTCAGAGCAAAATCTTGGTTTTCTTTTGCCATCGCAATCGTGATAAATGCAAACGCGAGGTACAAAATTGCAATTCCCGCAAAAACCAACCCTATCATTAGAAAAGGTTTCCCTTTCTTCTTTGGCTTTGTTGGGTCAGTCAAAGGTGGTTTATTTTCGGGATTTACTCCCAAAGTCATTTTTGGATTTTCATTATCTGATGTCATTTTTTATTTAAGTTAATTATTTAAATTGAATTTCTTGTACGGTTGATTTTTTGTTGCCGTAAATATCAACTAAAGTTAATTTTACCACAGTTTTTCCCCAAGCCTTCTCAAAATTAGTTGTCCAAATTCCAGGAAGACTTGTTTTAAAGTCTTCGTCGTCGTTCGGGATCGAATTTTGGTTGGTGTCGAAATATATGTTTTTGTCGAAGATGTAGTATGCGATGTTGCCTATTGAGTTTGAGAAATCAAATGTTACAGAACCTGCGTCTCCATTTATTCTAACCACTCCGTCAGACTCAGGAGTTGGAATTGATACTAGTACCGGAGTCAAATCTACAACTGTTCCGCTTTGTTGTGACGCTCCTGGCTCAGTGTCTAGACCGAAATTGCTGTTTGGGTCTCCTCCTTCCGAAGAAATGACAGTTCCTTGAGTATCATTCATGTTAACGCCTGGATTGGTTGTGATTGGATTGCCAGGGATTACGTTTCCTCCTTGATTTCCTGGAGTCTGAGTGCCTGGAGTCGCGGTTGCAGGCGCTGAGACTGATACTGTGTTGATTACTGAACTTTCGTTTCCGTGAGTATCTATAACGGTTAGCTTAACTTCGTATGTTCCGAACTCATCGTATTCAAAAACTGGGTGTACTTCTTTGTTATCCTCATCGTTATTTTTCACTCCATCTCCGTTTGAGTCTGAAGTCATGAATTGAGAACTTGTGTCGAAGTCCCAGATGTATTCTTCTATTTCAACACCTAGTTCCGTATCTGCGGTTGAGTTGTTTGTGAATTCTACGATCTTGCCTCCAATTGCTTCTGCTTTGAAAGCTGCTACTGGCGCTGCTGCGTTTGAATCAACATATATAGTTACTGTTGGAGAAACCGCTTCGCCGAATTTGTCGTCGATTACTTTTAATTTTGCTTTGTATCCGTTTAGGTTTTTCTTTGCGAAAATGTGTGAGATTGTTGAAACCTCTGTAGGTTCGTCATCGAAGAATCCATTTCCTTCGAAATCCCATACGTATTCAACTATGTTTCCATCTGGATCTGTTGATGCAGATGAGAAGTTCACTGTTTCACCAACCATAACTGAGGTTCTGTCGACGTTGAATTTTGCAGTTGGAGCTGCATTTGCTCCGTTCGTTACTTCAAGTGTTGGGATTTGTGCTGGTTCAAGCTCATCTTCTGATGAGACTTTTTGGTTGTCGTTGTCTGTTACTTCTACTCCAAATCCGTATGTCACATCATCACCTTCTTCACCCATCGTTCCTATTGTTAGGATCGCGTATGGGGCGTCTGTGATTTGAAGTCCAAGGATTTCGTCTGGCTCTTCTTCGTTGAAATACCACCATTTGTATTGTGTGATTTTTCCGTCCGCATCTACTGCTCCGAACAATGCCATGTTTATAACAACTGGTGTTGTTAGGTTTTGTCCTGCTTGTGGAAGCGCCTGAAGTGAAGAGAATTTCGGTGCGATTGGATCGACATCTATCTTTATACTTGCTTCGTCTGTGAGTTCTTGATCGTCTTCGTCATATACTTTTAATGTGACCGTGTAATAACCTGGTGTTTTTGGGCTCAGCTCTCCGTACTTTTGCATAACTTGTACTTTTGAGCTCTTTTTTGTGTCTCCAAAATCCCACTGGTATTTCAAGCTGTCGCTTGAACCGTCTGTGTTTTTTGATTCTGCTGCGCTGAATGTAATCATGTCAGCTCTACTAACTACTACTGGCTCTTCATAGTCGATGTATTCTTCACCGTTTATGTAGAAGATGATTCTCGCTACTGGAGTGTCTCCTCCGCCGATGAATACTTTTTTCTTGAGTGTGTTTTTGTTGTCTTCTTCGTCGTACACTTCGACTGTGACGTCAAATTTTCCAGCCTGTGTGTATATATGTTTCGTTGTTGCCGTGCCTCCGTCCATTATTCCTGTTTCTGTTTCCCCGTCTCCAAAATTGATCTCGTATCCCACAGCTTCATCACTTTCAAATTTGAATTCCATTTCAGCTTCACCTTCGTCGAGGGTGCCTGTTGACTCAAGGTCTTCGCCCCATTTTAGGTCGAGGGTGTTTGTGATTGTGACTGTTTTTGTGATCGAGCTTGTATTGTCTGTATCTAGATCCTCTGTAACTGTTAGCGTCACTTCGTAGTCACCTTTTTTGCTGAATCGAATATCTTGTTCTATTGGTGGATCTTCCGCTTCCAGTAAATCAATTACTCCTGGCTCCCCTTTTACTTCCCATTTGAATTTCAAAGTCTCCTGTTCTCCATCCGGATCGTATGATTTTGACCCGTCAAAGGTTACAAGAGATGGGTCTTTTGGATCTTTTATTTCAAAGTTGAAGAGTGCGACTGGGGGTTGAGAATCTATACTAACTTCCTCTACGGCTTGATTTGTTTTCGAGGTTGCATCTGTTACTGTTAAACAAACGTAGAAATCTCCAGATTCTTCAAATTCGTGATAAAGGATCTTGTCTTTGCTTGAAGTTTGAATATCAATTAGATCTTCTTCTGGACATCCATCTTTTGTTGAGACTTTCCATGTATATCCTTTGATTTCACCAGCATCACTTGATGAGGCAGAGCCGTCAAAGGTCACGGTTTGTCCGAGATATTTCTTGCCTTTTGGCTGAACGCTAATCCTAGCTGCTGGAGAATCTATTGTTATAATGAAAAGCTTTGTAGCTTTTTTCCCGTCTACAGATTCGACATCAAGTTTAACTGTATAAGCGCCTTCTAGTGTGTAAGTATGTTTAACGTTTGCTTTGTCAGCTCCATCGAGTTGAGTCCCATCACCGAAATCCCATGCATATTTCTGAATATAGTTTGGTGTAGTTTGTCCTGACAGACCCGCCGTTCCACCAGCATCAAAAACTATATCTTTTGCTTGTCCTTTTGTAAGGGATACTATCTTTTTATCATCTGTTTTTACTCCATATTCATTGTAGTTGATGACGGAAACTTCGTTTATTTTTGCCGATATTTTCAGCTCAGGTGGGAGTACTTTTATGTCTATTTTGCTTTCACCTGATCCATATTTGTCATCTTCTGATGATTTAATCCTAACTGAAGCCCTGTATAATCCTGGTTTTTCATATATACAGAAGTTTGTGTATGCTTGTTTATCTTCTTCTGCTTCAAGCTCAGCGTTGTATCCAAAACCATTACAACCAGCAATATCACTCTGGTCGTATCCGTCACCGAGCAGATCCCAGTCGATATTGTCGCTCACTATACTTACTCCTGATGGGTCAATTGAGTCTAATACGTTGAATTGAACGATTAATGGTGCTGATCCTTCTACTTTGTTTGCTACGAGTTTTGCTTGAACAAATTGGACGTTCTTTAGCGCTTGAACCAAATCATCAATTGAGAAAAGAAGTTCTTTCAAGGATTGGCTTGCATAAACCGATTCTCCTTGTATATCAACAGCTGAATCATGCACAGCTCCTGAAAGTTCCACTAATTTAGAGCTAATGTTGTCGTATATAGCTGGTACGCCTGTTGTGTTTAATACTTCTATTCCTGCAACCGCACCATATACTTCTTTCAACGCACATGCGTTTTCTCCCAAGATTCCTCTGAATGATGGTGGTGAGTTGGTTGGTTGGGGGTATCCAAATTCGTCCATAGGACAATTTAAATCTTTAAAAGATTCTTTAAACTGACTTTTATCTCCTGCGAAATCTACTTTTATCATATTCAACAACTCTGGCAAAGACATTTCCCCACTCTCTGCAAACAGGCTTGCTATTGTATTACTGAAATCCAAAATCTCCACAGCGTTGTCATACTCGTCGATCTTGTTATTCAATGCTCTCAAAATATTATTCATCTTGCTGTTAGCCTGTGAGAATGGAGATGTTTTGTATTTGAGGTTTTGAATTTTTGCTCTTACGTTTGATAGGTATTGAAGCGCTAGAGGCTTTGTAATATTTGCAGGTTGAAAACTAGATTTTTCTGATTCGCTCTTTAGGGTCTTCATTGTTTCAAAAGATTCATAAAAGAAAACATATCCTTCCAAGATGTTTTGATTTGCTTCAAGTATTGCTTGAGTGTCCGCGTTGAATCCTGTTGCAGCCCAACCTTGGACTTCTCCTTGTATTGCTCCGTCTCCATCGAATGGTCCTGTGAGGATTGTGTTTACGATCGCGTATGATCCCAGAATAAGTAAAAGGCCTATTACCGTGAACCCTATTGTCTTTTTTGCTTTGTCTGTTTTTTCTGTTTCACCTCCTGCTGTTAGATACATAACTCCTGCGTATATGATCAATAAAACAGCGATCAATCCAAGAAATGACAGAGCGTAGTTTACAATTTTTTGAATAAATTCTCTTACGCTTTTTGTTCTAGTCAGAGATGGATCATAATTGACTGGATCGATTGAGACGAGTTCTCCTTGATATTTCCGAAAGGATACTTCATCTGGATTACAATCAACTTCTTCTGGCAAACCAAAACAGAATTCGTAGTCATCTGCTGCTGCGACTGCAACCTGGTCTTGGGTTTTTGCCAAAGGTGTGAGTGAATACAAAGGCAAGATGCTTAGTATGCACGTCAACAGAATCAGTTTTTTCATTAATTTCATAGGGGGAGGGTTTATTTTTTTTAAATTGTAGATTATTAGTAAGTTTAAGGCAATTGTGTCGCAGTTTCTGGTATGAATTCGTTCTCCTCTTCGAAGGTAATTATTGTGTTTGTAATCGCGTATGCTCCTAGTGACAAGATGATTCCAATGATTGCTCCAAGAAGAAGTTTTTTGACTTTTTCTCGAGCTGTTTCTTCGCTTCCGGCCACAACATACGTGTATCCCGCTACCAGTAACATTACGAAAGCAATCACCCCTATAAATCCTGCTATAAAGTTTGAGATCATTGCAAAAAGTTCTTTTGCCGCTTCTGGGTCTGGAGTTGATTCCCCCAAATCTGGATAGATGAATTTCATTACTATAACTTTTGATAGGAGTACTATAATAAGTCCTCCTGCTGCCAAGCCGATATTTTTCAATGCTTTTTTTCTATTTTCTTCTTCTCCACCGGTCGTCATTATCTTGATTCCATTTATGATGATGACTAATACCGCTATCGATCCTAGTAAGTATTGGATCGCTCCGATTATGTAATCTAATTGTTCTAGTCCTCTTAGCGCGTAATCCTTGGCACTTGTTTCGCTTTCAAATACCTCTCCGGCCCTGGCCCCTTCTCCGAAGAAAACTTCTTTTACCAAGACGTCCGCTAATTGGATCACAACTAATCCCAAGATCGCTACCGCGAGTCCTTTTTTAACTTTGGTCATATCTTCTTCGTTGCTACCACCGACTATCATTCGCACTCCATATATAACGATCATCAGTACAGCTATACTGCTCATCAATAACTTAACTATATCAATTATCATATATCCTACACTGCCTATAGCTCCTACTCCCGGGGTGTCAAAATCTACTGGTGCTTTTGCGTGTTGTCCTGTTTGAAAGCTCTCGAGGCCTGTCTGGCCCCCGACTGCGTTTAGATCTCCTAATGGGTCCCCTGTACTCGCTGCAATATATACTTTTGATACTTCTAGTGTTCCTAATGAGTTTGGTGCGTCAAATCCATAAGCAACAGCTCCATATGCAACTGTGAGGCCTAGGTTTATGAGCAGAAATGATAGTAGGAATGATTTGGCTATTTTTTTAATCATTTATATTTAGTTGTTAAGATAATCATATTCTTGGAGAGTAGCTGGTTCAGCAAAAGAGCCGCTTGTCACGGTACTAACTATTGCGAATGCGCCGTAAATCACGATCACTCCAATAATAGCTGCTACAACCAAACGCTTTGCCTTGTTCATCTTCTCTTCCTCGCCTGCTGATGTCAGGTACATAACGCCTCCTATTAAAATCAACAGCATTAGAAGTGGTCCCACAAAACTTACGATGAAATTCGTAATACCCACTATCTCCTGCAAACCTCTTCCTAGATCGATTTGTGGTTCGACGCCTGTCGTTGGTAACGTATCTTTGTCGACGCTGTAGAAAACTTTTGTTACAAATGTATTTCCGAAATAAAGAAGTAAAAGACCTCCTAATGAATAAGCGACTCCGTTTCTTGCTTTTTTGATATTTTCTTCTTCACCTCCTCCAACTACTAATTTCACGCCATTTATTATCAACATTAAAACAGCTAAACCAGCTACAAAATATTTAATAAACACCATTATAATTTCTACTCTTGTATCAAAGAGGGTTACCCTTTCTATAAGATTGTCTTTGCTTATAATTCCTCCATCGGAGAGAGTGTTGAACGCGGCATTTGAATCGTAAAATCCTACTATCTCTGCAACTTCTTGGGACATACTTATCATGGCAAGAGCTAGTAAACTTAATAAAAGTCCTTTTGTTGATTTCTTGATAGCTTCTTCGTCGCCCCCAGAAGTGACATAACGAACTCCCATAAAGATAATGAAGAGGACTGCAATCACTGATGACATTACTTTTGCGTACTTAACTGCTTGTAGAATTGCATCTCTGGCTAGTTCTTGACCTGATTTATTAGGTGGAGGGGTCGGAATGCCTATATATTTAGAGCCATCTGGTAGCCAGAGGTGGCCTGAGGGTGTTTCTCCGGTGTCATCGGCCGCCGCAACTTCAAAAATAGGTTCATTTATCGATATAGCTTTCAAACCCAAACCAAGATTGATCAAGCTGAAAACTATGAGGAAACTTACGATGAATTTTTTCATTTATTTTTGTTTAAATATTAGTAAATTATATCATATTTTGCACGCAGTGTAAACCTGTTAAGGTCTGTTTTTATGTATAATTCTGCTTGCATTTTACCAGGTGTGGTTGGTATAATTCTGTCACCATAAAAGTCTTCGGGCTTTTTGAGAGTGTCGCTTGAAGCTACACAAACATTAAACAGTTTAAAAAAAACCATGAAAAACGTAAAGGAAATCGCAAAAGACAACAAACTTACCAATTATGTAAAGGATAGTTTGAAAGAGCTTACAAAAGTTACTTGGCCTACAAAAAACCAAGCTGTTAGATTAACAATTATAGTTTTGGGATTTGTTTTTGTTTTCGCTGTGTTTTTGGCTGGAACAGATTTCTTGGCTAACAAAGGTTATGCGCAGCTTCTTGAATGGGCTGCAAAACTTTCAGCTCCAACATCTTAATAAGTAAAGTCTAATGTCAAAGCAAATAGAAGGAACAGGTAGGAACTGGTACGTAATACACACTTATAGTGGGTATGAAGATGCTGTTAGTGAAGCTTTGCAGCAACGTATTGAATCTCTTGGAATGCAGGATTTGATTTTTGATGTTGTTGTGCCAAAAGAAACTCAGATCGTTATCAAAAAAGGACAACCGGTGACTGAGGAAAAGAAGATTTTCCCAGGTTATGTTTTGGTTGATATGATTGTAAATGATGATAGTTGGTATGTTGTCCGAAATACTCCAAATGTAACTGGATTCGTCGGTTCTGGTACGATTCCTGTCCCTGTTTCACCTGAAGAATGGCATATTGTGAAGAAACAGATGGGTAAATCAGAACCAAAATTCAAGATCGACTTCAGAGAGGGCGACAATGTTGCTGTTTTGGATGGGCCTTTTGCAAATTACGAAGGTCTTATCAATGTTGTTGATGAAGAAAAAGGTAAGGTTAAGGTTTTGATCACAATCTTCGGACGTGAAACTCCTGTTGAGTTGGATTTCACCCAGGTGAAGAAGAAATAATTTGCACTTTTCAGCTTTACTGTATAAAATTTCAGCAAGGTTGTTTTCCTTATCCCCCATTCTATATGCAAAAGTTCACCGTCTTTACGGTTTTACTCACTATCGTTGTAGTAGTTGTGGCTGCTGAAACTTTTGTAAACAAGTATTTGCCGGCTGCGGCTGGGCCTAATGATGGAACAACAGCCGAGGAAGGATATAATTTACCGAGTGAGTTGGAATTGTCAGGTGCTTTTCAGTCGAATGTGCTTGGAGCCGATTTGATCGGGAATCCTGTGGAATCTGGTGATTCTGAAGTTGCGGTTGCGGATGTTCCTGATGCTGGCATGACGACGAACGTTGGTTCAATCGATATTCCTCTGGAAATTGGAGATTCTTCTGATGATGTTTTCGATTTCATGAGCAATGATAATTCTGGGCTTGCAGTTTCTGATGGTGGCACTTTTGATATTGAGGATTTTTCTATGAGTTACGATGATTCTGCCGGGCCGGTTTCATATGTTAGAAATGATCAGGTTGTGAATAGTGGGTTTATTGGTGGGTATTTGGTGGATGAGGAGCCGGATGGGATGCTTTACAAATCTATTCCAATGACGGATTTGGTTGGGATTGATATGAAGAAATATGCTGTTACAAATGGCTCGACTACTTTTGCAAAAATATATGCTGTCGTTCCAGATAATGCGGCTCAGGTTAGTGAGGTTTATGAGGTTTTGAAGATGCGAGCGAGTGAGACTGGTCAGTCTACGCTGAACGAGACAAATCAATTTGGAAGTGCAAGCTTTTATATGAATGATTCGCGTCGTGATAGTGTTGCTTTTTTGACTGTGAGAATTGGTTCAAAAATCTTCGGATTTAGTTATCCAAAACAATATCATCCTCAGGTTAGGAATCTTGTTTCAAATTTGATGTTGGGGATGTAGGAATTCGATTGACTTTTTCCCCATTTTCTCTAGAATACCCCACGTTACGCACTCAAGTTATATTACTTGAACAAAATTATTATGGCTAAAGACAAAGCAAAACCAAAAGGACCTACCTTTATAAAACTACAGATTCCAGCTGGGAAAGCTAATCCAGCTCCGCCTGTAGGGTCTGCATTGGGACAACACGGAGTTGATATACAAGCTTTTTGTAATCAATTCAACGAGAAAACAAGAGAAATGGGAGATGCTCTGATTCCTGTAGTTATCAAGGTTGCTGAGGATCGATCGTTCACTTTTGTTACAAAGACTGAGCCTGCGGCTTCATTGATCAAGAAATCGATCAAATTAGCTAAAGGATCAGGAGTTCCAAACAAAGATAAGGTTGGAACAATTACACGAGCTCAATTAGAGGAAATCGCGAAAACAAAGATGGAAGACTTGAATGCAAATGACATCGACGCAGCTGTGAAAATCATATCTGGAACATGCAGAAGCATGGGCGTTGAAGTAAAGAAATAATCCACTTTTAGTGGGAGGCGCTTAAAGCTTTGGATTCTCTCCTCTTACGAGTCGAGAATCGGCGACTAGCGTCGCCTGACCACTTAACCCAATATAAAATGGCAAAACACGGTAAAAAATACCGCGAAGCACTAACTCAAGTTGAAACTGTGCTTGCGGGAAAAGAAGTTCTCACTGTTGATGAGGCTATTGACCTCATTAAAAAAACGTCTACAACCAAGTTTGATTCAACTTGCGAAGTGCATCTTCGACTTGGAGTAAATCCAAAACATGCTGATCAAAATGTTCGATCAACTGTCAGCCTTCCTCACGGAACTGGTAAGGAGGTAAAAGTTATCGCTTTTGTTGATGAAGCTGGTATTAAGGATGCTAAAGCAGCTGGCGCTGTTGAAGCTGGTACAACTGAATTGATTGATAAAATTGAGAAAGGTTGGCTTGATTTCGATGTTGCTGTTGCAGATCCATCTCAGATGAAAGACCTTGGTAAAATTGCAAAAATCCTTGGAACAAAAGGATTAATGCCAAATCCAAAAGCTGGGACTATTACTCCTGATGTTGCGAAAGCAATCGGAGAAATCAAAAAAGGTAAAGTCGAGTTCAAAGTTGATAAACTTGCAAACGTTCACACTGTTTTCGGAAAAGTTTCTTTTGAAGATTCAGCTCTGAAAGAAAACTTACTTGCTGTTGTGAAAGCAATTTTGGAAGTTAGGCCTACTACAATCAAAGGTACTTATCTGAAATCGATCACTCTGACTACAACCATGGGGCCTGGAGTTCCTGTTGATATGGCAGATGCGCAAGCGCAGGCTTAGATCGCAACACGGTTTACGGGGCGTGTGTTACGCGGCTCGAGATTTGGCGCGCTACGCGGCTTTCTCTTTCTCAAGCGCTAACTTTAACGAATTCAATGCGACTTCTATTTGATCGTCAGTCGGTTCCTTCGTAGTGAGACGTTGGAGCCAAAGACCTGGAGCTACAAAGAGACTTGTCCATTTCTTGTGGCTGTAGCGTGCGGAGATTTTCAAATATTCATATGCGATTCCTGCGATCAATGGTAAGAAGACGAGTCTGTTGCCAAGGTTGGTCCAGAAGTCCGGCTGTTTCGGTACGAAAGTGTAAACGATGATGCTGATCACGAATACAATAAGTATGAAGCTTGTTCCGCATCGTGGATGGAAACGAGTTTGTTTGCGTGCGTTTGGTGTGTTTAGTGGTAGGTTTTTTTCGTATGTGAATACGGCCTTGTGTTCCGCTCCATGATATTCGAAGATTCTGCGGAAGCTCGGTACAAGACTCAAGATAAATATATAGAGGATGAAGATGGATGTTTTCAAGATTCCGTCTATTAGGTTGAAGAGGATCCAGTTGTTTTGGATTGTTATTGAGCTTTTTTCGATCATTGTCGTTATCCAGAGTGGGAGAAATTTGAATAGGAATATTGAAAGGGCGATCGCCATCACGAGCGATAGTGTGAATAGAAGTGCATCGACGAATCGTTTTGCTACAGTTGAGGTTTTCTTTTTGTTTTTCTTGGGTTTGGGTTTTGGTTTGTCGGCGAATTGAGCTTCCAAGTCTTCTGAGTATTCGTTTGCTGAAAAGTTAATAGCTTTGGTTCCAATCACCATCATTTCGAACAAATTTATAATCCCACGGACGAATGGGATGTTGAGTGCTCTGATCCTATGAGTGAGGTTTGTATAAAAACGTTCTTGCGTTTTTATTTCTCCGCTTTGGCGACGGACTGAAACAACTATCGTGTTCGGAGACCTCATCATTACTCCTTCAATTACCGCCTGCCCTCCTATTGCGAAATCTATTTTGTCTTGTTTTTTTTGCATGACTGGCGCCGTAAGCGCAAATTATTTTTGTTTGATCGTTTGTGCGATTTACTTTATCTTACCCTTGCTATGAAAGTCAAAATCAAAAGAATAGACAGTACATTACCAGTTCCAGTTTACGAAACTGACGGAGCTGTGGGTTTCGATATTTTGGCAAGGGAGAATGTTCTTGTGCCCGCTGGTGGGATTAGCTTAGTTCCTTCGAACTTGATTGTTTCTGTGCCGGAAGGATATATGTTGGTTGTTGCATCGCGGTCAAGTACCCCTCGCAAGAAAGGTTTGTCGACTCCTCATGGTTTTGGAATCATTGATCATGATTATTGTGGGCCGGAGGATGAGATTAAGATTCAGGTTTTTAATTTTACTGATGATGATGTAGAGGTTGCGCGAGGCGATAAGATTGCTCAGGGTGTTTTCGTAAGAATTGATAAATTTGAGCTCGTTGATACTTCGTCGGATGGCTCGGCTGATGGCTCGACTGATGGCTCGACTGATGGCGATTTTCGGGAAGGAAGTCGAGGTGGATTTGGGAGTACGGGGTGATTTGGCGAGATTTTCCCTTGGATTTTCATTGGTTTCCTTTGTGTTTCCCCGGGGGTTTCTCGGGGGGTTCTCGGGGGGTTCCCCGGGAAAATGCTTACAGGTTAGGTTTTACAGGTTAACTAGTTTTCCCGGGGAACTCCCCGGGGAAAACATAACTCCCTGGGAAAACTCCCCCAGAGAAACTGGGGAAAGCTCCCCGAAAAAAACAATACTGAACCACTATGAAAGGTAAATTCATCACAATCTATGGAATAAATAACATCGGCAAATCCACTCATGCCCAGATCCTTACCGAACGACTTATAAACGAAGGCTACGATGCTGAGTTTTTGAAATATCCGAACTATACTGTTGAACCGACTGGACCTTTTCTTGATCACGTCCTCCGTGGGGACGAGAAACAGCCAATTCCCGAGGATGAATTACAACTTTGGTTTGTATTAAATAGATATCAATTTCAGTCTGAGATTGAGCGGAAGCTCGCTGATGGGAAAATCTTGATTGTGGAAGATTATGTTGGGACTGGAATTGCTTGGGGAGTTGCGAAGGGACTACCTCTGAAATGGATGGAAGCAATTAATAAACATCTTCTCAACGAAGACCTTGCGATCTATATGTCTGGGCATCGTCATCTACAGGCCAAGGAAGCCAAGCACATTCATGAACAGGATGATGCGCTCGCTGAGCGCTGCAGGAAAGTTCATGAGAAGCTCGCGAAAAAGTACAAATGGAAGAAAGTTCAGATGCAGGTCGAGATAAATGACACCGCTGCGCTTATGTGGGAGACTGCTGAGAAATTCTTGAAATCGTAGTGGTTTTACGAGATTTCCCATTGTATTCCCCCTCCTTTCTTGTTATGTTTTACATACCAATGGAGGAAGGCGAGAACTCTGAATAGACTACTGATCGCTTAAGGAACCCATTGGTCTTATTTTTTTTTATTATGGCAACACTAATTGATGGCCGCAAAATAGCAAACGAGATGTATGAATCTCTTGGCAAGGATGTCAGGAAGATGCAGACACGACACGGTGTACATCCAAAGCTTGCGGTTATTTTAGTTGGCAAAGACCCTGCCTCTCTTTCTTATATCAAACAAAAGCAGAAGGCTTGTGATAAGACTTTTATAGATTGGGAACAGTTTGATTACGAGACGGATATCACTACTGATCAGATCATTGCGAAAGTTGAAGAGCTGAACAAGGATTCGACGATTCATGGGATTTTAGTTCAGCTGCCTTTGCCTAAACACGTCGACGTGCCTCTTGTTATTCGGGCTATTGATCCGAGAAAGGACGTTGATGGGTTTACCGCGTACAATATTGGGAAAATGTTTTTGAGTTCTGAATTCGAAGATTTGGCTCCGTGTACTCCTCTTGGGGTTATTAAGATGCTTGAGTATTACAAAATTGATCCTCGAGGCAAAGAGGCGGTCGTTGTTGGACATAGTAATATTGTTGGAAAACCATTGTCTACGATGCTACTTAATAGAAATGCGACTGTGACAACTTGCCACATTGATACTCAGGACCTCGCGTTCCATACCAGACGTGCTGATATTTTGTGTGTAGGTGTTGGGAAAGCGGGTTTGATTACCGGAGATATGGTGAAGGAAGGTGCGGTCGTTATTGATATTGGAATAAATCGAACTGATGATGGGAAATTGGTTGGAGATGTGGATTTTGATGCGGTAGCTGAAAAGGCGTCCTATATAACTCCTGTTCCAGGTGGAGCAGGACCTATGACTGTCGCGGCTCTTATGCTTAACGTTGTAAAGGCTGCTACTCGGCTTCATGATTTAAATTAACCCAATCATATATGTGTGGCGTACTTGGAATCTATGGACATCAATATGTAGCTCAAGATATCTATGACGGACTCATCACTCTCCAACACAGAGGACAGGATGCTACTGGTATGTTGACTTATGACGGAGAAGTTTTTCATATGAAGAAAGGTCTCGGCTTGGTGAAAGATGTTTTTCACACAAAAAACATGATTCGACTCCAAGGAAATGTAGGAATCGGGCATACTCGTTACTCAACGATTGGCGCTGGAGGTGCTGCTGATGCTCAGCCTTTTCTTTCTCAGGCGTTTTATGGAGTTGCCATGGCTCACAATGGTAATCTTTTCAATTCACATGAGCTTAAAAAAGAGCTTTTCGAAAAGGACAGACGTTTGGTTAATTCTAGTTGTGATGTTGAAGTAATTTTGAATGTTTTCACTAAAGCTTTGACCAAGCAAAAAATAGATGGCCCCGTTAATTTAGATCATATATGTGAAGCTGTTTCTAGTTGTTTTAAAAGGTCAAAAGGGGCTTACAGCGTGGTTGCTTATATTGCTAAACAAGGTATGGTTGCTTTCCGTGATCCTCATGGAATAAGACCTCTTATTATGGGGAAGAGGAAGGTTGGATTATATGAAGATTATATCTTTGCATCTGAGAAAATCGCTTTGGATATATTAGGTTTTGAGACCGTTAGAGATGTGCAGGCTGGTGAAGTAATTTGGATAGATCAAAAACGCAATATTCATTCGAGGGTTTTAACTAATAAAAAACATATGCCTTGTATTTTCGAATACATTTATTTTGCTAGGCCAGATTCGATGATTGATAACGTTTCTGTTTATAAAGCGCGGATCCGTATGGGGGAAAAATTGGCCGACCAGATCAAGAAATCAAAAATTGATATAGATGTAGTAATGCCTGTACCGGATTCGAGCAGAACGTCTGCTATGGCTTTGGCTCAGAAACTTGGCCTCCCCTACCGAGAAGGACTCATAAAAAATAGATATATTGGGCGAACCTTCATAATGCCAGGACAGGAAATACGAAAAAAATCGATCAGATACAAACTTAATGCGATGCCTCTTGAGTTCAAGAGAAAGAAGGTCTTGTTAGTTGATGATAGTATCGTGAGAGGAAATACATCGAAGGAAATCATTAGAATGTGTAAGGAAGCTGGCGCTCAGAAGCTTTATTTTGCGTCTTATTCTCCTCCTGTGAAATTTCCTTGTGTTTATGGAATTGATATTCCTACTTCTGAGGAGCTGATCGCTTATGAGAATTCTATTGAAGATATAAGGAAATATATTGGAGCTGATAGGTTGTTTTATGGAAGTTTGAAGGATGTTTTTGATAGTTGTATTGTTAAAAAATCAAATGTGAGAGATTTCTGCATGGCTTGTTTTGATGGAAAATATAAGACCGGAGATGTCGATGAGAAGGTCTTGCGTGAGGTTTCTGAATCCAGGTTGAATGAAAAAGCTTGTGGGGAAATCGAAGAAGATATTGCGAGTGATGACCAGCTGTCGATAGTATAATTTAAATTCAGATAATATGAGTAAAAAAGTTCTTTTAATAGGTAATGGCGCAAGAGAACACGCTATTTCTGAAGCTTTGATGCGTTCACCTCAACATGTTGAGTTGACTGTTATTGGTAGCGCAGTGAATCCGGTAATTTCCGATGTAGCGGCACGGTATGAGGTTGGGAGTTTGACTGATTTGGAGTTTATTCGTTCGGTTGCGGTCGATGTGAGACCTGACTTTGTGATTCTTGGTCCTGAAGCTCCTATTGCTGCGGGTGTCGTGGATATGCTTCTTGAAAATGAGATTCCATCTTGTTCGCCAATGAAGACCGTTGCCAGACTTGAGTCGTCAAAGTCTTTTACTCGTGATTTGCTCGCGAAATATTCGATCTATGGAAATCCTGTGTTCAAGGTTTTCTTTGATGAAAAAGGTTTGGAGAAGATGTTTGATGAATTGGGAGATGATTTTGTTGTAAAGGCAGATGGTTTGAAGGGAGGAAAAGGTGTGAAAGTAAGTGGAGATCATTTGAACGGGCGTGAAGAGGGATTGGCTTATGCGCGAGAATGTTTGGCCGAGGGCGGAAGGGTTGTTGTTGAGGAAAAATTGGTTGGAGAGGAATTTAGTTTGATGAGTTTTTGTGACGGAGTGAATACTGTAGAAATGCCTTGTGTGCAGGATCACAAACGAGCTTACGAAGGAGATAAAGGACCTAATACTGGAGGGATGGGGTCTTATGGTGATGCTAATCATTTGTTGCCGTTTTTGACTATTTCTGATGTAATTGCAGCTCGCGAAATTACTAGGAAAGTTGCTGGAGCTTTGCGGGAAGAGACTGGGACAAAGTTTGTTGGAATTATGTATGGAGGATTTATTGTTACTTCAAAGGGAGTGCGTTTAATTGAGTACAATGCTCGGTTCGGAGATCCTGAAGCGATGAATGTTTTACCTTTGTTAAAGACTGATTTTGTTGATATCTGCGAAGGGATGATTCATGGCACTTTGGATCAAGTCGAGGTTGATTTCGAGAACAAGGCGACTGTTTGCAAGTATGTTGTGCCTGATGGATATCCTGACAATCCTTGCAAGGGAGATAAGATTGAAGTTGGCTCAGTGCCGGAAGGTGTGCGCGTTTATTACGCATCTGTTGATCAGCGCGAAGATGGTTTGTATTTGAGTGGTTCACGTGCGGTTGCTTTTGTTGGAATTGCGGATACCTTGGCGGAAGCAGAAAGCTTGGCTGAAAGTGCAGTTGGGTCTGTTTCTGGTCCTGTTTTCTATCGCAAAGATATTGGGACTGCCGAGCTCGTCCAAAAGAGGGTTGATCACATGAAGGAGTTGCGAGGGTGAGGTGTTATTTCTTCTTTTGAGTCTTCTTTACTGACTTCACTGCTTTGTTTGCGGCTTTTTGTGCTTTTTTGACGGTTTTTTTTACGGTTGTCTTTGCTTTCTTTGTCTTCTGGCCGACTTGTTTTTTTGCCTTTTTAAGATCTTCTTCTGTGATTCCGTAATTCGCTTCTAGCCAAAGTACTGCTCTATCTTGAACGTCTTGTGCGGCTTTCTTACCTTTTACTAAATATTCTTTTACATCATCGTGTTGCGAAGCTTCGTTTACAAATCCGCTAACATCTTTGCCCATTCCAGCGAAAGCTTCTTTGAAAGCGTTTACGCCATAATTTCCTTCATCGATGTCTTTCTTGATACTGTTTCTCAATTCAGATCCTTTCTTTGGAGCAAATAGCATTCCGACGACTCCGCCTAGTGCTAAACCTGTTAAAATTCCTTTTAGTCTTCCCATAGTTGTGAGGGTTAAGTTTTTTATTTGTGTGCGCGCTTATTGTAAGATGCGCACTCGTTATCGTAACATAAAAAAAAGACCTCCCAAAATAGATTTTCAAGAAGTCTTTTTTATCCCTCCAATATTCTTTCGAAATTTGGTTGACTATAGTATATCTGCTTTTCGCATATTGTATAGCAATTGTGCCATGTCCCCTCTTGTAAACTCTGTCATTGGGTAGAAATTGTTTCCGTATGCTGGCAGCAAATTGTGAGCTTTTGAGTAACATATCGCATTTGCGTACCAAGCGTTTGTTTCAATGTCTACGTATGGTTTGGTTGAGCAGTAGTTTACTTTTGCTTTTCCTTTAATCTGTGCCGCGTTCAGAGCCATTACTAGAGCTTCTGCTTTCACAACTTGGCCACCTGGCTTGAATGTGTTGTTTTGGTATCCTTGAGCGATTCCGTTAAGGACTGCTGTTTGGACGTATTTGCTATACCAAGTTCCAGGTATAACATCTAGGAAGTTCACGTTGCTTTGAGATCCTTCGATCAAGTCTATGTCGAATGCGTTCAGGATAGCTTTTACAGCTTCAACACGGTTGATTGATGCATATGCGTTGAAGTTTCCTTCGTTGTCGCCTTCGAAAATGTCGTTTCCTGAAGCCCAAGTGATCGCTTCGCAATACATGTCGTATGAACTTACGTCTTTGTAGTTTGCGCATTTATTTGAGTATGGTTGTGGTTTATCGCCATCGTTGATTGTGGTGTTGGCGTTGGCGTTGGTGTTGGCGTTGGCAAATTTTTCGTCGCTGTTTTTGACGTAGAATTTTCCGTATTCTATTGATTTACCTTTGTAGTTTTCTGATGTGACTTTATAGTCGTAGATTCCGTTTGTTATCAAGTATCCATCGTTAGTGCGGCCATCCCATTCAATTTTGTTTGAACCGCTATTCAAGCTACCTTCAAAGATTGTCGCAAGAACTTTTCCGTCATCGTATACTTCTACAAGAACTTCTGCGTCTTTTGATAGTTTGAATAGGAAATCCATTTCTTTTGAGCCATCAGGTTCAAAAACTTTTGGCATAGTTTTGTCCTTGTATACGTTCGATTTCTTTGAAGTTTCACTGTCTTGTTTTACTTCGATGTCTTTCTCGACGTCGTCGTCGCCTTTTGAGTTCTCAGCGATAATTTCGATAGTGTAAGTTGCATTGTAGTCAACGATAGACTTGTTGTCGTTTTCGCCGTTCCAACCGTATACATAAGTACCTGCGTCCACGTCGTTTTTGTCGTAGAGCTCTGCTATTTTAGTTTCTTCGTCGTCGTATACGTTTATTTGTAGATCAGATTCTGAAGTCAAAGTGAATACAATGTATGCATATTCCCCTAGCCCTGGGTCGAATGAGTCCTTGGTCGTGAATACATAGTTCAAACGTGGATCGTCTGTTTCATCGTTTGCTCCTTTTTTGATTTGGAAAGTTAACGTGTCGATGTCTTTATTATTGTCTTCGTCTTCCGCAACTACTTTTACTATATAGGTGCCTTCTTTTGCCATTTCACCATCTTCGTCGCGACCATCCCAGTCGTAGTAGTGATCATCATCGTCGAGATCTTCGTCGTCTGCCAATTCTTTTATAAGTTTGTTTGAAGACTTTTTGTAGATTTTTACGTCTACTTCAGCGTCGTCTTTCAATTCAAAACTGATTTCCAATTCGTCGTCTGAATCCCATGGGTCGTATTTTTCTTCGCTTACTTCTAAGTCGTCGATTAGGGTCTCTTCCTCTTGTGCTTGGGCGTCTTCTTCGTCGTCGGTTTCGTTCAAGTCGATCCAGCCCGAAACCGTGACTGTGTCATTAGTGCTTTTCGCTTTTATCCAGTAGAAGATTTGGGCGTTTTTTGGGGTTGCATCGCCGTCTTCATAAGTACCGTTCCAGTTGTATGAATAACAACCGTTATCTACTTGCGATTCGTTAGCAAATAGTTTCACAGCTTCGTTGCCGTCGTCGGTTGATTCGTAGACACCAACTGTTATCTTTGCATCCTGATTGATGCAGAAAGACAATGTGTTTGAGCTAAACTGATCGTATGAGATCGTTAGTTCAGATGCGGCTAATGCTGTTGTAAGCGTGCTTGCGATTAGCGCTGTTGTCAGCACTAACGTGAGTAGCTTGGATACAATTTTTTTAGACATAGTGAAATGATTAGGATTTTGGAAAGAGGCGACTATATACTAATCGTTGAATTTTGTCAAGGGGTTTCACCCCCGGGGGTAAGTAAAGGCCCTACTAATACCCGGGGCTTTAACCCCCGGGGCTAACTAATCGCATTACCTGCCCCCGGGGGTGAACCAGGTTTGGGTACTAAATGAGTTTGGGGTTAGTACAAAGCCCTTACAAAAGATTTATTGAGAATTTTTTTAGAAGTTTTTTGAGTGTATAGATTGGAAGGCCAACTACGTTGAAGTAGTCCCCTTCTATTTTTTTAATGAAGAGTGAGCCTTTGCCTTGGATCGCATATGCGGCTGCTTTGTCGTCGCCTTCGCCGGTATCGATGTAGGCTTGGATTTCGGCCTCGTCCATTTTGTCCATGGTGATGAGAGTTTCTGTGGTAGCTGTTAGTATCCGACCTGACTTTGTGTTGATTACTGCTATTGCAGAGACAACCTGATGGGTTGTGCCTGAAATTAGCCTAATAAGGCGTGTTGCGTCCTCTCTGTCCTTTGGTTTGCCCAAGATGTGGCCATGAGACGATCCGACCGTGTCTACACCTATAATTATCGCGTTTTTGAAGCGTTTACTGGCTTCTTGGGCCTTTCCGAGAGCGTTGTGGAGAGCTATTTCGGCTGGATCTTCGTCTATTTTGCCTTCTTTCTCCTTAAAATCAGGGCTATATGTTTCGAATTCAAGACCAAGTTCTTGGAGTAGCTCTATTCGGCGTGGACTTTTTGAAGCGAGTACTATTTGCATGGGGATAATTTAACATATGATTTGGTTGGATTGGAAGGGTTTGCTGGTTTTCTTGTGGGTCCCTTGGGTTTTAGTGGGGTCCCTTGGGTTTCCCAGGAAAAGTGGCCGAGGTTTCCCCGGGGAAGTGGCTTAACCTGTAAAACCTAACCTGTTACGTTTTTCCCGGGGAATTCCCCGGGAAAGCCCTTTGCCCAGGGAAATCTGTTTGACTTAAGGTTAGATCTGACCTAAACTCATCAAGCAAATTTTAAAATTAATTAACCTTATAGTAATGCCAATTATCAAGTCTGCAAAAAAGCAAATGCAACAAAGCCGGAAGAAAAGAGCTAGAAATTTTCCTGTTAGAAGTGAGCTTAAAAGTACTTATAAAAAAGCTCTCGAACTGATTAAAGCGGGGAATCTTGAGGAAGCTCAAAAGTTCTTACCTTTCGCTTATAAAATTATCGACATGGCTGCAAAAAAGAATATAATTCACGGTAAGAATGCTGATCACAAGAAGTCGAATATCGCTAGAGCGTTGAACGAGTTGGAGAAGAAAGGAGGAAGTCCTGTTGCTGAAGCTCCAAAGGCTGAAGCTGTGAAAGAAGAGGTTGTGAAAGAAGAGGCTCCAAAGGAGGAGGTGAAGGAAGAAAATTAAAGAAATTTGATTGAATTTTATTGGTTTTGAACTTTGAAAATTTGGGCCTGTGTCTTAGGACACAGTTCCTCGTTCGCTCCCAAGAGAAAATAACTTTTCTCTTGAAGCTCTCTCGGGCCTGTAGCTCAGGGGTTAGAGCAGTCGGCTCATAACCGATTGGTCGTTGGTTCAATTCCAACCAGGCCCACCAAGAATATCTATGAATAGTAATAAAACATTTGATTCTAAAATATTTAAGGATAAGGACTTCACTAAAAAGTCTTTTGCAGGAGTAGTTTTTAATGACTGTTCTTTTGTAAACTGCAATTTATCCAATGCAGATTTTTCCCAATCTAGTCCTCAGGGGATCGTTTTTAAGAAATGTAAAATTTTGGGCGTAGATTTCTCGAAATGCAATTCGCTATTGCTGGATATTACTTTCGACCATTCAATGATTTCAATGTCTAGTTTTTCGCACCTAAATTTGAAGGGGGTTTTGTTTGATAGTTGTGAAATACTTGATTGTGATTTTGTTAGAACAAACTTATCCAATGCTGATTTTGAAAATTCTAATTTAAGAGGAAGTCGTTTCCAAAACTGTAACCTGAGTTTCGCCTCGTTTAAAACAGCGACTAATTACAATATAAATCCGAATATAAACACTCTTAAGAAGACCAAATTCTCTATCCCTGAGGTCGTGGGGTTGTTAGAGACTTATGATTTGGATATTGAGTAGGATTGGTTGCGGACAGTAGGATTGACTTTTTTCGCATACATGGTATTGTTCCAGCCTTTTTTATAATTATAATATGGTTGAAATAGCTGAAGAAACTGCCAAAGAATGCGCGTCACCAGATATAAATCTGCCCGTAGACCAAGATTTGAGTTCTTTGGCCAGTATGGTCTCCGATGCTCAAGATATTTTTGATATTGGTCCTATTTCTCAACCCAAAGATGTTGTTGCTAGAGCTACTGAAGTTCTTGGTAATGAATCTAAGTCTAATAAATGGAAGGCTATCTCTTGTGGGAGACTTTCTGCCGTACTTGAACAGAAATATTATTTTGATGAGGCAATAGAAGTTGTTAAGCTTCTTTTACTCTATCTGAATTCGCAAGATCTTGAAAATGAAAATCATGATTTCCTAGAGAAAGCGAGATTCCTAACCCAGGGTCGTCTGTTCAAATTGAGAAGGCTGAAAGATCAAAAATCGCCTGACGAAGAAGAAGTATCCTTTTATAGAGATGCTGCTAATAGCGAAAATCCTAGCATAAAGCCCCTTGCTACCATTACCCTTAGTAATTTGTACGAGAAACTTGGTAAATTTGAAGGATCTTTGAGTGCGGCTTGCAGATATCTTGATCTTTTGCCATCATCTGATGTTGCTAGGCGTCTTGGCGTTCGTCACAGGATTTTCAAATTAATGGACGAGGTCAATATGGAAATTGACATCGATGATTACGAATCTCTGTATTTTGAGATACTTTCTTTCCCTGAAGCTTCTAAGGACCTTCGGATTACAGCCTTTAAACAGTTGGGGCATTTCACTAGAGCTTTGGAAGCAGCCAAGGACTATCACAGAGCTTTGGATGTTAGTACAAGGGTTCTAGAACTACAAATCGCCTTTGGGCAGCCCAAGATTTACATCGAATTATCTGAACAAAAAATCGCAAGATTAAGAATAATTCTCATTTCAAAGGAAATCAGAGATTCTATCTCCGCAAATAGATTCAGAGAGGCTCTGACTGGAGCTGAGGAGATCGCACTTCTACAAACTCAAGTACATACTCCTGATGACATGATTGCTCGCAGTCAATCACAATTACATTGGCTGAGAGATGTAGTCGCTACCTTGCCTGAAGAGACTCAAGTGTCGCCATCTGTTGAAAACTTTCAAGATGATGATGAGGAGGAGGAGGAAACCTTGCCCGAAGAGCCTCAGAAAACTCTCGTGGAAGACTACGTTGACTGGCTTTTGACTGTTAAGAAAGAAGTTGAAGAATGGCTTAGTGCTACTGGTAGAGACGATGATCCAAATTTCGTTATAACTATCAAGAAGAAGAAAAGAGGACGTCATATTGGCCTCCTAGATTCGATACTTGAAAGACATGGCATTGATGATCTTAGTGATCTTTTTGAAGAATTTGAAGATCGGTCAGGAGATAAACGAGTTGAGAATATGACCAGAAATCTTGAAAGAAGTTTGCGGCAAGACAAGATTAACCTTCATCTGGTTACGGATATACTTGAACAAATTAATTTGTGAGTTGCGCATGGAATTTTCCGTCTGGGTGGTTAACAGTTGCTTCTACAAATTTCGTAGTTCTATTTGGTGGTGGTATAAATGTTACTCCCTTCATTGGCATTACACTGTATGCAAATTCCCTGCCATCTTCCGCAATGAAAACTGGCTGATATGGACCTGCATATGGGTATTCCGTGGCATCTCCTTTCACTCGTTTGTAGCGTACATATACGTGCCCATCTTGATCTTCGTTTGGTCCGTTTTCTCCTTTAAATCTAACAAAAGCAACTTGTTCTCCTGTTTCACCTGGTGTAAGTATTTGATGATTTATCCCGTATCTTGCCAGAAATTCTGCTAGGTTTTTGAAGTTTATATCCGTTCTTCCCATCGCATCTCTTGCTACTTCAGGAAGTTTATCTTTAAATCGCTCCCCTGCTTGTGACAAAGCAAGATACCTGAAAGTTAGAAGTGGCGATGGATTTCGAAGTGATTCGTCGGTTGGCATTTGTACCCAAGGCAAATCTAATTCACCATATGGGACTTCCGGTGCATTTTGCTCCATTGCGTCTGCTGTTGATGCAAATAATTCTTGTAGGGTAAGTGGCCAATTTTTCGCTTCTGGCCCTAGTAGGAAGTGTACCAATTCGTGCGTTAGCATGTCTGGATTCGCAATTATTTCGTCTAATTCTTCGCTAGTCCAACTTGCCTTACCGCCTGTTTCTCCTTTTACGTTTGAATCAAAGACGTCTCCATATTCTACCTTTAACGATTTTGGTTGCCAGTACAAACCTCCTGTGATTGTTTTTGCTCTTTCATATGCTTTTCTAAAATCTGCTTCTGGAACTGAGCTCGTTTTAATTTCAACTCCGTCTACGATGAAAGACTCTTTTGTCTCTGGCAAGGCTCTTGGTGGTTCTTGTTTTGCTGGTACGCTTGAAGCTGTTTTTGATTTTTCCCCCACTTCATTTCTTAAATATTCTGTTCCACCTATTGCTAGCGCAAGTCCAATGAGTACAAATATTTTGTTACGTGTACTTAATCTTGGAAGTCTAAGCCCTCCATCTTGACTTAACTCATCTCTTTCTGCTGATTTTTCTGGACCTTTCCTTTTGGCCATTTTTATTGTGTTTAAGAAAAATTCATAGAGGCAAATTCTACACATATTTCACCTTTTTGTCAACCCACCTTGGGATTTGAACCTTCTATCTTTTTGCAGTATAATCACGTTTGGATTCCTCATCCTTAAAAACTTTAAAAATGTCTAAAAAAACTTCGCGCAAGAGCGTAAAACATTCGGCTAAGAAGCCCACAACGCGACCTGCGGTCGCTGCTCACCGCAAATTCAAACCCGGCACCTGGCAAAAGGCCATCGATGTCAGCGATTTCATTAAGAAGAATTATACTGCGTACAATGGAAACGAGTCTTTTCTGGTTGAACCTACAAAAAAAACGAAAAAAGTCTGGGGCAAAACAAAACAGCTTCTCGACAAAGAATTGAAAAAAGGAGGTTTGCTCGGAGTGGACACGAAAACGGTATCGACGATCACGAGTCACAAACCTGGATACATTGACCGCGCTAACGAATCGATAGTTGGGGTGCAGGCTGACAAGCCATTGGTGCGGACTTTGAAAGCGACGGGTGGGATCAGGTTAGTGGAGAGGGCTTTGGAGGATCTTGGTTACAAAATCAGTCCTGAAATTCACAAGATTTATACCGAGGCCGTGACTACACACAATGACGCAGTTTTTGATATGTATTACAGTTGGGATGATTTTTTCACTGCGGACAAGAATCTTTTCCGGAAGGAGGGGTTGATCACGGGGTTGCCTGATAATTATTCTCGTGGGCGGATTATTGGGGATTATCGAAGGATTGCTTTGTATGGGGTTGATCGGCTGATCGCTGAGAGGAAGGAAGCTGAAAATACGAAGTTTGATTATATGAATGAGGAGAATATGCAGGCTCGGACTTTTTTGCACAAACAGATCAAAGCTTTAGAAGATATCAAAAAAATGGCTGCAGGTTATGGCTTCGATGTTGGCAGGCCGGCTGTTGACACCAAGGAAGCTATTCAATGGCTTTATTTCGGATATTTGGCGGCTGTGAAGGAACAGGATGGGGCTGCGATGAGTATGGGCAGGATCGATGCGTTTATCGATATTTATGCGGAGCGGGATTTGCGCGATGGCAAGTATAGTGAAAATGAGATTCAGCAGTTTGTGGATGATTTCGTTATCAAATTAAGGATTGTGCGACACTTGAGGCACCCTGAATACAATGCCTTATTTGCTGGGGATCCGACTTGGATCACTTGTGTTCTCGGAGGGATGACTGCGGTCGGGCCTCGGGGGAAGGCTGGCAAATCTATGGTGACGAAGACGTCTTTCCGGATGTTGCATACTCTAGAAAATCTTGGGCCTGCGCCTGAGCCGAATCTGACTGTATTGTGGGCTCAGGATCTACCAGAAGGGTTCAAGGATTACTCTTCTCGAATTGCCATTGAATCAAGCTCTTTGCAATTTGAAAGTGATGATTTGATGCGACCTTATCATGGAGATGATTATGGTATTGCTTGTTGTGTTTCTGCTATGACTATTGGGAAGGAGATGCAGTTTTTTGGGGCAAGATGCAATTTGCCGAAACTCTTGTTGTTGGCGATCAATGAGGGGCAGAATGAGCTGACCGGCTCGAGAGTTCTCGATGGGGTGAAGCCTCTGAAAAATCGGGCTGTCCTCGACTACAAGGAGGTTAGTGAGCGGTTTTTTGGAATGATGGATTGGCTTTCGAAGAAATATGTTGAGACGATGAATGTGATTCATTATTGCCATGACAATTACCACTACGAAAATAGCCAGATGGCTTTGCATGATATGGATATTCACAGATTTATGTCTTTTGGGATGGCTGGGATGAGTATTGTGGCGGACAGCTTGTCTGCTATCAAGCATGCAAAGGTAAAACCTGTTTGGGATAAGAAAACTGGCATCGCAAAGGATTTCAAGATTGTCGGTAAGTGGCCTGCTTTTGGGAATAATGATGCGCGGGTTGATGATATTGCGGTTGATCTTTGTAAGAGATTTACCAGGTCATTGCGCAAGTATCCAACATATAAAAATGCTGAACATACTTTGAGCCTACTGACTATTACTGCGAATGTTGTTTATGGGAAACATACGGGCGCTACTCCAGACGGCAGAAAAGCTTATGAGCCTTTTGCGCCTGGTGCGAACCCAATGCATAACCGTGATACGAAGGGCGCCCTCGCTTCTTTGAACTCAGTTGCAAAATTGCCTTATGATTTCTGCAGAGATGGGATCTCAAATACATTCTCGATCACACCACAGACTCTCGGCAAAAACGAAGAGATGCGTATTGAGAATTTGAGCAATATGCTCGATGGCTACTTCGAAAAAGGAGGTCATCACATCAATGTAAATGTTCTGAATAGAGAAGTTTTGGAAGATGCTATGAAGAAACCGTGGAAATATCCTCAGCTTACAATTCGTGTTTCTGGTTATGCGGTGAATTTCATTAAACTTACAAAAGAACAACAAGAGGAAGTCATCTCTCGGACTTTCCACAAAAAATTCTACTAAATATTTTGATATGCTTAAAATTCGCAAACACGGAAAATTCTGCAAAACCCTCACACCTGGTGAGCAGAAAAAGGCGAAACCGGTTAGCAAATTGACTGGAATGATTCATTCATTTGAGACTTTTGGAGCGTTGGATGGACCTGGTATTCGGTTTGTTGTTTTCTTGGAGGGTTGTCCGTTGAGATGTGTGTATTGTCACAATCGTGACATGCTGGACTTGAAAGATTACAAAGAGATGACTGCGCGGGAGCTTTTGGAAGAAGTTCGTGATTACAAACCGTATTTCGGTAGTAAAGGTGGGGTGACTGTGAGTGGTGGGGATCCTGTGTATCAGCCTAAGTTTTTGCTCGAGTTTTTGAAGTTGTGCAAAAAGGATGGGATCAATACCGCTGTGGACACGTCGCTTTTTACTTCACGTAAAGTTTTGGATTCAATTTTGCCGTATGTTGATACTTTTATGGTGAGTTTGAAGCATTTTGACCCTGGTATACACAAATGTCTGACTGGCGTGCCAAATGAGCAGATTTTGGAGAATTTGCGGTATTTGAGTGGGCGCGTTGGCGCCGCGAAGAGCTCGTCTGGTACTCGTCACGGTTCGAAGCCGAAGCTCCGTCTACGATATTTGATTTTGCCTGGATATACGGATACGAGGTCGAATTTGGCTGCTTTGAAAAAGTTTTTGAAGGAGGTTGAGTTTGAGCTGATTGAATTGCTCCCCTATCACACTTATGGAGTTTATAAATGGGAGGAATTGGGTCTGTGGTATGCACTGGAGGGTGTGAAGGAGCCGACCAAAGCATCTGTTCAACGGATCAAAAAAATGCTAGAAAAGGAGGGCCATAAAGTTCTACTAAATGAATAAAATTTTCAGTGGGGTACATAGCGGAGCGAAGTTTGTTTTTGATTGGGCAATTTGTTTACTGCCTTTGTTTATTGTGGCTGGGATAATTGATTATAGGTTTCACGGGTATTTTTGGGCTGAGGTTTGGAGGCCTCTCGGAGGTTTGGCAATGTTTGATTTCTTTTCAGTAGCATCGCTTTTTGTTTGGTTTTTGGTTGGGCTGTATTTGGTTTGCGCGTTGTTCGTTCGGGAAATTCGGCCTCGGCTGGGATTTCGGTGGATTTATTTGGTTTTGATATTTTTGGCGGCTGGAGTTGTTGTTTCAAAGGTTTCTTATGTCGGGCTTGAGCCTGTTATCAAGTCGTTCTATTTCCAGGTTTATATTAATTATATAAGCCCTGTTTTGGCTTTTTTTGTTTTGTATTTTGGGTTGTCTGGTGAAGCTGGTGAAGGTCGTGGCGGTGCGCGCTTGTTCGAGAGGTTTCAGAAAAGTTTTTTGGTTATTTTTGGATTGTTTGGTTTGACGATTTTGTTTAAATACTTTTTTGGAATGTTGCCGGGTGGGTCGGTCGATTATTTGGATCGATTGGCGTGGCCTTATATTGATCCTTTCTTTGAAATGAAGGCCGAGAGTGCAAATTGGTTGTCTTATATTTTTGGGCCGTTGATGATTTTGGCTGTGTTGAGGTGGTTGAAGAGGTTTCGTTGGCGAGGTTTTGCCAAGAGCTCGAGTAAAGTTTGGCTCGAGAGTCTGGTTGTTTTAATTTCTGGCGTGATTTTGCTTCTTACCAAATCGTATACTGGGATTGGTGTGACAGGACTTCTTTGTTTGTATCTTTTGTTTATTAATGTGCCTAAGTCTTGGAGAAAATATGTAGTGGCAGGGGTTTTGGTTTTGATGATTGGGTTTGTTGCAACTCAATACAACACTCGTAAGTTTCAAATTTTGATTGGAAATGATACGCAGGAAACATCGTTGAATAGACGTTCGCAGATTTATACTTTTAATTATGAAGCTTTCAAGATGTATCCGCTTGAAGGGATTGGACCTGGTAATTATCAGGCGTTTTTCCGGGAGAATGTTGATGAACTTTTGCCTGAGCATGGGATTCCTGAGATAGAGCTTCCACCGCATCCTCACAATTTGGTGACTTTTTGGTGGAGTGATTTGGGTATCTTTGGGTTCCTGGCGATTTTGATGATTTATGCGATGACGTTCTTTGGGATTTTCCGTCCTGAGAGAAATGAGTACTTTGTTGTGGTTGGATATTTTTTGGCGCATGGACTACTTGATCTACCTTATGCGATGGAAGAAAACTCTCTGATGTTCTGGACTTTTCTGGCGTTAGCCTTGGCGGCTTATAATGTCACAACACCCCAAGAAAAAAAGGGGCGCAAGCGAAATAGTTTGTAAGATTTGCTCGCCTTGTTTAATCTTCGGGCGATGTCAGAACCAAAAACAATAAAGCCGTTGAAACCGAAAGTCGAATTGCTTTCATATACGAAAGATCCTTTTGATATTGCTGTTGCGAGTGCGCGCACTTGTTATAGTGCGAGTTTGGTGAAGCCTTATGAGGTGACTGAAGGACAACGAGAAAGGATCGGTGGTTTGATTTATGAGGCGGGGCATCACACGCCTTTTCAACATCCAACGTTTGTTTTTGGGATTTCAGGTGTGAGTCGACATTTTGTTTGGTCGTTTTTACATAGTCATCCTTTTTATAATTCTGAGCAACAGAGTCAGAGATATGTTTATTTTGATGAGCCTGAGGTTTTTATTCCGCCTTTTGAATCTGAAGGAAGTGGCGGACGAGCTGGGGTTGGGCTTGGGACGACTGGGTCTGGAGGCACGAAATATGATGGATTCAAAGCTGCGAATCTTTATAAAAATGCTTTTACTAAAGCGTATCAGGCATATGAGAGGCTTTCTGAGATTTTGATTGAGGATAATTTCCGATTGATGAGTCAGATTGGTAAAATCAAGGGACAAACTGACAAGCAAATACGTGTTGATTCTGAGAAGAAGGCTATTGAGAATGCGCGTTATGTTTTGCCGATATGTGCTTCGACTACTCTGTATCATACGATTTCTGCGATAACACTTCAGAGATATATTCGATTGGTTAATTCTTGTGATGTGCCTTATGAGGCGAAACGCGTCGTTGACGGTATGATGGGTGCTTTGAATCAGGTTGATCCTACTTTGCTGAAGATGATTGGGGAAGCGCCGATGGCTCTAGGTGATACTTTGGAATGGGGCGAGAATACACCTGGGTCTGCGAAAGTGGATGGGGACAAAGCTGCTGAGGCGTTTGATAAGCAGTTGGATGGGCGAATCTCAAAATTGGTTAATTATCAGGGGAGCGGAGAGATGATGCTGGCTGGAGCTGTTCGCGAGGTACTTGGGGTTGATTCTTCGGATCTCTCAGATGATGAGGCGATCGATCTCGTAATGAATCCAAAGAAAAATCCTTATCATCTCGATACATTAAATAGTTTTGCACACTCCCCTCTCATGCGAGCGATGCAACACATTACTTATACATTCAAGAAAAAGATTACTCATACTGCTGACAGTCAGGATCAGAGACATCGTACGACTCCGACGAGCAAACCTTTGCTTTCTAGGGTTCATACTACAAAGCCGGACTATCATGTCCCTGAGGTGGTTGAGAAGAATGCGGAGGCGGCTGCACTTTATCGTGAGATTTGCGACATGCTTTGGTCGGTGAAGAATGAATTGATCGACATGGGTGTTTCACCTGAATATGCGGTTTATATTTTGCCGAATGCTTTGAATTTGAGATTTACTCAGAGTGGGAATTTGCTTGGTTTCATACACAAATGGAGATTGCGCACATGTTTCAATGCGCAACTTGAAATATACAATGCTTCTATGGATGAGGTTGCTCAGGTTACAGAGGTTCATCCTCGGATTGCGCGCTATTTGGGGCCACCTTGTTTGACTCGACATTATGGAGGAATTCGTGGCGATGAGCATGGCGAAATGCTTCGCGAAGGGCCTTGTCCCGAGGGGGGTCATTGGTGTGGAATTCCTGTTTGGATGAATTTTCCGAAGGTTAAACGGCCGTTTTAACGACTTCGCGGGCCGTTTTAAAATAGAAACCCGTATTCCTTTCTAATAAATTCTCTTATTTGCGATCGATTGAATTCTTCTGGATTAGAACCTTCTGGTCTATCTATATTGGATAGGTATCTTGTTAAGGCCATACCTATTGCATTCTCTGAGCCTGCAAAGTCTGTGAGGATTTTTATTACCTTAGCTATTTCTGCCTGGTCAGGTCCTTTTATTTTTCTTATATCAAAAGATGGAGGCCAACTTTTCCAATCTCCAGTGTATCCCGCTTCCCAATCTACACTCTCCAAATCTACACCTTCCAATAGTCTCGGAAAAACACCTTCTCTTATTGCCTCCCTTTGTTCATCTACTATGTCATTAAGAGCGTCTATTTTTGGGAGTTTGGCGAGCTCGTAGTATTTTGGTGACACTGGATGTATATGCCTCTCGCCACCGTCAGGTTTTTTCAATCCTTCTTTTTCGGATCCTCCTTCTATTACTAGAGTATCTACGTTCGATGGCATTTTCAAATCTGGCATTCCTTTGTACCGAATCTCCACGTTTCCGTCGCCGACATATTTTATTTTTATTTCATCTCCGGTCAGGTAGTTTGTTCTGAATTTTTTCCAGAGCATATCGTCGTCGATTTGGATTTCCCGTCCTGATGTGATAAATTTTTTGCTTTCCCTTGAGTTCTCTCTGTATCTAATAAAATCAATAACAATACCTTCTTTTCCTTTTCTTTCTTCTCTGAAACAATACAAAAAATTATTTCTCCCCAGTCCTATTTGCCAAACTTCACCTTCTTTTATTTGAATTTTAGAAAGGGTTTGAACTTCTTTTTCTGGGCTTGTTTTTGGCTTCAGGAAATTAATCATGTTGAACGAAGGTGTGGGAATCTCGTATATGCTTCTTCGAGGGCATTCGTAAAGTTTGCTTGGCTTCCTGTTGAGCATATTAACTTTACGACTTCTTCTACAACTCTTTGATCTATGCTTCTGCTGCGCATCATCTTCGCTATTATTTCTATTTTTTCTATAGGCATATTTATTCTTTGCAAAACATTTATGGCCATTAGTATTGTTTGAAGATCGAGTTTCCCTAGACTTGCTGATAATTCCAAAGATTCCAAGATAGTTCTTTGAGCTTCCTTTGGGTTACTCTGCAAAAATCTTTGATTTTGTGCTAGGGAGTATATGTCTGCGTTTGGGTTTACGTTTTCCGGGAATTCGTTGATTGTTTTGTTCATATTATTATTTGTTAATATTTGTGACTTTAGTTTTTCCACCATTTCTTATGGTTAATGTTCCTCTTTCTATTCTAATGACTAAATGATTGTCCGCTACTCCTGGAATATCACCCAATTCATGTTTCCCTATACTTAGGTATCCATGATTTGAGTCCAAAGATCTTCTTCCTGACATGAAATCTCCTCCTCCAATTATTTTAGTTCTTACTTCCTTCCCAAATAATATTACTTTCAACCTTGTGCCGTCTCCTATTTCCAGATCTACATCTCCTCCATCGTCTATATTGAAAAAATATTTTTCCCCCGGATTCAACGCTCCTTTTACGTCTTCTATTGGTGTTATTTTTTCTTGAAGAACTCTCATTTGTTGTCCCTTTTCCATAGAATATATTTTTATTTTTCCATTTCCGTCATTTTTCACTCCTATTCCTTCGCTTTCAATATAAAAGTTACCTCCTTTTCCTATTGTTTCTCCTTCGAAAAGGATGCTTCCGTTTGTTAGTTTATTTATCCTATACGATCTTCCATTTTTTATCACCCTTATTTGTTTGTTAGTTATATCAAATTCGTATCCTTTTTCCGTACTTAGATCTTCGGATAATTTACCTTCCTCGTATTCAAAATTCTCGTTATTTTCTGTTTTTGTAACTCTTGTCTCCACATCTTTATCTCCGAGTTTAATTAATATTTTACCATTCCCAACATCTACAATTTCTCCATTCTCGATTCTTAACCCTGAGCCGTTTGGATTGTTTTTTTTCATTCTAGCTTCTCCGTTGTGGCCTCTGTGTACCGTGACTTTTTGACCGCCTGAATCAATTTCAATCGATCCATCATTTAGTGAGTATAGATGAGGAACTCCTTTCTCTAAATCTAAGTCGTATTTACCTTCAAAATAATTTTTCCCCATCAACCTTGTTTCTCCGTAATTTTCACTTACAGATGACTTTTCTAGCTTCATACCTCCCATGTACGAGAAATATTCAAAAAATTCTTCAAATTTTATTGTATAAGTTTTGTCTTTTGTGCCATGAGGATTAGATATTGTTACTGTCTCATTTTTCGTATCGACTCCCACTAAACTATAGGCATGCCCTGTTACAAATCTATGTTGTGGATCCATGTAGTATATTATTTTTTCTTTTCGTTGACTCTTGCCGTTTCTACTAACGTTGTAATGGAATTTTTCAAAATATTTCGTCCTGTATTGTCCACACGGGGTCGCTACCGCAACTATGTTCTCATCTGGCTGAGATTCTATCTCTGTTAACTTCGCCCTTACCTCTTCTGTTTTCTTTTTTGCTCCAATCAACCCCTTGTTAAATGGCTTTTCCGTTCCTTTTTTCCCCCTGTTTGTGACCTGGAATGTTTCACCTTCAAAACAGAACATTGCGTACAAAGTTGCTGTTGGCCATCCTCCATCCATTGCATCCCTGACATGTTCAACTTTTTTATTTCCATTCCTATAAAATAATCCGGTAAGAGCCATGTCTAGTACTTTGTCTCCTTTCTGTCCAGCCACCGTTTGTTTCAATGTAACCATTTCTAAATCTTCGTCATAACCTATACCTCCTACCAACAGCTCTTCTCCAACGACTATAGTCTCTGTTTCTGCGTAATCATTTGTTAATTTCACATGCCATTTCACCTCTCCTGAATCAGTCACTTCTTTTCTCACGTTTTTAGCAATAAAGTATGGGAACAGAGGACTTTTTTTCGCTGCGTGTAGAGCTGCTAAGAAGTGACAGTTCCCTATGTTCTCTTGCCTTATGTGTGAGGATTCAATCCCCTCTGGAAATAATTCTATTAAAACCTTCTTTTCTTCTAAGTTAAGTCCAGGCAGATTCTCAACACTTTCAATAGTTCTATCTGCAGAGACACTTGCTTCCTCCACAACATGAGCTGGCACTGCCCGAGATAAGTTTGCCAAGGCGGCTTCATTGTTACTGTGAGCTCTACTCATACTTCTGAGTTCTGCTGCTGGCTTCATGAATAGCCCTTTTGCACTTTGAGTTATTTCACCTACAAATTTTCCTAAACCTGGTTTCTTTGCTTGTGGAACGAAAACAACTCTTTCCTTGTTTCTTACTGCAACAATTCTTCCTTCTATTTCGAGACATACAAACCCTTCAGCTTCTAAGTGTGCTTGGAGACTTTCCTTGCTTCCCATATATTCTGTGTGGCCTTCTTCTTTTGACTCAAGTTTAAATTTTCTCTCCAGACTCTTTCCCACATCAGTCGCTAGAAATTGACGAGTTTTAAAAGGAACTTTTGATGGATTAAACCTGTATGTGATTTTTTCTTTTCCTTGATAAAATTCGCAGGTTAGTACTGCTCCTTTGTTTATCATGGTTCCTCCACTTTGGGTGAGCTTATCTATTAAAACTTGTTTGTTTTCTGGGTTGAATTCGAAAACAACCTTATTTCCTTTGATTGATCTTATTGAAACCTCTGCTTCTTTGGATAGAGTTTTCATAGCAGGGGCAACCGATATGTCTAAATTCACATTGATTCCATCCATCGAGTTGAAGGCTGATGCTATCAACCCAAGTTTTGGATCTACTTTTTGGGACAAATTCTCCCCAACTTCCTCACTTCCTTCTTGGAATATATTTCCAACTACATATCTTGCGACTGCGTTTTTATTTGTCAGTGTTGCCCCGGCTCCTTTCACTGTCCCCCAAGTTTTATCTATTCCTTGTTTCGCCCAATAGATACCATTAGCTACTCTTCCACCAGTTCCTGCTTTTATTACGGCTCCTATCTCTCGCCCTATGAGTTTCCCTGCTCCCATAAATAGCATGGAGTTCAAAGTATTTTTAGCCGAGCTATATGCTAAGTTTTTTATACTGAAGTCTGGCACCATTCCTATCATTGGTTTTGAGACTTCTGTTCCTAAAGTCATACCTACTCCTGCACACGTAGACACTAATATAAACTCTGAAACTGCGCCCAATCCTGCTGCACCTGCAATCATTCCTCCTGGTATCGCAAACAATGTTGCTCCTATTACAGCTCCTCCTATCATCACACCTTCCGTTTTCAAAAAGTTTGTAACATTATTCATCGTTGTATCCGCCTCTAGGTCTGCAATCTTTTCTGTAATCCTTACAAATTCACATTGATCATGTCCATATAATGATTGAAGGTTTTCGTAGTTCTCCTTCATTTGCTGCAACGTACCCATAATTGGCTCCGAATCGTTGAATCCGTTTGCCTTGAAAATCGCTATTAATGACAAGATTTCGGACCCTCCTCTCTGAACATCTCTCCACATCTCCTTTTGGAGAAATTCGTCTTTTGCTTTACCTAAGGTCGAATTCCAAAAGTCCAGCGTTTCTTGACTAAGATTTCTATCACTAGCCTTGTCTAAATGAGCATAAATGTTTCCAAGATTGTTATGTAATGGAAGCAAGTTCTTTGTGACGTTTTTGATTGACTCAAAATCTTTCAGATATCTTGGTGTGTACAAGTTCAGAGCCATTCTCGCTTTTTCGCCTAGATCTGGATTTTTACTTCTGTTTTTCTTAAAAAACTCCATCCATTCCCTTGGTTCGAAATTGTTATTAGCTGCTTTTTGTTCTAATTCTAGATATGTTTTTTCTGCTTTGATTCGAAAGTTGTCTCTGATTAAATTGGTGTCTCTTTTGCTTAGACTCTCAAGTTTTTCATATGATTCTCTCTCTTCTGGAGTTAACCTATTTTCTTCGTACGCTAGACTTGGTATGCCATATTTATCTCTTAATTCTTGATATTTTTCTTCTAATTTTTCTTCTTTTATTGTTTTGACCAGGCTCTTTCTTTCTTCCTCAATGCCATCCTCTCTTTCTTTTAAATCATTGATTTTTTCACCCAGAAATTCTGCTTTTTTTACTGCGAAGTCTTTTGCTTCTTCGCTTAGATTTTTATTTGCATCCATCAATTCATTCAAATAATTGTTTTCAGCTTCCATGTTGTTTAATGCAAATTCAACATTCTCAATCTGTTTTTGGATAGTTGTTTCTTTTTCCCCGAAATCTTTCTTGATTGCTATTAATTGTGTGAGATAAAGTTTTTGTTTTTCTTTGTCAGTTGTTTCACTAAGCAGTTCTGAGAAAGACTTTTCTGCATCTTCCGCCGTGCTTACTAATTCTTCTTGGATAATTTTGAAATATTTCAGTTGTTTTTCCAAAATATCCTTTTTTTCTTTTGCCTCTCTCATTTCTTTTTCAGCTTCCGTCAATTTAATCATTCTTTTAACCTTCTCCTGATTCTTTTTTTCTTGATCCAAAGCTTTTTCAAGTTCTAGTTTTTGGACCGAACCTTTTGCATCTCCTGAATTGATCATTTCGCTTAGTAGGAATATCAGTTCTGTTTCTTCTTGGAGGTTTTCTTCTGAAACCTCTATTTCTTGAAATTTTCGAGCTATCTTCATTGTTTCTTCTTGGACTTTCACAATTTCTTCTTGTTGTTTTACCGCCTCTTTCAAGCCAGCTATTACTTCCGGGATTTTTGGTTTTTTTCCATTACTTAAGTATTTAATGAAACATATGTGCAAAAAATCTTCACTCAACTCTTTTGGAAGAATTTTTTGGATTTCCTTGAAGCTTTCGAATTCTTTTTTATTGGTTTCTATTTCTTCTTTTAATGTTTTTAGATTTTTTGTTGGTGTGTTTTTCAAGTCTACTTTTGCAATTTTTTCTATAGGTAGATACTGCTTGTTTTCTTCTATAAATTTTGTTAATTCACCTCTGAGTTTTTCACCACTTTCAACTTCGTTGATCCAAGAATCCAATTTTTTATTAAAATCTTCCTCTCTTTTCTTGAGAGATCTTCTTGTTTTCAGAGTGGATAATTCTGTTTTTATCTCTTTTAGAAGTTGTTGCTTGTCTTCTTCGTGTATTTCAGATCTTTCTATCTTGTCTGCCAGGCTGATTGTGCCTAACGTATATTTTCTTGCTAATTGTTCACCTACACCTTTGACCTTGTGATCGATACTTTCATCAAACATATCGATTCTCTCTGCTTCTTTCCTCACATCCTCTCTGTTGAATTTTTCAGGCATATTTTATTGAATTTCTATTTCTTTCAAGAGATTGTCCGTTTCTTGTTCATCTTTTTTTCGATCTATTGATTCGCGTTTTTCGTTAAGGTTCTTTCGTCCTTTCGTTTCTATTTTTTTTATTGTTACGGCAGTTTCTTCTGGATCGTTGGTTATTGCCTCTTTTATATGACATTCTATTTCTGTTTTTTCTGTTTCCAGAATTGCCAAAAGCTCCTCCTTTTGTTCTTTGGTCTTTTTCTTTTCATGAAGAGCCTTCAAGATTTCTTCTTTGTTTTTTGGGGAAATCAGAAGCGATTGTTCGAGCAATTTTCTGATCTTTTCATCAATTTTTGTATCTGTTTCCATCCAGTTATTATACCATTTTTCACAATTTCATTCAATCTTCCAAAGTGCGTTTTTTTCCTGTACGCTGTGCGCTATGAAATTCAAAGCAGCAATGTTCGATTTTGACGGGACTATCACTGAAAAAGGCGTTTGGGAGCCTGATCCTAGAGTTGTATCTGAGTTTGGGCGGTTATTGGCTGGTGGTTTTCCCATCGCAATTTGTACTGGCAGACAATTGAATTCTTTTGATAAGAGGTTTCAGAAGGCTTTGGATTACTTGAAGGAGCATTTTGGGGAGGAAATTATGAAGAATTTCTATTATTTTGGTGAAAATGGATCGGTTGGGTACGAGTATGCTGGAGAAGGTGGCGGGGAGGATGGGACAGTTTGGAAGAGGTTTTATTTGGCAGATTGGCCTTCGGAAGTTCCAAAGGAGAAGTTTGAGCAAGGTTTGTTTGATCTGTTAAAAGACAAAGCTGAGTTTCTTACGCATTTGGTTCCTATAGTTATGGGTCCAATTGGTAGGATGGGGATGAAGGTTGAAGATGTTTATGATCTTTCTGGCGAATTGTATAATCTTGCTTTTAAGTACATGGAAGAGTTTGAAGCGGTTGGTGGAGGCAATGCTTTGGATTATTTAAGGATTGGAGATTCTGGGTTAGGATGTTTGATAGTTCCAGTTAATGGAGATAAAGATTCTTCTGTTCCGATTTTTAATAATTTGTTGAAAGATCGTGGTTTCGAGTTTTCTGATGAATGTGAAGAAGGTGGGTGTCGAGAAATTCTGGTTGTTGGTGACAGCGGGATGACTGGTGGAAATGATTATTATTTTCTGAATGGCAGATATGGTACTCCCTATTCTGTTGGGGAAGATATTGATAAAGGCGTACAATGGCCGAAACAGGTTAGAGATGAAGATGGGAATTTGCTTTTTAATAGTGACGGAGCGGTGCATTTATTGAAGGAGATCGTTGTTTAGACCCGGTTTTGGCTTGGCTGGCAAATTGTTTAAAAGGTGATTATGTAATAATTCCGCCTTTTTGCCGTAATAAAAGGTTGTCAAATGCTGAGTTTATATTATTATACCGATCCTGCGCCAAAATTATGCGCTTTAACATATACTTTAAATATTTAACCCAAATTTTATGGTGAAAAAACTAATTTCACTCTTGGGAGTTGTAGGAGTTCTATCTACATTGATAGTTCCTGCGGCTTTTGCTGAGGATGGTGTGCTTACACTATCTGCAAATACTCTTACTTATGTACAAGCTGGTACACAAAAAGTTACCGTTTCTTTTACAAAACCTCAGGGGGCAACTGTAACTACTCTTGAAGTAAGAGATGGTTCAGCTGTTATTAAAAATCTTAACGACCCTACTTGCGCTGCAGACGCTACAAGTTGTTCTGTAGATTGGGATGGTCTGGTTACTGGTATCGAGGTTCCTGTCAAAACAGGATACTCAGTAGTGCTTGCACTAAGTACTGGTGAAACTGATACTAAGCCCTTGACTATTGGCAAAGATCTCTGGGTAAAGACTTTCAATACAGCTGATCTTACTTGGGATCCTGCAACAGGAGATCTTTCACTTGCTTATGAGTTAAGTAAACAATCTTCTGTAACTTTCGATTTTATTGATGGTGCTGAAATCGTTAAAACAATTTCTGCCGGATCTGTTGATTCTGGAACTATGGTTTGGAATGGAACGGTTTCAGACGATCTAGTTGTTCCAAAAACTTATGTTCTAGAACTTTCAGCAGTAGCTACAGTTAATGGACAAAGCAAAACTGTTACAACTACAAAAAACCTAACGGTTAAATATGAAGACGCTGCTACTCCAAAACTGGCAATTACAAAACCTATCAATGCAGATGAAAAAGCTTTCACTGCTGAAGAGCAAGAAGTAACTATTACTTTTGATTTGGATGGTACTGCCTATATTACTGTTGAAATCGTTGACGCTGATGGTGCGGTTGTTTACACACCTTCTGATTTTGACGGTACTGATGAATACAGCGATGAAACTCTTTCATTGGACTGGGATGGTACAAAAGGTATCGGAGACGTTGTAAATTCAGGTAACTACACAGTTTCAATCGTTGCAAGAAACGATCTTGGGGTCGCTGTTAACGATTCTGTTGTTCTTGCTGTAACTTCAGCTGGTTCAAAATATAAAGCCGGTGGTTCTAAGATCAAAAACATCGACCTTGATCCAAGTGGTGATTGGGATCCATTAGAAGAAAATTTAGGCATCGAATGGGAACTTACTACTGATTTTGACACAGTGAAAATCGAAGCTAGAAAAGGTGGTCAAGTAGTTGAAATATACGAAGAAGACGACCTTTCAGACAAAACATACGATACTGATTTTGATGGTAAAGATGAAGATGATGAATACCTTGAGCCAGGAGAATGGACACTTCTTTTCCTTGGTGATATTGATGAGACTACTTACTATGTAGAACATGACTTCACAGTTAAATACGAAAGTCCTGAAATCGATGAGGTTTTCGTTACAAAGAAAGAAATTGATCCTGAAATTGGAGAAGGTGTTTACTTCGGATTCATGCTTCAGACAGACGCAAAAGTAAGCGTTGTTGTTCTAAAGAATGGTAGCTCAAAAGTCGATCTTCTAGGTGAAGATGACAAAGAAGAAGTTGAAAAAGACAAATGGTACGCAGTTTACTGGGATGGTTTAGATGATGATGGTGATGACTTTGATTATGATGACACATTCAAAATTCAACTTGAAGCTTGTAGCGTTGGTAGTGAAGATGATTGTGAAACTCAAAGTGTTACTGTTGATCTAGATGAAGATGATGTTTCAAGTTCAAAATCAAACATCACTATGGACATGCTTGTTCCACCTGTAATTGAAGAAGGTGGTGATGTTGAACTTACATTTAATATTGAGGATGACGCTGAGACAAAAGTTGCTATCTGGGAAGGAGCTTCTGCTAGCGGTACAGCCGATGTAGTTCTTATGGACTATACTCCAGTGCCGGATGGTGACTACAAGTTTGTTTGGGATACAAGAGACGAAGACGGAGATGTAATGGACGACGGATACTATAGTTACAAAATCTACACTCAGAAGGACGGAAGCAGTAGTACTGATACTGAAACCGGTAAATTCGTCATTGGTAAAGTCGGAGACGTATATGGAGGACCATCTGAAACAGGTTCAAGTGACACAGATGACGGTTCATCAAGCTTGCTTGACAATCCTTACCTAGTTCTCACAGGTGGTGATGATTCTGACACTGATTCTGACACTGGTTCTGATACTGACGGTGACTATTCATTCGTTGACGTAGTTTCAAGCAATCCAAACTACGCTGCGATTCAATGGGTAGCTGAAGAAGGAATCTTTGAAGGGGATCCATCAGGAGAATTCAGACCATACGATGGAATCAACAGAGCCGAGGTTCTAGCTGTCGCAATGAGAGCTTTCAATCTTTCTCTATACCCTGACGATGGTACAACTCTAGGATGGAACGATGTTATTCCTGGAGCTTGGTACATGAAATATCTTAGAAGCGGTAAACTTTATGGACTTCTATCAGGAGATGGTCTTTCAAACACTGTTAGACCTTCAGACGCAGTTCAAAGAGTTGAGTTCTTGAAATTCCTTTATGAAGGAGCAAAACTTTCTGGAGTAACTGTTGTTCCTGCTTGTTCGTACAATCCATATGCTGACGTTAGTGTTGGTAATTGGTATACAGGATATGTTTGCCAATCTAAGATGGATAATCTATTCAAAGTCGTTGGTGACCTATTCTTGCCTGCTGTACAAGCATCAAGAGCAGAGGTTGCTGAAGCTATTTATAGACTTCTTGGAAACTAGTTTTAGTCGGCTTTAGCTGATTGATTATACAATTTGAAAGACCCTCTGCCGTCAAGGTGGAGGGTCTTTTTTGTTTTGCTTTGGACTGAGGATACCGCAATAAAACATGTAAATAGTGGTATAATTACACATTAAAAATCTTTCCTTCAACAATCTTCCAATCTGTTAATTTAGTTATTTCGTAACACTTCCCGGAAAAAGTCGTAAAATTACTTGACAATATGTCAATTTGTATTTAATATTCACGACCTGTCTCCAACAACCGAGACTTTATATATATATATTAAAATAATAAATTTTTAACCACTCATAAATATGTGGAAAAAATTCCTAGCTGTAATGGCTATCACAGGTCTTCTTACTTCACAGACTGCTTTGGCAGGAGGTGTTGGTGATGAAGATCCTGACCAAGTTGAACCTTTAGTTACTGGATATGATCTTGATGTTGATACAATCAATCCAAGCGAAGGTGAGACTGCAACTCTAACTGTTAAAGTTGCAAAGGATTCAACAGCGACTGGTCGCTTGATGGATTCTGCTACAGGTATTACATACGCTGTAGTTTTCCAGAATGAAGCTATGACAGCTGACACTGAGTACACTTACGAAATCGATGGACTTCTACAAGGAAACCCATTGGCTGACGGTGACTACATGATCAGAACTGTTGCTTCTGCTGTAGATGGTTCAGAAGGTGGTATTGTTAATACTACTCTTACTATCACTAGCACACCTGAAGGTTTCAAAATCTCTAGCCTACAAGCTAGTACATCAGTTGTTGATCCAACAACTACTATCGATAGCGTTACTTATACTTTCTCAGTAAATGAGGAAGCTGCAGTAGCTGCTGTTATCAAAGACGAGGATAATGCTACTGTTAAGACTTTCAATGATCTTAGCAATGTAACATCTGGAACATTCGTTTGGGATGCTCGTGACGATGACGGAGATTTGGTAGACGCTGGAGACTACACTTTCGTACTTGAAGCTTTTGCTGAAGGAAAAGGTAATTCAGACACAAAATCACTAACTACCGAAGTTAAATACGACGGTGTTGCTGATTCAGATCTAATTACTAACGTTGAAGTTTCTCCAAACCCTTGGGATCCTTCAGAGGAGGAATTAGACATCGACTTCGAACTTGAAGAAGACGTTAAAGACTTCTCTCTTCATGCTAAATTGGTTGGTGAGAACGACGATGTTGAACTTTGGGAAGACGAAGATATGGACGCAGACGACTACACTCTTGAATGGGATGGTCTTGATGACGACGACGATTATATTGAAGAAGGTACTTGGGCTCTAGTATTCGAAGCTGATGATGATAAGGTTACTTATTATGTTGAAGTTGAATACGATAAGCCTGAAGTAATGGACGACATGTTCGTTACAAAAGAGTCTTTCGACAACACAATCGGAGAATTCACATATGTAGTTTTCCGTGTTGATGCTGACGCTGTTGTTACTGTTGAAGTAATGGACGGCAACAAAGAAATCGTTACTTTGATGGACGAAGAAGAAGTTTCAGACAATGATTGGTACGCAGTTAAATGGGATGGAATGGATGACGATGGTGACGAAGCTGACGAAGATACTTATGAATTCCGTGTAACAGCTATGAACACAGCTAATGATGATATTGAATCAGTTAGCGAAATCTCAGTTGTTGTTGAGGAAGACGAAGTATCAACTGGTGAATCAAATGTTACTAACGACTCTATCTTCCCAGTAATCGTTTCAAAGAACACTGAGGATACTGTTGAGATCGATTTCACAATCGACGAAGAAGCAGAAGTTACTATTGAAATCTTCAAAGGTAACAAATCTTCAAACCCAGAAGTTGTTCTATTGGACGACCAAACTCTCAAAGCTGGAAGTTATACTTTCAGTTGGGATGGTCGTGACGAAGACGGAAAGAAATTGGATAAAAATGAAAAATACTCATACAGAGTAACATCAAGAGTTGATGGTAAAAACAGCAAAACTGATAAAGAAAGAGGATTCTTTGCTATTGGTGAAGCTGGTACAACTGGAGGTGAACCTACACCTACTCCAACTCCAACACCAGACCCAACAGAAGGATGTGGATTCTGGGATGTAACTACTAACTCAAACTATTGCGAAGCAATCCTTTGGGCTAAAGAAGCTGGAGTATTCGGAGGTTATACTGATGGTTCATTCAGACAATATGACTTTATCAACAGAGCTGAAGCTTTGAAGGTAATCGTTGAAGCGTTTGATGTTCCTGTTCTACCTGATGATTACACAAACCTTGGTTTCACTGATGTTATTACAGGAAGCTGGTACATGAAATATCTACGAACTGGTAAGTTCTACGGACTAGTTGCTGGATATGGAGGTACTACACTTGTACAACCTGAAGAAGAAATCAACAGAGTTGAACTACTTAAATTCACTCTTGAAGCTGCTGAAACAGTAAACGGATACAAAGTTCCTGTTTGTAACGTTAAATACTACTCAGATGCCGAAGGTGATTGGTACCAAGACTACGTTTGTTTAGCTCATGACTACGACCTATACAACACATATTCTGGATACTTCTACCCAGGTAACAAAGTTATGAGAGGTGAAGTAGCTCTACTACTCTACAGATTATCTCAAGCTGGTTTACTATAAACCATTTGATATAAAGGCCGTGGGTGCTGAGGCCTTGGTTCCTGCTCCTCTCTATGAGGGTCGGCTCGGACCGCTAGGATCGAAAGGTCCGCAAAATAAGTACCACTAAGAACTCATACGATTAGACATTTTCATAGGAATGAGGGGCAAAAACCTTCCGCGCAAGCGGGGGGTTTTTGCTTTGTGGGGTTGGGTTGAGTGTGGTTTTTGGCGTGATTAGGTTGGTTTGGCCTCTTGGCTATATCTTAACAGGTTAGCTGGCCGCCCCGGGGCGTCCTTACAGGTTGGGGCCTATTGACCGCCCTGCGTTTTCGTTGTTTAACTACCGCTTTTACCTGTCGCTGTTTTGAGCCCTTTCAACCATAAACTCCACCTCTTTATTCATATTCTCTGAGACTATTTCTATTTCTGGATGAGCGGACTTGAAAACGCGAAAAATCTCGTCCGCAAAAGCCTGCCCCACGGTTAGTACTTTATCAAAATCAAGGATTACTTTTTTGAAGTTTTCAAGGCGATTTAGGACTCGACGAGCTTGTGATCTTGAAATATAAATTGTCCCCATCGTATAGAGGCTTATTCTGACCTCTGTCGTGTCGAAAGCCAGTTTCTTGGGGTCTGATGTGAATGCTTTAAATACGTCGTTTAGGTGGCCTTTATGGTCCAGATTTAGCTCGAAAACAACCTCTGTGCCTTCTACCTCTTCTTCCTGAGATAGTTTTAGTGTAAAAATATCATCTGTTTCGTTGTCAATTTTCAATTGATAGTCAAAGCTGTTTAAAATAAATAGCTCCCCTACCTTCGATGTGAAGAAAATCCCTTCCCCACTGTGGGCTTTTGGAGCTGTTGTCAATTTACCTTTGAGAAGTTCTTGGATTGCTTGAAGTTCCGTTTCCGAGTCAGTTTTTGAGATAATACTCCTAAAAACTCCTATTCCGTAGTCTCGGATAGCGAATTTAAGGGTGTTTTTTTGTTGGTTAAGGTCTATTTTTACGTCAATTTTTGGTGATTCTGAGTGTTCTATAGCATTATTTAGCATCTCTGAAAAAGCATATATGAATATGCTATGTACGTGCTCTGGGATTGTTGTTAGAGTGGGCAACTTTTGCTCTATTTCTTGGAAAACCTTGTGTTCTTCTAGATTGTCGTTTTGAAGGGTTGTGTTTAGTGAGTTTTGGGTTGATTTGTATTTGGTGTTTTTTGTTGAGCCAGTTTTGTTTAACTTTCCTTCTTCTGTTAATTCTTTTAAAAGTCTTGCTGTATATTGGCGAGTGATTTTGCTTTTAAAGACTTCTTTTACGATGTCTTTTGATGAAAAAGATTCGTTTTGTTTTGCGAATTCTAGAATTTTTTCTTTGTTTGTTGTTGTGGGCATTTTTGTTTTTTTATTTTCCTCAGTTTTAATTGTAAACTAATTGTAAACTAATTTCAAGTTTAATTGTAAACTAATTGTAAACTTGAGTTTTTGTGGTGAGTTTTATGTTTTGAGTATCGCTGGTGCTGATTTAGCTAAAGTTTAAGCTTTGCGCCTATTTTTTTGTAGGGGAAATAGGCATTACGGTTGTAGATATCAGTAGTAAAAAACCAAGTAGATGTAAAACCTACTTCCCCCGGGTCAGTACGCACTGTGTCGTGCTGTGACCCTGGTTGTTGTGGTGTCTCAGAAGAGAACGCCTGCTGTGAGGCAGAGTGCCACCATGTGCCACTCGTCCCCGTAGAAGGAGGGGGTGGTGAGGTTGTACTCCGCCTCGAGGGAGACGAAGCCGTTGTTGCCGAAGACGATCCCCGGGCCGGTGCCGGCGGTGAAGTTGGGGACCACTCCGGAGCCACTGAGTAACCCGACCGACACTCCTCCTGCGGCTCTTGCCTGCCAGAAGAAAGCCTGGTGTGGATTCCCGAAACGCAGCCCGGCTTCGATTGCGAACGCGATGAAGCCCTCGGCGTCGGGGAGCGTTCCGGAGGAGATGTTGCCGCCCACGAATGGGCGGAACGCCTTATCCTCCTGAAAGTGGCGCCTGTACTGCAGGCGGGCCCAGGCGGTCCTAACGTCCTGGGGCAGCTCCGAGCTCTGGTCATCGTTGTCGGTGACCTGGAGCATTCCCGAGACCGAGATCTCGTTGGGCTTGGGGCCCTTGAGCTCGGCCTTGACGGCCCTGAGCTCCTCCTCCTTGGCCTTCAGATCGGCCTTCAGGTCCTCTTCCTCCGCCTTGTACACCACATCGCGGGTTGCGACGAGGCTGGACGTGAGGTTGGAGAGCGTGAGGTCGATGTCCTGGAGCTCGGTGATGGAGTTGCTGAGGATCTCGGGATGGTTCTTCGTGGTGTCCTGGTTGTTCAGGATTGTCTTCGCGCGGTTCGTTGCGGGGTCGAGAGTCTCGGTGAGGTACTTCTCAAAGTCCTTGATGGCATCGCGGAGATCCAGCCACTTGGCCAGCATGTCTCCGGTCGCTCCGTTGGTGTCCTTGAGAATCTCCCCGGCCTTCTTGAGCTCGTCGCGTGCCCAGCTTTCTGTTGACTTGAGCAACGTGAGCTGAGACTGAAGCATGGCCAGGTGGGCCAGCCTCGTTTTCTCGACGTCGCCCTTGACGGTCTCGAGCTCGTTGGCCTTGGATTCCAGGTCGGCGAGCTTCGTCGCCTGCCGTTTCCGGTGTGCAGCGGCGGCGACCTTGGCCTTGTACTCCTTGTAAGTCTCGAGTTGCGCACTGTCCAGGCAGATCTTCTTGCCCTTGATCCGCTCGCAGGTGTAGCCGTCATCGCAAGTACATTCCTTCTTGCCGGTGTCGGGGTCGGTCGGGTTGGACTCGCCACAGCAGAGGCTGAAGCAGTCCTCGGTGACCCCGGGGACCTTGACGCAGATCTTGCCTGCGTCGCAGGGGTTGGGGTTGTCAGTTGCCTGCGCGAACGCAGGGGCCCAGGCGATCACGAGGATCGCCACAATCATTCTCTTTGCGATGGTTTTCATCGACATTCCCTCCTCAGGGTTTCAAAAGAAAAAAACTCTCGTTCAAAGCGAAACTCTATATTCTAATCACCTCTGTTAAGTGGAGGTGTCAAAGGGGGGTGTGGAAACCAATGTTCCCTGACGCTCTAATTTCTCCTGAGCGGTTGTTTGGGGTTTGTATATTAATCTACAGAAGTTATCTTAACTTTCTATAGTGGCAAAATCAGGGGACAAAGGAAGAAAGGCCACTTTACAACCTGTTATCCCCTAGTCTTGCCACTACAAATAAGTCGAATAACTTATACCGTAATGCCTATTTGTAAAAGAACACTGGCTTCTTTTATCTAATACGAAAAACGCCAGCATGACATCGCTAACCTGTAGCAGGGTCGATAACTAACGCGCAAAAATTGCATTGTATTAGGTTATAAAGTGGCCAGGCTGTGAATTGTACATACTAGTTGTATTTTTGTCAAGGCTTTCAGTTTTGTTTTTGGTTAGCGGTTTTCAGTTGCATTTCCTTGACAGTTTCACCTATTTCATGTATATTTTGCTTCCTATTTTTGTTTCTTAATAGGATGCTCGCAATATGCCCGTATTCATTAGGACACCAAGGCGGATCGCTTGGTTGGGCCGATAAAGCCCTACCTTCATGGTATCTGTAACAAAACATAGGATGATCTTTGAAAACTCGACTGGATAATTTTGTATTCTTTTAAGCTGCCTACCGTGGAGATAATTCCCTGCTTCAAGCGGGCAAAGGGGTTTTGTCTCCATGATTGGTGGCTTAAAGAAAACAATACTTAAGCTATCTATTAATCCTGGTTAAGCGAACCTGCAAAGGTTTTCGCATTGGATATATACATCTTGCGGTCTGTTCTGACCGCTATCTTCCCATCCTGCCTAATGATCCCACCTAGCTATCCCACCCCTACCCCCTTTTCCAGCGGCTTCTCAAGCTAGTCGCTTTGATGATATATTGTCTTTTTCTGTTTTGGTTTGACAACGCCATATCTCCATGGAGGACCGTAATGGCTACTAAGCTCACGACTTCTATCGGTTTCAAGGCCGGCCTGGGCCTCGCCCTGGTCATGATCATCAACCTCTCCCTCGTCGGCGGCTGCGCCGATGAGAGGACCAAGACTGCGTCCGTAATGGACGTCGGCAACGGCGTCGAATGCGACACGACCGAGCCGGGCGAGGACACGTCAACCCCGATCTGCACCCCCAACTGCCAGGGGCGCCAGTGCGGTGATGACGGCTGTGGCAACCTCTGCGGCACCTGCGCGAACAACGCCCTGTGCGACAATGCGGGACAATGCTACATGCCTGATCCGGGCTGCCAGCCCAACTGCAACGGCATGGAGTGCGGCACCAACGGCTGCGGTGGCCTCTGCGGCATCTGCGACTACGGCGAGAGCTGCGACAACGGCCTCTGCATCGAGAAGTTCTGCGCTCCTGACTGCAACGGCAAGCAGTGCGGCGACGACACCTGCGGCAACCTCTGCGGTACCTGCTTCGACGGTTCATGGTGCGACAACGCACAACAGTGCTACATGCCAGACCCGGGCTGCGTTCCGGACTGTAACGGCATGGAGTGCGGCACCAATGGTTGCGGTGGCCTCTGCGGCATCTGCAACTACGGCGAGAGCTGCGAGTCCGGCATCTGCACCGAGAAACCCTGCAACCCCGCCTGCGACATGAAGCAGTGCGGTGACAACGGCTGTGGTAGCCTCTGCGGCACGTGCTTCGACGGCTCATGGTGCGACGGGGCTGGCCAGTGCTATCTCCCAGAGGAGCCCTGCCAGCCCAACTGCAACGGCATGGAGTGCGGAACCAACGGCTGCGGTGGCCTCTGCGGCATCTGCAACTACGGCGAGAGCTGCGACAACGGCCTCTGCGTCGAGAAGCTCTGCGAGCCCAAGTGCAACATGAAGCAGTGCGGCGATGACACCTGCGGCAACCTCTGCGGCACCTGCCCCGCTGGCGCGTTCTGCGACAACGCGGGTCAGTGCTTCGTCATGGACACCGGCTGCACCCCCAGCTGCAACGGCGCGGAGTGTGGCACCAACGGCTGCGGTGGCCTCTGCGGCATCTGCAACTGGGGCGAATCCTGCAACGAGGGCGTCTGCGAGGACATCCCCTGCGAGCCCAAATGTGTGGGCAAGCAGTGCGGCGACGACACCTGCGGCAACCTCTGCGGCGTCTGCGACGCCGGAGAATTCTGCGACAACGCCTACCAGTGCTTCTCGTTCCCCATCGATGTCTGCGTTCCCGACTGCAACGGCAAGGAGTGCGGTCCCGATGGCTGCAACGGCACCTGCGGAGACTGCGACCCCGGCAACACTTGCCAGGGCTTCACCTGCATTCCGGACGACTGCATCCCCTCCTGCGCTGGCAAGAACTGTGGCACCGACGGCTGCGGTGGCACCTGTGGGACCTGCAACCAGGCCCAGACCTGCACCAACGCCGGCCAGTGCGTGGACATCTGCGTCCCGGACTGTGACGGCAAGGACTGCGGCACCGACGGCTGCGGCGGCATCTGTGGCGACTGCTTCCCCGGAAGCTCGTGCCAGAATGGCCTCTGCGTCCCCTTCGGCTGCGAACCGGACTGCACCGACATGGCGTGCGGTGACGACGGCTGCGGCGGCATCTGCGGGACCTGCAACCAGGCCCAGATCTGCTACCAAGGCACCTGCGCCCAGAACCTCCGTATCTACCTCCAGTACTACGGCTACGCCTACTACTGGAACGGCGACGAGGTCACCACCGTCCCGATCAACATGAACGACGACGGCACCCCGGTCCCCGCGGTGGACTACAAGAAGAAGGTACTGTATCTCGAACCATTTGAGCAGTACCCCGTCGGCCACGCCAAGATCTACGTGGACATCCACGGCGTCGACCCCAACTGGGGCGGCAAAATCGAGGCCTACGACGATGGCGACACACTGATCTTCCAGGATGCTCTCGGCACCAGCCCGCCATCCGGCGGCCCCTGGGTCGCGGAGTGTGACATCAGCACCTACCAGGAGCACATGATGTCGCTGGGTGTGTACGACGAGGACACCCAGCTCTGGGAATCTGAGTTCTCGGACTTCTTCATCGTCAACCTGGGATGCGACCAGCCGTAGTCGCCACCCCTGCGGCCGGTCTCCAATCCCGGAGATCTGACTACACAAGGGAGGCTGGCCGCACTTCCCTTTTATAATAGATAGCCCTCCGGGAACCATAGCCGTTCTGGCTGACCTGGTTCCTTTCTTCTGCGTTTTGGCGCCGTATCTTTCCTTTCTATTCCTAGGCGCCACTCTGAAGAAACACAGCCGGGAGACGGTGAGACGATCCTGTTCGCGAGCATTACGCTTTGCGGGCATGAGGTCCCTCACCACTCCCGGCTCGTGTTTACCCCTTTATCCAGCCGAGTCTCACTTTTTTCTATATATCTCTATCGAACTTAACCTTCCAATCAGAAGGCTTTTTTGCTATAAGTTTTTACGCTACTTGCAATTATAAGTGGCGGAAATTTAACCCAATAAAATGGCTGAAGAAAATAAAGATAAGAAGTGTGTAGAAGTAGATCCTGATATCTGCATTGGATGTACTCTTTGTACTCAGATTTGTCCTGGTGTCTACGAGATGCAATCTGACGGAAAGTCTAAGGCAGTTAATCCTTGCGAGGATACTCCTGAGAAATTAGAGCAATCGATTGAGGCTTGCCCTGTAGATGCAATTAAATGGACTGAATAATGACAAAAGATTCTAAAAAAACTGGCCAAGATTCCGATTTCAAACCTTGCTGCCAGACCGGAGACAAAGTTTGCGGAAAGATCAAACGCGCAGACTCATTTAAAAAAATCCAAACAGCTCCAAACATCAAAAAAGGCGATAAGGAATGGGTTTATACCGATATTGTTCGTGATCATTTTTTCAATCCACGAAATCTTCTTACACCTGAAGATGAGGAGTCTTATGAGGCTGATGGTGTTGGTGAAGTTGGATCGCCTGCTTGTGGGGATGTTATGAAAGTTTGGATCAAGGTCGATGAGAAAACCAAACGCATCACTGACCTTAAATGGCAAACTTTTGGATGTGGTAGTGCAATATCTTCGACTTCAGTTATGTCAGAGATGGTTACAGAAAATGGCGGAATGACGATCGATGAAGCTATGAACTTGAAAGCGATGGATATCAACGAGCGACTCGGCGGACTTCCAAACATAAAAATTCATTGTAGTATCCTTGGAGATCAGGCTTTGAAAAAAGCGATTGAGGATTATTTGGGAAAAGCCTGAGTTTAATACACCAATTTTCTTAGTCCTTCCTTTATAAATTTATTAAGGCTTTTCTGGCTAGCTTGAGCTAGGAAATGGAGCCTTTCATGTAGTTCGGAATCTATCCTTATTAGAATCTTTCCATTAAAATTTGATTTTATATCTTCTTCTGGGATTGGCAGCTTTTTCTTTTTCCGATCTTTCAAATCTACTTCTATATTTACCATCACCATCTCGTCCAACTCTTCTATTGTGTCTGCAAACACATGTAATTTCGGAAATTTTGGAATTATAGCTTCGTAGCCTACACCTTCATTATCTATCAGTGGATTTATTAAATATGAATAATTGTATCTTTTCATTTTCTATTAATTAAATTTTGTATTTTGATTACGTATTTTTTCTTTACCCTGTTGTTGTGAATGGGAATGCTGATATTTTCTTCATTATTATTTCTAAATATGTGGTGACTTCCTTTTATCCTGGCAATATAATACCCCCATCATCTCCATTACTTTCTTCGCTTCGCTGAAGCTCGCTTCTCCTCTCAGGTTATTGAATTTTGTTAATAATTTCTCTTGCTTCGTCATTATCCTTTCGGTTACATGATATCATTTTTGATATCATTTTGCAATGATATTGTATTTTAATTGTTTGTGTTTTTTATTTTAAGCTACCAACCTTACAAATTACTTAAATTTCTCTTACATTTTCCTTAAATCCACTCAGGTGTTATGATAGAATGAGTGAAAGAAACTTTTTAATAAATATTTTATGTACGACTTTATAGTTATAGGGAGTGGCACAAGTGGTTTATCAGCTGCTATGTATGCCGCTCGTCTTAATCTGAAAACTTTGATTATTGGTGAGCAGCCTGGTGGTCTTATCACTACTACTCATATTGTTGAGAATTGGCCTGGTACAGTTTCTATTAGCGGACCTGATTTGGGAATGGCTTTGTTTGAGCATGCACAAAAATCTGGAGCTGAGTTCAAGAATGAAAAGGCTGTGACTGTTGAGAAACGTGCTTCTTCTGAGGATAGTGGCAAGGAGGTTTTTGTAGTGAAGACTGCGTCAGGTGAATATGAGGGAAAATCGCTCTTGTTCGCAACCGGCACGAAACATCGGTCGCTAGACGCGCCTGGCATTAAAGAGTTTGAGAACAAAGGAGTTTCTTACTGCGCTTTGTGCGATGGCGGATTTTATAAGGAAAAGATCGTTGCTATTGTTGGAGGAGGAGATAGTGCTGCGAAAGAAGCTTTGTTTTTGTCTGAACATGCTTCCAAGGTTTATATTTTTGTTCGAAAAGATGTTTTGCGCGCTGAACCTATCAACCAAGAATTGATCGATAAAAATGATAAGATTGAGATTAAATTCAAAACTGAAATAGCTGAAGTTTTGCCTGATGAAAGCGGTCAGAAGGTCGGAGCTATTCGCACCAAGGACGGAGAAGAAATTCCGATGGATGGGATTTTCCTCGCGATTGGACACATCGCTCAGACCGAGATTGCGGAAGATCTTGGAGTTGAGTTGAATGAAAAAGGCGAGATCAAAATTGACCGTCATTCAGCTACTAATCTCCCTGGTGTTTTCGCTGCAGGAGATTGTACTGATACTGGTTTCAAGCAAGCTATCACGGGTAGCGCCGAAGGTGTTACTGCAGCTTATTATGCTTTCAAGCATGTTAAGGAAGATTCAAACTTTTAAATATTTTCACGCTTTTCACCCCCGGGCCTAAGTATACGCATTACTTGCCCCCGGGTGTTAAGCCCCCGGGCCTAACTAATCGCATTACCTGCACCCGGGGGTGAAAAAACAAAAAAACCCTAACCCCTCCCCCTATGCCTAAAAAAGTCACCCAACAACTCCAATACATTAACCTCAAGTACAAACCAAAAAGCACCGAGGTTCTCGTTCTTTATAAGCCTAAAGTCAAGAAGGGCTTCACCATTGAATACGCTGCTGAGAACTTAGCGGCAGAGTCTTCGATTGGCACTTGGACCGCCCTTTCTACTATGAACAATAAAATTGCACAACAACTGAAGCCTAATGTTTATAAAATAGATAAGAAAAGTGGGCTTGTTTACATTGCCTACCCTGTTAAATTGTTTGAGATTGGGAATATGAGCGGCATCCTTTCTTCGATTTGTGGAAATATTTTTGGGATGGACTTCCTCGATGGCCTCAGGGTTTGTGACATTCAATTTCCGAAAGCAATGGTGACTTCTTTCCCTGGTCCTTACCACGGAATTGCTGGCACACGAAAAATTTTGAAAAAGAAAAAAGGTCCATTAACCGGAACGATCGTGAAAGGTCGACCTATCACTGGGACAATTATCAAACCAAAAGTTGGTCTGACTAGCAAACAACATGCTCAGGTTGGGTATGAGGCTTGGGTCGGAATTGATGGTAGAGGTCTTGATATTGTAAAAGATGATGAGAACCTCACAAGTCTGACTTTCAATCAATTTGATTCGAGAGCTAAGCTCACTTGCAAAGCAAAAGGAATCGCTGAGAAAGTTACAGGTCAGAAAAAATTGTGGCTTGCTAACATCACTCACAGTAATTTTGACGAGATGATGCGTCGTGATGCGTTGCTCCGAAAACTTGGGAATGAAGTGACGATGCTCGATGTTGTAACTCTCGGTTTCAATGCAGTTCACACTTATCGACTTCGAAACACCAAACAAATCATTCACGCGCATCGTGCGATGCATGGAACGATCACTCGAACGCCTGGGTTCAGTATGTCGATGCTGATTTTGGCAAAAGTGTACAGGATGCTTGGAGTGGATCTCCTTCATGTTGGAACTGCTGGTACTGGGAAGATGGAAGGCGGAGCTGCAGAAACCATGGTTCTTGTTGAGGCAATTCAGGCAGACAAGATCAAAGCAGATGCTTCGAAAGAAATTCTTGGCCAGGACTGGTATGGCATGAAACCTGTGGTAGCTGTTGCTTCTGGAGGACTTTATCCTGGTGCTATCCCGACTGTCGTTAAATACATGGGACGAGATATCGTCTGTCAGATGGGTGGAGGTTGTCATGGTCATCCTGATGGCACTCGTGGAGGAGCTACTGGTATCGTTGAGGCTGTTGATTCGGTTATGTTGGGTCAACCAATTCGCCAGTATGCAAAAAATCATGAGATGATTAAGAAGGCAATTGATAAATGGGGAGTCTAAAACGCCATGTGCTTCTAAAGCGCAGCCAAGTAATCCAGAATAGTTCGAACTGAGCTTCCAGATCCTCCTCTTTGTTCATATTTCTTTGGATCTTTCGTGTATGCTGTTCCGGCTATATCAAGATGAGCCCATGATGTTTTTCCTACAAAGTTTTCAAGAAATGCTGCCGCCTTACTGGCTCCTGCGAGATATGCCGTTCCTTCGTCTGCGTTTCTCAAATCTGCGACTTTAGATTTCATTTTTTCTCTGTGATCTTCGTGGATAGGCAGTTCCCAAAGCAGGTCGTCTTGTTCTACACCATGATGTTCTAATTTCTTGTTCAACTCTTTGTTTGTGCCAAGGACTGCTGAGTATCTATCCCCTAGTGCAACCATTGCAGCTCCTGTCAAAGTAGCTATCGATATAATGTGCTCTGGTTTGTATTTTGTTCCGTAATAAAGAGCGTCAGCTAGAATTATTCGGCCTTCCGCGTCTGTGTTCAGTATCTCTACAGTTTTTTTATTTAGCATTGTCACTACATCTGACGGTCTTATTGCCTCTCCATTAATCATGTTCTCTGTGAGAGGAATTATTCCTATAACATTCTGTTTAATCTTCAGTTCTTTTAACGCGCTGAATATTCCTAGAACTACTGATCCTCCAGCTTTGTCCTGATGCATGTTTTCCATCCCCTGAGTTGGCTTGAGGTTGTAGCCACCTGTGTCAAAAATCAATCCTTTTCCTACCAGCACTATTGGTTTCTTACTACCACCTGCTTTGTGTTCAAGAATCAAGCATTTAGCTGGTTTTGTCGATCCTTGGTTTACAGCTAGAAGTCCTCCCCATCCTTGTTTGATTAGCTTTTGTTTATTTAAGCTGATTAACTTGTATCCATAATCTTTGCCGAGTCGCCTAGCTATTCTTTCAAAGTAGTCTGCGTCTATAATATTTGCGGGGCCATTCACTAAATCTTTCACGATATTTGTAGCTTGGGCTATGACCAATCCCTTCATTGCCTGATCTTTTATGTTTTTTTCTTTGCTAGTTATTAGAAGAATATTTTCGATAGATTTTTCTTCCTCTTTTTTTAGATCGTCTCCGGTTTTATATTTTGAGATTGCGTAGTCCTTCAGGCCGATTCCTTCAACCAGTTCTTTTGTATAAAGAGACAGCTCTGGAGTTAGAAGCAAAATCAGTTTTCTACTCTTGTATCTTTTTGTTTCTGTACACATCTCGGCACCGAGTTCTCTTGCAACTTTCGCGTCAAATTTATCTCTTTCACCACACCCTAGAAATAGAATTTTTTCAGGTAAATTTTTCGTATCGATTGTGTAGATGGTTTGATCGTCTTTTTTTCCTTTGAATTCTTGTTCTTTTTTGAATTTGGCTACAAACGCCTTCACTTCTGCTGGAAATTCTTTTGGGATGTCGTTGAAGTATTCTTTAAAAAAAGGAACTAGAAGTAGGCCTTTCTCTTTTTTAAGTTGTTTTTGAATTTTTATTTGCATAGTAAATAGGGTTTAAGGTGTGCGTCGAATTGCGCGTGTTCAAAAAATAACAGAAAAGACCTGATAAAACAAAATCATTTACTGTTTCTTTGTTTCGTTATTCAGAAAAGATTCTGTTCCTTGTAGAAGATTTTTTGCGTTATCAAATGTCAGACGTTCGAGGGCGTCATCGTATGGAAGCCAAAAGAAGTCTTGGTGTTCGAATGAAATAGTCACTTCAGTCTGCTCTGTTTCTGCTATGAAAAATACTACTTGTTTCAACGAAGGTTTGCCTTGCCTGCTGTACGTGTAATGTATTGGCACACGGAATCCTGGAATGATTTTGGCGTCTGTAATACCCGTTTCTTCTTCTAGTTCTCTTAATGCAGTTATGTGCTCATCGTTCTCCTCTCCTTTTTCCACATGACCTTTTGGAAAGTCAAAATGTCCGCTTGGATAATGAAGTATTAAATATTCCCTTCCTTCATTTGTATTTGAAAATAGGACTATTCCGCATGATTTTTCATCTGGTGTGGTCGACTCGTCTCTTTCCATGTTTATTTGTTAAGTGCTTTGATCTTTGGAAGAAATGCAAGTAAAAATAGTGGCTTAAAGCCACACTTTTCACTTGTGCCATCCTTTTTTTATTAATGCTTTTTTCGCAGCGTCTTCTTCTGCGTTTTGTTTACTTGTACCTATTCCCATTGCAATCAATTTTTTATTAATGAAAACTCCGCATTCAAATTTCTTATCATGGTCTGGGCCTTTCTCTTTCAAGATCTCATAAGAAGGGGTTACTTCCATTTTTTCCTGCACGATTTCTTGAAATCTTGATTTCGGATCTATATGTAGTTTTTTCTCTATAATTTCGTCGAGACCTATCAATATAAAATTTTGTATAAAAACTTTCACAGTCGTGAATCCTTGGTCTAGGTATATCGCACCAATAAGGGCTTCCAACGTATTGGCCAGAATGTAATTTTTTTCTCGACCTCCTGAGTTTTCTTCACCGTGACTTAGTGACAAATATTTCCCGAGTTCAAGTTCTCTTGCCACTAGAGCGAGGTTCTTTCCTTGCACAAGTGCGCTTCGGAAATTAGTCATCTCTCCTTCGTTTTGTTCTGGATGATTTTTGTACAGATGTTCTGTTGAAACCAACTCTAGAACTGCGTCACCAAGAAATTCCATCCTTTCATTCTGTTCAAGCCCTTCGTCCCTGTGTTCATTGATGTATGACTTGTGAGTAAAAGCTATCTCTAAGAATTTTTTTTCTTTGAATTTGATACCGATTTTTTTTTCGATGGGAGCGAATTTTTGCATTTTTTATCGTTTATATTTTCATTCATAACAGAGCTTAGAACTCCGTTAATAAATTTAGAACTGTTTGTGTCTCCGAAATGTTTAGATATCTCAATAGCTTCATTTATCGCTACTACTGGTGGTATTTCATCTGAATACACTATTTCATAGACGCCTATCTCCAAGATTGCTCTATCAACTTTTGCAATTTTCTCTATGGGCCACTCTGGTGCGTGTTTTTCAATCAATTTCACGAGATCTTTTTTCTTTTTCATTATTCCTTCGAGAAGCTTGTATGCGAAATCTTCATTCCTAAGTTTTGGAGCAAATTCATCAAGCACAGTCTTAAGCGTTCCTAAAGATTCTTGTTTATGGAACTCGTATGCAAACAGTGTTTGCATTACACAGGTTCGTGCGAGGTGTCTATTGCTTGCCATGTAAAGTAACAATTAGCTTTATGCTTTGATTTTCGTGATCTTCTTCATCTCTTTCTCTACGTCGATCACTTGTCTTCCTCTGTACTGACCACATTGCTTGCAAGCTGTGTGCGGTGGCACCTTAGCTCCACAAGTTGCGCATTTTACTAAATTAACAAGACCAACGAGTCTATTCCTTACTTTCGTCTGGAAACTACCGTATCTACTTCGGCTCCTTGACTTTGCTAACTTTTGTTTTGGGGTAGATTTTTTTGCCATTTTTACAGGTTAATCCCTTGACAGTGTGTAGAGCATACCGGAATTAATGGAAAATGCAAGATAATTTCCTGCCTTAAAAAATCACTTATGTCAATCGAGTGGTGTTTCAGGTCTACAAAGCCTAAATCGGGACGTTCATCGGTGTTCTGTTGATCTATTGCGTATTGTTTTTCTGCAAAAGGTATTTCAACTTTTTGAATATAACTTTCCGCACATCTAGAGCAAGTCTGCTCCACATCTACTTCCATATCTCTCAATTGAACGTTGAATTCTCTATCCAAAGCCATGATTGTAACATGCCCTTTGAGGTTACTTTTTGGGTTGATGTCGGGATCGTCTAATTCTAGCGGTTGATCAAGATTATATTTATCAGTTGAGCCTTGCTCTCTCTTGACCAAGTCTGCTACATCAAACCCTAGTTGTTCTATTTTTGTATACAATGTTTCTTGGTTAGTGGTGTTGCTAGTCGCGACTTGCTAGCATTAGTCTTAATATGAATAAAAACAGATTGAAAATATCTAAATAGAGTGAGAGGGCTGCTTCTATATACATATTTTCTGGGAATCTTTTTAGTTTTTGGAAGTCATACATTACAAATCCTGTGAAAAGCAGTACTCCGCCTGCTGAGTATATGATCTCCATCGTTCCGCCCCATGGGAAGAAAATACCGAGTACTCCTGTGATTATGAGACCGATGAGTCCGATCATCAAGAATCCTCTCATACCTGCTAGTTTGATGTGGGTTGTCCATCCGAAAACTGCTGCTGCAACAAAAGTGAATGCTGTAGCTAGAAGTGCTTTCATTAGGATCATCACCCCTCCTGCGCTTGCTAGAACCAAGGCTATTAGAGGCGCAATCGTCATTCCTGTGATGAAGGCAAAGGCAGCGAACATAATCTTGTTGAGTGGCGATTTTTTGCTCCACATCCTTGAGGTGAATATGATTGCGATCTCTGCTATAAAAAGCACCCACATAAGAGCTGGCATCTCTATTATGTAACCAAGCCAGTAGTTGTATGTGACGAAAGTACCTGCCAATGAGGCAAATATAGCGAGCGTGAAGAATGACATTACTTTTCCAAAGAATGTCATCGAGTAGTTTTTACCCATCACCTGCTGTTGTGGTTGATTTTGAGGTTCAAACATATTTCGTTTGGTTAATTTTCTACTTGCTCTGGGGATTATAGATCAAAAAGTTCCCAAAAAAAAGATTAGAAAAAAAGCCCCTACTCTTGAAGTAAGGGCTTTCCTTGATTGCTCTGTGTTAATCTACTCTACTTAACGTTTTTCCAACCTCCCATCACGTTGTTCATCAGATTGCTTGTTGACGTACCTTCGTCGCCTAGATCATCAAGACCTTCTGTCAATTCACCTAGGTCGTAGTTGTCCATTGCAAATTGAAGTTCTTCCAATGCATTTTTTGCCATTGTGAATGCTTCAGCTCGGTTTGTTGTGTCGTCAGGACGAACGGTTCCGTTTGGATCACCTTGCATCACACCATATGTATTAAGTGTGTGAATATATTTCCCGTATTTGTGACCTTGTAGGTCTGAGAAATCACTTTGTCCTTCTTGGATTGGAAGACCAAGTAGCTCAACCATCAATCTAGCCATTTCGCCTCTTGTGATCTTGTGGTTCGGGTCTAGCAAAGTGATACCTTTGTTTTCTACGGCTTTATAGTAACCTTGAGACCAGTGTCCGTTAGCTGCTGTAAAACTTGGCGTTCCTTGCATTTGTCCAATACCCACTGCTTCAGAGAGAACTTTTAGCATCTCTGAAAATGTAGTTGTTCCAGAAGGATCAAACATCGCTTTTCCGTTTTCCATTTTTCCTGATATTCCAAGTTCTTTCATATTGGCTGCATCGTAGAACCAGGTCTCAGATGTCGCATCTCCAAATTTTGATACACCCATTGATACCTCTTGTAGTTTTGATTGAGATTTGAAGTTTTCTAGCATTGCAACTAGTTCTGAAACTGTAGTTGTTCCATCTTTCACTTCTCCCAACGCTGCAATAAGGTCGTCCAATGCTTGACCGAAGTAGTTGTGTCCTAGGATCATGTCTTTATAGACTCCTAGTGAAATATTTGCTTCGTATGCTTGGTCGAATGCATCCTTCAAATCACCTACTTTGCTTAAGAAATCACCCTTCATGTTTTCAGGCACGTGACCTAAAATCTTGAACATTTTGTCTACCATCGCAGGGTCTGATATCTTGTTAACTAGTGATGGGTCGAGTTCTAATAGATATGTGATCACATCCGTAGCTTCTCCGTAGTTTTTGTCCTTGAATGCGTTTTTTAGATTTTGGTTAGCTTCCTCATCCATTCCAAGATCCTTGAAGTCTTCTGGAGCGCCGAATAACTTACCTGCTTTTCGTCCTATCTCCTCAAGTCTCATTTGGACTTCTTTAAGACATTCGTTTTTTCCGTCTTCACTACACTCTTTTCCTTTTGCTATAAGTGTTTCTGCCACTTCGGCCATTTCGTCGAATTTGATTTTTAGTTGATCCGGAAGGTTTGAATACTCGTGCTCACGTGCGTAAGCAATTTTCTCAGTGAGGTCTTCAAACATTCTATTTGCCCACATAAGGTGTTGCATCTCTTCGAATTCAAACCAGAAATCTTTTGTTTCGAAGTTAAGATCCTCTTCTTCAAATCTCAAGTCTTCTAAATCCATTTGTTCGTCAAAGTATTCTTCGGTCCAGATTTTACATTGAGATTCTTCCATCAGAGCTTTTCTTTCTGCTTTTATTTCTGCAAGCCTGTCCATGCTATCTAAGTAATCTTCTATTTTGTCAGACCAATCATTGTCTGCAAATTCAAGAACTTCATTTAGATGTTGCTTTGTTCTTTCTTGGTCTTTTTCCATTCGTTCGTCGTCTTTTTCCATCCATTCAAGCTCATTCCAACATCTATGTACATTGAGTTTTGTTTGAAGCCCGTTTTCTCCGTGAAGAGATTGTCTGGATTCATCTAATTTTTCCCAAGTTAGAGAGCTACAAGATTCAAATACTGTTTCGATTTCTTCTGCTTCTGATAGTAATGATTCTAAGTCAGAAGTACTCTCTCCAGTTTTCTCCTCTCTTTTGATCATTTGTTCAAGTTCTCGAACGAGTCTTTTTGCGTCCCTTTGGTCGAATTTACAGTCGCCGTCTTGGGCCGTACCAGCTCCGTTGCCTTCGTTGCTTCCATCGTTGTTGTTAACAGTGTTGCCGTTTCCGTTGTAACCTTTGTTGCCGTTAATAGTGTTGTTGTTTTCGCAAGGATCCCCTGTGTGACATTCTTTTTCATCATCAGATACTGACCCAGTATTGTCGGAGGTGTCATCATCCAAGTTTGAATCGGACTCCTCTAAATATGTCCCGTCATCATCTGCAGAACTTTCATCTGCAGTGAGAACACTCGACATTACAGAATTTACTGCTACCCCTTGCACACTTGGTGTTAACACCAATACCGCTAGCCCTACCAGTAGAGCCATCAGCATTTTGGGCTTACGCTCACAAGAGCATCCACCCTTTTTGCATTTTGCCATTTTTGAAATGGTTAAGTTTTTGTTTTTATCCTATGTGCCATTATACCATATTTTCATTTATTTGCAACCACCTCCTTGCTCTTGATTTGGTTTTTAGGTATAAATGAGTGGTAAATTTTTGCTTATGAATAATCAATTAAGCTGGGTTGAGATTTCGAGGGAAGCTCTCACTCATAATATAAAGGTAATAAAGGAACGTCTTTCCGAGAAGGCACTATTATGTCCATGCGTAAAAGCAAATGCTTATGGTCATGGCTTGGTTGGAACAAGCAAGATTTTCTTGGAAGCTGGAGCGGATTGGTTGTCAGTAAATGCTTTGTATGAAGCAGAAGTTTTACGTGAGTCTGGAATTACAGCTCCTATATACGTGATGGGATATACTCTACTGACTGATTTGGAGAAAGCTTGGGATTTAGATGTTAGACTGGTTGTTTACGATCGTGAGACTGTGGCTAGGTTGTCCGAGATCGCTCGTGGCAGAGCTTTTGTAGAACCGTTGAAGCTTCATCTAAAAGTCGAAACCGGGAATAACAGACAAGGAGTTCAGGTCGAAGATATTGTCTCTTTTGCTTCAGAAATTGAGGGAATTGAAGGATTGAAATTGGAAGGCATTGCTACTCATTTTGCAAATATTGAGGACACTACGGATCACACTTACGCATTCAGACAAGTTGATAGGTTCAAAGAGGCTGCCAATCTTTTAAAGGAGGCCGGACATGAAGGGTTTATGATGCATTGCGCTAATTCGGCTGCAACTATCCTTTATCCTGAGACTCATCTGGATCTGGTCAGGGTTGGGATTTCCGCATATGGCATGTGGCCTTCTCCAGAAACTCGTGTTACTTATCAGCATCTTAATCAGGACGGATTTATTTTGAAGCCTGCTTTTGAATGGAAATCTGTTGTTGCACAGATAAAGACAGTCGGAAAAGATAATGCGATTGGTTATGGATGTACTTACAAAACAACTCGTGACACTCGTGTCGCAATTATTCCTATTGGATATTATGACGGATATGATCGGCATTTATCGAATAGTTCATATGTTTTGATCCGTGGTCAGCGCGCTAAATTGCTCGGGCGGGTTTGTATGAATATTATTATGGTTGATGTGACTGATATACCTGATATTGAGCTTGAGGATGAAGTTACTTTGCTAGGTAGGGAGATTACCGCGGAGATGTTTGCAAGTTGGATTGGAACTATTAATTATGAAGTTACTACTAGAGTGAATGAGAGAATTCCTAGGATTTATGTGTAACCCTATGAAGTTTATCAAGCGAGTTTATGAACAATAAAGTTATACAGATTACGGATAATAGTGAGGGTTTGATAGAAATTCCTCGCTTTTTTGTTGTCGAACCAATGTATTTCAAGCAAGGTTTGACTTCTGATGATTCGATGCACTTGCGTGAAGGTATTGTAGAGAAATTGCTTCGCGCAAAAAGACATTTACCCAAAGGTTGGAATTTCAAGATTTGGGATGGTTATCGTCCGCTTTCTGTTCAAGAAAAGTTATATAAAGGATTGTGGGATTTGCGCGTTCAGGAAAATCCAAGTTGGGGTGAAGCTGAATTAAAAGAAGCTGTTGAGAAATTTGTTGCGTTTCCAAGTTTTGATCCCGCTAAGCCGTCTCCTCATAATACTGGTGGGGCCGTTGATCTCACTATTGTCACAGATGAGGGTATAGAATTGCCAATGGGAACTGAGTTTGATGAATTTCACGAGAGATCATATTATGATTATTTTTTGGGCCAGGACGGTAGTGCGGATTTTGAGGCACGAGTTCATCAATCCAACCGAGATTTGTTACGCGAGTTAATTGCTTCAGAGGGTTTTGCACCTTACAAATGGGAGTGGTGGCATTTCAGTTTTGGGAATCAGGATTGGGCGGCTCATTCGGGCAACGAGGTTGCCATTTATGGGTCAAAAGAGTTATAATCC